>Ga0082335_1001529_pt1 | contig 48221 bp, 50 predicted proteins | sample Subgrocontami58m_FD_72375 | JGI IMG/M metagenome (GOLD analysis project Ga0082335, IMG submission 72375) | Subsurface groundwater microbial communities from S. Glens Falls, New York, USA - GMW37 contaminated, 5.8 m (SPADES assembly) (version 2) ... | reverse complement strand
GCTCGCCGGCTGGCTCGACTACTACAATCACCGCCGACCACACGGCTCCCTCAGCCACCAACCGCCCCACGCGCGGCTGGAGGCACTCAGAAGGAACAACGTGGCTGGGTCTTACATCTAGCTCACGAACCAGCGCTTCGGCACGACGAACGCGGGGCCGACGTTGCCGGCGCGGTCGACAGCGGCGATTTCGACGCGCTGGCCGCCGAGCCTCTTGCGCGAGAGGACGATCGAGCGCTTCGCCGGCGAGGCGAGCACGCGCCCGGCGACGGTGATCCGGTAGCCCTTCAGGCCGCCCGGGTCGCGGGCCGCGCCCCAGCTCATCCGTACGACGTCGCCACGCCACGAGACGTCTGCGCGGGGGATCGCCCCGGGCGGCACCGTGTCGCGAACGAGCTTTCCCGCCGCGTCCACGATCCCGAGCCCGACCATGAAACGGATCGTCGCGGGCGGGCCGAGGTGGCCGACGGCGTCGGCGGCCCGCACCGAGTACTCGTAGCTCGTGGCCGGCTGCGCCGCGCCGTCGGTCACCGAGAGCGCCGTCAACGCGCGCTGGGCGAGCCTGCCGTCGCGGTAGGCGCGGTACGTGACGGCACCGGAATCGTCGCTCGCGGCCAGCCAGCGCAGCGTGACCACCGAGCCGCTGCTCGTCGCGGTCAGCCCCGCGATGCTGCTCGGCGCCGCCCGATCGGGCGAATCGAGCCGCTCGAGGAAGAGCGAGTCCTGCACGTCCCACCACGCGCCTCCGTGGCCGTAGTAGTCGTCGCGGCCGATGTCGAGGTGCTTCTCGGCCAGGCGGCCGCTCTCGTCGGTGCTCGAGCCCGTGAGGACATCGGCGCCGGAGTCGCACGGGTGCGCGTCGTCCCCCGGGCAGGCGTGCGGCGGGCCGCCGGAGGGGAGCGCGTTCAGCGCGTGCAGCAGCTCGTGCGCCGCGACGAAGGCGCGGAACGCGTCGTCGGCCTCCATGTTGCAGGTCCGGACGTAGACGACGGCATAGCTCTCCGCGCCGCCGTCGGTGTACCCGCGCCGGCCCTGCCCGCACGTCTGCGAGCCGCTGCCCTGGTCGTGCGGCCCGTCGTAGTAGACGAGGTACTTCTTGTCCGGGCTCGCGAAGCCGAAGGGCGGCAGCGGCAGAGCGCCGGTGATCTGCGAGAAGACGGTGGCGAAGGTCGTGAGCTGTGCGGCGGTCGCCTGGAGCTGGACGCGCGAGACGTCGAGTTGCCCAAAGGTCGAGGCGCACGGGAAGGCTGCGAGGTCGAAGCGGAGCGCCCGGCCGGGATCCTCCGCGCGCCACCACGCGTCGATCTCCGCGACGTCGCCCGCGATCCGCGGTGCCCACTCTGCGAAGCGGTCGCCGCCGTCGGCCGGGAACGCGTAGAGGACGTGGACGGCGAAGCCGGGCGTGGCATCGGGCAGCCGGTCGGCGGCCGCGGCGTCCGTGCCACACCACGGCACCGGTCCGGCCGCGTGGGCCGCTGCGGGCGCGACGAAGACGGCGGCGAGCACCGCGGCGCAGGCGAGGCGGCGTCTCAGCGCCGGAGCCTCCGCGCCAGCCGGTGCAGCCCGCGCTCGGTTAGTGACGTCCGGACCGGGTCGAAGTGCCCCGTCGCCGCAGCGGCGTAAGGGCCCGAGACGCGGCGCGCGTACGCGCCGAAGCCCTCCGAGCGCAGCGGCTTCCAGTCCTCGCGGTACGGCGCGACGAGGTGCTCGCGCCCGACGCGCTTCGCGGAGAGCAGGAAGGCGAGCCCCATCCCGGAGGAGACCTCGAGCACGCTTCGCCCCTCCTGCGCAGCCGCGCGGCGCAGTCCCTCGTACACGCGCGAGAGCTCGGCGGGCGCCGGCAGGCCCGTCGCGTCCTCCCGGAGCTCGTCGAGCGAGGCCCGCAACTCCGCCAGCTCGAGCGGCGGCAGGTCGATCAGCCGTGCGGCGCCACCCGACGTGCCCTCGAGCGCGCCCAGCAGGTCGTCGAGCGACGCGAGCTCTGCCTCCGGAGCGAGCACGCCGGCTCGCTTCAGCTCGTCCACGAGCGTGTCGAGGTAGACGCGCGAGCCGCGCAGGACGTCGGCGGCGGCTGCGAGCAGCCACAGGGGCGAGAAGCCGAACGCGGCGATCGAGCCGAACTCGACGACGTTGCCGGCGGTCTTGCGCACGGCCAGCTCGCCGGCTCCGGGTGCCGGCCCCTCGACGCGGCGGCCGTCGTCGACGCCGCCGACGAGCTCGACCGCGATCCGGAGCATGTTCTTCGCGGTCGCCTCGTAGAAGCGCGAGCGCCGCACGAAGCGCGGCAGGACGAGCTGCGCCGCCTCGGTCACGGCGCCGCCGAACGTGGCCGCGACGGCACGTGCCAGGCGCTCCGGGAGCGAGACGAGGAAGCCGGTCCGCATCGCCGGCAATGGTACGGACCGTGGCGAGCGTCAGGTTCTCCGGTGGCCCGGTTGAGCAATTGTGCCGATGCGGCGGCGCCGCCGGTCGGGAGGATGGGAGACGCAACCACACACTCAGCGGCTCGGAGGTTTGCTTTGACTACCAGATCCCTTCTCCGCCGGCTCTTGGCGTGCGCCGGCGCCTCGACGCTCGCGCTCGTTCTCGTCCCCGCCGCCCTTGCCGAGCGGCAGGCGACGACGAAGCCGGTGGACATCGCGATTGCCATCGACACGACGGGGAGCATGGGCTCCTCGATTGCCCAGGCGCAGGAGGACGCGCGGCGGCTCGTGCGCAACGTGAAGACGTTCGCGCCGAACGTCAACTTCGCGATCGTCCAGTTCCGCGACAAGGGCGACGTCCCCGACTACAAGATCGAGCAGCCGATGACCGCGGATCCGGCGGCGGTCGAGACTGCGCTCAACCGGCTGTCCGCAGGCGGGGGCGGCGACAACCCCGAGGCGTTCACGCTCGTCTTCCGCGAGATCCGCGAGGGTCCCGTCGGCTGGCGCTCCGGCTCCCGCAGGATTGTCGTCGTGATCGGCGACGCGGAGCCGCACGGCGCAGGCAGCGCCGGCTACGCGGGTTGCGCCGACTCGTCGAGCGACCCGTGGAGCCTCAGCCTCAGCGGCGAGCTCGCCGCGCTCAAGTCCGGCGGCTTCACGCTGATCATGATCCGCCAGGCCGCGACCGCCTCGGCCTCGCTTCAGTGCTACCAGTCGCTCGTGGCCGGTGCCGCCGCCGGAGGAGCGGCGAGAAACGGCGGCGAGGACGTGCTCGGCGTCGTCGAGGGGCTTGTCAAGAGCGCGATCTCGACGCCGACGACCCCGACCAGCGGCGGCGCGTTCAAGCCCGGCAAGGGCCTCGACATCGCGATCGCCATCGACACGACCGGCAGCATGGGCTCATCGATCGCCCAGGCCCAGGAGGATGCCCGGAAGCTCGTGCGGAACGTGAAGAAGTTCGCGCCTGACGTCGCCTTCTCGGTGGTTCAGTTCCGGGACAAGGGCGACGTGCCGGAGTACCAGGTCGAGCAGGTCATGACCGCCAATGCGGCGGCCGTCGAGACGGCGTTGAACCGGCTTGTGGCCGGCGGCGGCGGCGACTACCCCGAGGCGTACGGGCTCGCGTTCCGTAACCTCCGCGACCCGGCGGTCGGCTGGCGCGCCTCGTCGCGCAAGCTCGTCGTTGTGATCGGCGACGCTGAGCCGCACGGCGCCGGCAGCGCCGGGCTCAAGGGGTGTGTCGACACCTCGACCGACCCGTTCGGCGTCGACGTGAAGACCGAGCTGGCCGGATTGAAGAGCCTCGGCTTCTCGCTGATCATGATCCGCCAGGCCTCGACCGCTTCGGCCTCGCTCGAGTGCTACGCGTCCCTCGCGGCCCTGGCATACAAGGGCGGCGCGGCGCGCAACGGCGGCGAGGACGTGCTCGGCGTCGTCGAGGCGCTGATCGAGAAGGCCGTCGTCAAGGACACGAAAGCGCCGGTCGTCAAGGCGCTCGCATCGTCCGGCAAGGCGGGGACGAAAGTGAAGCTCCGCTACCGGGTGAGCGATGCCAGCGGCAAGACCGCCGACGAGATCAAGGTCTACAACGGCACCAAGGTGGTCGGCTCGGGCAAGACGAAGCTCGGCCCCGCCGTCGCCGGCAAGGTCTACAGCGTGACGTGGACTCCGCTCGCCTCCCTTGCCGGCCGGACGCTGCGCTTCTGCGTCCGCTCGCGCGATCCGTCCGGCAACGTGTCCGGCTGGAGCTGCGCTCAGGTGAAGCTCACGTAGCGGTCCGCCCCCGGGGCCCCGGCGCAGGCCGGGGCCCCGGGGGTAGCATGGCTCCGTGGCGAGCGATCCGTTACGAGCCGCGCTCGAGAGTGCGTTTCCGGAGGCTGCGGAGATCGCCGTCGTCGATCGCACGGGCGGCGGCGACCACTTCCACGTCACCGTTGCCAGCGCCCGCTTCGACGGCCTGCCGCTGCTCGAGCAGCACCGGCTGGTCAACGAGAGCCTCGCCGGGCTGCTGCACGACGGCACGATCCACGAGCTGCGCATCACGACGAAGGGAGCCGCATGAGCGAGTTGCGCGACCAGATCAAGGAGATCATCGAGTCGGCGCCGGTGGCCGTCTTCATGAAGGGCACGCCGCAGGCTGTGATGTGCGGCAACTCCGACCGGGCGCTGCGGGCGTTGTACGCGCTCGGCGCGCCGGTCACGGCCGTGGACATCCTCCCGGACCCGGCGATTCGCGAGGAGCTCTCGGCGCTGTCGGGCTGGCCGACCATCCCGCAGGTGTTCGTCAAAGGCGAGCTGATCGGTGGCGCCGACATCGTCGAGGAGCTCCACGCGAGCGGCGAGCTCGAGCGGAAGCTCGAGGCGGCGCTCGGCGAGGCTGCCCACACCGGCACCGTCGAGGTCGCGGTCGTCGCCTAGAACGGCCCGCGGCGGAGTGTGAAGAGCACGGCGCCGCAGGCGAGCGCCGCCGACAGCACGATCATCGCTGCGCCGGCGGCCGCGACCGCTTCGCTGCGCGCGAGCACGCCGAGCGCGAGCGCCTCGATCCCGACCGCGAACGAGGCGGCCTCCGCGAGCCAGAGTCGCCGCGGGTAGAACCACGCCTGCTTCGGCCTCGGCCCCGGCGGCCACCAGTGCCAGGCCGACAGCGCGAGCAGCTTGCCGAGGTGGCCGAGCGTCACGCCGGCGGCGAAGCCGACGAGGAGGAAGACGACGTAGGCCGGCCCGGTCCGCCACGGATCGACGACGTCCAAGAGGGCGAGCACGCCCAGCACCGCCGCTTGCGCGAGGAACAGGGCACCTGTGAGGAAGTGGACGAGCGGCCCCTCCGCCCCTTCGGTGCGGAACCCGCGCCCGACGCGGGCGAGGAGCGCGGCGAAGCGGGCGAGCACGGCGGCCGCCACCGCGGCGCCGGCCAGCGTCAACGGCACGACGTCGGTGGCGAGCCCCGCGAGGAGGAGCCAGAGCCCGGCCGTCAGCGCAAGCTCGTCGAGCGGGAGGCGGCGTGGCGGCTCGGCCGGGGCGAGGGCCAGCATCGGCCCAAGCGTCCTCCCGACCGTCACGATCAGGAGCACGAGCCAGCCGAGCACGGCCAGGTGCAGGTGGATGAGCATGGCCTGCGGGAAGGCGATCCCGAGTAGGTCGGGATTGCCGAAGAGCGCGGAGCCGGCGGCGAGCGCCAGCGCCGCGTGCAGCACCGAGAACGCGACGCCGGTTCGGCTCGCAAGCAACGTGCGTCCGCGCGGCGCGCGAACCACGAGCCAGCCGATCTGGACGAGGACCAGCAGGAGCCCCGCAGAGAGCAGACCGGTGCCGGCTCGGAAGAGCGCATCGGCGCCGCCGTAGGCGAGCTCGTGCGCGACGAGCGGCCCGCCGCCGGTGAGCAGCGGCAGCGCCACCAGGTGGAGCCGGCCCGGCGGCAGGCCGGTGCGGAGGAGGATCGGCAGGATGTACAGCGCGGCACCGGTGACGGCGATCGGCAGGAAGCCGAGGGCGACGAGATGCGTCGCGAGCAGGACGTCTTCGGAGAGCGGGGAGCCGCTGCCGAGGTCGTCTGCGGCCGCGAGCCCGGCGACCGCTGCGACCAGCCAGGCCGCCGAGGCCACGGCGAGATAGGCGGCGACCACGGCCCAGCGGGCGGGGCTGCCGACCCGCCGTCCGTTGGTCCTCCGCTGCGTGCTCTTCCCGCCCGTGGCGAGGATTCTCGCAGCCGCACCCGCGGGCGCCGCGCGGGCAGCCGGCCTCGCCTTCTGGCCCGCGGGGGTTGCATCCTGAGCCGCTGGAGCCTATTGTGGATTGAGGCGTTCAGCACAGAGCGTCGTGTAGTTCAGAGTCAGAGCGAGCGACTCCACGGTCCGTCCGTAGCCCTATCGGTCGGAGCTGGTCGGGGCACACTCCACCGACGAAGCAGCTTTCACCGAAGCGGAGGATCGATGAGCTCGCGCGACCGACACCACGACGCTCTTCCGGACGTCTCATACACCCTCGACCTGCCGCGGGCGCATCCCGCGGGCGGCACGTTCGTGCTGGCGATCGTGGGTGACATCGACGATCACAGCGCGGGGCTCTTCGAGGCAGGGCTCGACCGGTTCGCCGATCAGGCGGGCACGCTCGTCGTCGACCTCACGCAGTGCGCGTCGATCTCGTCCGTCGGCCTGCGCGCACTGTCGCGCCGGGGGAGAGACCTGCGCGACGGCGCGTCGCTCGTCCTCGTTGCGCGCGATCCGCATGTCCTGAGGCTGCTCGAGCTCGTGGATCTCGGACACAAGGTGCCGGTGTTCGCGAGCGTCGAGAGCGCCCTCGACGCGACGGAGGCCGCCGATCGCGCCACGCTGCGGCCGCGGCCCGAGCTGGGCCTCGTCCCGCCCGCGACCGCCGCCGGCGCTCGTTCGAGCGGCTCGTTGCTCGGGCCGGGCTTCCGCCTCGTGGAAGAGCAGCCCATGTATTCGTCCGCCTGGCTGTAGAGGCCCGGGCCTCCGTGCCCGCCCGAGCCGCGGGCTCCGGCGTGCTCGGCCCGGCGCAACGGTCGCTTAACGCGCCCTAACCCGGCCCTAACCCGGCCGGATCTATAACGAGTGGCGTGAAGGGCACAAGCACTCTCGGTCGCAGCGCGGGCCTCGTCGCCGCAGCTCTCCTCGGCGGCGCGGTCGCGATCTCGGGCGCAGCCCTGTTCGGCGACCTCGGCGGCGGCTCGACGACGGTGATCCGCGAATCGTCGTCGGCCCCCGTCGGCGCGGCGACGACCTCCGTGAGCGCGAGCGGCACCCTCTCCATCAACGAGATCTATCGCCGCTCGGCCCCCGGCGTCGTCCAGATCACCTCGACGACGAAGGCGAGCACCGGAGTGGATCCCTTCTTCGGCACGCCGTTCTCGACGGGCCCGCAGCAGGCGCTCGGCTCCGGCTTCGTGATCGACAGGTCCGGGCACATCGTCACGAACTACCACGTGGTCGAAGGCGCCGACGACATCGAGGTCTCGTTCTCGAACAAGGACACGCTGAAGGCGCGCATCGTCGGCTCCGACCCGTCCACCGACCTCGCCGTCCTTCAGGTGGACACGAGCGCGCGGGCCCTCACGCCGCTCTCCCTCGGCGACTCCGACCAGGTGCAGGTCGGCGACGACGTGGTTGCGATCGGCAACCCGTTCGGCCTCGACCGCACCGTTACCGCAGGCATCGTGAGCGCCCTGCAGCGAGATGTCACGTCCCCGAACGGCTACACGATCGATCACGTCATCCAGACGGACGCCCAGATCAACTCGGGCAACTCGGGCGGCCCGCTGCTGAGCGCCCGCGGTGAGGTGATCGGCGTCAACTCGCAGATCGCGACGGCCCAGGGCTCGACGGGGAACGTCGGCATCGGCTTCGCCATCCCCTCCAACACCGTCAAGAGCGTCGCCGCGCAGCTGATCAAGAGCGGCAAGGTGGAGCGCGCGTTTCTCGGTGTCGGTGTGAGCCCGATCGGGCCGGAGCTCGCGCGCACGTTCCGGCTGCCGGTGGACGCCGGGCTGCTCGTCGAGAACGTCGTGGCCGGGAGCGGCGCGGCGAAGGCCGGGCTGAAGGGCGGCGACACGAAGGTCGTCGTGGCCGGCGAGAGCTACACGCTCGGCGGCGACGTGATCGTTGCGGTGGACGGCAAGCAGCTGGCGACGCTCGAGGAGCTCCGCGGCATCCTCGCGACGCGCAAGCCGGGCGACACGATCTCGCTCGCGGTCTACCGCGGCGAGAAGAAGCTGACGCTCCGCGTCGAGCTCGGGCTGCAGCCGGCCTCCTCCGAGGGCTAGCCCCTCGCGGCCCGGGCCGCGGGCCCTCCCGGCCGGCCGCCGGCTACGAGGCGAGCGGCTCGGTGAGCCCTTCGGCGCGGAGGACCGCGTCGGTGAGCTTGTAGCCGCGGTCGATCAGCGACCGCTTCGCCTCGTCGGTCCACGGGCGCTGGTTGCGGAAGCTCGGCTCCAGGCTCTCCGCGCCCGCCGTCGCACGGACGGTGATCCGCGGCACTGCGCGGTCGTGACCGAACGGGAAGCGGGCCGCCGCGAACCGCTCCTCGACCGCGGCCACAGCGGCCCGGCGACGGCCCGGGCGTGTGTGCTCCGAGACGAGGTCGAGCAGGTCGGCCCGCAGCGCGGCGAGCTCGCGCACCGACCCGTCGCGCAGCTCCGCGGAGCGCTCCTCCAACTCGGTGTTTCGTTGGATCGAGACACGCATCAGGCGCACGATCATGTCCACGAGGTGCAGCGGCTCTCCACGGGCCTCTCGCTCCTCCGCCTCGCGCAGCTCCTCGATGAAGGCACGCACGGGCGGTACCGCACGCATCCGCTGCAGTCGCTCCCGGAGCCGGGCGAGGGGCTCGGCGCCGAGGCGGCGGTACTCCGGCACGTAGCGGAACGCGACGATCGTGCGGACCCCCGGGTGGTCGTACGCGTGCCCGAGCGGGTAGTTGCGCACCCACCCGCCGTCGGTCGCGATCCGGTCGCCCACCCGGAGCGGGAAGACGAGCGCGCTGATCGCCGCAGAAGCAAGCACCGCCTGGCCCATGATCTCCGGCGGCGTCGTGCGCGACGAGTACAGCAGCTCGTACCCGTGCTCGCCGGGCCCGTCGTCGGTGACGTCGGTTGCGCAGACGACGAGCTCGACAGGGGAGCGTGCCAGCTCGCCGGCGAGCTCCGTCGGGTCGCCGAGGCGCTCCGCGATCGTCCGCGGCAGCGTGTAGTCGTTGAGCCCGAGCAGCGGGGTCCGCCAGAGGCGCTGCGGCCTGAAGGTGTCCTCCGGCCGGAGGGAGAAGAGGAAGCGCTCGAGCTCGTCGAGCCGGTCGAGCGCAGCGCTCGTGCCTGTCACCGCACCGGCCGACGTGCCGAAGATGCACCCGAGGCGGGGCCAGAGCGGGCTCTCGCGCAGGCGCTGGAGGAACCCCAGCTCGAGCAGCACTCCGTTGATGCCGCCGCCGGAGAGGACGACTGCGACATCGCGCCTCGTATCCATTGCCGCATTGTGCATCGCGGGTCACCCGGACCGCGTCCCCCGGCGTGAGCATCGCTCTCGGCTGGGCGCGCGGACCGGAAGCAACCCCGGTCTGTTCTGCGGCTACGCTTCGCTACCTATGGAGAGCGGCGAGGTGCTCCAGCCGGGACGTGCGACCCTCGAGTTCGAGGACGCGCTCGAGCTGGAAGACGAAGAGCTCTGGACAGGCGACGATTCGGACGACCACTCCGGCTGGCACTGCGTCCGCACAGACCCGTTCCCGTGCCCCGGCGGGGGCTGCCCCTTCGTGGCGGACTTCATGACCGCAGCCCATCTCATCCTCGTGTGGGAGGAGCGCGACGACCCGAACCTCCTGTGGCACGCGCAGCGCGCGAAGGAAGTGGGCCGCAACCCGCGCATCGTCGCCTACGAGGCCGGGTTCGGGCCGAGCGCGTCCTACTACGCGTGGGAGGCCGCCGGGCGCCCCGTGCACGGCGTCCGGCGTTAGCTGGATGGCGCTCCGGACCGAGACGATCCAGGTCACCGGCGTCCGCTGCGAGCGGTGCGTGGCGAGGCTCGCCGCCGCCCTGCGCGCGCAGGACGGACTGGAGAGCGCGAACGCCAACCTCATGGGCCAGGTGCAGCTCGCCTGGGACGACGAGCTGACGTCGAAGGACTCCCTGCTCGCGGCGCTCGCCGGAGCCGGGTTCCGCGAAGTCGCGGCAAGCTGAGGGAATAGAGCCGTCCCGGAGCTCGTTGCACTTCGCGGTAAGACGTTGCTACGGTAGCCCGGTGGGTGAGGCCGAGGCAGAGGCGGGGCGTCGCGCGGCCACTGAGGCGCGCGACCGGATCCGCTTTGAAGAAGACGCTCTCGAGTTCGCCGATCAGGTCTACCGCGTCGCCCGCCGGCTCGTCAGCTCGCGGGAGGAGGCCGAGGATCTCGTCCAGGACACCTACGCGAGGGCATTTCGAAGCTGGCGCTCCTTCACTCCGGGGACGAACATGCGCGCCTGGCTGCTGCGGATCCTCACGAACCTCAACCTCGACCGCGGCCGCAAGGTGCAGCGCACGCCCGATCTGCAGCCGCTGGAGGAAGGGGACTACTACCTCGCCAACAAGCTCGCCGCGAGCTCGGGCGAGCAGGAGCTCGAGCACGACCGGGTCGTCGAGCGGCTGTCGCAGGACGGGGTCGTGAACGCGCTCTCGGCGCTGCCCCACGACTTCCGCGACGTCGTCGTGCTCGTGGACATCGGTGAGTTCAGCTACGCCGACGCCGCACAGATCCTCGACGTCCCGATCGGCACCGTGATGTCGAGGCTGCACCGCGGGCGCCGCATCCTCAAGCACACGCTGGCAGAGGAGAGCCTCGGGTGAGCACGACCGATCCCTGCGAGAAGTGCGAGCAGATGCTCCAGCCGTACCTCGACCGCGAGCTGAGCGTGGTGGAGGTCGGCGAGGCCGAACAGCACCTGAACGCGTGCGAGTACTGCCGCCGCCGCTATCGCTTCGAGGAATCGCTGCGCCGCTACGTTCGGCTGACGGCGAGCGAGCGCATGCCCCCGGGCCTGCTCGACAAGATCAAGGAGCTGCGCGGCCAGCCTGAGGGGATCTAGCTCTAGCCGGGACCGCGCTGCGGCCCCACGACGACGACGAGGCGCCGCGCGTTCGAGCCTCCGGGCAGGGGCTTCGCGACGACGCCGAGCTGGCGGGCGAGACGGATCGCGATCAGTCGGCCGCCCCGCTCGTAGTAGACCGCTGTCTGCGGGTAGTCGAAGCGATCTGCCTTGCTCACGCGCTTGATCGTGTACGCGAGCGACTGGACCTCGCTCGCCACCTGCCGCGTCCAGTTGATGTCGCCGGCGCCGTTGAGGACGTCGACGGAGATCTCCCACGGCTTCGGCAGCGCGGCGGCCTGGGCGAGCGCGGGATCCGGCGTCGCCGCCGAGCCGGTGACCGCCGGCAGGAGGATGAAGGCGGCGATCGCGGTCAGCAGCGCCGAGAGCGCGGCCACGACGACGAGCCGGACGGCAGGGTTGACGCCGAGCGCCCGGGCCGGCACCGGCAGCCCTGCGAGCTCACGCGCCTCGCGCCCGTCTACGTCGAGCGCGCTCGCGAGCAGCAGGGTCGCGCAGAGCGCGTCGTCCGGCGACGGGAACCGGTAGACGCGGCCTTCCTCGAGCCAGGTCACCTGCTCCGGGGGCAGGCCCGAGCGGCGGGCGGCCTCGTCGACGGTGAGCCGGCGCTTGATGCGGGCGGACGCAAGGGGCGAGTGCGCCCTGAGCGGGACGATCGGTCGAACGAGCTCCATGGTGACTATCTCGGTTCGCCGCGGCGATTCCTGAACCTCTGCGGCAGATCTTCGGGCCGATCGACGTCGCCGGGCGCCCCGAGATCGTCGCAGGGCACGAGCACGGGGTCGCGGGCCCGCATGCCTTCGTCCGGCACGTCGTCCCACGCGCTGCGTGCGAGCAGGAACGGGTGGCCGCGCACGCCGTCGTACGAGGCGGCGAGCAGGTCACCCACGCCGCGGCGCCACGCGCCGACGAGCCGTTCCACGGCCTCCGGGGAGAGGTCCGGGCCGTCTGCGAGGGCGACGACGGCGGCCTCCGCGGCGGCCGGCAGGGCCGCGAGGCCGCAACGCAGCGACGCACCGGGCCCGCGCTCCCAGTCGGCGCAGCGCACGGCGTGGGCGCCGGTCGCCACATCGTGTGCTCCGAGCACGACGACGATCTCGCCGACCGAAGGCGCCGCGCGCAAGCGGGCAACGACCTCCTCCGCCAGCAGGCGCTGCTTCGGCGCGCCGAAGCGCGTCGAGGCGCCGGCGGCGAGGACGACGGCGGCGACCACCGCCTACGACTCGCCGGCCGTGACCTTCTCGATCACGACCGGCTGGAGCGGCAGCTCGGTCGCCGGGTCGCCGAGCTCGCCGATCGCGGTGACGACGTCGAGGCCGGCCGTGACGGTGCCGACGATCGCGTAGTCGGGCGGGAGCCCGATGTCTTCGCCGGTGACGACGAAGAACTGGCTGCCCGCGGTGCCCGCCGGCTCGTCGGCCGTCTTCGCCATCGCGACGACGCCCTTGACGTAGCGCGCGTCCGGCGCCGGCGCGTCCACGGTCTGGTAGCCGGGACCGCCCGAGCCGGTCTGTGTCGGGTCGCCGCCCTGGATGACGAAGCCGGGGACGATGCGGTGGAAGACCGTGCCGTCGAAGAAGCCGGCCTTGGCGAGCGCGACGAGCGACGCGGTCGTCTGCGGCGCGAGCCGCGGATCGAGAGTGACGGCGAAGCTGCCGCAGCTCGTGGTGAAGGTGAGCGTGTACGTCTTCGCCGGATCGAGGGCCGCAGCGGGCGCGCTCTGCCCACCGCCTGCCTTTGGCGCCGGCTGTGCGACCCGCGCGCAGCCCGAGGAGGCGGGAGGCGCCGCGGTCGTGGCGGCTGTCGTCGCCGTCTCGCTCGAGCCGCCGCCGCAGCCGGCGAGGGCGAGGGTGACGAGGGCGAGCGGTGCGAGCCTCGTCACGAGCATCCGACCAGCCGCCTCCATTCGGTCGTGACGTTGGCGACGTAGGCGACCGTCTCGTCGTTCGGCGCGGCGCCCTTCCGCTCGACGGCGGTCGGGCCGGCGTTGTAGGCCGCGAGCGCCAGCTCGGCCGAGTGGAAGCGGTCGAGCATCTGGCGCAGGTACCGCGCCCCGGCGAGGACGTTCTCGCGCGTCTTGTACGGGTCGAGGTCGAGTTCCGCCGCCGTCGCCGGCAGCACCTGCAGGAGGCCGTGCGCCCCGGCCGTCGAGCTGGCATCGGGCCGCAGCTGCGACTCCACCTTGGCGACGGCGACCAGCATGGCGAGCGGGACGCCGGCGTCGTTCGCGGCGTCGCGGAACGTGGCGGCGAAGCGCCGCGGGATCGGGCAGGGCTTCGACGGCGCGACTTTCGCCGGGGCCGCCGCCGGCACGGGGTCGGGCCCGTGTGCGGGCGTGCCGCCCGCAAGGCCGACGGCAGTGCCGCTCGCGGCCGCGACGAGCAGCAGGACAAGGATCCGGAGCCGCATCGGATGAGGATCGTACCGCCCTCAGGCAAGAGCATCGAGCGCGCGGCGGACGAGAGCCTGCGCAAGCTCGACCTTGTACGCCGTCCCGGGCAGCGGCGTCGAGGCGGAGAGCGCGTCCGGTGAGTCGAGCAGCCAGGGCACCGGCGCCGCGCCGGCGAGCGCGATCCGGGTGCCCTCGGGGAACCGGGCTGCGGCGACGCCGACGATCGCGAACGCGAAACGCTGCCGGTCCATCGCCTTCAGGTACGTCGAGGACTCGGGCTCGGGCACCTCGAGCTCGAGCAGCAGCTCGCCCGGCTCGAGCGTCGTCAGGCGCCTGTCCTCCTGGCTCGGCAGACGGTAGAGCTCCGCGACGGGGAAGCGGCGGCGGTCCGTGACGACGGTCGCGCCGAGCGCGAGCAGAGCCGCGGCGGGGTCGGAGGGGTGGGCCGACGCGCAGTAGCCGTTGCCGAGGATGGCGTGCTCCCGGTGCTCGCCCTCCCGGGCGTGGCAACGGTCGCCGCCGTGCAGGGCGCACGGGAACTTCAAGCGCCAGTACCAGCAGCGCGTCGCCTGGAGGAGGTTGCCGCCGATCGTGCTCATGGCCCGGATCTGGGGGGAGGCCGCGAGCCGGCAGGCCTCGCGCAGGGCCTGCGGCACCGTCTCACTCGTCTCGAGCTCGGCGAGCGTCGCGCCTGCGCCGATCCGGCCGGCCTCCACGCCGCGCGGCACGGCGTCGCGGATCCAGACGAGCGTCTCCGCCGCCGCGAGACCGTCGCGCAGGAGCGGCACGAGCTCGGTGCCGCCGGCGAGCGCGACCGCGCCGTCGCCGAGTGCGGCGACCGCCGCCTCGACCGACTCAGGCCGTTGGAGCTGCAACCCTCTCCCGCGCCTCACCGAGGGCGCGCAGAAGGTCCGCGCGCGAGATCGGCAGCGAGTGAATCTCCGCTCCGGTGGCGTCGCGGATCGCGCCTGCGATCGCGGCCGAGGTCGGGATGATCGGGGGCTCGCCGAGCCCCTTGGAGCCGAGGTTCGTGAGGTGCTCGTCGGGCACGTCCACGAACTCGCAGACGATCTCGGGCACGTCGGCGATCGTCGGCAGCCGGTACGCGTCGAGCGTCTGCGTCAGCACGGTCCCGCTCTCGGCGTCGAGCAGCCGCTCCTCGCAGAACGTGTGCCCGAGCGCCTGCACGACCCCGCCCTCGACCTGGCTGCGCGCGCCGAGCGGGTTGACGATCCGGCCGACGTCGTGGATCGCAGCGATCCGCTCCACGCGTACCTCGCCGGTCTCGACGTCCACCGCGACCTCGGCGACCTGGACGCCGAACGTGAGCACGCGCATCCCCGCCGGGTTCGGGCCGCGCGCGCCCCGGCCCAGGATCTGCATGTCGCCGAGCAGGCCGGTCAGCTCCGCGAGCGGCCACGTGCGGCCGTCGGCGTGGACGACCGAGCCGCCCGCGAGCGAGAGAGCGTCCTCCTCGACCTCGAAGCGCTGCGCTGCGATCTCGCAGAGCTGGCGGCGGGCGTCGGCCGCCGCCGCGCGCACCGCCGGGCCCATGGAGGGGAGGGTCGCGGAGCCGGCCGAGATCGAGGCGAACGGCCCTTTTGCCGAGTCGCCGAGCTCGACGCGGACGTGGTCGAGCGGCAGGCCGAGCTCCTCGGCGGCGATCTGGGCCATCGCCGTGCGCGAGCCGGTGCCGATGTCCTGCATCGCCGTCACGACGACCGCGCGTGCGTCGGAGCCGAGCCGCAGCCAGGCGTACGACGGCGGGCCGCCGCCGCCGTACCAGATCTGGCTCGCGAGCCCGACGCCGCGCCGCCACGGTCCCTGCGAGCGGGCGCGGACCTCGTCGCGGCGCGCCCAGTGGGGCTCCGCCAGCTCGTAGCACTCGCGCAGCCGCTTCGAGGAGAGGGGCAGGCCGCTCGGCAGATCGGCGTCGGCGTGGTTGCGCCGCCGGAGCTCGAGCGGGTCGAGCTCGAGCTTGAGCGCGAGCTCGTTCATCAGGCTCTCGAGCCCGAACGTGCCTTCCGTGAAGCCGGGTGCGCGGAACGCGGCCATCGGCGCGGTGTTCGTCTTCGCGCCGAACTCCACCGTCCGCACGTTGTCGCAGGCGTAGAGCATCTGCATCGGCCCCGCGGTCGGGGCGAGCCAGCCGCTCCACCCGACGGTGTTGACGAACTCGCCCTCGAGCGCGACGAGCGTGCCGTCGGCGCGGGCCGCCGCGCGCACGCGCTGGATCGTGGCGTTGCGGTTGCCGGTGGCGAGCAGCTCCTCGCGCCGGGTCAGCTCGCAGCGGACGGGCGCTCCGGTGCGACGGGCGAGCTCGGCGGCGACGTACGTGTGCACGCCGGCACCGTTCTTCGACCCGAAGCCGCCGCCCATGTACTCGCAGATCACGCGCACCCGGTCGGGCGGCAGGCCGAGCTTCTCGGCGATCTCGGCACGGACGCCCCAGATGTACTGCGTCGAGGTGTGGACGACGAGCGTCTCCCCCTCCCAGTGGCACACCGACTGGTGTGTCTCGAGCGAGCTGTGGAGGACGGTCTGCGTCCGGTATTCGGCCTCGACGACGACGTCGGCGGCCACGAAGGCGGCGTCGACGTCGCCCCGCTCGTAGCGGCGCGGCCCGCCGACGAGCTGCCCGAGGCGGACGGCTTCCTCCGGGTCGAGCACCGGCTCGAGCACCTCCCACTCGACCTCGATCGCCGCGAGCGCCGCGGCGGCCTGCCCGTAGCGGCCCGCGGCGACGGCCGCGACCGGGGCGCCGTGGTAGCCGGGCTCGCCGGAGAGCGCATCGAGCTCCTCGAACGAGACCGCCGCGCGCACGCCGGGCAGCGCGAGCGCGGGCGCGAGGTCGATCCGCTTCACGCGCGCGTAGGCGTGGGGGCTTCGCAGCACGGCTGCGTGCAGCATTCCGGCCAGGCGCACGTCGGCTGTGTAGGTCGCCTGGCCGCGGGCGCGCTCCAGGCCGTCCACCTTCGCGGCGGGCCGCCCGACGACCGAGAGCGGCCCGGCGGGCCACTGGGCGAGCGGGTCCTCCTCCACGACGACCCAGACGTCCTCGTAGCGGCCCTCGATCTCCTTCTCGGTGCGGATCAGCCTCGCCACGTGCGGATCGCCTCCTCGATGCGCGGGTACGCGCCGCAGCGGCAGAGGTTGCCCGCCAGCGCGTGCCGGATCTCCTCGCTCGTCGGGTCAGGGGTGCGGGCGACGAGCGCCGCGGCCGAGACGATCTGCCCCGGCGTGCAGAAGCCGCACTGGAGCGCGTCGGCGCGCACGAACGACGCGACGAGCGGATGGTCGCGCAGGCCCTCGATCGTCGTCACCTCGCCCTCGACGGTGTGCACGAGCGTGATGCACGAGAGCACCGGCACGCCGTCGAGGGAGACGGTGCACGCGCCGCAGTGGCCCTCGCCGCAGGCCTGCTTCGTGCCCGTGAGGCCCAGGTCGTCCCGGAGGACGGCGAGCAGCGAGCGGCCGACAGGAGCGTCCACGTCATAGGAGCGCCCGTTCACGCGCAGGCTAGGCAGGCGTCGTCACCGCCAGGATGTCGGCGATCTGAACGAGCCGGATCGCCGTGCGGGCGGCGGAGACCCGGTCGCGTTCGTCCTCGAGCTCGGGCATGGCCCGCCAGAGCTCGCGCCCACGCTCCAGCAGCTCGCGGATCTGCTCGGTCTCGTCGCGGCGGCCGTTGCGCTCGAGCGTCGCGTTGACCGCGAGGCCGAGAGCCCCCACCGCGTCGGGCTGGCGCAGCCACAGGAGCGGCGTCGCCATCGAGAGGTACTGGTGGATGCGGGCGAAGGTCAGGGGCAGCGTGAGCGTGTCGCCGCCGACCGAGCCCGAGAGAGGCAGAGGCGGCTCGCCGGCCGCGATGCGCCGCGCGCTCTCGCCGAGCACCGCGCGCAGCTGCGCGTCGCCCAGGCCGGCGAGCTTCGCGGTGCGCAGGGCGAGCAGGAGCGAGCCCGGCTGGCGGCCGTACGGATAGTCGGAGGCGTAGACGACCTGCTCCGGCGACACCTGCCGGTAGAGGTCGAGCAGGTCGAGCGGGCTCCAGACCGACGAGTCGAAGAACACCCCGGCGACGCCGCCGAAGGCTCCCGCGAGTGCGGCCATGTCGGCGATCCCCGCGTGGGCGACGATCAGCGTGACGCCCGCGTAGCGCTCGACGAGCGCGCTCAGGGACTCGGCGATCGGCGGCAGCCCGCGGCCGCCGTGGACGAGGATCGGCACGCGCCGCTCGAGCGCGAGCTCGAACACCGGCGCCAGCCGCGCGTCGTCGAAGAGGAACGCCTGTGCCCGCGGGTGCAGCTTGATGCCGCGCGCGCCGAGATCGAGGCAGCGCACGGCCTCGTGCTCGGGGCTCTCCGCCAGGTCGAGGCGGACGAAGGGGATGAGGGCGCCCTCGGAGCGGCGCGCGAACGCGAGCGTGCGGTCGTTGGCGGCACGGAAGCCGGGGTGCCGGTCGGGCTCGTCGAGGCAGAACATGAACGAGCCCGTGATCCCGAACTGGCGCTGGGTCGCGAGCAGCTCCTCCAGCTCGCCGACCATGCCGTCGATGTCGTGACCGAGGTGGACGTGCGCGTCGAAGAGCTCGGCGCCGGGCGGCAGCTCCGCGGTGACGACAGCGGTGTACGAGTCGACGAGCTGCTGCGCTCGCTGCAGGCCCTCCACGCTCAGCAGTCTAGCCTCGCAGGCTCTCCGTCTTCGCGCGCAGATAGGCCAGGTACGGCTGCGGGTCGAGCTCCTGCGTCCCGATTGCCCGCTCGAGCGTCTCCTTCGGCGTGAACTTGCGTCCGTGCCGGTAGATCCGCTCGCGCAGCCACTCCCCGAGACCGCGCAGCTCGCCCGCCTCGAGCTGCGCGTCGAGGTCCGGCAGCTCCCGGCGCACGTGCTCCCAGATCTGGAGCGAGATGACGTTGCCGAGCGCGTACGTCGGGAAGTAGCCGATGCCGCCGGCCGACCAGTGCACGTCCTGGAGCACCCCGTCCGCGTCGCCCGGCACCTCGACGCCGAGGAACTCGCGCATGCGCTCGTTCCACGCTTCCGGCAGGTCCTCCGGAGCGAGCGTGCCGGCGACGAGCTCCTGCTCGAGCTCGAAGCGGAGGATGATGTGGAGGCTGTAGGTCGTCTCGTCGGCGTCCACCCGGATCAGGCCCGGCTCGGCGCGGTTGATCGCGCGCCAGAAGGCGTCCAGCTCGACGGCTCCGAGCTGCCCCGGGAAGAGCTCGCGCAGGCGCGGATAGAAGCAGCGCCAGAACGGCAGGCTGCGGCCGACGAGGTTCTCCCACGTGCGGCTCTGCGACTCGTTCAGGCCGAGCGACGGCGCGTGCCCGAGCGGGCTGCGCTGGAGGGAAGCGGCGATCCCGTGCGCGTACAGCCCGTGCCCCGACTCGTGCAGGGTCGACCAGAGCGACTCGAGGTCGTCGCCGCGGTAGCGGCTCGTCAGGCGCACGTCGCGGTTGCCGAACGAGACGCAGAACGGGTGGTGCGTCGGATCGAGCCGCCACGAATCGTCCTCGAAGCCGAGCCGGCCGACGATCTCGCGGGCGAAGGCCTCCTGGCGTTCGACGGGGAAGTCGCCCTGGAGGAAGGACGCGTCGATCGCCGGAGCCGACGCGACGATCTCGGTCAGCGCGGGGCGCAGCACTGCGAAGACCTCGCGCACCTCGGCGGTCTTCATGCCGGGCTCGAAGTCGTCGAGCAGGACGTCGTAGGGCGCCTCGGCCGGCTCGAAGCACTCGATGTAGCGCCGCTTCAGCTCGAGATTGGCCTTCAGGTACGGGAGGAACGAGCCGAAGTCGCCGGCGGCCCGGGCCACGATCCAGGCCGTCTGGCCGCGCGAGCCTGCCCGGGTCAGCTCGGCCTGCAGCTCCGCGGGCACACGGCGGTCCTTCTCCCAGTCGCGGCGGGCGACGCGGATCAGGCTCGCCTCGTCGGAGTCGTAGTCGAGGCTCTCCTCGAACGGGCGCAGGCGCTCCAGCAGGCGGCCGACATCGGGTGAGACGAAGCGCTCGTGCGCGATCCGGCTGACCGTGGCGAGCGCCTCCGCACGGGCCTCGCCACCCCGCGACGGCATCATCGTGCGCTGGTCCCAGCCGAGCACGCCCGCGGCACGGCCGAGGTCGGCGATCTCGGCGAGGCGCTCCTGCAGCTCGCGGAAGGCGGCGTCCATGCGTCTGAACCTACCCGTTAGGATCGGTGTCCCGTGCCGGACCTCCTCATCATCGCCGACTCGATCCGTTCGCCCGACATGCGGCACGCCGTGCCGGTCGCGATCGGCGATCCCTTCCTCTACGCCGAGCGTGACGGCCGGGCCTCCGTCCTCGTTGCCTCGTTCGAGCGGGAGCGCGTCGAGGCGCTCGCCGCGGGCCTCGACGTGCGCACGTTCGAGGACGCCGGCGTGGACGAGCTGCTCACGCGGGGGCTCTCCAGGGAGGAGGTCGGGCGGGAGCTGTGGCTGAACGCGTGCCGGCTCTTCGGGATCGAGCGCGCCGCCGTTCCGCGCACGTTCCCGCTCGGCGACGGGGATCACCTGCGGGCAAACGGGATCGAGCTGACGGTGGATCAGGGCCTCTTCGACGCGCGGCGGCGCAGGAAGAATCCGGAGGAGCTGGCCGGGATCCGGCGGGCGCAGCGCGCAGCGGAGGCGGGGATGGCGGCCGGGCTCGACCTCCTGCGCCGCGCGGTGCCCGCGAACGGTGGCCTCGCGGTGGACGGCGATCCGCTGACGTGCGAGCTGCTCAAGCTGCACGTCGAGCGCGCGTTCGGCGCGCATGGCGCCTCGGCCGACGAGTTCATCGTCTCGCACGGTGCGCAGACGGCCGTCGGGCACGACATGGGCTCCGGCCCGATCGGCCGTGACGACGTCGTCCTCTTCGATCTCTTCCCCCGCGACCGCGAGTCGGGGTGCTTCGCGGACATGACGCGCACGTTCGCGCTCGGCGAGCCCGCCGACGAGATCCGGGAATACCACCGGCTCTGCCGGGAGGCGCTCGACCGGGCGACCGCCGCAGTCCGGCCCGGGGCACGCGGCAGGGAGATCCACCGGCTCGTCTGCGACTTCCTCCACGAGCATGGCCACCCGACGCAGCTGCACAAGGCCGACGGCGAGGTGCTCGAGGACGGCATGTACCACGCGACCGGGCACGGGGTCGGGCTCGACGTCCACGAGGAGCCCGGGATCGGGAGGATCGGGGCGGAGCTCGTCGCGGGCGACGTGATCGCGCTCGAGCCGGGGCTCTACCGTCACGGCTACGGCGGCGTGCGGCTCGAGGACATCGTGCTCGTGACCGAGGACGGCGCGGAGATCCTGACCGAGTTCCCCTACGACCTGAAGGTGTAGGCATGGACGAGCGGACGATCGAGAACCTGTTCCTGGAGGACCGGCGCTACCCGCCTCCCGCGGACTTCACCGCGCAGGCGAACGCGCAGGCCGACGTCTACGACCGGGACTTCGAGGAGTTCTGGGAGACCGCAGGCCGCGAGCGCGTGACGTGGTTTCAGCCGTTCACGAAGCTCCTGGAGTGGGAGTCGCCGTACGCCAAGTGGTACCTCGGCGGCACGCTCAACGTCTGCTTCAACTGTGTCGACCGCCATGTCGAGGCCGGGCTCGGCGAGAAGGTCGCCTACCACTGGGAGGGCGAGCCCGTCGGCGACCGGCGCACGCTCACGTTCGCCGATCTCCAGCGCGAGGTCGTCCGCTTCGCCAACGGCCTGAAGAAGCTCGGTGTGGGCAAGGGGACGCCGGTCGGGATCTACATGGGCATGGTCCCGGAGATCGCCGTCGCGATGCTTGCCTGTACGCGCCTCGGCGCGCCCCACACCGTCGTCTTCGGCGGCTTCGCGGCCGAGTCGCTCTCCGACCGCCTGCACGACATGGAGTGCGAGGTGCTGATCACCCAGGACGAGGGCTGGCGCCGCGGGACGCCCGTGCCGCTGAAGCGAAACGCCGACGCGGCGCTGGACACGTCGCCGACCGTCAGGCACTCCGTCGTCCTCCGCCGCACCGGCGGCGAGGTCGCGTGGGCGGACGGCCGCGACCTCTGGTGGCACGAGCTGGTCGAGGGCGAGAGCGACGACCCCGCGTCCTGCCCGTGCGAGCCGATGGACGCGGAGGACCTGCTCTATCTCCTCTACACGAGCGGCACCACCGCGAAGCCGAAGGGGATCGCGCACACGACGGCCGGCTACCTCGTCGGCGTCGCCGAGACGCACGACCTCATCTTCGACGTCAAGCCCGATTCCGTCTACTGGTGCGCGGCCGACGTCGGCTGGGTGACCGGGCACAGCTACATCGTCTACGGACCGCTCTGCAACGCCACGACGGGCGTCATCTACGAGGGCACTCCCGACTTTCCGGACCGGGGCCGCTGGTGGGAGATCGTCGAGCGCTACAAGGTGGACATCCTCTACACGGCGCCGACGGCGATCCGGGCGCACATGAAGTGGGGCCCCGAGCACGCGGCCGGGCACGACCTCTCCTCGCTGCGCCTGCTCGGCTCGGTCGGCGAGCCGATCAACCCCGAGGCGTGGATGTGGTACCGCGAGCACATCGGCAGCGATCTCTGCCCCGTCGTGGACACGTGGTGGCAGACCGAGACGGGGATGATCCTGATCACGCCCCTGCCCGGTGTGACGACGCTGAAGCCCGGCTCGGCGACGAAGCCGTTCCCCGGCGTGGACGCCGCGGTCGTGGACGACCGGGGCAACGAGGTCGGCCCGGGTGGGGGCGGCTACCTCGTGCTGAGGCGGCCCTGGCCGGCGATGCTGCGCGGCATCTACAAGGATCACGACCGCTACGTGCAGACGTACTGGTCGCGCTTCCCCGGCCTCTACTTCGCGGGGGACGGGGCGAGAGTGGACGAGGACGGCGACTTCTGGCTGCTCGGCCGGGTGGACGACGTGATGAACGTCTCCGGGCACCGCATCTCGACGATCGAGGTCGAGAGCGCGCTCGTCGATCACCCCAAGGTGGCCGAGGCGGCCGTCTGCGGTCGCAACGACGCACTCACCGGCCAGGCGATCGTCGCCTACGTCACGCTGAAGGGCACCGACGAGGGCTCCGTCGAGATGCTCGAGGAGCTCCGCGAGCACGTGGCGCGCAAGATCGGCGCGATCGCGAAGCCGGCGAACATCGTCTTCACGCCGGAGCTGCCGAAGACGCGCAGCGGCAAGATCATGCGACGGCTCCTGCGAGACGTGGCCGAGAACCGCACGCTGGGGGACACGACGACCCTCGCCGATCCCGCGGTCGTCAGCGAGATCGCCGAGCGGGCCACCGCGGACGCCGCCGAGGACTAACGGTCGATCGAGCGGTACTTCCGCACCGCGAGCGGGGCGAAGACGACGAGCAACGCGGTCGTCCAGAGGATCGAGAGCAGGAAAGGATGGTCGCCGGGGAAGTTCGACGAGAAGGGGTTCGGATTGCCGAAGAGCTCGCGCGTCGCCGCCGTGAGTGCGCTGAAGGGGTTCCATTCCGCCACCGGCCGCAGCCAGGTGGGCAGCGTGTCGGTGGGGACGAAGGCATTCGACACGAAGGTGAGCGGGAAGACGATCAGGAAGCCGAGCTGCTGCCCGACCTCGACGGACGGCACGAGCAGGCCGATCAGCACCCCGATCCACGCCATCGCGAAGGTGAAGAAGAGCATCACCGCCACGGCGAGCAGGAAGTCGCCGGCGCTCCCGTGCACGCGCCACCCGACGACGAGGCCCGACAGCATCAGCACGACGAGGATGCCGGCGTTGTAGATGACGTCCGAGGCCGTGCGGCCGCTCAACACGGCCGAGCGAGCCATCGGCAGCGAGCGGAAGCGGTCGATCAGGCCCTTCGCCATGTCGTCGGTGACCGCGATCGCGGTCGTGATCGAGGCGAAGCCGAGCGTCTGGATGAAGATGCCGGGCATCAGGTACTCGCGGTAGGAGCCGCCGCCCGGGAGCGGGATCGCGCCGCCGAAGACGTACGCGAACAGCAGCACGAACATGATCGACTGGAGGATCGCGAAGATCGCGAGCTCGGGGATCCGAGGCACGCGCTTCAGGTTGCGCCAGGTCATGACCAGGCCGTCGTTGACGGCTGCGCGGAGCTCGGTCACGTCACTGCCTCCTCCGCCGGCAGCTCCTCCGCCGCGTGACCTGTGAGCGCGAGGAAGACGTCGTCCAGCGTCGGCCGGCGCAAGGCGATGTCGTCGACCTTGATCCCGGCCTCGTCGAGGCGCCGCACGACGTCGACGAGCTGCGCCGCGCCACCGTCCGCCGCGATCGTGAGCCGGCGCATGTGCTCCTCGGTGGTGCCGCTCCCGTCGGGCGCGAGCAGCTGCGCCGCCCGCTGCAGGTCGGACGGCGCGTGCACGACGGCCTCGATCCGCTCTCCACCCACCTGTGACTTGAGCTGGTCGGCGGTGCCGCGCGCGATGATCCGGCCGTGATCGACGACCGCGATCTGGGTCGCGAGCTCGTCGGCCTCCTCGAGGTACTGGGTGGTGAGGAGCAGCGTTGCGCCCTCGCGCACCTGCGTCCGGATCACGTCCCACATGCCGAGGCGGCCGCGCGGATCGAGGCCGGTCGTCGGCTCGTCGAGGAAGAGGACGCGCGGGCGGCCGATCAGCGCGGCCGCGAGGTCGAGGCGGCGGCGCATCCCGCCGGAGTAGGTCTTGGCGACGCGCTCCGCGGCGTCCTCGAGCTGGAAGCGCTCCAGCAGCTCGTCGGCCCGCGTGCGCGCTTCGGCGCCGGAGAGGTGGTAGAGCCGGCCGAACATCCAGAGGTTCTCGCGCCCGGTCAGGTTCTCGTCGATCGCGGCGTACTGGCCGGAGAGGCCGATCGCCCTGCGCACAGACCGCGCGTCGCGCAGCACGTCGAAGCCTGCGACGCGAGCGCTGCCGGCGTTCGGCTTCAGCAAGGTCGCGAGGATCCGCACGGTCGTCGTCTTACCGGCGCCGTTCGGGCCGAGCAGGCCGAGCACCGTCCCCTCCTGCACCTCGAGGTCGACGCCGTCGAGCGCCCGCACCTCGCTCTTGCGTGACCGGTAGACCTTGACGATGCCCTCTGCTTCGATCGCCGCCACCGGCCTAGGCTACGTGCTCGGCGTCGAAGCGCGAAACACCTGGCTGCCGATCGCCCCTGGGTGGCCGGCGAGCAGCCGCTACGGCTGGCGGCGGACGAAGAGGTCGGTCGAGACCTTGGCGTTGTTGTCGATCCGGAAGACGCCGGTGAACTTGTCGGAGACCGAGACGCCGAGGCTCGACGGCTTGAAGCCCTTCCCCGTGCCGATGTAGCACGCGACCTTGAGGCCGCGGTAGGCGAGGGGAACCTTCGTCGCGTTGATGATCTCGCAGGCGATCCACGTGTCCTTGAGGTAGAAGGCGTCGCCGGCTCCGAGCTTGAAGGCGCGGCCTGTCCGCGATGCGAGCTTGCGATAGATCCGCCGTGGCTGGCCTTTTGCATCCACCTTGTGGACGGCGGCGCGGCCGTCCTCGCCGAGCGCGGCGCCGAACGTGCCGGGGATGAAGCCCTTCGCGTTCGTCTCGTAGCAGCCGATGCCCTTGATCCCGGACGACTCCGCAGCGACGCAGAGCAGCTTGGTGCCCACCACGTCCACCGTGTCGCCGAGGCGGATCTCGACGGTGCGGGCCGAGGCGGGCCCGGCGAGGGCGAGCGCTGCGAGCAGGAGCGGGACGAGCAGGAGGCGTTTCACGGCCGCAGTGTCGGCGTCGCGACGGCGAGGCGGCATCCGGGCGCCCACGGAGCGCGCTGCGGGTTTCTCCGCTACGCGAGCAGGCGCTCGAACCGGTCCGGGTCGTCGAAAGGCCCGATCAGGGCCAGGCGGAGCCGTCCGCCGAGCACGTCCGCCGCGACCCGCTGGACGTCCTCGACGGTCACCGCGTCCAGGCCGGCGAGGACGTCTTCCGGCTCCTCGGCGGCACCGAGCAGCACCTCGCGCCGCAGGCCGAACATCGTGGTGCCGTGCGGGCTCTCGAGCTGGAGCACGAAGCGGCCCTTCGCGAAGCTGCGAGCCTTCTCGAGCTCCTCCGGCGGCACGGGCTCTCCGGCGATCGCGCGCAGCTCTCCGACGATCGTGGACACCGCGTCGTCGATGCGGGCGATGTCCACGCCGGCCTGTGCGTAGAGCGAGCCGGCGTCGGTGTAGCCCTGGTTCGTGCCGAAGACGTAGTAGGCCAGGCCGCGCCGCTCGCGCACCTCGGTGAAGAGGCGCGACGACATGCCGCCGCCGAGGACGGTGGCCACGAGCTGGAGCACGTAGCGGTCGGGATGGCCGAGCGGGTAGCTCCGCGCCCCGACGATCAGGTGGGCCTGGTCGGAGGCCTTCGTATGCACCCTGACGGCCGCGCCTTCTGCGAGGGCGACCGGCGCCGCCGCTCCGGTTCCGGCGGGCTCGAGGTCGCCCAGCAGCTCCTCCAGGCGCGGTAGGAGGTCGTCCCCGAAGCGGCCCCCGACGCCGACGACCATGCGCTCGGGGCGATACCAGCTGTCGAGGTAGTCGAGGAACGTCTGGCGCGTCGCGGCCCGTACCGTCTCCTTCGTGCCGATGATGTCGCGGCCGAGCGGCTGGTCGCCGTAGAGCAGCGACTCGTAGACGCCGCCGATGAAGTCGCGCGGCGTGTCGTAGTACATGTTCATCTCCTCGACGATCACGCCCTTCTCGCGCTCGATCTCCTCCGCGTCGAGCTTCGAGCGGCGCACCATGTCCACGAGCACGTCGAGCGCGACGTCGCGCGACTCCGCCGTGCACCTGACGTAGTAGCCGGTCACCTCCTTGCCCGTGAACGCGTTGAACTCGCCGCCGATCGCGTCGATCTCGCCCGCGAGGTGGCGCGCGGTCGGGCGCCGCTCCGTGCCCTTGAAGAGCATGTGCTCGGTGAAGTGAGCGATCCCGCTGGTCTCGCCGGTCTCGTAGCGCGACCCGGCCGCGAGCATGACGACGCAGGAGACCGATTGAGCGTGCGGCATCGGTGCTGTCAGAACGCGCACGCCGCTGCCGAGGGTGTGGTGTTCGAAGACTCCCACGCGGCCATGCTATCCACGAGGTGTCCTTGCTCTCCGCCTCCGGGAGTGCGATGGTGTCGCCGGTGCCTGAGGCGGGACTGCGGCGTTCCCCTCTCGCGCGGGCGCTCGCTCGACGTCTGAGCTGGGTCGACGTCACGAGCGGGCTCTCGCCCGAGCGGCGGCGGCGTGCCGCGATGGCGACCGCGTTCGTCTACGTGTTCGCGATGGGGTCGACGCTGTCGCTTCTGAGCCTCGCCGTCCCGGTCGACTCCCGTCCCGACGCGTGGGCGATTGCGCTCACGGCGGCAGGCGGCTATGCGCTGGCCGGCGCGTTCCTCGCCGGCTTCGACAGGCTTCCCGACTGGGCCTTCCACGCCGCGACCGCCGCCGGCATCGCGCTGATGGCCACGGTCATCCACTCGGGCGGCGACCTTCGACCCGTCTACGTGCTCTTCCTCGCCTGGGTGCCGCTGTACGCCGCGTACTTCTTCGGCTGGGTCGTGGGCCTCGCCCAGTCCGCGCTCGCAGGGATCGCGTGCGGGTTCGCGCTCGTGCCCGGCTCGGGGACAGCGGGGGCGTACGCCCTCGTGGCGATCCCGCTCTTCGTCTCGCCCCTCGCGCTTGCCGTCGCGCTCCGCCGCCGCGAGCGCGGGCTCGCCGGCGAGCTTGTCGCCGCGCAGGAGGAGCTGCGGAACGCGCAGAAGCTCGAGGCGATCGGGCGGCTCGCCGGCGGCGTGGCGCACGAGTTCAACAACGCCCTGACCGCGATCGGCGGCTATGCGGAGCTTCTGGCCCGGGAGCTTCCCGAGGGGCGGCAGCGCCGCGATGCCCAGGCGATCGGCACGGCCATCGAGCATGCCGCAGCCCTCACGAGTCGGCTCCTCGCCGTCAGCGGACGGCAGCTGCTCGAGCCGGCTCCGGTCGACCTCAACGCGAAGGTGCGGTCGCTGAAGCCGCGCCTGCGCCGCCTCTGCGGCGAGCTCGTCGAGCTGAGGCTCGAGCTGGACGCCGGAGTCGGCCCGGTTCAGGCCGACCCCGCTCGGATCGAGCAGATGACGCTCGACCTTGCCCGCAACGCCTGCGACGCGATGCCCGACGGAGGCGTGCTGAGGATCGCGACCTCCGGGGCGCTCATCCCGGAGGGAGCGGCCGGGCCGGATGGGCTGCCCCCAGGCCGCTACGCGATCCTGGCCGTGAGCGATACGGGCCTCGGCATCGCGCCGGAGGTTCGCGAGCACGTGTTCGAGCCGTTCTTCAGCACGAAGGGCGGTGGCCCGGCCGCCGGGCTCGGCCTGGCCGTGGTGCAGGGGATCGTCCGGCAGAGCGGGGGCACGGTTCAGGTCGAGAGCGCGCCGGGGGCGGGCGCCGTCTTCCGGATCTGGCTTCCCGTGGCGGCGACGGCGCCCGCCGCGGAGCCACCGCGTCCGACCGCCGGAAGCGAGACCGAAGGCGCCGGGTCGCCCACGATCCTGGTCGTCGAGGACGACGAGGGAGTGCGAACGCTCACGCGGCGCTGCCTCGAGGGCGCGGGCTACCGCGTGCTCGAGGCCGGCGACGGCGCCGCTGCGCTCGAGCTCGTCCGGGCGAACCCCGGCGCCTTCGCGCTCGTGCTGACCGACGTCGTGATGCCGGAGCTCGACGGCGCGGGACTTGCGCACGCTCTCACCGAGCTCGCCTCGCCGCCGCCCATCCTCTTCATGTCCGGGTACACCGACCGGGCCTTCGTGGAGGAGAGCCTCGCCGGCCTCGGAGTGGGCTTCGTGCCGAAGCCGTTCGCGATCGCCGGGCTGACCGAGGCCGTCGCCGCCGCCGTCAGCGGTCGGTCAGCCGGTACACGAACCTGACGGCCTGCCAGGACTCGTCGATCGCGCAGCTCTTGTTGTCCACGAGGCCGGCGGCGAGGCCGATCGCCTGCACCGCCGCGAAGTCGAGGTCGGTCTCGATCTTCGAGGCCTTCTTCGGCCAGGCGATCCAGAGGCCGTCGGCCGGGTCGAGCGCGTCCTTCAGGACGGGGAAGCGGACCTCGAGGTCGGCGCGGGTCGTCGTGAAGAAGACGACGACGGCGGCTCCCGGTCTCGCGCCGAGCTTCGTCGCGAGCGGCGTTCCCGAGTAGTCCTTATGTCCGCTCATGCCAGGCGTGCAGGAGCTCGGCCTCGCGCTCGGGGGCCAGGCCGACCCCGTCGACGGCGGGGGCACCCGCAGCTCCGGCGATCGTCTCCTGAACCGGCCGGAAGCGCAGCCCCCGGGCGAGCGCTCGGCTCACGTCGGCTCTCATCCCGGTCCCCGCGATCCAGAGCGGCAGCTCCATCCACTCGCCGACCTCGTGCTCGAGGAGGTGCTCGTCCGAGACCCAGGTGACGCGGGCGCCGGCGAGCAGTTCCGCCCACGGGATTCCCTCGTTCGTCGCGTTGAACGTGCCGCTCAGGCCGTCCTCGACAGCGTCGACGATCCAGGTGGCCAGGTCGCGCACGTCGACGAACTGCGTCGGCTGGCCGGGCGGTCCGGGCGCGAGGATCTCGCCGCCCCGGGCGAGCCGGTGCGCCCAGTAGGTGAAGCGGCCGGTCGGATCGTGTGGGCCGACGATCAGGCCGGGTCGCACGATCAGGCTCCGGTCGCCGAAGACCTTCTCGACCTCGGCCTCGCAGAGCGCCTTGAGGGCGCCGTAGTTCGAGTAGTCGGGAGCGAGCTCGTCGGCGGCGAGGTTCCCCAGGTCGGCGGTCGGGTCGGTCTCGTTCCGAGGCTCGTCGAAGTCGGCATAGACCGAGATGCTGGAGATGAAGACGTAGCGCCCGGAGTCGGTCAGTCGCTCTGCGGAGTCCCGCACGACGCGGGGCACGTAGCCGGAGGTGTCGACCACCGCGTCCCACGTGCGCCCCGCGAGCGGGCTCAGATCCCGGGTGCGGTCGCCGCGCAGCTTCTCGACCTCGGGGAAGAGCTCCGCATTCGTCGTGCCGCGGTTGAAGAGCGTCACCTCGTCGCCGCGGGCGAGCGCCTCCTCCACGACCGCCCGTCCCAGGAACCTCGTCCCGCCGAGGATCAGGAGCTTCACAGCTCGCCGATGCCCGCGAGCAGCCGGTCGACCTCCTCGGCCGTGTTGTAGTGGACGATGCCGGCGCGGACGGCGCCCTGCCACGGGTCGAGCCCGAGGTGCTGCATCGTCTCGACGGCGTAGTAGTTGCCCCACCACACCGCGACGTCGCGCGAGGCGAGGTGCGTCGCGACCTCCTCCGGCGCGCGCCCGGGGACGTTGAAGCAGAACGTCGGCACGCGGCCCTCCATCGTGGGCAGGCCGTAGAGTTCTGCTCCGGCGGGCAGCCCCGCGAGGAAGCGCTCGCCGAGGAAGCGCTCGTGCGCGGCGATCGCGTCCCAGCCGAGCGAGTCGATGTAGTCGACCGCGGCGACGAAGCCGGCGAGCAGCTCGTGCTGGCAGGTGCCGAGCTCGAAGCGGTGGCCGACCGGCTCGTTCGCGGCCGGGCGCACCTTGTAGGGCCGCCAGCTCTCGAGCAGCTCCCGCTTGCCGAAGGCGAGGCCCATGTGCGGGCCGAAGAACTTGTACGGCGAGCAGACGAGCACGTCCACGTCCCAGGCGGCGACGTCGATCGGGCCGTGCGGGCCGTAGTGCACCGCGTCGGCCCAGGCGAGCGCGCCCGCGCCGTGCGCGAGGTCGACGATCCGGCTCACGTCGGGCGCGGTGCCGACGGAGTTCGCCGCAACCGGGAAGGCGACGACGCGCGTCCGCTCCGTGAGCTGCCGCTCGAGGTCCGCGTAGTCGATCGAGAGGTCGTCGTGCACGCCGACGAAGCGGACGACGATGCCGAGGTCGTGGGCGACCTCGAGCCAGGGGGAGACGTTGGCGTCGTGGTCGAGCTTCGTCACGAGCACCTCGTCGCCGGCGCGCATGGTCCTCGCGAGGGTCCGGGTGAGCAGGAAGTTGAGCGCGGTCATGCTCGGGCCGAACGCGACCTCCTCGTCCGAGCAGCCGAGGAAGTCCCCGGCGCGCCGGCGGGCGCGCGCGACGAGCTCGTCGGTGCGGCGGGACGTCTCGTACGGCGCCCCGACATTGGCGTTGTCGGCGCGCAGGTAGCCGGCGATCGCGTCGATCACCTCGTCCGGGCACTGCGTGCCGCCCGGGCCGTCGAAGAAGGCGAGTGACCGCTGCAGCGCGGAGAAGCGGGCACGGACGGCGGCGATGTCGAGCAGGGTTGCACTCATGTTGTTTCGATCTCCTTGCCGTTGACGGTCCAGCGGTAGAGGGGCTTGGCGGTCAGCGAGGCCCCGACGAAGCAGCCGCGCTCGGTGCGCGCGAGCAGGGTGCGCAGCTCGTCCTCGGGCGGCTCGCCGTCCAGGTCGAGGTCGAGTGAGACGTCGACCTGGACGAAGGCGAAGCGGCCGTCCTCCTCGCGCCGGGTGACGACGCCGGAGGCGCCGGCACGGGCGCGCCCGGCGAGGCCGGCCCGGTCGAGCGAGTACTCGAGGCTCGTGAGCGTGCAGCGGGCGGCCGCGGCGAGCACGAGGTGCTCCGGCGTCCAGGCGGGGTCGTACGGGAGCGGCCGCCCACCGCGGTCGCTCGACGCGACCCAGCCACCGTCGAGCGAGACCGCGAACTCGAGCCGTTTCGCCTTCGCCTCCGCCATGCGCGAACCGTACCGTTTGACGCGGTGGCCGCAGCGGACGATGATCGCCGGTCGTGACGGAGGGGCGGCTGCTGGCGGTGCTCGGCCCGACCGGGTACACCGGGCGGCTCGTCGTCGCGGAGGCCCGTCGGGCGGGTCAGCCGGTGCGCCTCGTCGGGCGGCGGCGGGAAGCGCTCGAGACGCTCGCCGGCGAGGGCGACGAGATCGCCGTCGCCGATGCCCGTGACGAGGGCGCCCTCCGCAGCGCCTTCGAGGGGGCCTTCGCCGTCGCCTCGTGCGCCGGGCCGTTCCTCGAGCTCGGGCCGGCGCCGGTCGCCGCCGCGATCGGCGCCGGCGCCCACTACCTCGACTCGAGCGGCGAGCAGGCCTGGGCGCGCCTGCTCGCGGAGCGCTGCGGGGAGCAGGCGCGCGAGCGCGGCGTCGCCGTGCTGCCCTGCTTCGGCTTCGACTACGTGCCCGGCGACCTCGCGGCGAGGCTCGCGGCCGAGGGGCTGGAGCCGCTCGACGAGCTGATCGCCGCTTACTCGGTGAGCGACGCGTCGGGCAGCAGGGGAACGAAGCGCACCGCGGCTCGCATCCTCGCGCAGCCGTTCGTCGCTTTCGTCGACGGCGAGCTCGTGCCGGCGCGGTTCGGGGCCACGACCCGGAGCGTCCGCTTCCCGTTCGGCGACCGGATGGTGGCCGAGTGGTGCGGCACCGAGCCGCTGACCGTGCCGCGGCACACGCGCGTGCGGACGGTGCGCTCGTTCGTGCGTGCGCCCGCGTCGGCACGCCGTCTCGGGCCGCTGCTGCCGCTCGCCGCCCCGCTCGTCCGCCTGGTCGCCCGCTTTGCCGCCGTCGGGCCTTCGGAGGAGGCGCGCGCCGGCGCGCGCTTCGCCGTCGTCGCCGAGGCGCGCGGCCCCGCCGGCGGCCGGCGCGTCACGCTGACGGGCTCCGACATGTACCTCCTGACGGCGCGGGCGCTCGTCGCCGGCGCGGCGCTGCTTCGGGCGGGGGAGGGCCGCGCGAGCGGCGTCGTCGCTCCCGCCGAGGCCTTCGACGCCCGCCGCCTGCTTGCGCGTCTCGATCCGCTCTGCCGGCTCGATTCGGCCGAACCGCTCAGCTGAGCCGGTCGCGCCGTCCGGTCCGGCTCCTACTCTGCGTCCGTGCGACGCCTACGGACGTTGAGCGAGGCAGAATGCTACGCCCGGTGCTACGGGTGGCGGGGCGAGGAGTCGGTGCGCGTGGTCGTGATCGAGCCGCGCCGTCCGCGCTATGAGCCGTCCCACGTCTCGGGCGAGGTTCTGCGCGCGCTCTTCGCAGAGAAGCTCGACACGCGAGAGCCTGAAGCGGCCTAGACGATTGATCGGAAAGCGCCCGATCAATCGTCTATAGAACCGGCTGCTGCTGGCAAACTTCACGTCGGTGCGGGCGCCAGCGTGCCTGACGACGTGGCGCGCTTCCGCCGCGCGCGTTTCGCCTAGATGATTGGGCGATCCATCGCCCAATCATCTGTGACGTCCCCGACGTCCTGGCGCCCGGCCTCCAGGCGATCTTCGTCGGGATCAACCCCGGCCGCGTCTCGGCCGCCGCGCACGCCCACTTCGCCAACCCGCGCAACGACTTCTGGCGGTTGCTGCACGACGCCGGCCTGACGCCGCGCCTGCTCGACCCGAGCGAGCAGCACGACCTGCCCTCCTTCGGGCACGGGCTGACGAACGCCGCCTACCGCACGACCCCGGGCTCGGGCGACCTGCGCAGGGGCGACTTCGCCGGGTCGGCCGAGCGCCTCGCGCGGATCGCGTTCGAGCTGCGCCCGCGCGCGCTCGCGTTCGTCGGCAAGGAGGCCTACCGCGGCCCGTTCGGCGGGCGGCCGGAGCACGGGCTCCAGGAGCGAGGGCTCGCCGAGACGGCGCTAGTCGTCCTCCCCTCGACGTCGCCCGCGAACGCGGCCGTGCCCTACGCCGAGCGGCTGCGCCGATTCCGGGAGCTGAAGGAGCTGCTCGACCGCGGCGGCGTGCGCCTGCGCCCGGCGACCCGGGCGCTCGTGCTCGACCCGGCGGGCCGCGTTCTGCTCGTGCGCTTCCGGTTCCCGCACGGCGACGTGTGGGCGCCGCCGGGCGGCGGCATCCATCCCGGCGAGACGCCCGAGCAGGCGATCCGGCGCGAGCTGCACGAGGAGACCGGCCTCGAGCCGGCCGAGCTCGGGCCATGGCTCTGGACGCGGTCGCACGTCTTCCCCGACATGGCCGGCTGGGACGGGCAGGCCGAGCGCTGCCTCCTCGTGCGGGCACCGGCGTTCGAGCCCGCGCCGCACTTCTCCGCGGCGAAGCTGCTCGAGGAGAAGATGACGGGCCTGCGCTGGTGGACGCCGGAGGAGCTGCGCGCCTCGCACGAGACGTTCGCCCCGCGCCGGCTGCCCGCGCTCGTGGCGGCTCTCCTCCGCGACGGCCCGCCGCCCGAGCCGGTCGACGCCGGCGTCTGACTGCCCCCACGATCCGCCGGTCGCCGGAGAGGCGAGGCGGCGAGGCTATTCCCGACGCGGCGGCTCCGGTGTGCGAGGATCCGCGGCGTGAGCCGGCTCGTTCGCATCGTCGGTGCGTCCCGAGGGTGGTTGCGGTTCCTCATTCCCGCAGCGGTCCTGGCCGCAGTCCTCGGAGCCGGGGCGCTGGCGTGGGCGGAGACGGAGGCCGTACGCTCCTACTGGGAAGGCCTCTGGTGGAGCCTCGGGCTCGTCACGACCGTGGGCTTCGTCGGCCCCGTCCCGAAGACCGCGACGGGCATGATCGTCTCCTCGGTCCTGATGGTGCTCGGATTCGTGCTGATGGCGATGACCACCGCGGCTGTCGCCTCGCTCTTCGTCCGGGAGGACGAGATCCCCGACGAGGAGCGCGAACAACGGTTTGCGCAGGCGGTGCTCGCCGAGCTGGGAGAGCTTCGCCGAGACGTGGCGCAGCTCCGCGGAGGCGTGCTAGCGGCCGCCGACACGAAAGCGTCCGAGTCCGGCCCTCGAGACGAGCCGCACTGACCGTTGGCCGGCCGAAGCGAGTGCCCCACGTCCGTGGACACCTGAGCGTCGGGCAGCCCCGGGCTCTCAGTCGCGCCAGCGGTTCGTGATCGGCGTGCGGCTGACGGGCCTGCGCTGGTGGACGCCGGAGGAGTTGCGCGCTTCGCGCGAGATGTTCGCTCCGCGGCGGTTGCCGGCCCTCGTGGCGGCCCCAAGCATCATCTCCCAGGCCTTCCGCGTGGCTGCGAAGCGAAATCGTACGAGGCCAGCGCAACGATGGCTCAGGTGTCACGCATCACCTTGACATTAGACAACTGCGATCGGGTACATTGCTTTACGCGGTCAATCAAAGGAGAAGTCGTTCCCAGAATCCGCCGCGTGTTCGGCCGAATCGGACCCGTAAACCACATTCCGATCCTCCCCTAGTGTCTCGAGGACGATACATATTCGATATCGAGACCGAGCCACTCGGCTACGTGTATTCGAACATCCTCGTCGCGGCGCTCGCATCGTGCACCATGTTCTTCCTGATCGTTCGACCGGACGAAGCTCTGGCTGAATCGGCCGACGCAGTTCTCGGCGCACTGGCGAACTACCATGTGCGCACGCGCGAAGTTGATGAGTGGCCGGGAACGGTTCTATTAGGCAATCATGCGCTCCGGCATGATTTCACGCTCAATGTGAGTAGCGCAGCGATTCTTGACGACGCAGTTAGCGGCCTGTACGACTGGCAGCATCCAGAACTGCCGGAAGACCTTGGTCTTCTTCGATCCGACGATTCGTCGTGGCTCACAACTATCGCGCACGAGCGGGAGGCGTTCTTCGTTCTTGAGGAATCCGAAGCCGCTGACCTAGTGCGTCGGGTTCCGGGTCTCGTCTTGACGATTCGCGGCTAGCTCCGGTGGAGTCAGGTCTTTCCGCGAGCGTTCCCGCAGGCACTCTGGGCAGCCCACTGGTGGACTTCGCCTACGGCTACGACCTCGAGGGCAGGAAGACGCAGGAGATCCGCTCGGGCGGCGGACTTCCGACGGAGGCGACAAGTTACGCCTACGACGCGGTCGGGCGCCTTGCGACCGTCGTCCTGCCGAGCGGGGTCAGCAGTACCTACAGCTTCGACCTCGACTCGAACCGCACGCTCGTCCAGGAGAACGGCTCGACCGTCGCCTCCTACACCTACGATCCGTCGATCAGCCCGGGCGTCGATCAGTTGACGAGCGCGAGCGAGCAGGGAACGCCACGCTCTTTTGCCTACAAACGCTGACGGTAACGTGACTGGCCTCGGCGCCGACACTCTGAGCTTCGACGGCTGGGGCAGGCTCGCCGGCGGCAGCTTCGCCGGCCAGGCCGTGATCTACTCCTTCGACGCCGCTGGCTTCAGAAGGCAGCGCATCTCGGGAACCGCCACCAGCCGCTACCTGCTCGGCGGCCTCTTCGAGACCGACGCGGCGGGGACGATAGCGCTCACCGGTGTGTCCGGCCCCGCCGGTGACCTAGCTCATTACGCTGGCCCGCCGCTACTGAGCTCGACTGTGAGCTTCCTCTATTACTCGGGCCACGGCGACCTCGCCGCCGACGCGGACAGCACGGGCACACGCACCGCCGCCTACCGTTACGACCCGTTCGGCTCATTGCTCCAGTCCACCCCCACCAACACCACCACGCAGCGCTGGACGGGCCGCTTTGACAAGAAGCTCGACACCGCTTCGGGACTCGTGGAGATGGGCGTGCGGCCCTACGACCCGGTGCTCGGACGCTTCCTCGCCGTCGACCCCGTCGAAGGCGGCTCGGCCAACAGCTACGACTACGCAAGGCAGGACCCGGTCAAGTACGATCTCGACGGTCGGGTCCAAGCGATCCTTGACGTCGAGGGAAGGGCGGTCCCGTCGAGTGATCCCTACTGGTACATGCCTGCCTGCTCACAGTGCGGCGAGCTCGGGAAGGAGCTCGCGGCAGCTGCAGTTTTCGTCGCTGTTGGTCGTGTCGCGGTTACCACCAAAGCCGCAACAATTCTCTATCCAATAGCCGTGAAAGTGCTTCAGAGTAAGCCCCAAGAAATAGCGAGTTGCGCGACCTCGTTTGCGGCTCTCGTAGAGGTCGCGAAGGCCGAGAAACGAAAGTGGAGCGAGATTGGTACGGCGGGCGCGTCCACCGTGTCGTTCTGTGTGCGAGTCGCTGTGTGGTCCTGGAAATGAGAACGACGCGATCTCGAGTCTGGAGGCCGGGTCGTTTGACGTCATCCGTGGCGATGCTGTTCTTGAGCGTCCAGGTAACGGCCTTGCTCCTGACTCCCGGCACCCGTTGGTATGACGCCCTCCTGGCGATAGGAGCTGGGCTTTCCGTCTTGTACCTCCTTCTCGCGGTCGCCTCGGGTATGCGGCGTGAACGCGGGAAGGGGCTGTTTGGCGTGATTGACCGGGGCGGACTCTTCCGCGCCGGTCTGCTGATCACAATCGTCGCGCTCATTATGTTCGTGAGAAACGGGGTCGTCTTCTGGCTATCCGTGGCGGCGTTCGTGATCCTCATGGGGCTGAGTGTGGTAAAGGGACGGCCAACGTGAGCCAACACGAGCGAGTGTAGTCATGTGCGACGAGTGTCCTGATCGGGGTTCGCTACGAGCTAGCGCGGTCGATCGGCCAAGGAGCTCTAGCGTTCGGTATTGGGTGTTAAGAAGGGTGGAAGAATAGCTACCCGCTCCGGAAATGACTCGGTGAGATTCCAGAGAGCCGCCGCTCTAGCCTTTGCCGCGGCGGCCGCGGCTCTGGTCCTCATCGACGAGTGGCGCGGTGCTGTCGGTCTTGCCGCCGTGGCTCTTCTCATCCTTCTGCCCGTGCCACCGGTAAGCAGACTTCGCCCTCGCAGGGGTTGGCCCCCAGGTAGCGGCTGGATCGCCGTCGGCGCTGGCATTATGGTTCAGGCGTCGTTCTTCCTTGCTCGCGATCCCGTCGGTATCGATGTCTTCGGACTTGTCGTCGGCGCAGCCTGCGTGGTGTTCGGGATTCTCAGTCTCATACGATCCGGATCGGGATCGGAGTGACGTTCATGAGAACGGCGTCACAGTCTGCATGAGGGCACCCGATGCGGCGTGAGTCGGTCGCGCGGTCCGGTCGTGTGGGGCCGCCGCCGCTCCCGCGGCGACGATTTGGCGGCTCTCACAGGGTGTTCTCCAGATGAGGCGCTCGCTGCCTTCGCCGAATATGCGAACAACTGGATTGGCCAGGGCACCGCGGTACATCCGAGCCGTCGCCGAGGCACCGTGGGATGAGTACGCTGCCCTCGATCCTGGGCAGGAGTTCCGCGTTCGCTGGGCGCTCCGCGAACCGGAGATGCCCGTGCCCGGCGCTGAGCCCGACAGTTAATGGTGGTAGGAGCTCTGTGTGGCGTGGGCTGTGGAATGCCTTCCACGGCGGACCTTAGATTCTCGGAGCACCGCTAGTGTCGGATAGCAGGAGATACTCCTGGGAGCATCCGTACGTGAGTGCGCTTGCGTTCGCCCTCGTGCTCGGGTGCCTGTCGTTCGGCCTTTCATACCTGGTCGGAGGCCGTGCGGTCGCTACCACGTCTCTCATCATCGCCCCGATACTTCTCATGCCAATTGCGATACAGGTCGCCCGCCGCCTGCGGGAACATGACTCAGGACGGGAGCGTCCGGGTCTAGTCGACAGGCGACACAAGCTGATTCTTGCGAGTCTGGCCTTCGTGGTCGCCGGTGGTCTGGGAGCGATCGGCCTCGATGTCCCTGGGCATAGCCACGCCGAGTGGCTCTACATCGTGATCTTGGTGACCGGAGCGCCCTGGGCAATCTTGGCGGCCCTGGTGGTCAGCAGGTGAGCCGCGCCCGAGCCGGGGCGCTCGCGCAAGCTCTCAGTCGCGCCAGCGGTTCGTGATCGGCGTGCGGCGGTCGCGGCCGAACGCCTTCGGGCGCAGCTTCACGCCGGGCGGGGCCTGGCGGCGCTTGTACTCGGCGCGGTCGATCAGGGCGAGCGCCCGCTCGACGACGTCGTGGTCGAACTCGGCGAGCAGCTCCTCGCGCGAACGGTCTTCCTCGACGTAGGCCTCGAGCACCGGGTCGAGGGCGGCGTAGGGCGGGAGGGAGTCCTCGTCGAGCTGGTCGGGCCGCAGCTCGGCGCTCGGCGCGCGCTCGATCGTCGTCGCCGGGATCAGCTCGCGGCCGGCGCGCTCGTTCAGGTGGCGGGCGAGCCGGAAGACGTCGGTCTTGAAGACGTCCTTCAGCAGCGAGAAGCCGCCGATCATGTCGCCGTAGAGGGTCGAGTAGCCGACCGCCAGCTCCGACTTGTTCCCGGTCGAGACGACGAGCCAGCCGTGCGTGTTGGAGAGCGCCATCAGCAGCGTGCCCCGGATCCGCGCCTGCAGGTTCTCGGCGGCGAGGCCATCCGGCCCGTCGAGCACCGCGTCGAACGCAGCGACGGCCGCCTCGATCGGCAGCTCGCGGAAGTCGCAGCCGAGGCTCTCGGCGATCCGGCGGGCGTCGGCCCGCGTCCCCTCCGAGGAGTAGCGCGACGGCATCGAGACGCAGTGCACGTGCTCCGGCCCGAGCGCGTCGGCGCAGAGCGCCGCGGTGAGCGCCGAGTCGATCCCGCCCGAGACGCCGACGACGATCTCTCCGAACCCGTTCTTGCCGACGTAGTCGCGCAGGCCGAGCACGAGCGCCCGCCGCATCTGCTCGAGCTCGGGCTCGAAGGGCGAAACGGTGCCGCTCCGCTCCCCGGCCTGCTGCCGCGCCGGCCCGAGCTCGACAGTCTCCGCCGGCACGGTCTCCACGCGCTCGCGCTCGAGCGCGCGCCGGCGCGCGTCGCGCAGCCGCCGCCCGATCACCGCGGTCGGGTCGACGTCCACGACGAGCAGCGCCTCCTCGAAGCCGGGCGCCCGCGCGAGCACCTCGCCCTCGTCGTCGAGCACGACCGAGTGACCGTCGAAGACGAGCTCGTCCTGGCCGCCGACGAGGTTGCAGAACGCGAGGAAGCAGGAGTTGTCGCGCGCCCGCGTGACGAGCATCTCCTCGCGCTCCTCGGCCTTGCCGACGTGGAACGGCGAGGCGGAGATGTTGACGAGCAGCTCTGCGCCGGCGAGCGCGAGGTCGGTCGCGGGCGGCCCGGGCTGCCAGACGTCCTCGCAGATCGTCGGCCCTACGAGCGTCTCGCCGACCCGCAGCAGCAGCAGGTCCCGGCCGGTCGCGAAGTAGCGGTGCTCGTCGAAGACGCCGTAGTTCGGCAGAAAGCGCTTGCGGTAGACGGCGCGCACCTCGCCCCCCGCGCAGATCGCGCCGGCGTTGAAGAGGTCGCGGTCGAACCAGGGAGCGCCGACGAGCGCCGCGATCCCGGTGCAGGCGCTCGCGATCTCCTCGAGCGAGGCGCGCGCCGCGCGCACGAAGCCGGGGCGCAGCAGCAGGTCCTCGGGCGGGTAGCCGGTGACCGCGAGCTCGGGGAAGAGGACGAGGTCGGCGCCCGCCGCACGCGCCTCGTCGAGGCTTTCGAGGATGCGCGAGCGGTTGCCCGCCAGGTCGCCCACTACCGTGTTGATCTGCGCGAGCGCGAGCCGCATGCGCCTCCATGGTTTGCGACTGACAGGCTAAAACTACCTTAACATGCCCGCCGGGCGCTGCAACGTCTACCGTCCCGCTCCATGAGCCTGCGGATCGTGATCCGGCGGCGCTACCGGGGCCCGGTCGACTCGGGAAACGGCGGCTACGTGTGCGGTGTGCTCGCGGGCTTCGTGGCCGGCGAGGCCGAGGTGACGCTCCGTCTGCCGCCACCGCTCGAGCGCCCGCTCGACGTCGAGGGCGACGGCGAGCGCATCCTCCTGCTCGACGGCGACGCGCTCGTCGCCGAGGCCGTTCCCTCCCACGTCGAGCTCGTCCCGCCCGCCCCCGTCTCCTGGGAGGAGGCGCTCGACGCGACGACGCGCTACCTCGGCTTCCACGAGCACCCGTTCCCCGAGTGCTTCACGTGCGGGCCGGGCCGGGCCGAGCGCGACAGCCTGCGCATCTTCCCCGGCTCGGTCGCAGGCCGCCCGGACACCGTCGCCGCGCCCTGGGTCGCGCACGAGGTCGATCCGGCCGTCCTCTGGGCGGCGATCGACTGCCCGGGCGCGTTCGCCGTGGGCGTGATCGGGAGGGGCGAGACGGTGCTCGGCCGGATGGCGGCGCGGATCGACCGAATTCCCGCCGAGGGCGAGCGCTGCATCTCGGCCGGGTTCGCGCTCGGCGAGGACGGCCGCAAGCTCTACGCGGGGACGGCGCTCTTCGCCGAGACGGGCGAGGTGCTCGCGCTCGCGAAGCAGACCTGGATCGTCCCGCGCGGCTAGACGACGCGCGCGATCTCGTCGAGCGACTCGGGGTTCTCGAGCGTCGAGAGGTCGCCCGGGTCGGTGCCGAGCGCCCGCGCCCGCACCGCGCGCCGCACGACCTTCGCAGAGCGGGTCTTCGGCAGCGCCGAGACGAACAGGATCCGTTCCGGCCTGAACGCCTTGCCCAGCTCGGCTGTGACGGCGTCGGAGACCTCCCCCGGTGTTGCCGTCGCGCCCGGCTTGAGCGCGCAGAACATCCAGACGGCCTCGCCCTTCACCTCGTGCGGGACGCCGATCGCCGCCGCCTCGGCCACGGCGGGGCAGTTGAGGGCCGCCGACTCGAGCTCGGCCGGCCCGATCCGCTTGCCGGCGATGTTGAGCGTGTCGTCCGAGCGGCCGTGCAGGTACCAGTAGCCGTCGCTGTCCACCGAGGCCCAGTCGCCGTGCACCCAGACGCCGGGAAACCGGCTCCAGTACGTCTCGAGGTACCGCTCCGGGTCGCCCCAGATGCCGCGCGTCATCCCGGGCCACGCCCGCGTGCAGACGAGCTCGCCGACCTCGCCCCGCACCGGGTTGCCGTCCGGGCCGAACACGTCCATCGCCTGCCCGAGGGCTGGGAAGCCGAGCGAGCACGGCTTCGCCGGCAGCACCATGCTCACCGACAGGAAGCAGGCTCCGACCTCCGTTCCGCCGGAGATGTTCGCGATCGGGATCCGCCCGCCGCCGCAGACGTGCTCGTTCAGCCAGTCGTAGGGGCCCGCGTTCCACGGCTCCCCCGTCGCCGTCACGACGCGCAGCGAGGACAGGTCGGCCCGCGGCTCGCCCTTCGGGATCAGTGAGCGGACGAGCGTCGGCGAGATCCCGAGCATCGTCACCTGCTCCTCCTCGACGAGCCGCCAGATGCGGTCGTCGGGCCAGTCCGGGGCTCCCTCCAGGTAGATCACGGTCGCGCCGAGCGCGCCCGCGCCCACGACGGTCCACGGGCCCATGATCCAGCCCATGTCGGTCGCGAAGAGCACGCGGTCGCCGGCGTCGATGTCGGACTGGTAGGCGGTCTCGCGGGCGATCGAGACGAGGAAGCCGCCCTGCACGTGCAGGGCGCCCTTCGGCTTGCCGGTCGTGCCGGAGGTGTACGCGAGCAGGTACGGCGCTTCGCTTTCCACCTCGACGGGGGGCAGCTCGCCGGCGCAGCCCGCGACGAGCGCCTCCCACGAGTGGTCGCGGCCCGGCATGCCCGCCCAGTCGAGCCCGAGCCGGCTCCAGACGACCACGTGCTCCACGGTCGGCGCCTCCCGCAGGGCCTCGTCGGCGATCTCCTTCATCGGGACGACCTTGCCGCGCCGGAGAGACCCGTCCGCGGTGATCAGGGCCTTCGCGCCGGCGTCGGCGAGGCGCGCGGAGATGGCCGGTGCCGCGAACCCCGAGAAGATCGGCACCTGGACGGCGCCGATGTGCGCGCAGGCGTGCGAGGCGATCGCGACCTGCGGCGACATCGGCAGGAAGATCCCGACGGCGTCGCCCTCGCAGATCCCGAGCGAGACGAGCGCCTCCGCGAGCCGCGCCGTCTCGTGGGACAGCGCGCGCCACGTGAGCGCCGAGCGGGTCCCGTCCTCGGCCCGGAAGACCGCCGCCTCGGCGTCCGCGAGGTCTCCTTGAGCCCACTTGTGGAGGCAGTTCCAGGCGAGGTTGAGCCGCGCGCCGGAAAACCACGTCGCCCACTCGATCCCGCGCGACTCGTCGAGCACCGTCTCCCACGGCTGCGAGAACTCGATCCCGAGGTCCTCGACGACGGCGGGCCAGAAGACCTCCGGCTGCTCGACGGACAGCCGGTGGAGAGCGTGGAAGTCGCCCGCGCAGCCGAGCGCGCGCGCGAGCCGCGTCACGTTCGCGCGCTCGAGCTGCTCGGGTGTCGGCGTCCAGGCGTAGATCAATTCGCTACCGTAGTGCTCACTAACTTGAGACGAAAGGGCGGGAGATGAAGGCACGGATCTTCGCAGAGGCGAACAGGAAGTGGTGGACGCTCGCGGCGCTCTCCTTCGCGCTGTTCATGATCATGCTCGACAACACGATCGTGAACGTCGCGCTGCCGTCGATTCAGCGCGACCTCGGGATCGGCGTCTCCGAGCTCGAGTGGGTCGTCACCGGCTACGCGCTCAGCTTCGCGGTGCTGATGCTGAGCGGCGGCAAGCTCGCGGACATGTACGGGCGGCGGCGGGTCTTCCTGTCCGGCCTCGTAGTCTTCACGCTCTCCTCGCTCGCTTGCGGCCTCGCGGGGGGCGCCGGTCTGCTGATCGGCGCGCGCGTCGTCCAGGGCGCGGGCGCGGCGTTCATGATGCCGGCGACGCTCTCGATCATCTCGGCCACCTTCCCGCCGCGCGAGCGCGGCGCGGCGATCGGGATCTGGGCGGGCGTCTCGGCGATGGCGCTCGCGATCGGCCCGCTTGTCGGCGGGCTCATCACCGAGCACATCTCCTGGAACTGGATCTTCTACGTCAACGTCCCCGTTGGCGCGCTCGCCGTCGCGGCGACGCTCCTGATCGTCCCCGAGTCGCGCGACACGACACACGTGCAGCGGCTCGACGTCCCGGGGCTGCTCGTCTCGGCGGGCGGCCTGTTCGCGCTCGTCTTCGCCCTGATCGAAGGCAGCCACTACGGCTGGAGCTCGCCGACGATCCTCTCCCTGTTCGCGGCCGCCGCGATCGCCCTTGTCGCCTTCGTCCTGCTCGAGCGGCATCAGCGCCTGCCGATGATGGATCTCTCGCTCTTCCGCCAGGGCACCTTCGCCGGCGCGAACATCGTCGCCCTGCTCGTCTCGCTCGCGATGTTCGGCGTCTTCTTCTTCGTCTCGCTCTACATGCAGAACATCCTCGGCTACTCGGCGGTCGAGGCTGGGGCGACGTTCCTGCCGATGACGGTGCTGATCATCCTCGTCGCGCCTCTGGCCGGAAAGACGTCCGACCGCTTCGGCTCGCGCTGGCTGATGGCGGTGGGGATGACCCTCACGGGCCTGTCCCTCCTCGTCTACGCCCAGCTCGAGACGGGATCGTCGTTCTGGAACGTGCTGCCCGGGCTCCTGCTGGGCGGTATCGGGATGGCGATGGCGATGTCCCCGATGACCGCGGCCGCGCTCGGCGCCGTGCCGGTGGACAAGGCCGGTGTCGGCTCGGGCATCCTCAACACCTTCCGCCAGGTCGGGGGCGCGCTGGGGATCGCGATCATGGGCGCGATCCTCACCGACCGGTCGGCCACGGCCCTCGCCGCCGGAGCCTCGCGCGAGGAGGCGTTCATGGCCGGGTTCACCCGCTCGCTCTACGTGGGGGCCGGCTTCGCATTCGCGGCCGCCGTGGTCGCCGCGCTGCTCGTGCGCACGCACCACCCATCCCCGGCGCGCGAGCCCGCGCAGGAGCCGGCGGTCGTGTGATGAGCCCCGCAGTCCGGCTGCCCGCCGCCGAGCGGCGGCAGTCGCTGCTCGAGACCGCGCTGCCGATCTTCGCAGCCGGCAGCTACCACAGCGTGACGACGGCGGAGATCGCGCGCGCCGCCGGCGTCAGCGAGCCTGTCCTCTACCGCCACTTCCCCTCGAAGCGCGCCCTCTACCTCGCGTGCTTCGACGAGGCCTGGCTTGGCCTGCGCGAAAGCTGGGAGTCCGCCGTCGCCGAGGCCGACGACCCGGCGCTCTGGATCCGGGCGATGCGCGGCGCCGTGCTCTCGATCAAGGACGACGTCGTGCTCCCCTCCACGCTGTGGATCCAGGCCCTCGCGGAAGCCGGGGACGACGACGTCATCCGCGACCACCTTCGGGCGCACATGACCGCCGTGCACGCGTTCGTACGCGACGTGATCGCCAGGGCGCAGGCGGCGGGCGGCATCGCCCGCGAGCGCGATCCCGCCGCCGAGGCGTGGATCTTCCTGGCGGGCGGCCTGCTCCTGACCGTCGCAGACCGGCTTGGCGTCCTGCTCGGCGAGGGCGAGCTCGCCGGCATCGCCGCGTCGCGCCTGCTCCGGCTCGCGGGCCGGGCCTGAGCCGGTCCGTGGAGAGTCCCCGGCTGCGGCCCCGGGGACATCTCCTGAGAAGGCAAGCAACCACTTCGGCGACACTCCGGATAGGCGGTGACTCTGCGGCAAGTCACTTCCTCCGGCTGCGGCGGTCGCTGAAGGTGGCGCGCCACAACTTGCACTGAGCCCTGGCGTCCGGCGGTGCAAGCCTGGACATGACTTTAGTGGCACTCTCCTAAGGAGTCAAGTACCTCGGTCAAGTGATTTTGTATAGCCTCCACTTCACCGATCGAGAGACCGGGGACGCGGTACCTCGTCCGAGGGAAATCCGGTCGCCCCCTTGCAAAGACATCGTCTTTCGCGCTAACTGTGTCAACCGCCGCCGTGAACCCGACCGAGACTCAAAGCCCTTCACCCGCGCCCGCCGCCCGTCTCGGCGAGCGCCTGCGCTCGCTGCGCGTCGCCGCCGGGCTGACGCAGACGGAGCTCGCGGGCGAGCGCTTCTCGAAGGAGTACGTCAGCCAGATCGAGCGCGGCAAGACGCGTCCGACCGCCGACACGGTGGCGTGGCTGGCGCAGCAGCTCGGCGTCGATCCGAGCTTCCTCGCGAAGGGCATCTCGACCGATGAGCGCGGCCGCGTCGAGGCCATGCTCGCCCGAGCGGAGGCGCAGACCGAAGCGCACCGTGCCGGCGAGGCCGTGGCGTTGTTCGAGGAGGCGCGAGCCGCCGTGGCTCCGACCGGCTCGGTCGAGCTCGAGGTGCGTGCGCACATCGGCGAGGCCTGGGCCTGCCAGGAGAACGGCGACCCGCACACCGGGATCAAGCTGCTCACGCGCGCCCGCGCCCTCGCCGAGGGTCCGCAGTTCTCCGACGTGGACCGGGCGGACGTGCTCTTCCGGCTCGGCGTCTGCCGCTACAAGCTCTCCAGCATCGCGATCGCGGTCGGCTTCCTCGACGAGGCGCTGGCGCTCGCGGAGCGGTCGGAGCTGCCGTGCGATCTCCTGCGGGCCGACATCCTCGGCTGGCGCTCGCGCTGCTACCGGCGCCAGCGTGATTTCGAGGCGGCGCGCGAGGACGTCGAGCGCGCGCTCGAGCTCGCCCAGTCGCTCGACGACCGCCGGACGATGGCGAACACGTACTACCAGGCCTCCCTCGTGGCGGAGCGGATGGGCCACTGGGTGCTCTCCCGGAACTACGCGGAGCAGGCCCGGGGGCTCTACCAGGAGCTCGCCGACGAGCGCAACGTCGGCAAGCTGCTCACGAACCTCGGTGGCCTCAACCACCTGCTCGGTCACCCGGACGAGGCGATCGAGTACCTGAAGGCCTCCTATGCCGTCGCGCTCGAGGTGGACTCGATCGAGGACGCCGCTCAGGCCGCCGGCTCGCTCGCGGCCGTGCACCTGCACCTCGGCAACAACGACGAGGCCGACGAGCACGCGCGGCACTCGCTCAAGCTGCTCGAAGACCGCGAGGACTACCTGCACGAGATCGGCCCGACCCAGCTCGTGCTCGGGCGCTCGCTGCTCGAGCGCGGCCGGCTCGACGAGGCCGAGGAGTGGTTCCGCACTGCCGAGCGGACCTGCGCGCAGCTCGACTCGGTCAGCCACCGCGCGGGCGCGTGGGTGGCCCTCGGCGACCTCGCCGCCAGGCGCGGCGACAACGCCGAGGCGGCGCGGCTCTACAGGCACGCAGCCGAAGCGCTGCAGGATGTCCGGTTCTGACCCAGGGTAGGAAAGGAGGTGCTCTGATGAAGAAAGCACGGCTCATCGTCGTTCTCGTCCAGGCAGTGCTGCTCGCCGAGTTCCTCGCTCGCGCCAGCGGGCGCTCCTGGACCGACGGGCACTAGCCTCTCCGTTCCGCTTCTCGCGGGCGATCGCACTCGGGCTAGACTCGGGCGCTAGTGCGCGCCCCGCTGCTTGCCGTCCTCGCCGCCGCCGGTCTCCTCGCGGCCGGGTGCGGCGGCGGGCCCGGTCTGGCGACGAGCACCCAGCCGGAGGCTCCCGCCGGAAGCCTCGAGGCGCTCTGGCGCGCGCCGGGCGAGGACGTCGCGGTCGTTGCGGGCGCGCTCGACTTCGCGCCCGGGGCGAACCGGTACCCCTTCCTCGTCGTCAACGGCCGTGGGCAGCCCGTCGAGCGCCCGACCGCGCGGGTCTGGGTCTCCCGCGGCCTGAGGCAGACGCCGTTCGCCCAGGCGACCGCGCGACTCGAGGACGTCGGCGTGCCCGGAGGGTACGAAGCCTCCGTCGCGCGCCTCTACGTCGTCGAGCTCCGGCTGCCGGTCGCCGGCCGCTACTGGCTGCTCGCCGAGCCGGTGGGTGGCGTGAAGATCCAGGCGATCGGCACGCTTGACGTGAACGCGCGACCGGACGCCCCCGCGGTAGGAGATCGCGCGTACGCGTCCCGGACGCCGACGCTCGCGAGCACCGGCGGGAACCTGAAGCTCCTGACGACCGATGCGACGCCGGAGCGTGCGCTCTACCGCTTCTCCGTGGCCGGCTCGCTCGCCGCACACGCGCCCTTCGTCCTCGCCTTCGCGACGCCGAAGCTCTGCGCCAGCCGCACCTGCGGACCGGTGGTGGACGTCGTGGACGCGGTGCGCAAGCGGCTCGGCCCGTCGCCGGTGCGCTTCCTGCACGTCGAGATCTACGAGGGCAACGACCCGGCCAAGGGCTTCAACCGCTGGGTGCGCGAGTGGACGCTGCCGACCGAGCCGTGGGTCTTCCTCGTCGGGAGCGACGGCTTGATCAAAGCGCGCTTCGAGGGTGCGGTATCGGTGCGCGAGCTCGAGGCCGCGGTGCGGGCAAAGCTCGGCTAAGAGCCTCTAAGGCTCTAAGCCTTGAAGGGCGGCTCGTCGCCCACGCGCTCGATCACGATCTCGGGCACCCGGGCGTGCGGGCTCAGGTGCAGCAGCGTGCGCACGAGCTCGGCGCAGTCCTCCGGCTGGATCATCGCCTCGCCGGGAAGACCGGTCCACTCCGCCATGCGCGTGTCGACGAAGCCGGGGCAGATCGCCGTCGCGCGGACGCCGCTCGCGGCCTCCTCGTGGTTGAGCGACTTCGTCAGCGCGATCAGCGCCGCCTTCGAGGCTCCGTAGATGGAGAGGCCGGGCGTCGGCATCGTGCCGGCGATCGAGGCGATGTTGATCACGAAGCCGCGCGCGGCGCGCAGGTGCGGCAGCGCCTCGCGCGTGACGACGAACGCGCCGCGGACGTTGATGTCCATCTGCAGGTCGTAGCGCTTCGTCGAGAGGTCGCCGATCGTGCCGGCGATGCCGATCCCGGCCGCGTTGACGAGCACGTCGAGGCAGCCGTGGCGCTCGGCGTGCGCGGCGACGAGCCGCTCGCAGTCCTCCTCGCGCGAGACGTCCGCGGCGACGCCGAGCGCGCCGAGCTCGTCGGCCGCCGCCCCAACGCGCTCCGGCGTGCGCGACGCGAGCGTCAGCGCGTAGCCGTCGTCGCGGAGCATGCGCGCGATCGCGAAGCCGATTCCGGAGGAGCCGCCGGTGACGAGTGCCGACTTCACAAGCGGTGTGTATCAGGAAGGGGCGGGTTTGCGCACGTCGAATCGAGCGGCGGGAAGGTGGCCTGTATTGCATCTTCTCCTCTCCCCTGAGGCGGCGGCGGCTTTCGGGTCGCCGCCGCATTTCTCCCGGACGTACAGTTCGGGCGTGGAGGCGGTGAAGCTCACCTCGCTCGCGCAGAGCGGCGGCTGCGCGGCGAAGTACTCGGCAGCCCGGCTCGAGACGCTCCTGCGGGGGTTCGTTCCCGTCGAGGCGGAGAACCTGCTGATCGGGCTCGACCCCGCCGACGACGCCGCCGTCTACCGGCTCGACGACGAGCGGGCGCTCGTCTTCACGCTCGACTTCTTCCCGCCCGTCGTGGACGACCCCGGGGACTT
>Ga0082335_1001528_pt1 | contig 48250 bp, 41 predicted proteins | sample Subgrocontami58m_FD_72375 | JGI IMG/M metagenome (GOLD analysis project Ga0082335, IMG submission 72375) | Subsurface groundwater microbial communities from S. Glens Falls, New York, USA - GMW37 contaminated, 5.8 m (SPADES assembly) (version 2) ... | reverse complement strand
GGGTCCGTTTCACCCGGGACCACCCGGTTTTCTGGGATATCCCCGCCGGTGCGGAGTTTTACTTTGTCCACTCCTATTATCCGGCCCCGGCGGAGGACAAGTGGCTCATCGGGGAAACGGATTATGGCCGGCCTTTCTGTTCCGCCGTGGCTCGCAATAACCTGGTGGCCGTACAGTTCCATCCCGAGAAGAGCGGCCGGCCGGGGCTCAAAATTCTGGCCAATTTTTGCCGCTGGGGAGGCCGGGATGCTGAGTAAGAGGATCATCCCCTGCCTGGATGTGCGGGATGGTATCCTCACCAAGGGGATAAAATTCAAGGGCAACGTGGACATCGGCGACCCGGTGGCGGCGGCCGAGCGCTACTACGAACAGGGCGCCGACGAGATCGTTTTTTACGACATCACCGCCTCGGCCGAGGGACGGAACATCATGATCGACGTCGTACGGCGGGTGGCGGAGCGGATCTTCATCCCTTTTTCCGTAGGCGGCGGCATCCGGACGGTTGACGACATGCGCCGGGTGATTCTGGCGGGTGCGGAGAAAGTGAGCGTCAATTCGGCCGCCGTCGAAAATCCGCATCTGATCACCGAAGGGGCTAGGGCCTTTGGCAACCAATGTATCGTTTTGGGGATGGATGTGAAGAAAGTGGCGCCCTCCGCCGGGACGCCCTCGGGCTATGAGATCGTGATCCAGGGCGGCAGGAAATATACGGGTATCGACGCCCTGTGGTGGGCTCAAGAGGGAGAACGGCGGGGCGCCGGGGAGATCTGCCTCAATTCCATCGATGCCGACGGCACCCAGGAGGGATACGAAATTTCTCTGACTTCCATGATTTCCACACAGGTGCGTATCCCCGTGATCGCCTCGGGCGGGGCAGGCAAACCGGAACATCTGACGGAGGTCCTCACGGCGGGCCGGGCGGATGCCGCTCTCATCGCCTCGATGGTTCATTACCAGACCTACACGATCCCGGAGATAAAACATTTTCTGCAAGGGAAGGGAGTAAAAGTAAGGAATTTGTGGTAAGATTTTTATAATTCTAACAAAGAGGGGTAAAACAAGTGGACAAGAAAAGATATGAGTTGAATGTTCAGTTGGCACAGATGCTGAAAGGTGGCGTCATCATGGATGTAACCAACGTAGAACAAGCGAAGATCGCCGAGGAAGCGGGCGCGGTGGCCGTCATGGCGCTGGAACGGGTGCCTGCCGATATCCGCAGGGACGGCGGTGTCGCCCGGATGTCTGACCCGGCCATGATTGCCGAGATCAAGGCGGCGGTTACAGTTCCGGTCATGGCCAAGGCCAGGATTGGTCATTTTGTCGAGGCCCAGCTCTTGGAGGCCCTCAAAATCGACTATATCGACGAAAGTGAAGTCCTGACCCCGGCTGATGAAGAATGTCACATCGACAAGACGAAGTTTTCCATCCCCTTCGTCTGCGGCGCCCGCAACCTGGGTGAGGCCGCCCGCCGGATTGCCGAAGGGGCCGCCATGATCCGCACCAAAGGCGAGGCCGGTACCGGCAACGTCGTGGAGGCGGTGCGCCACATGCGGACGATGAACCGGGAAATCCGCCAGCTCTCCCAGATGCCCATCGAGGAAGTAACGGGTTACGCCAAGGCCAATGGCATCCCCTACGAACTGGCCCTGCAGGTACGCGAACTGGGCCGTTTGCCCGTCGTCAATTTTGCCGCCGGCGGCCTCGCCACCCCGGCCGATGCCGCTCTGATGATGCAGCTTGGCTGTGACGGCGTGTTTGTGGGCTCGGGTATTTTCAAATCCAAAAATCCCGCAGTCCGCGCCCGGGCGATTGTCAAAGCTACGGCCTACTTCAATGATCCGGAAAAGGTACTGGAGGCCTCCATGGGTCTGGGCGAGGCCATGCCGGGGCTCGAAATCTCCGCCATTCCCGAAAGGGAGTTGCTGGCGGGGCGGGGCTGGTAAAGGCAGTCGGGATCAAACTATGTCCGTAGTGAATTTTTCCGGGAAAAAACGAGGGGCCGGGAAGAGCATCGGCGTCCTCAATCTGCAGGGCGGGGTTGTGGAACACCTCGACCATCTGGCACGTCTGGGGATCGATGCCCTTCCGGTCAAAGAGGCGGCTGAGCTGGCGGGACTGGCAGGACTGATCATACCCGGCGGCGAAAGCAGCTGTCTCTCCCGCCTCTTGCGCATTTTTGCCCTGGATGAGGCCATCATCCGGGAATGCCGCCGGGGTATGAAGATTTGGGGCACCTGCGCGGGGGCGATCCTCCTGGCCGGGGCGGTGGCGGGAGAAGCGCCCCACCTGGCCCTCATTGATATGGAGGTGGAACGGAACAGTTTCGGGAGCCAGTTGGATAGTTTTGTTTGCGAGGCTCTGATCCCTGCCGTGGCATCACAACCGCTGCCTCTCACCTTCATCCGGGCCCCCAAGATCACCAAGGTCGGCCCCGGGGTGGACGTCCTGCTTACTATGGGAGGCTTCGTGGCGGCGGCGGAAAGCGCGGAGGTCCTGGTGACGGTCTTTCATCCAGAACTGACGGGCTGTGTCGCCTTCCATCGGTATTTCATCCGCAAGTGCGGGCTCTCGCCTTATGACGAAAGCCAGGTTCCTTCCCTGGACCCCAGTTGGGACAATCGCAGTTGGACCCGCTTTACCCGCATTGCCCTTTCTTAAGTTCGAGAAGACACTACCGGTGTATATTCCTAAGTTGATTCATCCAGAACTTCCCTGACCTTTTGAGAAAGCACAGGCAGCCGGAATGGTTTATGGAGGAGCCCTTTGCAGCCCCGTTTTAGGAGTTCCGATTCCTTGCCGGGTGTAATGTAGCCGGTAGTCATAATGACGCGGATATCAGGATTGGTTGCTTTCAACCGGTCGAAAGCAGGCTCGCCGGCCAGACCAGGCATGATCATGTCCATAATGACGAGAGCGATTTCATGATGATTTGCCTCATAAAGCGCGACGGCCTCTTCGCCGTTGTAAGCCGTCAGGACCTGATAGCCCAGCATTTCTAGCATATCACTGCAGATACTGGTGATGCTTTTCTCGTCATCCACCAAAAGGATGGTTTCGTCGCCGTGCAAAAGCTCTTCCGAAGCCGTAGCCCCTTGCGGCACCTCTTTTTCCGAGGTGGGCAGGTGGATGGAGAAGGTGGCGCCCCGTCCTTTTTCACTGGAGACGTTAATGAAACCACCGTGATTCTTGATGATGCCATAGGCGGAACTTAAGCCAAGACCCGTTCCCTTACCTATCTCCTTGGTAGTGAAAAAGGGCTCGAAAATGCGCTCCCGGGTCTTTTCGTCCATGCCGATGCCGCTGTCGGTCACGGTCAGAACCGCGTATTTACCGGGGTTTATTTGTGGGTAGGGGGCCGTTGTCATTTCCCCATCGTAGGCGGCATTTCTCGTGCTTACCCGTATCTCTCCCCCTTGCGGCATCGCCTGAGCAGCATTGACGAAGAGGTTCATGAGCACCTGTTCAATCTGACCCTCGTCCGCTTCCACCGTCCAAAGGCCTTCCTTGTAGGATTCGTGGATAACGATGTCTTTACGGGTACGACTGAACATATCTACCGTCTTGCGGACCACCTCATTTATTTTTGCTGGCCGCACCTCTAACTTCCCGCTCCGGGCAAAGCCGAGAAGTTGCCGGGTCAAATTTGCGCCGCTTTGCACCTGTTCTTCAATGTTCTTTAAGTTTCTGTAATAAGGCTGGCCTTGCTGGGTCTTGATGAGCATGAGAGAAGCGTTACCCTGGATGCCCATCAGAAGATTATTGAAGTCATGGGCGATACCGCCGGCAAGGGTGCCGATTGCCTCCAATTTAAGCGCCTGGAGAAGTTCGGATTCCAGACGTTTGCGCTCTGTTATATCGCGGGCGACGGCAATAACGGCGGCGATTTTTTCTTCACGGAACAACGGAGTGCCGCTTACTTCAACCACCTTTCTCGTTCCATCCTTTACCAGGCATTCGTAAACGCGCTGGGTGATCCTTTCTCCATCAAAAATGCGCAAGAGATCGGTAATTACCTTTTCCCGGTCCTCCGGTGCGAAGATCACACTCTCCCGCAGCGAGCGGGAGATGATCTCCTCGGGATGGTAACCCAGCAGGCCTTCGACGCTCGGTGAAATATTCATGAACGTGAGGTCGGGGCTTATTGAAAAAATGACATCGGAGACATTGGAAAAATGAAGGCGATACTTTTCCTCGCTTTCCCGCAGTATCTCCCCGGCACGGCAGCGTTCGGCAATTTCGACACGAAGTGACTCATTGGCCGCGGCCAATTCCGCCGTGCGCTTCTCCACCATCGATTCCAGTTCATCTTGCGCCCGGCGCAGTTTCTCTTCAATTTCCTTCCTTTCGGTGATTTCCTGCGCCAACTGCCGATTCTGATGCTCGATCTCTCTCAGTTGTTCTTTTATTCGGGCATGGAGATTAGCATTTTCCAAGGCGAAACTGATTTCTTCCAGCATGACGGATGCGCATTGTTCGTCGTTTTCGCCAAAAGGTCCACCGGTGACCTTCTTTGCCAGATTCAAGATGGCGGTCACGTTGTCTTCTATAAGGATGGGCAGACTCATGAAGGAGGACGAACCGTAACGGGGATCATTAATTTTCAGAGTACGGGGATCGCGTTCGATATCTTGAATAATGAGGGGTTTCTTTGCAGAGATTACGTATTTCATGAAGGAATCACGGATGTTAATGTAATGGTCTCCACGCTTTTCTTTTTCCAGCCCCTTGGTCATGGTGAGGCGGTACTGGCCTGTGCCCTGCTCTAGGACAACCAGAGAGCCGATCCCGGCTCGCGTCACCGTCATGGCCTTCTCCAGGGTAATATTCAGGAGGGCTTCAATGTCGAAACTTTTCCTGGCCACTTCATAAAGTTCCTTGATGGCCATTAGTTCATTGACTTTCTGGTCCAGGTTCTCCGTGGTCCTTTCCATGCGCTCCATGATCCTGCTGAAGGACAGGGAGAGCTCCTCCAATTGATCAGCGCCTTCGCAGAGGTTGCTTACCGTAAGTTCTCCCACTTTGGCTGTCTTGATGGTACTGGCGATGGCCAGAATCCGGTCGAAGATCTGGCGCAGCAAAATGAGTCCGCCCAAAACAAGGATAAAGATCAGGGTAATGATGGCAAGCTCTTGGGGTTGGAAGGGCAGGTCTTTTTGATAGAAGATATAAAAGATAGTAAGGAACGGCAGGACAAAGATCAACATTTCGATGACGATGAGGTTCTTGCGCAAGCCTCCTGTCTCACGGTGCTTCCAGTGGAAAAGAGATGGAACCATTGAGAATCTCCTGCTAAATCGTTTGTATTGAATAATTAAAAGGAGTCTGTAAAATATAAAATCACTAGGGAGAAATTAACTGCCAAGCTGCATGAACAGATAATCCTGCAAATCCTTTTCCGAGGCCATGTCCTGCTCCATAAGTTCCGATTTGCTGAATTGAAGGCCCATGACTACTTTGTTACAATCCATTTTGAGCGTACGCGTGACGACGTTATAAATCGTTGGTCCGGCAGTCTCTTTAAAGTGCAAAGCAACGAGGACACTCGCATTGACGCCAAGCTGCGGCAGATTATCGTCCGTTTCCTTGAACTCAAAGCTGCATCCTCCCATGCTGATATCGGTGATAATTCCTTCGTACCGCCCGCTTCCTACGATACACTCGGCGACGATGTTGCTGGAGATCCTTTCATGCCTCCTTAGGTTGATGTGTTCGACTGTTTCGGGGTAGGAAAGAATGGACAGGCGATAAGGGTTCTTGATCAGTTCTATAAGGGTGCAGCGAAAACCGTAGACCTTCCCGGAGCATATGTAGCGGACGGTGGTGTGATTTTTTTGATAGAGCTTGGACCTGATATCCGCAAGGGGCGGTGTTTCGCAAATCAGAAATTTTCCGGCATTCATGCCAATCAAGCTCGTCCGGGCCGCTGACAGCCCTTCAAACTTTATCTGTAGGGTAGTGCCGAGCGATAAGCCGGGAAGGTGGATATAAGTGTCACCGCTATTCGGCAAGGAGATGCGTTCTGGCTCCACAGATCTCTCACTCTTTCCATTATTTAAGGAGAACTTACTTTCTAGAATAGTTTATTAAAAAAAAGCCTTGCGTGTCAATCAAATAATGGTAAGTTGTTTCTGTCCGCTTTTATCCATCACTTGATTTCCACATATTTCGCGATTATTAAATATTTATTCGACTAAAGTCTAATATCTTTTTATATTTTGCCGATATAAATATTCAGTTAACAGATAATAAAGGAAAGGTCTTCTATTTAGGAGGCAGGATCGACCCATGCAAGTCTTGGGATGGATGAGCATTCTGATAGGATTGCTTCATTTCGGAAAGGTAGCGGGAATATTGCTTTCCTCTGCTGGCATTGCTGTTGTTTATGTTGTGCGGAAAAGCAAAATAGATGAATTTGCGTTAACCCGGAGGGTATTTCAAACCACAATCAGAAAGACTGTCAGGAGAAACAAAAAAGTACGGGAGATGGCGAGGCGACAAAAAGGATATGCTTTTCCAGCAAGTACCTTGCCCACACAAACTGATTTCGAAGCTGCGGAAAAAAGCAGGCAAGAATCCGATTGGTTCATTTATACGAATTAGTTATTGTTATTAATGCTGAAACTAAAGTCATTTTACCCTGATCGGAATGGTAGGTTAAATCAGCGTGGGAATCCTTTCAAAGAGAGGCCTTACTTTAATAGAGCTAATGGTCGTCATGGTGATCCTGGGGTTAATGGCATCCGTCTTATACCCGGATTACAGTGACTACATGCGGCAACGGCGCTTAAAGGATGCGGCCCTTGCCGTCACGCTGGACTTGATGCTGGCGAGGGCGCAAGCTGTCAGCATGAACCGGAATGTAAGCGTCATATTTTCCCAATCGCCTTCGAACCGATATACCTATGATGCTGCCGGTAATGCCGTGACAAAAGATATTCAGAGCAATTTAGGCTTTTATGATGTCACCTTGTCTGCCGATAATAATCCCATATTTTCTTCCCGGGGTATCGCTCGCAACGCGCAGGGAACCAATCCGGTGGCCACGGTCACTTTTAGCAATCCCGGCGGTACAAAAACCGTGACCGTCAACATTGCCGGTCAGGTAGTCCAGAATTAGCTGATACCGGTCGCTTGCCTGGATGAGATCAATATCCCAGGCATTTCGGCACAACATCCGACGATAACGTTATTGTCTTGTACACATTATTCGCTCCGGGTGCGGCGGCCTGGGCGGTAACGGAAACCCGTATCTTCCGTATCAGGGCCAGCTCTGTCGTGGTTTGATTGCTGCCGTCGTAAAAATTGAACGAAAGAGAGGTAATATTCATCGCTGCCGGCTGCAGTGAACCGTTGGTTGTCCGTCCCAGGTACATTACTCCCCCGGAGTTGTAAAGATTATATGTAATATTCTCATCGGGATTCGCGTCGTCCGGCGTAAGGTTGCCGTTGCCGTTGAGGTCGGCGGTAAAACTAATGCTGTCGTTGGCAATGGAGGTAAGCCCGGCGCAGGGAGTGTTGGCGGCAGTGCTCGTTCCGGTACAATCGTTAAGGGTGCCTGCCGGATTGTAACCGGCCATACGCAGTTCCCGAACGGTGAAATCAAGACCGACCCTGGCGTTTTGCAGCATCTCTACATTAAGCCTCTGCGTTTTTAAATCGCCGCTGTGGACATTGAAGGCTTGGTAAACGGCAAGCAAGATCATTAGGCCGATCAGCATGGAGAGCAGCAGTTCCGCAAGGGAGAAGCCCCCGCTATTATTATTTTTCTGCATAAGACGTAACCGAGTGGCGCGAGCGGCGCATATCAATTGAGCACCTGTCTCCAACCTACCCGTTGGACACCCCTCACCTGAGGTGAGCCCGGCGGCAAATTGGCAAAGTTGATGCTGTAGGACCAATTTCGTGTCGGCTCTCTGTAGACGTTGCCGTTTCCCGGTTGCCAGTCTCCCGTCGCCTGCTGGCTCTGCCACAGGCAGGCCAGTGAACCGGAATAGGTGAGCGTTCTACCCGACCAGTTTTCCAAAAGACGGATAAAATTTTCTACGCCGCCGCTGTATTGTCCCCCTACCGTGTCCTTGTTCCCAGCCATAATGGCGGCGTTGACTGTGGTATTGGCGGTGGCGGATCGCCAGCCGAACATGAAAGGCCACCCTCCCCGGTTATCGTCCCAGCCGTTGGAAAGGACCGTTACCGCATCGGCGAATATACCCGCCGGCAAATTGCTCACATTATTAAAATTACCTTTTATGTAGAGGGGATTGTTGGTCACGACGGAAAGGCCGCCGCCGGGAAGCGTGCTGCCGTTAATCAGGCGGACGGCGGCGTGGCTGGCGCTTGAGGAGACATAAAGGATTCCCGATGCTCCTCCATCGGGCGGGTTATGCAGGGCGGCCAAAGCGGTACCGGTAAGTTTTGTGATGTCCACTTCGACGGCGGTCATGTCCTCTCTCTCCCGCATATCGTAAAAGGTTCTTGTCTGTACAAGCCCTCCAGGAAGTGTTACGGGATCGCCATCCTTGTCTCTTGCAAGAAAGGTGACTCCGTTGTTCGTGGTGATCCGCAGCCCCGACTTTGCATAGAGGCTCGCAGCACCCGTACCAAGAATGTCAATGGGATTACTCCCGGAAGGGAGGGGCAGATTCAGGCTCTGTATGTCATGGGACGCTGACCTGACCCTGCCGTTCCAGGTCGATAGCGCATCGGCCCTCCAGTTGGAAGTCGTGCTGTCGATCGTCAGGGAGCGATAGGTGCTATCGGCATCCTGTATGAGCACGTTTCCGGTGGTGCCGGGTGAGGAATCCTTCCTATTATGGATGATATTGCCGGCGGATGTTATGATGGAATCTACGCTCAATGTGCTTACCCCCGTGGGAAACAGGTAGATGTCCTTATTGCCATGAATGCGCCCGCCGGCGAAAGTCATACTGGAAACCGGTAATATTTCCATATCGAGATTATAGAAGACCCCGAATTGAAACAGGGGTATGAGTTGGTCTTCGACTTCATATATCACGGTAGCTCTGGCATTGGTATTATTCTTAAGAACGGAGGAAGTAATTATGTAGCGCTGGCAGAGTGCCGTCAGGCCGGCAAACTGTCCCGTTATCGATCGCTGGACGCTGCCGCCGGAAAGCGCCAAGAAGGAACCTGTATTTTCAAAGGTGTAACCGGGGATAGTTGGCGGTACAACGCTGCTGGTATTCCCCCCCAGTACGTTCAGGGCGGCGCGCAGCCTGTTGAGACCGTACTCGGCTCCGCCTTGAGCTTTGTATAGGACATCCTGGCTCAACCGATAATTACTGCTGAGCTGGAGACCAGTCCTGGTTGTCAGGATGGAAATCGTGCCCAGCAGGGCAAGGATAGACATTAATAAGACCACGGCGATAAGAATCATGCCATCTTCGTTACGCCGTATCGTGAAAGAGCGGGTCTTAATCATAAACGGCTATCTTGTAAGGATGGTTGTCAGGGTTACACTACGCATTACCCCCAACATCTGCCAGGACACGGTTACCGCAATGGTTTTTGTATTTAAAATGGGTACATTATTAGTGATGGTCCATTGCCTGGTATAGATAGTTTGCAAGGTTTCCGGCCCGCCTGAGGTAATATCGTTATAACCCATGTTTTGCAAGCTCTCAAGCTGGTCCGTTGCCAAAGTGGTGGCTACACTAACTGCCTGACTTATAGTATTGCCCTTAATCACCATAACGGTTGTCGAACCCAAGCCCACGATGACGATGAAAAATACAAATGTAGAGACCATGCACTCTATCAGGCTGAATCCTCTTTGGTGTCGATCCATTGTGTCATCCATGGCGACCTTGTAAAGTATTATCCCGCCCATGATATTGATTTCTTGAAAAACGAAGATGGTGCCTATGTCCAGCGAAGAATTTTCAGGAAGGCCATTGACGGTTTTTCGTCATGACCGGGGCCCAAACTCCCTGCTTAACACCCCGGCATTATTTTATCGCAATTGTGTTTCTTTGATTTATGCCCTTACAACTCCTTCAAGACGACCGTCTGTGATGCACAAACCTCCAGGACATTGCTTAGGTCCGTCAATCCCTGCAAGACTTTTTGCACGCCATCCATAAGGAGGGTCCTCATTCCTTCTTGAATCGCCAGCACCTTTATCTCTTCAACAGGGATTCCCTTTTTGATGGCCTTTTTAACACTTTCCGTTCCGGCAATTAACTCATGAAGGGCAAGACGCCCTCGATAACCTGTACCGTTGCACTTCTCACACCCGCCTTTTTTCATCATCAGCGTCTCCGGCGAATAGGGCATCATCTTATGTTCCTCGAACCAATAGGGATCATAGCAACGGACCAGCTCCGCAAATTCCTCTTTGCCGGGGTGATAGGACGTCTTGCAGTTGTCACACAACTTGCGGGTCAGTCGCTGCGCCATGATTCCCAGTAGGGCATCGGCAAAATTATAGGGATCCATGTCCATTTCGATGAGGCGCACAAGCGTTTCCGGGGCGCTGTTCGTATGGAGGGTGCTTAAGACAAGATGGCCCGTTAACGAAGCCTCAATGGCCGTTTTTGCCGTTTCCTTGTCCCGCATCTCTCCGATCATGATGATATCCGGATCGGCCCGCAGGAAGGAACGGAGCACCTCTGCGAAGGTCAAGCCTATCCTGCTCTGGACCTGAACTTGTCGCAGGCCCGGTTGGGTAATCTCCACGGGATCTTCCACGGTCCATATCTTTCGCGCCGGCGAATTGAGATGGCCCAGTGCGCAGTGAAGTGTGGTAGTCTTGCCCGACCCGGTTGGCCCGACGCATAAAATGATGCCGTAAGGCTGAGACAGCATGGCCCTGAACGCCCTCTCGTTGGAAGGAGAAAATCCCATTTTGTCTAATGATACCGGTTTGGAAGATGCCAAAACCCTTAAAACGGCATCTTCATTATAACCGGCGGTCGGTGTGATTTCCACACGGTACTCGACCCGGTTATTCTTAAACTTGAGCATAATCTTTCCGCTCTGTGGCTTGCGGCGTTCGGTGATATCGAGATTCGACATGATCTTCAGCCGGGAAATGATCGCCTTTTTGTAATGCGGTGGAATTTGATGAACTAACTGACAGATGCCGTCAACCCGGTAACGCACCTGAAAGGGTTGCTCGCGGAGACCGGGCTCGAAATGAATATCGGAAGCCCCTTTGCTATAGCCATCCATGAGGATTTTATTGACGAGATTCACGATCTGTGAGTCGGATTCGGTGAGTCCGAACTCGTCATCCTCTTCGTCCTCTTCACTAACCTCCTGATCTATGGACAATTCGGATAATTCACCAATCAAGTCTTCAACGAAAGCTTCCGGTTGCGGGAAAAATTTTTCTATTGCTTCCGCTATCTGCCTGGATGAGGCAACCACTAATTCTATCTTTCGGCCGGTATAAAACCGCAGGTGCTCATAAATGCCATAATCCGTTGGTTGCGACGTCGCGACGACGAGACGGTCCTCCTTATTCATGACGGGAATGACCTGTAACCTTCGCACCACATCGGCGGGCAATGCCTCCAGGGCTTTCTCGTTTGGGACCGTTTCCGTAAGGTCGATAAGTTGAATGCGGAATTTTGTCGCCAATACAGTGAGAAGCTGGTCTTCGGTGATATACCCCTGTTCTACGAGCAACTCGCCGAGTCTCTTCTTTTTGTTGCCATCTTGATGTTCCAGCGCCTTTATAACCTGCTCACTCGTGACAAGCCCTGCGGCAATCAGAATCTCTCCGACCTTGACTCGGAATTGTAGGCTCCCCGATTTTTTTGCATTTTCAATGCTGCTCTCAATATCGTACCGGGTGAGTTTTTCATTATCCGCAATTATTTCGCCGACAAGGCGTTTCTTGAGCCGCTTCTGCTCCTCCACGGCCTTTTGGACGGACTCAGGTGAGGCCATGCCTTTGGCTTTGACAATTTCTCCAAGTCTCCGCGTCTGACAACGGTTTTTAACACCGATGTTGGTAAAAAAAATCAGTGGGTAGGGGGCCTTCTTATCAACGTTCAGACCAAAAAAACCTGTGGTATAGGATTGTTGATCGGGGACATTGACGCGGCATGTTTTTCCGATAGCGGTTGTCACTACCTCCTGTGATATGCCCTTTTGAAAGAGATGCATCCAGTTGCGCGGTGTTTTCAGCAGGATACAGCAAGTATCCGTGAAAGGAAAGGTCTGTTTTTTCTTTATGATTCCGGTCGAAATCTCCACTTCATTATCTTCCGGATTAAATGATTTGGTCAGAATTGCATTGATCCTCTGTCCATCCATGAGCTCTAGAATAATATCCTTTTCCATACAGCACCCACTTATTAGTTGTTGTCGTGAAAAAGTTATGTCACTCTTCTCAGAGTTGCAAAGTATCCAAATGTAAAATTATGGCGTGCAAATGTATGTAGAAAGTAGAGACATGTCAAGAAATTATTAAGAAATCGCGAGGGTGACCTGTGCAGGCATCAGTCGCTGTCCCCATGCTCTACGGTTTTCATGAAGGTGAGCTGGGGCCATTGTTTCATTGTGTCTTCCAGCCGCCATTCGTTGGCGGCCAGATAGGCCAGGTTACCTGCCCCGTCGATCGCCAGATGGTCCTTCATGGACCTCTCGAAGTCCTTGAGTTTGTTGCGGTCGGTGGCGGTCACCCAGCGCACCGTCTGGAGGTTGATCACTTCGTAGGCTGCTTCCACGTTGTATTCATTGAGGAGGCGGGCCATGATCACTTCGAATTGCAGTTCGCCCACCGCGCCCAGGATAAAATAACTGCTGTTTAAGGGACGGAAAAGTTGCACCGCCCCTTCCTCGGCCAGTTGCATTAAACCCTTTTCCAACTGTTTGGCCTTCAGGGGATTCTTCAGCCTGACCCGGCGGAAATGTTCCGGGGCGAAGTTAGGAATGCCGGTAAAGAGGAGGGGCTCTTTTTCCGTGAAGGTATCGGCGATCTTGATGGTGCCGTGATTGTGAAGCCCGATGATGTCGCCCGGATAGGCCTCCTCGGCATGGGAGCGTTCCTGTGCCATGAAGACAATCGCGTTATTGATCTGGATGTCCTTTCCCAGCCGGTGATGCCGGACGCGGAGCCCGGGATAATAGCGGCCGGAGCAGATCCGCAGAAAGGCGATGCGGTCCCGGTGGGCGGGGTCCATATTCGCCTGGATCTTGAAAACAAAGCCGGAGAATTCTTCCTCGTAGGGGGAAACCAGCCGGGTGGTCGTGGGGCGGGCCAGGGGGGAAGGGGCCAGCTCCACGAAGGCGTCGAGCATCTCCCGGACCCCGAAGTTATTGACGGCACTGCCGAAAAACACGGGAGTCTGGTTCCCTTTCAGGTATTCCACACGGCTGAAGGGATTGGCGGCGCCGTCCAGCAGCGCCACGTCGCTTCTCAGGTCCACGGCCTGGCTTTCCAGGAGTTCGTCGAGACGGGGGTCGCTGAGGTCGTTGAAAAGAATGCCCTCCTTGATGCGGCCGCTGTGGGTCGGGGAAAAGAGGTGCAACTGCTGCCGGAAGAGGTCGTAGATACCCCGAAAGGATTTTCCCATCCCGATCGGCCAGGTCATGGGCACGCACTCGATCTGGAGCGTATCCTCGATGTCGGAAAGCAAATGTAGCGGTTCCAGTCCGTCCCGATCCAGCTTGTTGATAAAGGTCATGATGGGGGTGTTCCGGAGGCGGCAGACTTCCATTAGTTTTCTGGTCTGTGCTTCCACACCCTTGCCGCTGTCGATGACCATCAGGGCGCTGTCCACCGCCGTAAGCACCCGATAGGTGTCCTCCGAGAAATCCTCATGGCCGGGGGTATCCAGGAGATTGATTTCGTAACCGCAATGACCGAAGCTCATGACGGAGGAGGAGACGGAGATGCCCCGTTCCCGTTCCATGGCCATCCAGTCGCTGGTCGTATGGCGCGCCGCCCGGCGGGCCTTGACGGCGCCCGCCATCTGTATGGCCCCGCCGAAGAGGAGCAGCTTCTCCGTCAACGTGGTCTTGCCGGCATCGGGATGGCTGATGATGCCGAAGGTGCGGCGCCGGTCGATTTCCTTCTTTAAGTTTGTATCCAAATCGTTTCCCCTTAAAAGTAGTAGTTCCATGAGGCCCGATAATCGCCGTGCCAGTAATCATAAAGACGCTTCCCGCCTTTGGCACCTTGTTCCTGGAGAGAAAGGAAGACATGTGGCCTCGCCGCTTTTTATACCCTGGTGAGCCGCCGATACTTGATGCGGTGGGGCTGGTCGGCGGCGGCGCCCACTCTGGCCTTGCGGTCGGCCTCGTATTCCGTATAATTGCCGTCGAACCAGCAGACCTTGCTGTCCCCTTCAAAGGCCAGCATGTGCGTGACGATGCGGTCGAGGAACCACCGGTCATGGCTGATGATCATGGCACAGCCCGCGAAATTCTCCAGGGCGTCCTCCAGGGCGCGCATGGCGTTGACATCGAGGTCGTTGGTCGGTTCATCGAGGAGGAGCACGTTGGCCCCCTCTTTCAGGATGCGCGCCAGGTGGACCCGGTTCCTCTCTCCTCCGGAAAGCTGACCGACTTTTTTCTGTTGGTCCGTACCGGTGAAGTTAAAGCGGGACACATAGGCGCGTGAATTGACCTGCTTACTGCCTAATTGCAAGACATCCCGGCCCTCGGAAACGGCCTCCCAAACCGTTTTTTGCGTATCCAGGACGTCGCGGCTCTGATCGACATAGCCCAATTTCACCGTTTCCCCGATCCTGATTTCGCCGCTGTCGGGCTTTTCCTGACCGGTAATCATGCGAAAGAGGGTGGTCTTGCCCGCCCCGTTGGGTCCGATGACGCCGACGATACTGCCCGGTGGCAGGGAAAAGGTCATGTTCTCGACGAGGAGTTGGTCGCCGTAGGCCTTGCTCACCCCGTCTACCTCGATGACCATCTTGCCCAGACGCGGTCCGGGGGGAATGTAAATCTCCAGTTCCTTGGACCTTTTTTCGCTTTCCTGGGTGACCAGGGCCTCGTAGGAGTTGATGCGCGCCTTGGCCTTGGCATGGCGGCCTTTGGGGCTCATCCTGATCCATTCCAACTCCCGCTCCAGTGTCTTTTGGCGGTCCGTCTCGGTTTTTTCCTCCACCCGCAGGCGATTTTGTTTTTGTTCCAGCCAGGAGGAATAATTTCCTTTCCAGGGAATACCTTCCCCCCGGTCCAGTTCCAGGATCCACTCGGCGACATTGTCGAGGAAGTAACGGTCATGGGTAACGGCGATGATGGTGCCGGCATACCGCTGCAGGTGGTGTTCCAACCAGGCGACGGATTCGGCGTCCAGGTGGTTGGTAGGTTCGTCCAAAAGCAGGATGTCGGGTTTCATCAAGAGCAGCCGGCAGAGGGCCACCCGGCGCCGCTCGCCGCCGGAAAGCACCTTCACCGCTATATCGCCGGCGGGGCAGCGCAAGGCATCCATTGCCATTTCCAGGCGGGAATCGAGGTCCCAGGCATCCAGGTTGTCCAACTGCTCCTGGACCTTCCCCTGACGTTCCAGGAGTTTGTTCATTTCCTCGTCCGACAGAGGCGCGGAAAATTTTTCCGAAATCTCGTTGTATTCCTTCATCAGGTCAACAAGCTGCTGCACTCCCTCCTCGACGATCTCCTTTACCGTCTTCGTCTCGTCAAGTCTGGGCTCCTGTGCGAGGAAACCGATGGTGTAGCCGGGCGAAGGAATGGTTTTTCCGGCGAAATCGCTGTCTACCCCGGCGAGGATGCGCAAGAGGGAGCTCTTACCGGAACCGTTTGTACCCAAAACGCCGATCTTCGCACCGTAAAAATAGGAAAGGGAGATGTCCTTGAGGACCGCCCGTTTGTCGTAGTACTTGCTCACTCCCATCATCGTGTAGATGATCTTGTTGCCTTCATTGCCCATTAAACGGTCCAACCTCCTTCTTACAGATAATCCGTCAACTCCCGCTCTTCCAGGATCTCCACTACCTTCTTTACGTCCTGCGCCCGCTCTGCCGCGCAGACCAGCAAGGCGTCTTCCGTGTCCACGACGATCAGGTCCTTTACCCCGACAAGGGCGACCAGCTTGTCGCCTCCATAAACCAGGCATCCGGCGGAGTCAATATTGATGCCCTCTCCGGCGATTAACACGTTTCCCGCCCCGTCCGGGGCCATGACCTCCGGCAGCGCCCGCCAACTGCCCACGTCACTCCAGCCGAAGTCCGCCGGGATGACGGTAACGTTGCCGGCCTTCTCCATGACCCCGTAATCAATGGATTCGCTTTTGAGCTGACGATAGACGGCCTCGACCTGCGGCGCCAGGGCGGCCGGAAGATCCCCGGTGTCTGGCGGGATATTCAGACGCCGGAGGGCGCTTGCGAGTTCGGGCAGATGTTTTTCCATCTCCGCGAGGATAACCCGGACTTGCCAGACAAACATGCCGCTGTTCCAATAGAAATTGCCGGCGGCGAGAAATTCCAGGGCCTTCTCGATCATCGGCTTTTCCACAAAGCGCTGGACCCGATAGGCGCCCGCGTCGTCCGGCATCTGGCCGGCCTCGATATAGCCGTAGCCCGTTTCCGGCCGGTTCGGCTTGATCCCCAGCGTAACCAGGTGACCCAGGCGCGCCGCCGCTGCGGCCCGGAGGAGCGTCGCCCGGAATTCCTCCTCCGCCAGGATGTAGTGGTCGGCAGGCAGTACCGCCATGACAGCCTCGGGGTCCTCTGCGGCGATAATAGTCGCCGCCAGCCCGATCGCCGGGGCCGTGTTGCGTCCCACCGGCTCGGCGATGATGTCGATGGGCATGTCCTTCAGGTAGTCCAACTGCCGGGCGGTCTCTGCCGCCTGGAGGGCATTCGTGACGACCATGATGCGCCGGGGCCGCAGGGGGATAACCCTTTCCACGGTCCTCTGGAGCATCGACTTGCCCCCGAAAACCGACATCAGTTGCTTCGGTTTCAGCCGGCGGGAAAGGGGCCAGAAACGGGTGCCGCTGCCCCCGGCAAGAATGACGATATCCATATCAGCTCCTAACCCTTGATCTCTGCAATAGAACTCCTGAAAATAAGGAATGCAGGATTTCTAACCAATAATTAGGCAAATGACAAGATGTATTTGGCAAGGAGAACGAACAAGGATCAATTCAACCAAGCTTGCGGGAAATTAGGGGCAGGATAGAATAGCTGTTCCAAAATTATCCCTTACCGGAGCCCCCATTATTGCCATGCCTCACCGCGTACCTGGCAGCTCCATAGGTCGCCACGCAATAGGGAACGCAGTACGAAACAGCAAGCTTGATCCAGTCCAGCGGATGCATGTCGTAATGCACAAAGATGCGGTCACCGTAGTTGATCAGAGCGAGGATTGATCCGACTACCAAGGCAACCCTGGCTGATGTTCTGACGGTGCTTCCTTCCGCGGCAGCAATAAAAAATGTCTTCATCGATCAACATCCCGAATTAAAAGTTCTATCTTTTTGCGCTTGGCGACATTTTTTTCAGGTTAATCATACCCTTTTCCCTTTTTCATGTCCAGGAACGGGCTTCGACCTCGTTACTACCCTGACATTGTAAAGCACTACGGCGTCTTTGCCGGTGCTTCCAGGACCTTCACCAGGATGATCTTGCCGTCGCCGGGGGCGTAAAAGTCTTCCAGGAAGGCCGTCTCGCGGTAGCCGCAACTACGATAAAAGGCCACGGTCTCTTCGTATTGGGGGCGGGAGGAGGTCTCGACGTAAATCCGGCCGCCGCCCCGCTTTCCGATCAGGGCCTCGCTCCGGGAGAGGAGTTCCTTCCCGAGGCCCCGGTGGCGCAGGTGGCCGGCGACGGCCAGCCAGTAGAGGTCATAGCTGAACAGGCTGCCAGGAATGGGGCCAAAGCAGGCATAGCCGACGGGTTGGCCGCCCTGTGCGGCGAAGAGGAAGAAGTAACCGCTCATCTCGCCCTTGCCCAGCCGCTCCTCCACCAGCTCCATGGCCACGGCGATCTCCGCGGCGGCAAAAAAGCCACTGGAGGCGACGATGGCGCGCACGGCCTCCTTGTCTGCCGGGAGGACATCCTGGCGGTAGGACAGGTTCTCCATGTTTGGGGAGTTCGTCTTGATCATGGCCTTTCCCGCCGCGGGATATCGTCGATAATCCGGCGAATGAGTTCGTGATAGTCAAGGGCGGCCTGCGCCGCCGCCGCCGCAAAGCCGGCGTCGGGCGACAGGCAAGGATTGGCGTTTATCTCCAACACCCAGGGACGGCCCCCTTCATCCACCCGGAAATCGACGCGGGCATAGCCGTTGAGCGCAAAGATGTCCCAGCACCGTATGGCCAGCTCCGCTAATTGATGCAGCAAAGGTCCATCCTGCTCGGGAAAAGCGAAGCTGCGCCGGGTGTGCTCATATTCAAAGGAGTCGGGACGCCACTTGGCGCGATAGCAGAGCATGCGCACCTTCTCCGGGGGATAGTCGGCAAAGATAATCTCGGCGGGCGGCAAAACATCGGGCCCTGCTTTTCCCCCCAGGAGGGAGATATTGAACTCCCGACCCTCGATGAAGTTCTCCGCGAAGCAGGCGCCGCCGAGACGCTTTTCCAGGGTCATGATTTTCTGCCGCAGTTCCCCGGGCGCGGCGGGGCGGCAGACGGCGTTTTCGTCCAGCCCCAGCGAGGCATGTTCCCACACCGCTTTGACAATGTATCTTTTGTTTGTCGGGTCCGAAGGCCGGGGATCGTCAAGGGTCAAACAGTCCGGCGTGTCTATCCCGGCGCCGCGCAGGATTTTTTTGGCCCTGATCTTGCCGGAGGTCAGAAACATCGCCTCGGTCTGCGCCCCCGTATAGGGCAGGCGGAGGGCATCGAGGAGGAGGGGCGCGCAGGGGATCAGGTTGCCGAAGCCGGCAATGGCTTCCACCAGGTTAAAAACAAAGGCCGGCTGCAGGGCGAGCAGGCGTTCCACCGTTTCGGCCATGTTCAGGGAAAGGGCGAGGGGGACCGGTTCGTATCCCAATTGGACAAGGGCCCGGGAAACACTGTCCACTTGCACCAGGACATCCTGTTCGTCCGCGTCGGCCCCGGGCATTATCCGGCCATGCAGGACGGCTGCCTTCATCCGCCCGCTTCCTGTGGCGCCATACGGCGTTGCAAGGCAGAAGCAAGGATGAACCCGATTAGCTCGCGGTAGCTGATGCCCCGCAGGGTGCAGAGAATGGGCAGGTCGGAATGTTTCGGGTGCAGGCCCGCCAAGGGGTTGACCTCCAAAAAGCGGGGTTGTCCCGCGGCATCGGCCCGCAGATCGACGCGGCCGGCGTCGCGGCAGCCGAGACCCCGCCAGGCGGCCAGCGCTGTTTCCGCCGCCTGCCGCGCCATGGGATCATCGGCGAGGCGGTATTTCACCAGCTCTTCGTAATGTTCTTTGTTGACATAGGAATAAGCGTGGCTCTCGGCATCTTCCGTAAGCAGAATCTCGACAACGCCCAGGGAGCGGGCCTCAGCGCCGGTGCCCACAATGCCCACGGTGAACTCGCGGCCGGGCAGGTATGATTCCACCAGGACCGGCTGGTTGAACTTATCCAGCAGGCCCCGGCAGACGGTCTCCAGTTGCTCCATCCCGGTAATTCTGGAGGCGGCGCTGATGCCTTTGCCCGTCCCCTCCGCCACCGGTTTGGCAAAGAGGGGGAAGGGCAGCCGCACCCGTGGCAAATCCGCAGGTGTCTGCAAAACGAAAAAATCGGGAGTGGGGATGCCCAGGGAGCGGACCAGCGCCTGTGTTATCCCTTTATGGAGCGCGAGACCCAGCACCAGCGAATCGGAAAAGGTGCAGGGAATATCGTAAGCCTCAAGCAAAGCCGGTATCTGCGCCTCCCGGCCGAAACCGTGCAAACCCTCGGCGATATTAAAGACCAGATCCCAACGCTCGCCGGCGGCCAAGCGCTCCACCAGGGCCCTGATATTGCCGATGCGCCGGACCGCGTGGCCATGATGAGCAAGGGCTTCTTCCAGGGCATCGATGGTATCGGCGCGATCGAACTCGGCCGTTTCCTCTTCGGTGTACCCCTGCGCCAGATAATCCCGGCGCAGGTCATAGGTGATGCCGATCTGTAAGGGAGAAGTTGTTTTTGTTACCGGCTGGCACTCCATGGAAAAGTCGCCTCAATGAAAATTTTCGGAGGTCAGGATACAGTCCGGGTAACGGTAAAGCCGGCCTAAATAATTCCGCAGGATCAAATCATGGCCCTCACGACCCACCAGGTATTCCGGCAGCAGGGGAATCTTGCCGCCGCCGCCGGGGGCGTCGATCACGTAAGAGGGCACGGCAAAGCCGGTCGTATGGCCGCGCAGCCCCTGGATGATTTCCAGTCCCTTGCTGATGGGAGTGCGAAAATGCGACGAACCGGGGATGGGATCGCACTGGTAGAGATAATAGGGTTTGACCCGGAATTGAAGCAGGCCGCGCATGAGGCGTTTCATCGTTTCCACATTGTCATTGATCCCGGAAAGCAGCACCGTCTGACTTCCCAGCGGGATGCCGGCATCGGCCAGGCGTTTGCAGGCCAGATGCATCTCCGGCGTCAGTTCCTCGGGGTGGGTGACGTGGATGTTGATCCACAAGGGGTGATAACGCTTCAGGACGCGAACCAGAGAAGGCGTTATCCGTTGCGGCATGACTGCCGGCACCTTGGTGCCGATGCGCAGCATCTCCAGGTGGGGGACCATCTTCAGGCGCGCCAAAAGCCACTCCAGCCTTTCATCGCTTAAGGTGAGCGGATCGCCGCCCGAGAGGAGGACGTCCCGGATCTCGGGGTGGCCGGCAATGTAGGCGATGCCTTGTTCCCACCTCCTATCGTCGCACAGGGGCTGATTGCTGCCGCCCACCATTCGTGAGCGAGTGCAGTAGCGGCAGTAGGTGGAACAATAGGAGGTGACGAGAAAAAGGACGCGGTCGGGGTAGCGGTGCACAATGCCGGGAACGGGGCTGTCCCGCTCCTCTTCCAGAGGATCGTCCTGCTCCCCGCTGCTGACCGTGCTCTCCTCGATAGATGGAACCACCGCGCGGCGCAGGGGATGACCCGGGTCGTCGGCGGCAAGCAGGCTGGCATAATAAGGTGTAATCGCCAGCGGCATGGCTTGGCCCTGCTCGACGGCGCAGCGCTCCATGTTGGAAAGGCTGATCAACTGCGCAAGCCTGCCGGCATCGGTGATGCGATTCCGGAGTTGCCAGTGCCAATCATTCCATTCCTGAGAAGTTGCGGCAGGGAAAAAACGTTTGCGAAAGTTGCGGGTGGTGGGGTTTTCTTTGATAACAATGGGCTTGGGGGCCGTCTTCATGAGAAAAACGGGACCCTGGGACAGGGGGCGGGGAGTTGGGAAAAAATTTGCCTCCCTACTGTCTATTAATTGAGAACCGGTCGAACTACCTGGAGGCTCTGCCTCTTCCCCAAACAGTGAGTCTTCTTCCATTAACTTCCCTCCTTCAGCATACGGTGGTTAGATGATACCTCCTTTTTTTAAAACCGCCCGGTGCTTGCTGATACTGAGAAGCGGCCGGGCTTCCCGCCAGGAACTGCATATTAACTACACTTTGCGGCTTTACGCTCATTCTTCGCAACTGTCAATATTTTTTTAGCAAGTTAGAAATTATTTTCTGCTTTTTTGCGGGAAATAATTTCGTGAACGCGTTAGTAAGTTAGCATTTGTTTGCCATGGTAAACAAATGCGTTAGCGCATTTATCCCGCTCTGCGGGACTTATCCCGTTTATCGGGTTTGCGTAAATTAGGGTGTTACGGATAAAATTCTTGACAGGCCTCCGGGGAAAATGAAAAGAGACGAATAAAAGAAGGATCGGAGGAAGAAGAAAGTGCCCGAGTTACCCGAGGTGGAAACATTGTGCCGGCAATTGAGAGAGGTGGTGGCCGGTGAGAAAATCCTGGCAGCGAAGACGCTCGACGCCAAGCTGGGCGGGCTGGAAAACCTGGCGGGCCGAACGATGCGGGCGCCCTTTCGTACCGGCAAGGGATTGAATCTGCCTCTCGACAACAAACAGACGCTGCGGCTGCATCTAAGGATGTCGGGCCGGCTCTTGTGGCAGAAGGAGCCGGTTGATCTTCCCCACAGCCGCTGGCTGCTGACTTTTAAGCAGGGCCGGTTGGTCCTGATCGACCCGCGCCGCTTTGCCACCTTGACGCTGCAGACAGGGGCCGTTCCCCTTCCTGCGGGAGCGGATCCCCTGGGGGAATTCCCATCCCTTTGCCTGCGCAAAAGCGCGGAGAAACGAAAACTGCCCGTCAAATCTTTCCTGCTGGACCAGCGTGCCGTAGCCGGAATCGGCAATATTTACGCCTGCGAGATCCTCTATCATGCTGCCATAAACCCCCGGCGAGCAACAGGCGATCTGACGGGTCCTGAATGGCAAAAGATAGGCCAGGCAGCCAGAGAGATCTTGACAAAGGCCATCGCCTGCCGGGGAACGTCGATATCGGACTGGCGCGATCTTTACGGCCAGCCGGGAGAGTACCAGCACTGTCTGCAGGTTTACGGGCGGGAAGGCGAGCGCTGCTTTCGCTGCGGAGGTCCCGTCGTGCGGCTCAAGCTGTCCGGCCGGGGCACCTATTTTTGCAGTGCCTGCCAACAATAATTGCCAGGTTGAATGGGAATCCGGGAAGAAACCGGGTGGGGCGCTCAGATTTTTACATTTCAGGCGAGCTTTTCTTTTACCACGTCGGCGATCTGCCGGCAGTATAAATCCGTCTTGTCGGCGGTGGGGCCTTCGACCATGACGCGACAGACGTTTTGCGTTCCCGAGTAACGGACGAGCACCCGGCCCTCCGCCCCCAATTTGTCTTCGATGTCTTTGATGATCCTAACGATTTCCGGAACCGTTTCCGTATCCACCTTGCTAGCTACTTTCACGTTGATCAAGGTCTGGGGAAAGACGGTCATCACCTTGGCCAATTCCGAAAGGGGTTTGCCTTCCTTTTCCATTACCGCCAGCAGTTGCAGGGCGCTGATCATGCCATCCCCCGTGTTGTGGTGCTGTAGAAAGATGAGATGCCCTGAATCTTCCCCGCCGAGGACCGCGCCCCGGGCCTGCATGGCCTGAAGCACGGCCCGGTCGCCCACGTCGGTGAGGACGGAATCGATGCCCAGGGATTGCAAGGCCATTTCCATGCCGCAATTGCTCATGACGGTCCTGACGACCAGATTATTGGCCAGCCGTCCTTCCTTCTTCAGTGAAGCCGCGCAGATGGTCAATATTTGGTCCCCCGTCAGAACCGTTCCTTTTTCATCAACGGCAATCAGGCGGTCCCCGTCCCCGTCGAAGGCGAAACCCACGGCCGCCCCTTTTTCCCTCACCACGCGCGCGAGCGCTTCCGGATGCTGAGAACCGCAATTCAGATTTATGTTGACGCCCGTTGGCTCATTGCAAAGGGCCGTTACCGCGGCGCCCAACTGCCGGAAGGTTTCGGGGGCGACCTGCGATGTGGCCCCGTGGGCGCAATCAAGGGCGACGCGCATCCCCCGGAGGTTTGCGACGGGGCGAAAGGACCTTTTTACGAAATCTATATAGCGGACGCCGGCGTCGGCAAGGTGGAAGGTCCGGCCGCAGGGGAGCGGCGCCTCCGGAATCGGCAACGCCTCTTCGTCCAACAGTATTTTTTCGATGGCCAATTCCTCGGCGTCGGGGAGTTTAAGACCTCGCCGGTCGAAGATCTTGATGCCGTTATCCTCAAAGGGGTTATGCGAGGCCGAGATGACCACGCCGGCGTCGGCCTGCTTGTCGGTGATTAAGAAGGCGACCCCGGGGGTAGGCAGTACGCCGCCGGTCAGGGCGTTGGCCCCGGCGGAGCAGATTCCCGCCACCAGTGCGCTCTCCAGCATATCGCCCGAAAGGCGCGTATCCTTGCCCACGACGATGCGGGGAATATGACCGGAGCGTTGATAAAGATGGACGAGGGCGCGGCCGATTCGGAGAAACATCTCCGCAGTCAGCGGGTAAGCGTTGGCCACCCCCCTGATTCCATCTGTTCCGAACAGCCTGCTCATTTTTCTGCCCCTTGGTTAGTGAGTTAGAAATTGCTGACCAGCGGGAAGCAATTTCGTGAACGAACTATCCCGTCTTTCGGGATGTAATTGTCAAAGCGTTATTAGAAAAATGCATCTTTCCTGTCAAGGGGGAATAACAAGATTATTTTCATCGTCCCTGGGGCACGGTCAATAAAGATCCCAATACCGTTACCAACTGCTCTTTACGATAGGGTTTTTTCAGGACAGCCTTAAAACCGAAGGCCCTGGGGTTGGACATGACCGGATCTTCGGAATAACCGCTGGAGGCGATCACCTTTAATGAAGGATCAATGTTGAGCAGATCTCCGACAATATCTTTTCCTCCCCGCCCTCCGGGAATGGTTAAATCAAGGATCGCCGCTAAGAATGGTTTGTCGGTGCCGGCGGCTTCTCTGACGAACGAGAGGGCTTGGCCTCCCTCTTTTGCCACTGCGACTTCATATCCCGTCTCTTGCAGCCATATTGAAAGCAGGTCGAGCATAAATTCCTCGTCGTCCAGGAGGAGAATCCTGCCCTGGCCTTTATGAAGGGCGGGCGTCGCCCTTTCAGCGACGGAGTTGTCATCCAGGGCCGCCGGCAGATAAATATGGAAGGTAGTACCCTGGCCGCTAGTCGACGTGACCTCGATGTGTCCTTTATGCTTTTTGATAATGGAATAAGTTGTGGCCAGTCCCAGACCGCTTCCGTCTTTCTTGGTTGTGAAAAAAGGGTCGAAGATGCGCGGCAGGTGGTCGGGAACGATCCCGCTGCCTTCGTCGCGGATGGAGATGCACACATATTCCTTTGGCGGCAGCACCTGCGGAGCGTTTTCCGCCTTGATGTTGCTTATGCGCACCTCCAGCCTTCCTCCCCGGGGCATTGCCTGGCACGCGTTGATGGTAATGTTGTCAAATACCTGTGCGATCTGGTTTTCATCGAAGGAACAAAGCCGGATATCTGCGGGGACGGTAAACAAGGGTGCCACATTTGATCCGCTCAAAGCGAATTGAATTGTCCTGCGTACGTGTTCCACGATGGGTTGGGTTTTTAGAATTGGCGCGCCGCCTTTGGAGAAGGTGAGCAACTGCTGGGTCAAATGTCTTGCCCTGTCGAAAGCGCTCAGGGCCTTGACCAGGTACCGGGCAACGTTATTTATGATACCCTTTTCCGCTTGCTCGCGGGCCATGTCGATGTATCCGAACATTCCGCCCAGCAGGTTGTTGAAGTCATGGGCAATTCCACCGGCAATGATCCCCAGGGATTCAAGTTTCTGGGCATTGCGCATCTGTTCTTCCAGTTTCAGCTTCTCCGTGACATTGTTCAGGGTTTCTATCACAGACGTGGTCTGCCCCAAGCTGTCCTTGAGGGGGAAGGACTTTATTTCCACATTCATGTCTTTGCCGTCTTGATCCCTGTGGATATGCAACGCCGCGTGGGGAAGGCCTGTAACAAATGTCTTGGTGACTGGGCAATCGTGGTCTCCCTGGTGGCAGGGGACAGGTGATTTATGGGAAAGGGCGTAGCACTTGCTGCCGACGACCTGCGCCAGCGGATGGTTTACCAGCCCGCAATAAGCCTGGTTTGCAGAGATGATGCGGTAATCGCGGTCCACGACGATGATTCCATCGTCGACGGTATCAATGACCCGGACGATGAACTCCCGGCTTTGCCGAAGCATCTCTTCCACCTTTTTGCGCTTGGCGATATCGGCTTTCAATAGCTCATTGGTGCGGGATAAGGCGGCGGTCTGCTCATCAACCAATTCCTGCAGATGTTCCCGGTGTTTTTGCAACTCGGCCCCGCTTTTTTTTCGTTCCTCAATCTCACCGATCAGTTCCTGGTTTAATTGTTCTGCACTTTCTTTGGCAGAGGCCAGATATTCAACGTAGTTCCTATTTTCGAAGCGGAGTTTCAAGGAGGCAATCGTGGTGGCATGCAGTTTTGCCCCCACAATTCCAATGAACACGGTGAAGAGTACTGCCATCGTTCCCATGGCAATACGGATTTCGTCCCCGATAAAGAAAAGATGCACAATATAAGGGAGTAGAGCGGGCAAAGAGAAAGCGATGAAGGCCTTTCTGCTGGCTGCGTAGGTTGCAACTGCGCCGGCGGCCATGCCGCTAAGCACAAAGGCAAGAAATGCCTGGTGTTCGCCGGAGCCGACGGGAAAAAGGAAAATGCCCGTTGCGCCCCAGAGGATGCCTGACAAAGCTGTTAATATCGTAAACCGGGTGCGCCAGTAGCCGATCTGTTCAGGCGTCATGGAATCGAGCCGGCCGCGGGCCAATTGAAAGTACCGCAGCCCCGCAGTCAGATAGACGGCGGCAAGCCAGACAAGCAGATAGGTCATGGGGACCATGTTGCGCAGTACGAAGGCGAGGATCGGTGCGTTTATCACGGTGGCCAATAAACCCAGCGGGGCATTGCGGCAAAGAATGCTTGTCAGTTCCAACAGCAGATATCTCGCCTCGGCATCAGCAACGTGGTTTTCGCTTGAAGTCATTAACGGGTCCTTCCCCTGATACCGGTTTCAAAACGGGCTGCGAAAGTTAATCAGTCCGCGATGCTGCGCATGATGCTGACGACAAACTCGCCCTGGGGATCGACAAGGAATATTGCCTCCCCGGCATTGTCTAAAATGGTCGCCCGCAATAAGAGGGCGGCTTCCGTCTTTTCGTGCTCGGCAAGGGCTTCGGTCAGCTTCTTGTTTGTCTCGGCAAATTCGGTGGTGCGCTTTGCCACCATTTCCTCCAGCCGCTGGCGATAGCCGCTCAATTCTTCTTCCAATTGCTTTCTCGGTGTTACATCGCGCACCACGCTGACCACGGAAAACTCCGGGCCATTCTCCAGGGGGCCCGGTAAGTCTGTTTAGGTGGCAAGCGGCGGATCCTGGTCCAGATTGGCATGGCAGATAACGCGCATATTGCCGCTTGGTTCGTCGGGAATGAAATTTTCGCGGAGCAGCCAGGGGGAAAGGCCGTTTTTCATATAAAAATGAACGGTAGGGTCGGTTGCCAGCACCGCCTCGTCGGGGAATCGTCCCGTAGAAAAATATCTATTGATAGCTTCCTGAAAGACCTGACGCTGGGGGACGTTTTCCTGGGCGTATTGCTTGCTGCCGTTGTAAGAGGCCATCCGGCTGTCGATAAATACCTGAGAAATCCCGGCTTTTCTAATTTTTTCAAAAGTTTCCTGCAAGAGCAGGCTGCCTTTGCCCTGGCGGCGGTGGTCGGGGCTTACCCCCACGTTGTAGATAAAAGCGGAGTGGGCATTAACACTGCCGCAGGATTTACAGTTGGAGAATTGCTGGAAGTTTTTGGGAAAGCCGGCGGGGTCGTCCTCTTTGGAAAAAGGCGAATAGCACCAGCCTACCATGCCGGCCCAGCCCTCATCCTCCTTAATTGCCAGTAATTGATGCCCCTGCTGCAGCCTTTTCTGGATGACTTCCCGGGAGGCCTGCAATTCGGGAATCCAAATGTCTTTCTCTAATTTACAGATGGTGTCGAGGGCGGATTCATCCAGCATTACCACCTCCGCAGTCTCAAATTCGAGGGAAAAATATTTAAGCGCCCGGTCGAAATTGCCTTTTTTCCCGACCAGGGCGTTGGCCAGATAGGGATTTTTAATTTTTTCCTCGTTTAAGGCATAAGGAGGAAGCACCTGGTAGTGTTCGGAGGAATGGCCCGGATAAATATTGGTTGCCGGAGGCAGCATCTTAAGTAACCTGATCACGGTCTGATAATAGACGTTCCTGTTCCCCCCCCGCCGGTAGTCGCTGCAGCCGATACCGCCGCCGAAGATTGTATCGCCGGTCAGGAGATTGCCGCCCTGTTCATCCCAGAAACACAGGGAGTCATAGGTATGTCCGGGGGTGGCAAGGACCCGCAGAGTTTCTTCCCCCACTCTTACCACCATGCCGTCGGTGAGGGGGAAAAGTTCCTTTGTCCCGACACCCGATGCGGTCAGGTCGCTCAGCGCGGGGGCCGGTGCTCCGATGGGCAGGTGGGGTATCTTTTCAAGCCAGCCCGCCAGGGCGAAGGTGTGATCGCCATGATAATGGGTAATCAGAAGGGCATCGAGGTGGACAGCGCGTCTTTCTAAGTCCTGAAGCACGGAGTCGACGGCGCTGCAGGCGTCAATCAGCACGCCATGCCCGTCCGCGATAACGAGATAACAAAGATTGGGATTCCGGTCCACAAAAGAGCCGGGGAGTCGCCATTGTGCAGGCAGAGGACTGGGATAGGCAAGGATCTCCATGATCGCGGCTGTAAGGCTCCTTTCAATTAGCCAGAAACCGCTTCCTGGTGCAGCGGGCAGAAGGAATCATCACGGTAGGGGTAGAGGAGACGTTTTTTGCGGATGATTTCCCTTAAGCTATCTTCCTTGATATTGCCGAATTCGATCCTCTGGTTCAAGGAATAGCAAAGCCGCGCCTTCCCATCCACACCCAAAAGCAGCCCGACTATCCAGAAAAGGCATCCGAGGTCGGTCCGGAATACTTCGTTGCCCAGGGAGTATAGTGCCGCCAGTTCCCTCATGATGGCTTCCTCATCGGGGTGCGTGACAATCAGTTCCTCCCAGAGTTCCTGGGCCGTTCCCAATTTTTCGGGAAAACGGCAGGTGAAGAGAAGATTTTTTTCCCGGCAGAGGGCTTCAATCTCTCCCAACTGATCCACGTTTACCTTCATGACCATGGTGTTGACGGCAAAATCCGTCACCTGATGGCCGTTGCGCATGGTTACCTTGCCGAAACCTGCCTCCAGGCAATTATCGATTCCCTGCAGCACCTTGGGAAAGAACCCCTCCGACCGGGTGATCAAATTGAAAGTCTCCTCGCGGGTGCTGTCCAAGGCCAGATAGATGCTGGCCTGGTGCTGGAAGAGAAACCGGGCCATTTCTTTATCGAGCAGGGTACCGTTGGTAAAGATCAGGGGGATCATTCCCCGGGCGTTGGTTAGCTCTATGAGCCTGCGGAAATGTTTTTCCATCATGGTTTCACCGACGCCCACCATGATTACCGATTGAGCGCCCAGTGCAGCTGCTTCACCGATGGCCTTTTCGTAGTCTTCCAGGGTCATGCGTTCTTCGATAGGCTGGCCCGCCTCCCGGCGACCGCCTTCGTTGTAACAGTAAATACAGCGCATATTACAACCTGGGGAGGTCGTGAGCCCCAGGGAGAGAAGCTGATGTGCTTCGTCTTTACCCTCTACAACCGTCAGGAATTGTTCGACCGCGAAGTCGCCGTTTCCTTTTAGCAAGATAGAACTGCTTTCCATTATTGCCTCGTAATAACATAATTTGTTCTGATAAAAGTTGCTCCCTTTATCGGGGACGGGGATTAAAGTGTTCCCATTTTCTTTATCTCTTATAATAATTAGGGGACGTCCTGTCAATTGTTTACTGGCGGGGTCGGGAGAAATTAGCGCATATCTTTTAATTTTTTGCTTGACGGAGGGGGAGAAGCTGATGTATGCGAGAACGAGCGTTTGCTAATCCGCAAGGGATAGCCGATATAGTCCAATTATAAATAACCCTAGAGAAGGAGGAGTAACAATGTTTGAAAAGTTGCTACAACCCGGTAAAGTCGGGAATTTTACTGTGAAAAACAGGATGAAATATGCCGCCACGGTGAATAATTTTTGTGATACGAAGACAGGTTTGGTGACGGATCGGGAGGTGGCATATCTGGCCGACCGGGCCAAAGGCGGTTTCGGGATCGTGGTTTCCGCAGGTGGTTATACCAATATTCTGGGCAAGGGATATGTGGGCCAGATGGCCTTGGATCGGGACGAGGTGATACCCGGCCTGAAAAGAATAGCCGATGCCATTAAAGCGGAAGGCGCCATGGCGGTCGGCCAGATCATGCACACCGGTCGTTATGGTCATGCCCATGAATATGGTGTCCATGAGACGATTGCCGGCGGAAAAAAGGTGCCGGGTCTACCGATCGGTCCCTCCGACTTTACGAGCCCCATGAAGCGGTATGGTACGTGCCGCGGCATGACTTTGGAAGAGATTAAAGAGGAAATTGAGGCCCATGCCCAGGCCGCCCGGAGATTCAAGGAGGCCGGTTTCGACGGCGTGGAACTATGCTCTATCGTTGGTTATTTGATTGCTGATTTCCTCAGCCCCTGGACGAACAAGCGGACGGATGAGTACGGCGGTACGCTGGAAAAACGCGCGAAATTTATGCTGGATATCATCAAAAGAATAAAAGAGGTCGTGGGTAAGGATTACCCCTTCCTGATGCGCCTTAATTCCACGGATTTGATTGATGGCGGAAATACGGATGAGGAGTATATTCAACTGGCTAAGTGGGCCGAACCCTTGGGAATCGATCTGTTCAGCACGACGGTAGGTTGGCACGAGTCGCCGGGTGCTGCCATCACGGCGGAAAAGAGGCCGGGTGATTGGCTGTACCTGCCTGAGAGATGGAAAGCGGCGGGAGTAAAATCTCCCATCTGCATGGCTTATCGTCTTAATGTACCGGACGTGCCGGAGAAGGCGATTGCCGATGGCAAAATAGATTATTGGGAAGTGTGCCGCCCGGGTATTGCCGATGCCTATCTGGCCAAGAAAATCACGGAGGGTCGCCCGGAGGATATCGTCACCTGCACGGCTTGTAACCAGGGTTGTTTCTATTATGTGTTTACCGATGTAATCATGGGCTGTATGGTAAACCCGCGGGTGGGCAAAGAATGGGATGCCACCTACGATGTCCGGCCGGCGGAGAAAAAGAAGAAAGTGCTCGTGGTCGGTGGCGGCCCGGCAGGTATGGAAGCGGCGCGCGTCGCCGCTTTGCGCGGCCATGATGTGACCCTTTATGAAAAGGCCGACAAGTTGGGCGGCGAGCTGCTGCTGGGAGTGAAGTCGCCCCTGCTCTATGATTGGGCCTATCTGACACAATATTATGTAACGCAGCTTAAGAAGACGGGCGTCAAGGTGGAACTTGGTAAAGAGGCGACGGCGGCTACCGTGAAGAAGGAAGCCCCGGATGCCTTGATCGTGGCCACAGGCGCCAAACCGGCGGCCTCCAAGATACCGGGAAGTGACAAGGCCAACGTGACCAATATCTTCGATGTTTTAGAGGAAAAAGTAACCATGGGTGAGAAGGTCGTCGTCATCGGCGGGTCCGAAATCGCCTTACAGACCGCCGAATGGATTGCTGAGCAGTCAGGTAAGCAGGTCACCGTTCTGGAAAAGGGCAAGTATGTGGGGCAAGACGTCAACATCTTCAATACGCTCTCCCATCGCCGCACCTTGGCAGCCTTAAAAGTCAAGACACTGGTCAACGTTAATGTGGAGGCAATCACCGATGAGGGCGTGGAAATAACGACTTTGGGAGGTAAAGAGGCTACCATCGAGGCTGATACGGTTGTGCTTGCTGAAGGTTTTGCGGAGAATAACGCCCTGCTGGGTGAGCTGAAAGCCAATGCGGCGGCGGAGATTTATGCCGTCGGCGATTGCGCCGGTTTTAAGAAGCTATATGAGTCCATCCACGATGGCTATAGGGCAGGGAATAAAGTTTAAGAAAGAGTTATGGTCCTAAGGGATTCGATAATTAGGTAACTCGTTGCAGGGTCATGTCCAGGCATGGCCCTGCAACGGTTATAATCCATGAACAAAGATAAAACAGCGAAGAGGCCCTTCCCGAAGCCGGGACGGAAAGTTTGACGCTGCCGGCAAGTTAGTGAGCGAGGAGAAGAGTAATGTACTTGAAGAATATATTTAGCCCCATTACCATCCGCGGTATCGAGATTAAGAACCGGGTCCGGATGTCGCCGATGGCCGTAGGCTATGCGGAGGATGGCTGGGCGACCGAGGTTTTTGCCCGGTTTTTCGAGGAGCGGGCAAAAGGGGGTGTGGGCTTGATTTCTTGGGCGTTGTGGCCTTACCAGACTGTGCATGGCTATTTCCCCTGGGTTTTCGACGATAAATTCATTCCCGGGTTGAAGCTGGTTGCGGACGCCGTGCATAAGCACGGCACAAAGATAGTAGGGCAGGTCGGCACAGGGTACGGGTGGTCCTTCAAGGACGGCCTAACGGAGATAGTAGGTCCTTCCGGGGTCAGCCTGCTCGGTCGCCCCAGCACGCCATATCGGGTTGGCACGCCCACGAATCGTCAAAGACTCGCGGAGCGGCCGCTGACGATCGACGAGATCCACCAGATGATTAAAGGATACGGCCAGAGCGCCCGGCGCATCCGCGCGGCTGGATTTGAAGGTGTGGAACTGATGTTGGGTGCCGGTTACACCCTGGCGCGTTTTCTTTCCGCCGAGACGAACAAGCGGACGGACGAGTACGGCGGCGATCTGGACGGCAGGATGCGTATCCATCGCGAGATTATTGCGGAGATAAAGAAACAGGCCGGAAACGATTTTCCGATCTTTGTAAAGATTTCCGGTGCCCAGTTTACGAAGGGCGGTTATACCGTAGAGGAATGTGCGTCAGAAATTTGTCCGCGTCTGGAGGCCTTGGGGGTCTGCGCGATCGATGTCGTGGTAGGTTGGCATGAAGCCCCGCGGGGGATGATGAGCAATTCGGTAAAGCCGGGAGAGTATCTCTACCTGGGCGAGGCCGTGAAGAAGAAGGTAAAGATACCGGTTATTTGCGGGGATAGGACCAATGACCTGCGCGACGCTGAGCAGGCGATTGCGGCGGGCAAGATCGATATGATCACGCTGGGACGTCAGTTGCTTGCCGATGCGGAGACCTGCCAGAAGGCCCAGGCGGAATGTTTTGATGATATCCGGCCCTGTATGTGCTGCGCCTGGTGTCTCGAGACCGTTGATACGCCGTGCATTTGCGCCGTTAGTCCCCGTACGGGCCGGGAGACGATCTATACGAGAGAGCCTGCCAGCAAGTCGAAGCGGGTTGTGGTCATCGGTGGCGGTCCCAGCGGAATGGAAGCGGCCCTTGTGGCCGCCGAGCGGGGCCACAAGGTGACTTTGTTTGAAAAAGAGGACCAGGTGGGCGGCCTGCTGGAATTGGCAGTCCTGGCCCCTCACAAGGAAGATACGAAGTTTCTCCTGGATTACTTCCGCACCCAGATCGGGAAAAGCGGTATCGATCTGCGGCTGGGCAAACAGGCAATTGCCGCGGAGGTCCTGGCGATGAATCCCGAGGCCGTGATCGTTGCCGCGGGTGCCAAGCCTTTCATACCGAATGTGCCGGGCATTACGGATCCCAAGGTGGTGATGGCCAAGGATGTGCTGCTGGGTACTAAGCCCGTCGGCGATCGGGTGGTGGTCGTAGGTGGGGGCATGGTGGGAAGCGAAGTCGCCGAGTTCCTTGCCCCAAAATGCAAAAAGATCGTCATCCTGGAGATGATGCCGCGGATCGCGGGTGATGTGACACGCGCCCTGCGTTTTGATTTGATCATGAGGCTGAGGAAAGCGGGTATCCAGATGGAAACTGATCTGGAAGTGACCAGGATTTCCGCTCGGGGGGTCTGGGGTGTGAGGAAGACATTCCAGCACGGTCCCAACGAGGATTTCTACGAGGCGGATACGGTGGTGATCGCGGCGGGCAACAAGGCGCTCGGATGTCTGTTCGAGGAATTTACGGGTGTGTTTCCCGTCTATACCGTCGGTGATGCCAACAAGGCCAGCAACGTGAAGGATGCCATCAAGTCAGCCTTCCTGGCGGCGATGGAAATATAAATATTATCAACATATTGAGGTAAGGTACGATGCCCGAAAAACGCACTGTGCTAGTTTGCCAGGGAACCGGTTGCCTGTCGGGAGGGGCAGAGGAAAGCCTGACTGCCCTTCAGGCGGAGATTGAAAGGCTGGATCTCAGCGAGACTGTAGAGCTTAAGCCCACTGGTTGCCACGGTTTTTGCCAACGCGGCCCCCTGGTCGTTATTGAGCCGGAAGGGATTTTTTACTCCAAGGTGGGGCCCGACGACGTAGCGGAAGCCGCCCAATCTTTATTGCCTGAGGGAAAAATTGCGGAACGTCTTTTATACCGCGACCCGGCAACCGGCCAAGTGTTGACCCATCATGACGAGATCCCTTTTTACAACCGGCAGCGGCGGGTGATATTGGGGAGATGCGGGAATATCAACCCCGATAAGATTGATGATTATATCAATTCCGGCGGTTATGAGGGCTTGCGGAAGGCCCTCACCGAGATGAGCCGGGAGCAGGTTATCGAGGAGCTCAAGAAATCGGCGCTCCGGGGGCTGGGGGGCGCAGGTTTTCCGGCGGGAAGAAAATGGGATGCCTGCTATCGGGCGCCGGGTGATGAAAAATATGTGATTTGCAACGGCGACGAAGGCGACCCGGGGGCGTTTCAGGACCGTTCCGTGATGGAAGGGGATCCCCATGCGGTGCTCGAGGGGATGATCATTGCGGCCTACGCGATCGGTGCCAAGCGCGGTTTTATCTATGTGCGCGCCGAATATCCCCTGGCAGTAAAACGGCTACGGACGGCCATCTCTCAGGCCAAGAAACGCGGCTTTCTCGGGAAGAACATCCTGGGAACGGGTCTTAATTTTGCCATCGACCTTTTCCAGGGGGCCGGCGCCTTTGTCTGCGGCGAATCCACTGCCCTGGTCCTGTCCATTGAGGGCCGGCGTGGTATGCCGAAAGCGATGCCCCGGCCGCGGACAACGGAAGTGGGGCTTTGGGATAAGCCGACACTTCTGAACAACGTCAAAACCTATGCCTGCGTGGCCCCGATTATCCAAAAAGGCGCCCGCTGGTTCAATGGCATCGGCACGGAAAAATCCCCCGGTACGGCGGTATTTGCCCTGACAGGCAAGATCAACAACTGCGGTCTTATTGAGGTGCCCATGGGCATCACGTTCCGGGAGATAATCTACGATATCGGGGGTGGGATCCCCGAGGGCAAGAAATTCAAGGCCGTGCAGACGGGGGGACCGTCGGGCGGCTGCCTGCCCGCGGCTTATCTGGACATGCCCATCGACTTTGACTCCTTAAATGAGACCGGTTCCATCATGGGGTCGGGGGGCATTGTGGTCATGGATGAGGGCACCTGCATGGTTGATGTCGCCCGCTATTTTCTTGATTTTACCCAGCGGGAGTCCTGCGGCCAGTGCATCCCCTGCCGCATGGGCACCAAGCAGATGTTTGAGATCCTGGACGACATCTCCAAGGGGCGGGGTAAGCCGGAGGATATAGAGGTGTTGCTGGAGGTAGGTGAGGCGGTAAAAAATACCTCTCTTTGCGCCTTGGGAAAAACCGCCGCCAATCCGGTGCTTACGACCCTGCGTTTCTTCCGGGACGAATATGAGGCCCATATTCATGAAAAGCGCTGTCCGGCAGGTGTTTGCCACATGCCGGAGGCGGAAGCTGCCGGCGCCGTTTCCTGATCCCGATAGAATAGAATTGATTTGATTGGCATCCGGATGTGATCCGGAATGGGGAATGAGAAAAAGGTGCATCCCTTTTGTCGCGGGTTGCACCTTTTTTATTAGGCCGATTCCGCCAAATCCTTCTTGGGAGCGTAAAGGGCGCCCACCGGGCAATTAGCGATGCAGGCGCCGCAGTTTTCGCAACGGGCCGCGTCCCCGTAAAAGGCGATTTTTGTCTTCGGGCCTCTTCCCACCACGTGCAGGGCGTGCTGGATCTTTTCGCAGGTGTGAACGCAGATCTCGCAAATGACGCATTTGTTGGCGTCATAGGTCAGGAAGGGATTAGCGTTGTCCAGGGGCAACTCTTCCTGGGGAAGCCGGAGCCGCCGCACCCTTTTTCTGTCCAGACGGAGGGGACCCATTAATCTCAGCAATTTGCAGTAGCTGATACCGGGGCAGCCCTTGCAGTCGAGATGGTGGTTGGCCACGATAATCTCGAAATTTACCCGGCGATCCCGGTCAATTTCCGGGCTCGTCGTCTTTACCACCATGCCCTCCTCCACAGGGGTGCGGCAGGAAAGGACGGTGGTGCTGCCGCCCACCTCGACCATGCACAGCCGGCAGACCCCCGAGGAGGGCAAATCGGGATGGTAGCAAAGATGGGGGATGAAGATATCATTTGCGAGCGCCGCCCGTAAAATCGATGTCTCCTTGTCGACCGTGACTTTTCGGTCATTTATGGTAAGGGTAACTTGGTCCATGATTTTATTCTCCAGGTGTAAATTAGGGCTGAAGAGCTGCGGCATCAACCCGAGACATGGAATACCTCCCGCGTCTTGGCCGGTGTCAAGTCACCGTAAATCTTGTGATTGATCTTAAAGCAGGGAGCCAGGGCGCAGCAACCGATGCAGGCCACCGTTTCCAGGGTATACTCCAGGTCAGGCGAGGTTTCGCCCTCCTTAAGGTTGATGGCCTTGCTTATCTCGTCGAGGATCTGTGGCGCCCCACGAATATGACAGGCGGTGCCCCGGCACAGCGTTACTATATTTCTCCCCAGAGGGATAAGCCGGAACTGATTGTAAAAAGATGCCACAGAGTAGATTTCGCCGGTAGTAATCTTCAGAAAGTCGGCGATTATCCGGATCGGTTCCTCGGGGAGATATCCAAATACACCCTGGGCTTCTTGCAGGATGGGAATTAATTCGCTGCGTTTTCCCTCGTAAAATTCAAAGATCCCACTGAGGGTTTCACTTACCTCTTGTCCCATATCTATCGGACCTCCCAAAATATCTCAAACAACGCATCCTGTCGGCAGTTATGCCTGCTGGTGCATATAGTTAAGGTGCTCAAAAATGTCAAGACAAAAATAGTGATAAGACCGGGCAGCGCCTGGTTTTCGCACCCGATTCGAGTGGATTGGAAACGCCTTTGTTTTGCCGCCGGTAAACAAAGGCCAACTTACTAATCTCCTTTTCTGAAATCGGCGGCATTCAAGTGGTGCTTGCTAAGCAGGCTGTAGAAGTCTGCCCGGTATTTGCCGGCCAGTTCCGACGCGTCGCTCACATTGCCCTTGCAGATTTCCAGGAGGCTGATCAGGTAGCTCTTTTCAAAAGCGTCCTTGGCTTCCCGCAAGGGTATAAAAGGTTCCGCCGTGGCATAGGCGTTGGACTGGAGGACATAATCTTCGGTAAGAAAATCCGTGCGCGTCATGGCCATTGCATATTCGATGGTATTTTCCAACTCGCGCACATTTCCCGGCCAATCGTAGAGAACCAGTTTCTTCATGGCTTCCGGGGAGAGACCCTTTACTTCCTTCTTCATCTGGTGGTTGAATTTTTTTATGAAGTGCTCGACAAGCGGTTGAATATCCTCCTTTCTCTCCCGAAGCGGCGGAACATGGAGGGGGATGACATGGATCCGGTAATAAAGATCATTGCGAAAGTGGCCGTTTTTAACCTCCTCCTCCAAATCTTTATTGGTGGCCACAATCACCCGGACATCTACCTCGACGAGCTTTTCACTTCCCACCGGATAAAATTGGCGTTCCTGCAAGACGCGCAGGACTTTGGCTTGAATGGTGAGGGACATATCGCCAATCTCATCCAGGAAGATCGTGCCCTTGTGGGCCTGAGAAAAGGAGCCTCTGGCACTTTGCGTCGCTCCCGTAAATGCCCCTTTCTCATGGCCGAAAAGCTTGCTTTCGAGGAGTGTCTCAGGGATGGCAGCGCAATTCAGGGCGATGAAGGATTTCTCTTTGCGATCACTGGCCAGATGAATGGCCTTGGCGATCAGTTCCTTGCCGGTACCGCTCTCCCCCTGGATGTACACGGTCGAATCGTTGTGGGCAATCCGGGAGACGATTTCCAGAACACCCTTCATTTTCTCACTCTTGGCAATGATATTGCCAAAATCATACTTTTCTTCGATAATATCTTTTAAACGCCGGATCTCCGAGGCCAATCTCCGGTTCTCCATGGCCTTTTCGATCTGCAAGAGCAGGTCGCGGGCATTAAAAGGTTTGGTGATGTAGCTATAGGCCCCCTGTTTCATCGCTTCGACGGCGCTTTCGATCGTTCCGTGGGCCGTAAGGATGATAACCGGCATATTGGGGGAGAGAAGGTGTAGCTCCTGCATCAGGGAAATTCCGCTGCCATTCTCCAGTTGCAGATCAATGATAGCCAGATCGAACGTTTTGCTCTTCACCGCTTCAAGGGCCTGCTTCTCCTGCCAAGTGGCGATAACTTCATAACCGGCTGATTCAACGCGCACCTTTAACACTTCCAGGAGATTGCGATCGTCGTCAACCACCAGTAAATTTCCTAAAGACATTGAATCCTCCTATCTTGCCTTTTCTCGGCGCTTCTGTTCGACCTTGACATCGACATTTTTCAGTTCTTCAATGACGTTGTTTAGTTTCTCGATCGCCCGGTTTGATCTATCGTTTTCCTGCAGGAGGCCGACGATGACCTTTGCCTGTTCGGTCAAAGGGCTTTTAGGGTGGTCTTTTAACATTTTTTTAAAAGCAGCAAGGGATTTTTCATAATTCTTTGCCTGATTTCCCGGATGCGCACAAACTAAAGCAATGAAAAACAGGGCTTCGTCGGCCGGAGATTCTTTCCCGGCTAGCGCGAGGGCCTTTTCATCTTCTTTGAGAGCATTGCCATAATCGCCTTTGGCCAGAAATTGGCTTCCCAGGTGTAAGTGCCTTCGGGCCTCGACCTCTTTGGGCTTCCTCTTGACTTCATTTGTTGCCTTGCTTGGTGTATATTCAAATGGCTTTATGAAGGAGCACGCGGCAAGGCTTAGCGGAATCAGGACGGCAAAACAAAGAAAAATCTGCTTCCTGCCCCCGGCTCGCTTTCTGCCCATATCTTACCTCCGTGTGCGGTTATTATGTGTTTGGCGATTGCCAATCCCAGTCCCGTCCCCTTTTTTTTATCATAACTTGCATATTTTTCGAAGATCGTTGTCAAACTGCCGCTGGGAATACCGGGGCCGGTATCGCTCACCACCACCTCCAGCCCGTCGGGCACCGGGGTAACAGTCACGGTAACTCTCCCCCCTCCCGGAGCAAATTTAACCGCATTGCTGATCAGGTTCCTCAATACCTCGAGGAGCCGCTCTCTATCCATCCGGGTGGCAGGGATATCCCCGGCTGTCTTTCTTTCCAGGACAATTTTCTTGGCCTCCGCATAAGGCACGATCTCGGTCATGGCCTGTTCTATAAGGGGCATGATGCTACCCTCTCCAAAATTATAGGTAATCATACCTGCTTCCATCTTGGACAAATCCAGTATGGAATTTACCAATCCCGTCAACCGCTCGCTCTCGGCAGCAATGATCGTCAATAACCGGCCCTGCTTTTCCGATGTCGCTCCGCCGGCGCCCTCCAGAAGCAGGCTCGTTCCCTCCCGAATTGTGGTTAGAGGAGTTTTTAATTCATGTGATATCATGGAAAAGAAATCACCTTTTATTTTATCCACTTCCCTCAGCCGTTCACACATGAGAAAGAAAGCATCCGATAGCTCTCTGATTTCCGGCGGCGCCGAGGCGGTAAGAGTACAATCAAAGACCCCCATCGGGATTTCCCTCGTCTTGCTCACCAGTTCAATAAGCGGCTTCGTAATGCTCCTGGTAATTAAGAAGGAAAGCAACACGGCGAGAAAAACAGTGATGGTAAATGAGGAGACGGCAACATTGCGCGCGGAAAAACCCGCCTCTCTGATCATCTTCGTTTTATTGTAAATATCCTCATGGGCATAACGTGCCAACATTTCCAGTTCATCATGTATTCGGTCCGTAGTCTTTTCCTTTTCGATCCTATAACTTATTGTATCATAGCGGCGCTTATCATGCAGATATTTCACTTCCCTGTCAACAAGCGCTTCATATTGCTGATGATCCAGCAGAATTTTTTTGAGAGAAGCCGAGACTTTGGGTAGGGGTAGGGGTTGATGAAAACCCTTTACGTACCTTCTGAAATCGTCCCGGGAGGTGAGGAATTGGTTGTACAAGACGTAGTCCTTGGTGAGCAGGTATTTTTGTTCGTAACGTTGCTGAGAAAAAAGCGAATCGACCAGCCTTTTTTCTAAATCAAGAATATTCACATCCGCGTCCAGGCTTTGCATGATTATCGTATTGAATTGCGCCAATTTGAAGATGGCATAGACATTTGAAGCTCCCAAGAGAAACAGGACGATTAAATAACCGGCGGTGGACCGGGAAAAAATGCCGAATTTCATTAGCTTACTTAAGCCTCGTTAACTTTTCAAGGGTGTCGCGGTAGATGGAGGCCTTGGCGGGATTGAATTCGATGGCTTGCCGTGCCAGGCGCTCCGCCTCCTCCAAGTTCTTCCCAGACTCGAAGTATAGCCATGCTAGATTATTGCAGGCATCGGCATTACGGGGTTCCAGTTCCAGGGCCTGCCGATAGGCTTTCTCGGCGCGGTCTATTTCTCCCTTCGCAAAATATGCGTTCCCCATGAAAAGATAGGCCTGAGGCAGATTTTTGGCGGCCAAGTGATACTCTTTAAGGGCGGCCTCGAACTCGCCCTTTTTTTCATAGGAAACCCCAAGGTTCAAATGCTCCTCCGGGGCAAGGGGATCATCAAGGACGATAATCCTCGGCAGTGAGCAACTGCCTAACATGCTCAAGGCACAAATAACATAACACCATGAAATCACGAAATTAATATATTTAAACATCGCCATCCGTCTTTATTATCACCTAGGGTTTTCCGGGGGGCTTTCCACGAGCAGCGTCAGGAAATCCGCCTTCTTCCATACCTTCAGGAATTCATCCCCGGAAATAAACAGCTGATGTTTCTTTCCGGAATTCACGATAAAGCCGCCGTCGCTATAGCCGACGATCACCAGAAAATTAAGAACCGCCGCCAATGAAGAAGGACCGCAGCGGTAGTCTTCCAGAGGAGAGAAAGGTATCGCCGCGATAGTATGTATTGCCGCCGTCGGCTGAGGAGGGGTGGAGGCGCAGGATATTAAAAGCGGCAAAAGGAAGAAAAGACGGAAAGCAAAGCCCTTCGCTTCCGCCTTTTCTTTCCGGCGCAATAAATTATCCAGGGACTTCATTTTACGATGACCTGATGACCCGTCAACTGCAGGAAGAGCACCACCAGGATGGCAATTACCAAGAGAGCGATAACGAGACCAAGGCCGTCGTCACCCGCCACCTTCATATTGTCCAAATTTAAGGCCAGTTGATGCAGCTGCTGGTCATTGAGACGTTCCAGGCGTGATTTAACCTCGTCCACCGTAAACCCCAGTTTCGCAAGCCGTTCACCGACCATCTTTGCTTCGATCACCTTTTGGATCTTGTCGAGGTCCTGAGCCCGGTTCCCTTTCTGGTCCGTTATTTCCGAGGGAACGAGGCCCGCTTCCATCTTCGGCACGATGCCCACAATCAACATGGCGACGACCAGGCACTGGGCAATACGCCTGAGAAAAGGCATATGCATATCTGTCACCTCCTTTCAAATACAGACATTTATTAGGTTAACGAATGCTTTTAGTTTAAGCATATCTTTCAAAATAATCAAGTAGGGGGCCGGCAATAATTCACAATTCAAGGAAAAAATGCTATAGACGGAAAAACTATCGCGGAGGCCAAGTGCAGAAAAAGCGAATTGCCGTGATCATTTTTTTGCTGCTTTTGAGTGGCGTCGGGTTGCTTGTTTACCGCGGGCAACGGGAACTGAAACAGCGGGATCTCTATTATTCAGGCACTATTGAGGCGACGTCGGCCAATCTGTCTTTCCAGGCCGGTGGCAGGGTAACGCACGTTTTCGCCCGGGAAGGTCAAGCGGTGTCCAGGGGACAGGTCCTGGCCGAGTTGGATCGCGCCGAAAACGAGGTCCATTTTGACCAGGTCCGGGCCAATCTTGACAAAGCACGGCAACAGCAGAGGCAACTGGAAACCGTATTGGATGTCTATAAAAAGACCCTTCCCGATGAAGTTGCCCGGGCCGAAGCGGGAGTGCATACTCTTACCGCCCAGCTCGAGGAACTTCTGGCGGGTAGCCGTATCCAGGATGTGGAAAGGGTGCGGCAGGCCTTGTTGGCGGCGGAAGCCGTTCGGGAAGAGGCGCGCCGTGATTGGGACAGAACCGACCGGCTGTATAAGGATGGTCTCAGTTCGGACAAAGAAAGGGATGTTGTCAACCTCAAATATGAAACGGCGCAAAGGGACTATGAACAGGCTCGGGAAGCCTATGCACTCATTAAAGAAGGGCCCCGCAAGGAGACGGTTGCCGCAGCCCGGGCCAGACTGGCGGAAGGCGAGGCGGGGCTTAAAAGCGCCCGCCATAATCTGCAGAGGATTGAAGCGGCGCACAGGGACGTCGAGGCAGCCCGTGCCCAGGTAAGAGGGGCCGCAGCCGCCCAGGCCGAGGCCGGGATCCAATTGGGATACATGCGTTTGCTGGCCCCTGCCCCGGGCACCATCACCAGCCGCAATGTGGAACCCGGGGAAGTTGTCCTGCCGAACCGGGAAGTCTTGACCCTGTCGGATCTTTCCCGCGTTGATCTGAAAATTTTTGTGGGCGAGACGGAGATCGGGCGGGTCAAGCCGGGGCAACGTGCAGATGTTCGGGTGGATAGCCTTCCCGGTAAGGTCTTTCCGGGGACGGTGGCATTTATTTCTCCCGAAGGTGAATTTACGCCCAAGTTCATTCAGACCCACAAGGAACGGGTCAAAATCGTCTATCTGGTCAAGATTTCCCTCCCTAATCCCAAGCACGAATTGAAAACAGGGATGCCTGCCGATGCCTGGTTACGATGACACCTTGATCCGGGTGGACAGGCTGTCATATTATTACGCTTCTCTTCCGGCGGTGCAGGAGGTGAGCTTCACCGTGGCCCGGGGAATGATTGCCGGCCTGGTGGGTTCCGACGGGGCAGGTAAAACCAGCCTGCTGAGAATGATGGCGACGATGATCAAACCTGCTGCGGGCAGCATCTCCCTGGCCGGACTCGATGCGGTGAAGGAAAAAACACGGGTGAAAGGCATGATTGGCTATATGCCGCAGCGTTTCGGCCTCTATCAGGACCTGACCGTAGGAGAAAACATTGATTTTTTTATGGATATCTTTGGCATTGCCGGTGCGGAAAGGATAAAGCGCCGCGAGCGTTATCTGGGTTTTGCGAACCTTGCGCCCTTCATCGACCGGCCGGCCGGCAATCTCTCCGGCGGCATGAAACAGAAGCTCGGATTGGCCTGCGTCCTCGTGCACGAGCCACAGATCCTCATCCTCGATGAACCGACCAATGGGGTTGATCCAGTATCACGGCAGGAGTTCTGGGAGATCCTGAACCAGATGAAGGCAGCGGGAATGACGATAGTCATCGCCACGGCCTATATCGACGAAGGGGAAAAATGCGACCGGCTGGGGCTGCTGCACCGTTCCCGGCTGCTTGCCTGGGGGAGCCCCGCGGCGATAATGACGCCATTCGCCGGTCTGGAAGAGGCAGTGATGCAACGTCTCACGGAGGCGGACCAGGAGCTGGCGAATGATAAATTCCATATCTGAGACCATTCAGGTGGAAAAGCTGGAGAAGCGGTTCGGCGCCTTTGTCGCGGTTGACAGGATCAGCTTTTCCGTCCGCCAGGGCGAAATCTTTGGCTTCCTCGGTCCTAATGGTTCGGGAAAATCCACCACGATCCGCATGCTCTGCGGGATCATCACGCCAACTTCCGGTTCCGGTAAGGTGGCTGGGTATGACATCATGACGCAAGCAGAAGAGATAAAACATGCTATCGGTTACATGTCCCAGAAATTTTCCCTTTATGAAGACCTCACCCCTTTTGAAAACCTGCGTTTTTATCTTGGTATTTATAATGTGCCCGAGGTATTCTGGCCCGAACGCATCGAGTGGGTTCTGGAAATGACAAGGTTGCAGGAGGTCCGCAACCGTTATGCCCGTGAATTACCGTCCGGCTGGCGGCAGCGTTTGGCTCTGGGATGCGCCCTTCTCCACCGGCCGCAAATCGTTTTTCTGGATGAACCAACCGCCGGCGTAGATCCCATCACGCGCCAGCACTTCTGGGATTTTATCAGTAAACTGGCCGGGGAGGGGATGACGGTCTTTGCCACTACTCACTACATGGATGAAGCGCGACACTGCGGGAGGATCGTGATGATCAACGAAGGGCGCATCGTGGCGACGGGAAGCCCCCGGGATATCATTGTCCAGGCATGCCCGGACAATCCCCGGGCAAATCTGAATGACGCTTTCGTAGCCTTAATGAAGCAAGGCTAACCGCCCGCTCTTGAAAGAAATCCCTTGCACAATAAACGGAAAGGATGGTACCAAGGGATATAAAAATAAGTAATGGAAGTGTTTATCTTCCCTGCTTTTTGACTGATGATCGAGAATTTGCTTCATAACGTTTCCTTTTATCTGGCCAAGGCTTCTTTCCTGGCCTTTCCGCTGGCCTATTTAGGCGGCGTCATCGTCAGTTTCACTCCCTGCGTCTATCCGGTGGTGCCCCTTACGGTAGCCTTTATCGGAGCGCACAGTTCCGGGTCCCGCTTGAAGGGTTTAAAGCTTTCCCTGTTTTATGTTGCAGGCATGGCTGTCACCTATACCTTACTGGGAGCGATAGCGGCGCTTTCCGGCCAATTGTTCGGGCAGGTGCAGTCCAGCCCCTGGACATATCTATTGCTGGCCAATGTCTTTATCCTCATGGGTTTATCCATCTTGGGCGCTTTTCCTTTACCCTTCCGGACACCGGCCTTTATTGCCAAACTGCAGCGCCGGGAAAGAACCAACGGCATTCTGGGAAGTTTTGTAGTTGGACTCTTATCGGGGCTTGTAGTGGGCCCCTGTACGGCCCCGGTGCTGGCGGTACTTCTGTCATTCGTCGCCACGCGCCAGAATGCAATTTTTGGCATGGGCCTGCTCTTCGTTTTTTCCCTGGGCTTGGGCACTCTGCTTATTTTGCTTGGGACCTTTGCGGGGTTGCTTACTTCCCTGCCCAAGTCGGGGCCCTGGCTGGCCAGGATTAATCGGTTTTCGGGCTGGAGCTTGCTGGCCATAGGCGAGTATTTGCTGATAAATGCGGGAATGCTGTGGTTTTGAGGATGCATTATGACAAAATGCTGGATAAACTGCTAGCTAAATAGAAGAAAAGGCCGCTTCAGATAAGCGGTTCCAGTTTGAGCTTTTCGGCAAGTTCGGCATTGGCCGTCTGGAGCCGCGTTTCCTCCCCATAGACAGCAACCACGGCCGAGGCTACTGTCTTGGCCAGAAAATCGGACATATCCCTTCTCAGGCTTTCTTCATCCATATCCAGAATTTTTACTCTCAGATTGAAGCGGAGATTGTCTTCTATGCCGCTAAAGTGCCTGATCAGGGCCGTGTAACCCTTGGTGGCGGGGTCCATTGGCCTGTCTAGCCCTCCGATCGTGCCGATGATGGCCTTTTCCAGTTCCTCCCGACTTGGCCTTTCCCGGGCCAGAGAGACTTGGGCATCGCGGTAAACTTTTAACGTTTCTGCGATATGGGGATCGCGGTAGGAAAGAAAGGCAAAAAGACCGCTTAAGGGGTCATACTGGCACATGCCACCATAGGCGCCACCCTTCACCCGGATATGTTTGTAAAGGTATCCGTTGGACAGCAATTTAGAGGCCACCAACAGCGGGGCCGCCAGAGGGTCGCCATAACCCGGTGCCTTCCATGCCTGGGCTACATAAGAAACCTGGGTCGGGATGGCAATGCCTAGATGCTGGGGCGCAAGGGGAGGGATAGCGGCAGGATGGCTGCATTCTTCCCGATGGGGTAGTTGTTCCAGGAGCGCGGCCGTCGCCTGCGATAGAGCCGCCAAGCCTTCCTGGTCGGCCGTCAAATTCAGGACCAGCCGTTCCCGGCTGAAAACCATGCTTCGCAGCCGGAGCAGCTTTTCCAGCAGGTCTTTGTTATTCTCATGGTTTGCCCCGGAGATTCTGGTCAGAAAGCGGAGCTGCGTCCGGCCTTGCCATTGTTCATCCCGGTAAGCAGGCAGGGAGAGGGAGGCGGCGGCCGCCCGTTTGGCAAAAATGTGGGCCGAAGGCACGATGGAGGCATGGAGACTGTTTTTCCTTTCCGCAATCAGGTCCGTCATCCTTTCCTGCTGGGAAAGATCGCCGGCGGTGAGAATATCCGACAGAATTTTTACCGCTTCCTCTATGTTACGGTAGAGGGCCTTGACCTGAAAGATCATCTTTTGCCAGTTCCGGTTGCCGTCGGCGCTGTTGCCCGCAGTGAGGTGGCAGGACATCCCCCCGGCTTTGAGGGCGATCCTTTTGGCCATGGCCTCGTAATCGAGGCCTGCCGCTCCCATGTTGATCGACAGTTTGCCCAGCAGGGGTAGATAGACCTGCAGGTCCTCGGGGATGTCTCCTGTGTCGAATGCCAGATCCAAGTAGGCGATTCCATTTGTGAAAATTTCATGCTTTAATGCCGGCAGTTGCTGCAATAAGGTTTTTTCGGTCGGAATGGTATCGATTTGGCGTGACAGATCGCCGAGCTTCAGTTTGGGAAGACTGGCGGCAGCCTCCGGCGTATCCGGTTCTGCCTGGAACCGGTGCAAGGCAAGGGCTTCCATACGGACTTTTTCCAATTCCTGCGGGGATAGGGAAGCCTTGAGCCTTGCCATCTTTTCCCGGTAGGCCCTTTCCTTGCTCTCGAGATGGGTGGTGCTGGGTTCGAGGATGGAAAATACACGGTGCTGATTGTCGAGCAGCCATTCCTTGATCACCTCCTGGAAGATAGCAGGATTTTCTGCCCATTGCTCGCGAACATGACGAATTGCCAAGGGAAAGTTAAGCCCCACGAGGGGATCGCCGTCGTAGAGCCAGGTATGATAGGCGGAACTCATGAGGATGATCCCATAGGGCAGGGAGGTGCGCGAAATCTCTTTGCCGTGGAATTCCACCTGATGGATGGTGCCTTCGATGAGTTCGCGGTCAAAGCCCTCTTCATAGATCGTCTGCAAGGTCTGAAAGATCAAGGCCTCTATCCGTGAGGCCAGGTCTGGGTCCGTTCCCCGCAAGCCCACGGCAAAGACCATCTGTTTGAAATCCGCTTCCAGACCTGTGACCGGCGAGAGGTCCTCGCCAAGATGGGAATCAATCAGGGCTTTGCGTAGTGGGCCGGCGGCCGTTCCCACGAGCATGGAGCAGGCAATTTGCAGCAGGAGGGCTGTTTTTACCGCCGTATTTTCGGCGAGCATCCAGGCGCAGTTGACGGTGGTCTTGTGGTCTGATGTTTCCTCTTTGCCCAGGGGGTAGGTGCCCTTTGTATAAATGGGTGCTTTAAGCATCTTTTGACTGGCGATGGAGGATTTCACATCGGTCCGCTCAAAGCCGCTCAACATTTCGGCGAGGAACTGCAGATGGTCGGCCGTCGGGATGTCGCCGTAAAGAAAGATACGGGCATTGCTGGGTGAATAGTAGGCTCGGTGGAAGGCTTGGAACTGCTCGTAGGTGAGTTGGGGGATTGTTTCCGGATCGCCGCCCGAATCATAGGCATAGGCATTGTCGGGGAAAAGGTTTTCCTGTAAGGTTTTAAACATCAGTGTATCCGGCGCTGAATAAGCCCCTTTCATTTCATTATAAACAATGCCCGAAATGATAAGATCGCTCTCCGGATTTTCGGGGTCGGCTAATTCCAGGTGGTGTCCTTCCTGGTAAAAACTTTCCCTTAACAGCCGGGGTCTCAGGACCAGATCGGTATAGACACGGGCCAGGTTAAAAAAATCGGTCCGCTCCTGGCTGGCCACGGGATAGATAGTTTTGTCGGGGTAGGTAAAGGCATTGATGAAGGTCTGAAGGGTACTCTTGTGTAATTCGTTAAAGGCATCCTTCAGTGGGTATTTTTCCGATCCTGCCAGGACGGAATGCTCAAGGATATGGGGGACCCCGGTGGAATCGGTAGGTGGGGTGCGGAAGCCGATGGCGTAGAGATTTTCCCGGTCGTCGCTGTGGAGATGCAGGACTTTGGCCCCTGTTTGCAAGTGTTCCATTTCGAAAGCTGTGATGCGCAGCTCGGCGATCTTTTCAACCCTCAGTACCTTGAACCCATGCCGCGTTTCACCGGCCATAAGGCTCGGCGGGGAGCCGTTATTTTCTTTGTCCATATGTAAGGCACTCCTTTACTTCGCTTTTCATAATCAATCACATTTGTTTACCAGAAGGGAGCCCCTTTGGCAACCTCTTAGCCTTGCGCGTTCAGCCCTGTCGCCCGGATCAATAATAAGCCTTGACTAACTGCAAAGAAAAACATATGAATCCGCTTAGTTATTGGGAAGGGGGCTTCTGCGCGTGTCAAAGTCTAATCCCACAGCCTCGCCTTTTGTGGCGGAAGGTAACGGCAAGATGCTTGCCCAATGGCGGCGTTCCGGACCGGGCGATAATATCTCGGGGAATCCCTGGATCTTATACTGGCCCGGTAATTA
>Ga0082335_1001527_pt1 | contig 48251 bp, 47 predicted proteins | sample Subgrocontami58m_FD_72375 | JGI IMG/M metagenome (GOLD analysis project Ga0082335, IMG submission 72375) | Subsurface groundwater microbial communities from S. Glens Falls, New York, USA - GMW37 contaminated, 5.8 m (SPADES assembly) (version 2) ... | reverse complement strand
CGGCACGAACTCGACGATGACGCGCCGCGCCGTCCGCCGCAGCCACGCGGCCACGCGCGGGAGCGGCACGTTGCCGCCGATGGACAGGTGATGGACCAGCGCCAGGCACAGCGCCATGTCCGCGGGCCCGCGACGGAGCAGGCCGCGCCGCTCGACCTGCGCCCAGCCTCGGTCCGGCGACGGGTCCAGGAGATTGACCACCAGGGGCAGGACGTTCGGGGCGCTTGCGCTGGCGCGCTCGTACAGCGCATCCACAGTGTCCGGGTCGCCGTCCATCGCCACGACGTGCCCGGCGTGGCGCGCCGCCAGCAGAGCGTAGCGTCCCGTGTTGCACCCCAGGTCCCAGACCGTCCGCGGCCTGGACGCCGCGAGGACGCCTTCCACGAAGGCATCCTTGCGGGCGCGGGCGTCATGGCTGTACGTATTGTCCTCTTCGTAGCCTGTCCACACGGAAGAGGAACGCCCCTGCCTCAGGCCAGCTATTGTTTTTCTGACCTGTGTCACCATGCGGACAAGTTGCCGCTTACCGACGGCCTTCTGCGGTATGGACGCTTGGTCTGGGACAGAACGCGCCTTCTCTTCAAGCCACGCGTGCAACGCCACATGCGCGAAAACGGCGGGGCGCATCTTGTGCCGCCATGAAAGCACCCTGCTCAAGTCTCCGGGAGATATGCCGTCTATGGCGCCACGTAACCAGTCCTGGAAGCGCACGCCGGTCAGCGCCTGCAGCAGAAGCGGGTTGAGGAACAGGTGGCAGAACTGGCTGTACGCGTTCCAGGGCTGCCCCTCCATGTAGGTCTCGAAGGAGGCGACGTCCACGAAAAGGGGGCGCGTCCCGAGGAACTGGATATTGTAGGGTGTCGCGTCCTTGAGGATATACCCTTGTTCCAGGGCGGCAGACATAATGTCCAGGTGGCAGAGGGCGGCGGTCTTGAGCATCCCGAAGGGCCACTCGTAGCAGTAGGAGACGAACGGGACGCGCGGGTGTTCAACGAACATGACAGCGTCCGGCGCCGCCTGCGAAAGGCCGGGGCCCTGGGACGCGTCCACGGGACGGCTCTCCACCACAAGACCCTTTCGGGCCAGTGCGTCCAGAAGGCCGGACGCAGTCACCGCGTGGAAGCTGGACGCACCCGCTGCAGTGAAGTAGCGAAAGACACGGTCGTTGTGAAAGAGGACGCCGCCACTGGGGTCTTTGAACGAACCCGGGTCGAAGGAGACCTCATCCGGGGTGAGCATGCAGCGCTATCTGGATTGCGGGGGATCATCGGCGGACTTGTTCGCGGGCTCCTTGCGACTGTGCCGAAACACAGATGTAATGTTATGCCAGAAGAGCCGGCCCAGGACGAGCACACCCGCCGTGCCGCCGAGGACGATCTGGAGAAGAAGTCCGCCCGCCGTTGGCTCTATGTACGCCGGGGGGATCGCCCCAGGCGCAGAAGCGGATAGAAGTCCCATAGAAATAGCTAAAAACAACTCTCGTTCCTTGTCGGCAGCCAATGCTTGCTGCAACAGACAACGTTCGTTTGAGAGAAAGGTTAGGTGTCTGGTTACCCATCTCCCAAACTGGACTGGCGCTACGCGCCAGAGCAAGCACGCCAGATTGGCTCACTCTGAACGCCTCGTCCGGCCACGGCGCTTCATGCATGCGGCCACGTCTCACGGTACAGTCCATCATGCCGTTGAGACAGTCAGCAGAAAGTAATATAGTCCGCGCCGCTCCGTCGTGTCAATGGTCTTTTCATTACATATGGAGGCAATATCAGGCATTTTCGTAATATGAATGACGAAAAGAGCCAACGCTATGCGGAAAGACTGGAAGCTGGGGCGCTTGGAGTGGCTCATGCGCGGTGTGCGCCGCGCTGGGGCGCCAGCGCCGTGGTATAATGCTGCTCGTTTGCCCGCGAATCTCCGCGAACAGTGAGGCGGGAGCATGGCGAAGGTCCTGGTAACCGGCGGCGCCGGGTTTATCGGCTCCCACATCGTGGACGGCCTCGTGGCCGCGGGCCATGACGTGGCCGTCGTGGACGACCTTTCGGCGGGCAAGCGCGAGCAGGTCAATCCGCGCGCGCGCCTCCACCAGGTGGACGTCCGCGACGCGGCGGCGCTGGCGCAGGTCTTCGACCGCGAGCGGCCGGAGTACGTGGACCACCACGCGGCGCAAGCCAGCGTGGCCGTGTCCGTAAAGGACCCGTGCCGGGACGCGGCGGTGAACATTCTTGGCTCCATCAACGTGTTTGAGCAGGCGCGCCGCACGGGCGTCCGCAAGGTGGTGTACGCCTCCACGGGCGGCGCTCTCTACGGCGAGCCGCGCTACTTGCCCTGCGACGAGGAGCACCCCGTCTATCCGCTGAGTCCGTACGGCGCGTCCAAGTACGCCGCGGACAAGTACCTGGCCCTCTACGGTCAGCTCTACGGCCTCCGCTACACAGTCCTCCGCTACGCCAACGTGTACGGCCCGCGCCAGGACCCCTTCGGTGAGGCGGGCGTGGTGGCCATATTCGCGGAGAAGATGCTCCGCGGCGTCCAGCCGGTCATCTTCGGCACGGGCGAGCAGGATCGGGACTTCGTGTATGTCTCGGACATCGTGCAGGCGAACCTGCTGGCGCTGGAGCGCGGCGACGGCGAGGCCTTCAACATCGGGACGGAGGTCGGCGTCTCCGTGAACCACATCTTCGCCCAGCTCAAGGCGGCGACGGGTTACAAGGGTGCGCCCGTCCATGACGCGCCGCGCGCGGGGGACGTCTTCCGCATCTACCTGAAGGCGGCCAAGGCCCGCGCCGGGCTGGGCTGGTCGCCCCGCATCAGTCTGGACGATGGCGTCCGCGAAACGGTGGAATACTTCCGGAAACGCGCGGGGGCGTCCGCGTCGCGTCAGCCGTAAGAGGAGCGCCGACGCTCCGCGCGGCTGGACGGAACGCTTGCCTGGAAAGATGGAGTTTGGTATAGTTGCGCATGCTCGCACCGAGGTCGTTTTCACGTGCGGGCGTCGCCCGTAGAACATCCCGCCTTTTGTAGGAGGGTGGCATCATGGCCGAACGCGCTCTTGAAGGGCTGAAAGTGCTGGAATGGGGGCACTTCGTGTCAGCCCCCTACTGCGGCAAGCTCCTCGCCGACATGGGAGCGGACGTGCTGAAGATCGAGCCGCCGGACACCGGCGACGACGCCCGCCAGCGCGAGCCTTATCCCAATAACATCCCCAACCAGGAGACCAGCGGCTTTTTCCTCTACCTCAACACGAGCAAGAGAGGGATTACGCTTGACGTGTCCACGGCCACCGGCAAGAAGATATTCACTCAGCTCGTCAAGCAGGTGGACGTGCTGGTGGAGGACCACAAGCCCGGCGAGCTGAAGGCCCTGGGGCTGACGTACGATGTGCTCAAGAAGGCCAATCCGCGGCTCATCATGACCTCTCTCAGCCCCTTCGGTCAGAAAGGGCCGTACGCCAACTACAACGCCTATGCGCTCAACACGAACATGGTCGGCGGAGAGGGCTACCTGCTTCCGGGTGGCGTCACGGACCGGCCCCCGGTCCGTCCGGGCCTGTTCATCAGCGACTACGACGCCGGGCTGTTCGGCGCCATCGCCACGCTGGGCGCGTACTATGGCCGCCAGATGGGCGGCCCCGGCCAGCACATTGACATGCCCCGCGTCATGGCCACCATGGCGCTGACGCGGACCGCCCTGGGCAAGTACACCCACCCCAGCCACCTCATAGACAGCCGCGACGGTCGCGGGCCGCGCATCGGCAGCAACATGAAGATGAAGGACGGCTACCTGGTCGTGCGCGTCTCCACGCAGGCGTGGTGGGAGCTGTTCACGGACAAGGTGATGGGAGGCCCCGCGTGGACAAAGGAGCCGCGGTTCCACGAAAACGCGGAGCGGCTGAAGCGTCCGACGGAGGTCAACGAGAGGCTTCTTCAGTGGAGCGCCAATCAGCCGAAGAAAGAGATTGAGCGGAAGACCCAGGCGGTGGGCATTCCCGCGGGAGTCATCGCCACGGTGAAGGACCTGGCGGAGGACGAGCACCTGGCCGCGCGGAAGTTCTTCACGGAGCTTGACCACCCACGGGCCGGAAAGCAGAAATACCCGGGCGTCCCGTACATCCACTCGGAGACGCCCTGGGCGCTGCGGTCGCCCGCGCCCCTGCTGGGGCAGCACAACGAGGACGTCTATGTCCGCGAGCTTGGCTACACCAAGGAGGAGCTTGTAAAGCTCCGCGAGGCCGGCGTTATCTAGCTTGCCAAGGAGGCCTTTTCATATGGCATCAGGACCCCTTTCCGGTGTGAGAGTCCTTGACCTGACGTGGTTCCTCGCGGGGCCCTTCGCCACGCACCTGATGAGCGTCATGGGCGCCGAGGTGCTCAAGGTAGAGAGCATGAAGCGGGTGGACAACATCCGCCTGTACACGCCCGACATGCAGGGCGTCGCCGTCACCGATCCCACGACCGTCCCGCCGGAGGGCCTGTGCCAGACGCCCGCGTGGCAGGAGGTCAACTTCGACAAGAAGGGCTGCACGCTGAACCTCGCCCATCCCAAGGCGAGGGGCATCATTCTGGACCTCGTCCGCACCTGCGACGTGATGATTGACAACTTCAGCGCCGGAGTCCTGGACCGCCGGGGCATCGGCTACAGCGATGTGCGGCGGGTGCGGCCGGATATCATCGTGCTGTCCGCGTCCAGCTCAGGGCAGTTCGGCCCGCAGAAGCACTACGCCGGTCTGGCGACCATCTTCAGCGCGCAGAGCGGCCTCTCCAACATGACGGGGTACCCGGACCTGCTTCCCACGGACGTCCGCGACGGCATGGACTTGCGCGTGGGCACCGGCACGTGCTTCGCGCTCATGTCGGCGCTGGTCTATCGGCAGCGCACCGGCAAGGGCCAGTTCGTAGACCTGGCGGCCCGGGACGTGCCCTCCGTCCTCATCGGCGAGGCGCTGATGGACTACTTCATGACCGGGCGCGTGCGCGAGCGCGAGGGGAACAAGGACGACATCATGGCCCCGCATAACTGCTATCCCTGCAAGGGGAAGGACAAGTGGGTCAGCATCGTCGTCAACTCCGACGGAGAATGGAAGGCGCTCTGTCAGGTCGTCGGGCACCCGGAGTGGGCGGACGATCCGCGCTTCAACGACCAGTACCGCAGGTGGAAGAACCAGGGGGACCTGGACAAACTGCTGGGCGCGTGGACGAAGGGCTACACGCACTACGAGGTCATGGAGAAGCTCCAGCGCGTGGGTGTGGCCGCGACGCCTGCCATGAGCTCGGAGGAGATATTCAACGATCCGCACTTCAACGAGTGGGGCGCGTTCCTGGAGGTCAGTCACCCGGTCATCGGCACGCGCAAGGTCATCGGAGCGCCGTGGAAATTCTCGGAGAGCGAGATGAAGATGCGCACGCACGGCCCGATGATAGGGGAGCACAACGAGTACGTCTTCGGCGAAGTGCTGGGCCTCAGCACGCGGGATGTACGCAGCCTCGTCGAGGAGCAGGTCATCGTCTAGACTGCCGTCGCGCTCTACCCAGGTCGGCTTTTCGTGTGCGGCCCCGCAAAGGGGCCGCACTTTTTTTGCCGTCGCTCGCTACACTCCGATGGTCTTGTCGGCGATGATGGCGGCGAAGAGGAGCGCCAGGTACAGCAGCGAGTACTTGTACAGACCGGCGACGCGCGGCCTCCGGGTGTCCTTCAGGAGGCGCGCCGCCTGCCAGATGAACAGCGCGCCGAAGACGAAGGCGCTCGCCAGGTATATCGTGCCCAGGACGCGGGTGCTGTAGAGGAGCAACGTGATCGCCACCAGGACGATGGTGTACAGGATGATGGACCAGACCGTCTCGCGTTCCGAGCGGACGACGGGCAGCATGGGGATGCCCGCGCGGGCGTAATCGTCGCGCAGCAGCATGGCGAGCGCCCAGAAGTGCGGGGGCGTCCAGAAGAAGACGATGGCGAAGAGGTAGAAGGCGGGCAGGCCCAGCGAGTTCGTGATGGCCGCCCAGCCGATGAGCGGTGGCATGGCGCCGGCCGCTCCGCCGATGACGATGTTCTGCGGCGTGCTGCGCTTGAGCCAGCTCGTATAGACCAGGACGTAGAACCCAGAGGCGGCGAGGGCCAGCACCGCGCTGAGCAGATTGGCGCCCACGGCCAGCACCAGAAAGCCGATGACGTTCAGGGCAATGCCGAAGAGGAACGCCCGCTCCGGCGAGATGCTGTGGGACGGAAGGGGACGCGCGCGGGTCCGGTGCATCTCGCCGTCAATGTCCCTGTCCAGGTAGTGGTTGAGGGCGTTGGCGCCGCCCGCCGTCAGGGCGCCGCCCAAGAGCACGGCCACGACCACTCCGCCATGCGGAGTGCCGCTCGCCAGAAACATGCCGCCCAGGGCGGTGACAAGCAGCAGGCTGATGATCCAGGGCTTGGTCAGCTTGATATATCCCATCACCGACGGACGGGGCGTGACCCGGTCTCCCTCTGCGGGCTGACCGGCTTCGGCCTCGGTCGGCGCGCCTTGCATGCGGCCCATGCGTCCGTACCACGCCAAGCCCGCCAGCGCCACGATGCCCGTCCAGACGGCTGTCGCGAGCGCCAGGTGCAGGGCCTGGGTGAACGGCGTGAATCCGGCGAAGACCAGCAGCGCGCCCGCTAGCGACTGCAACAGGAACAGAACGCCTGTCGTCACGGCCAGCGGACCGCCGCCGGGAATGGCCTGCCGCTGGCGCCACGCGGCCACGCAGGCGGCGAGCGCAAGCGCTCCGCCCACCAGGACGACGAGCCGGTGGGCCATGTGGATAAGGGGCAGTCCCGTCGTGGGGAGAAGCTCCGGCCCGCAGAAGGGCCAGGCGTCGCAGGCGAACGTGGCGCCCGTGCCGCGTACGTAGGCCCCCGCGAAGATGATGGCGAAGACGGAGAGAACCGCCGCGCCCGTCACCCACAGCAGCCCGGGGCCGGGTCGGGACGCCGTCTTTGACGCGAACAGGCTGTGACGGCGGACGAGGATATACAGGACCAGCAGGACGCCCAGAAGCGCCTCCGCCGTGCCCAGGTGGGCCGTCACGATCGTGGGCGGCAGCTCCAGCAGGACGGTGACGCCGCCCAGGACGACCTGCACGACCAGCAGGGCGAATGCGATGCTGGCCGCAAGCACGACGGGGCGGTCCCTGCGCCGCGCCGTCCACGCCACGATGGCCGTGGCCAGCACGAGCACGCTCACAAGGGACGCCGCTAGGCGATGGGAGTATTCGATGAGCGTGGGCAGGTTCAGCGGCGGAATGACGCTGCCGTGGCACAGAGGCCAGTCAGGGCAGCCGAGGCCGGAGCCGGTGACGCGGACCACGCCGCCGAGTATCACCAGCGCGAACGTGGCGATAACACTCGCCATGACCAGCGCGGCGTACTTGCGGGAATGGCCTCTGTTGACCTCGGATAGATGCATATTGCTCAAGGGTTTTCCTGCCGTGCTCCTGCGGAGGCGGGGCTATCGGCCCGCGTGCAGCGTCTCGTATGTCATGGCAAGCAGGGCCGCGATCATAAGGGCCGGGACGACGGCCCACACGACGTCGAGCCGCGTACTACCACGTACGTGTGTCACGGTCTGTCCCGCTTGTTCTTTCCCGCGCACCGTGGTCACAATGATGATGGCCTGGGCGATGAAAAGCACGGGCAAGGCTGTCCAGAAGAGCAGCCAGGACATGTCAATAGATTGAGGCAAGGTTGTCACCACCCGGAGACCGTTCGTATGGGCGCCGCTGCCAAACGCATCTATTATAGTGATTCGCCTGGCGTGAGTCCATCAACGGGCGGCCTGATTCGGAGACGACAGTTGCGAGGCATCAGCAATATCCGGCGCGGGCTGAACGTCCATGACTCCCACGACGCCGTGGCAGTGGGAGCTGGTGCCGATGGCCGCCCGCAGGGGCGAGCCGGACCGCGCCGCCGCCAGGATGCGGCCCCGCGCGGCGACAAGCTCCCGCGCGGGAATAGCGCCGACGCCGTAGGCAAAGTGGCGGCAGAGGAACACCTCGGTCAGATGAGCGCCCAGGGCCGCGGGCGCGGCGCGACGAATGCGCTCCGCCAGGTCCCAGTCGCGAGGCTTTCTGATAGCGGGACACACGGCGGGTTCGATGCACGTGGCGGGGCAAAGCCAGCCCGCCTCGCTGAGGAAGCGGTTGCCGGAATGGTCGGTGTGTTCGTAGGGCAGGCCCAGGCTCAGCTCGCAGGGCCGGCGCGATACGACGGCGCGCGGGAAGGCGCGCTGGACGCTGGCGGCGAGCCAGTCCAGCAGAAGGTGTGGCGCGAAGGGCGCGGGAACAAGCTGGGCGTCCGTGTCCGGCGATTGGCGGTCCAAGTAGTCGCACAGGAAGGCGAGCCAGTCCGCCCGCACGATGCTGACCAGGGGATCGCCCGCGAACTCCACGCTGGCGCGGCAGTCCGCGCGCCGGTCCACCACCAGAATGCGGTCGGCGCGACTCTTTCCGTACAGGTGGGCCTTGCGGAGCTGGCGCGCGTGCAGGCATCCGTAGCACCCGCCGCCGATAACGACCACATCCACAGGCCTCGTTTGACCGTACATATTTACGATAGACGTCATTCCGAAGAGAACCCCCTGAAACACCTATTGTATCAGAGAAGCCACAGACACTACAGCGGTTTGTCCGAACACAGAGGTCTGGACAGGGGCGTGGGTACAAGACGACGTATAGCGTAGGTTTAAGGTCATCATATGGTATACTTTCTGTGGCGCTCTATATGAGAGGAAGGCAGAAAGCGTTTAATTCCGAAGCATGTTGTATATTGACGTAAAGTTGGAGCGCGGAGTAGTGATGGGATTTCGGGCAGATGCATTTGCTAAGACAGGGCGGGACAGACGCTTGGAGCCTCCCGTGCACTGTTGGAGAGCGCTATGGGCAACCGAAAGGGGGGATCAACCCAGGGGTCCGGGAACCACGGGCGACGCCTGAATCCGGGACCCCTCATCAGTTTGAAAGAGGCGGCCCTTCACTCTGGTCTGAGTCACTCTCATTTACGCTTGCTGGCGAGGACGGGGAGGATACAAGCGGTCAGAATGGGGAGAGACTGGTTCACGAGGTTGGATGAGGTGGTGCGGTATCTCAACTTCCGCCGGTAGCAGGCGGAACAGAGGGCTGCGTTAGACGGGTGGTGTGTTGCCTTCTCATGTAATCTCTAAAGATTCCATTCAGGCGCTCGCCAGGTACTTGACCGGAGCCATGTAGGATAATCGTCTTGGATTACGCAAAGCGCGCCGGTGTCCGCCTGTTGCCGTCCCCTTTTCCCTTCCGTGCCGCGCGTTTTTCAGACCGGCAGCACCAGCGTCCGCAAAACTTGTCTGGGGCTTGGCGGAGCGTGTATACTGGCACTGTTGCTTTCCGCACAGGACGCCTGAGGGATTGTGATTCCAATCGAAGCAAGGAGGCTTTAGCTCATGGGCGGCGATTATGATGTCGTGATTCTCGGCGGCGGCGTCACCGGTCTCAGCGCCGGTCTGTACACCGTGCGCGCCAAGCTGAAGACGATCCTTCTGGAGAAGGAAGTCATCGGCGGGCAGATCATCAATACCGACATTATCGAGAACTATCCGGGTTTCCCTGACGGCATCCGGGGCGTTGACCTTGTGATGGCCTGCGAGGGTCAGGCCAGCAAGTTCGGGCTGGAGGTCATGTACGACGAGGCGGTAAGCCTCGACGTCAAGACGTGGCCGTTCACCATCCGGACCGCCCAGGACGAGACCTACCGCGCCAAGGCAGTCATCATCGCGACGGGTGGCGCTCATAAGAAGCTGGGCGTGCCCGGCGAGGACGAGTTCGAGGCCAAGGGCGTCTCCTATTGCGCCACCTGCGACGGTAACTTCTTCACCGGCCAGGACGTAGCCGTTGTCGGCGGCGGCGACTCCGCCGTGGACGAGGGGCTGTACCTGACCCAGATGTGCAACTCGGTCACCGTCATCCATCGTCGGGACCAGCTCCGCGCCAGCAAGATCCTGCAGGAGCGTGCCCATGAAAACCCCAAGATGAAGTTCGTCTGGAACTCGACGGTGGAAGAGATCAAGGGCGACGGTCAGGTCAACAAGCTCGTGGTCAAGAACCTGAAGACCAACCAGAAGACCGAGATGCCGATGGGCGGCGTATTCGTCTACATTGGCTTCTATCCACAGACCCAGTTCCTGCAGGGGGTTATCCCGCTGGATGAGTCCGGCCACGTGAAGGTTGACATCAACATGCAGACCGAGGTGCCGGGCGTCTTCGCCGCGGGCGATTGCCGCTGGCACTCCGTCCGCCAGCTCGCCGCCTCCGCGGGCGACGGCGTGGCGGCCGCCATCCGGGCGTTCGAGTTCGTGATGGAGAAGACGCACGCCGCGAAGGCTGGCGCGCACTAAGCCCTTCGTTCGGGCAAATAAGAAGTCCCCTGTCCTTCCCCGGAAGGACAGGGGACTTTCTGTTTCCAGGAACGCGCGTCCAGCAGGGTGCTGAAAAATCCCTTCGACCATCCCCCTGACCCCCTTCCTGGCTAGGAAGGGGGAATTTTGTATCTGAGGGACACCCTCAGACTCCCAGCAGAGGGGCCTGGCCCCTCTGCACTCCCCTTTTCAACAACCTTCTATGAATCGCTCGGGGGCGGAGCAGTCCACGGCTGCTCCGCGTCCTCCACGGGCACGCCCTCGCTGGCCGCGATGGCGGCGATGACCATGTCCAGGTCAATGTCCCCTGTCGCGTGGGCGTAGGCCTCCACCTCCCGCCAGAGGTCCGCGGCGGTCGGGGACTGGGCGTTCAGGGTCGGCATGACCGAGCTTGAATCGGGCGCGTCAACCATGGGCCTGTCCTACATGTCCAGGATGCGCTGCGCGTCTTTCCGCAGCCCGGCGCGGAAGTCCGGGTGCGCGATGGCGATGAGCGCCTCCGCGCGCTCGCGGATGGTCTTGCCCTTCAGGTGCGCGATGCCGTACTCGGTGACCACGATGTCCGCGAGGTAGCGCGGCACGGTCACGACCGTGCCCGGCGGCAGCAGGGGAACGATGCGCGAAATCGTGCCGCCGGACGCCGTCGCGGGCAGCACCTCGACGTACCTGCCGCCGCGCGACATGTTCGCGCCCCAGGCGAAGGCCGGCTGGCCGCCGGAGCCGCTCAGCATGCGCGGGCCGATGGCTTCGGCGGTGATCTGGCCGGTGAGGTCCACCATCAGGCCGTTGTTGATGGAGAAAAGGTTGTCGTTCAGACAGATGATTTTGGGGTTCACCACGTAGGCGGAGGTGTACACCTCGAACTGCGGGTTCATGTTGATGTAGGCCATGTCCTCGCGGGAGCCGCCCACCGCGGTGGCCACGGCCTTGCCCGTGTTTATCTGCTTGCGTTTGCCGTTGATGACGCCCTCTCGCACCAGCCTGACCATGCCCCGCGCCGTCATCTCCGTGTGCATGCCCAGGTCCGCACGATTGTTGAACACGCCCGACGACGGCAGGGACTCGCTGAGGGAGCCCGCGCCTACCTGCACGCAGTCGCCGTCCTTCACCAGCGTGGCGACAAGGTCGGCGATGGGCTTGGACTCCGCCGGCGGCGCGGGAGGCTTGATGCCCCATCCTGCCGTCCGCTCGTACTCGACGAAGTAGTCTATCTCCGACACATGGACGAAGTTGTCGCCGTAGGTGCGGATGAGGTTGGTGTTGACCTCCGCGATCACGGTGCGCGCGGCGCGTATCTGCTCCTTCTTGTTCCACACGCTGGCGCCGAAGGAGCAGAAGCCGTGCTCGTCCGGCGGGGAGACCTCCGCGAGCAGCACGTCCATCTGGCGCAGGTCTTTCCTCTCCTCGAAGGGGATGATCTGGCCGGGAACGTAGTCGCCGCGGCGCTCGTCAATCCACTCACGGACGACGCCCCTGGGGAAGACGTAGCCGACCTTGATTTCAAAGGCCTGCTCCCAGATGGGGTCGCGGTCGTACCACCCGAAGTCCAGTCCGGGCGTCTGGATGTGGATGCGGACGCCCTTGAGCTCCGTGGCGCGGCCCGCCAGGGCGTAGCCCAGCGACTGTGACTCGCGGCCCGTGGTGAACGAGACGAAGTCTCCGTTCTTGACGGCTTTCAGGGCCTCGTCCGCGGGCACCAGCTTGCGCTTGTATTCATCTCGCCAGTCCATACGTGACACCTGCCTTTGCGTCAACTCAACGAGTGGATAGACCTCTGCCTGTCGTGCGCTACGGCCAGAACAGCTTGCGCGCCTGCTTTGTCAGCTCCGCGCGCGCGTCCGGGTGCGCCAGGGCGATCAGCTCCGTGGCGCGCTCCCGCTGCGACTTGCCGATGAGGCTGGCGACGCCGTACTCCGTGACGACGAGGTCCGCGGCGGTGCGCGTCACCGTGACCTCTGCAATGGGGTCAAGATTGACCACGACGCTGGAGACGCCGTTGCGCATGGCGGGCATGACGAAGACGGAGCGGCCTCCCCGCGCGAGCAGCGCGCCCACGGCGAAGCCAGCCGTGCCCCAAGCCGGGCCGTTGCGCGTGCCACCATGGAGCGCGGAGACCTGGCCGGTCAGGTCAATGGCCGTCGCCTCGTTGACGGCGAGCATGTAGTCATTCTTGGCCACGACCGCGGGATCGGCGACGTAGCCGAGGCTGCGAAGCTCGACGATGGGGTTGTTGGCTGCCCACGCCAGGTCCGCTTCGGTCCCGACGACCTCCGCGGCGACGACCCTGTGTCTGTGAAGGGTCTTGCGCTCTCCCGTGATGACGCGCTGCTGGGCCAGCCGGAGGAGTCCTCCCACCAGCGTCTCCGTGTGGACGCCCAGGTCGGACTTGCCCTCGAACGCGCCGGCCAGAGGCAGCGCGACGCACGTGGGGCCGGCGCCAAGCTGAATAGTGTTGCCGTCGGCCACAAGCTCCCGCAGGTGCGCCGCGATCTTGCGTGCATACTCCGGCACGGCTTCCGAGTAGGCGTGCGTGGAGGACAGGGTGCGCGAAACGTCGGCTTCCACGAAGTGATGGACCTCCGACACGTGCAGGAAGCTGTCGCCGTAGGTGCGGGCCATACGCGGGTCCACCTCCGCCAGCACGAGCCTGGCTTTCGTGGCGCGCTCCTTCTTGTCCCAGACGGAGTGGCCCAGGAAGCAGACGCCGTGCTCGTCCGGCGGGGAGACGCGCGTCACGAAGACGTCGTTGCCGCCGGAGGGCGGGCCCCAGACCTGCAGGGAGCGGGCATAGGCGTCCCGGAACGCGGGACGCTGCGCCTTCTTCGTCGCCAGCAGCGGCGAGTCCCACAGCGCGCGCACGGCGAACCCGCCTTCCGCGGGGCCGTCGTACCATCCGAAGTCCACCGTGGGATAGGGCACGATGACCTGAACGTCGCGGAGCTGCCCCCGGCGCGCGGCCAGGGCTCGGCCCAGCCGCTCCGGCTCCGGCCCGTCCTGGAACACGACCCTGTCCCCGGGGGCAATCTGGCGGACCGCTTCGTCCGCGCTGACCAGCTTACGCTTGTAGTCCTCTTGCCATTCCATAAAGGTGGGGCCTCCATGCCCTCGGCGTCACGCGCCTGAGGGGTTGTCACCGATGTGCGCGGGCCACCGTTCCAGAGCGACTATCCGTGCCTGCGCCCTGCCGTCCAGCAGTTCCAGAATGCCGACGTGGCCGGGCCTGGCGAGGCCGAAGGGAAGGGTGGGGCTGCCCGGGTTGAGGACCAGCACGCCCTTGTACACGTCCACCACGGGCACGTGGCTGTCGCCGTACACCAGGATGTCCACCGGCCCGCCGAACTCGGTCTGCATGGCCCGCTCCAGCGGCCTCCAAGACGGCTCCGGATAGTCCAGCCCGTGGACCAGGCCGATGCGCCTGCCCTGAATGTCCAGGACGTGGGACTCCTTCACGCGCGGGTCGTCGCGCAGGGTGTGGTCGCCGTTGCCGCGGGCGCAGTACACGGGCGCGATGCGCTCCAGCGCGTCGAGCACCTTCGAATGATAGACGTCGCCTGCGTGGAGGATAAGGTCAGAGCCGTCCAGGGCACGGAATACTGCCGGGGGCAGCTCTTCGTCCGGACGGGAGAGATGGGTGTCAGCGATGAGGCCGATGCGCACGCTCGCCTCCGTGTGTGAAAGGCCTTGCACAGTATATGCCAGATATGCGGATGTGGCAAGAGGCCGGGGGCTTGACAGCAATGCCTTACTTTAGGATAATAACTTATGAATAGTTAGTAATTGATGTTGTATAAGACAGCGCGAAACGTTCGATGCGGAGGTCCGTAATGTAAGCACGGTCCACTTTCGGCCACAGGAATCCAGGCAGGACTGCGGGGAAACCCCGACGGTAACAATAAAAAAGACAGAAGGAGATTCTTCACATGGTACAGACAGTTCAGCCCCAGACCACCTCAGCGTGGGTGATTGACCCGGTGCACTCCAGCGTTGAGTTCGCCGTCAGGCACATGGTCATCGCGACGGTCAGGGGACGGTTCGCCAAGTTCCAGATTCAGGCCGATTTCGATGAGACGCGGCCCGAGAACGTGCGCGTCCTGGGCACGGCTGACACGGCCAGCGTTGACACGGGAGAGGCCAAGCGGGACGAGCACCTGCGCTCCCCCGACTTTTTTGACGCGGCGAATTTCCCGCAGATCAGCTTCAAGAGCCGTCGCGTGGAGCCGCGCGGTGGGGACAAGTACCGCCTCGTCGGCGACCTCACCATCCGGGGCACGACCCGCGAGGTGCCTTTCGACGTCACGTTCGCGGGCATTGCAAATGACCCATGGGGCAATCAGCGCGCGGGCTTCACCGCCACGGCGACGCTGGACCGCAAGGACTTCGGCCTGAAGTGGAACGTGCCTCTTGAGGCCGGCGGCGTGCTGGTGGGTGACGCCGTCAAGGTCAACATAGAGGTCGAGCTTATCAAGCAGAAGCAGGGGTAAGCGCGTCGCGACTGCCGCAGAACGGAGGGGCAGACCCCGCCGCCAGATTGCCACGGCCCTCCTTCGTCGGGCCTCGCAATGACATTGACTGCGAATTTCGGGAGCTAGTGTGTGATGTGTGGATGCGGCCCGCCCGCGGGCGGGCCGCATCCACTTCGACGCGCGGATGTGGAACAAGGGACTAACGTTGTGTTAGCATAGATACAAGTATAAGAGCTTACCGAGGGGAGAGGGAGTAAGCCGATGGACCTTGAGCAGATGTGTCCCAAGTACCAGAGGGTTGTGGACATCGTGGGGAAGCGGTGGACCGCGCTCATGCTGCGCGCCCTGATTTCTGGCCCGCGCAGGTTCAAGGAGATCAAGGACTACGTGCCCGGTCTGAGCGACCGCCTTCTGTCGGAGCGCCTGCAGGAGCTGGAGGAGGCGGGCATCGTCGAGCGACGTGTTCTGCCCCAGCGGCCGGTGCTGGTGGAGTACGCGCTGACGGCGAAGGGCGCGGACCTGCGGCAGGTGGTGGAAGCGCTTCAGACGTGGGCCGACCGATGGGTCACGCCCGCGGACGCCCAGGTTGCTGACACCGGGACGCAGGGTGAGCGTCAGACCTCCTCGAACGTGGGGGCTGTGTAGGCCGCAGCGACCACACCAGTCTCGCCCCAGGCTCCCGCCCGGGATCTGAGGCTCCGTGTCGCCGTTTCAGCGACCTTCCTCTCGCGCCAATGCCTCGGCCAGCTCCTGTCATAGGGCACTCTGTCCCCCAATCCACCTTCAATCTGCCCCGCGCGTGTTGCCGGAGGGCGTCCCCTGTGCTACAGTGAGAACCCGGAAGGCGGTGGGGAACCATCATGGCGCTGTTTCGCTACTCACGCTGGGACGGCACCCAGCAGGTCTTCGAGCCACGCCCCGACGAAGTCCTGGACGAGCTATCCAGCGAGCTGACAGCCCACGGGGACGTTCTGCGCGCTCTCAGACGCCTTTTCCAGAACGGCATGCGCGGCCAGACGGGGCAGCGCGTCGAAGGCCTCCGTGACCTCTCCAAACGCCTGCAGCAACGGCGGAAGGACGTCCTCCAGCGCCATAACCTGGACACGCTCATGGACGACCTGCGCCAGAGGCTTGACCAGGTTGTGAAGACAGAGCGCGAGGGCATCCAGCGTCGCCTGGACGAGGCGCGCCCGCCCTCCGATACGTCCGACCAGCCCGCCGCGACTCAGGAGCGGCAGCCTTCCCAGGGCCAGCCGGGCAAGCAGGACGCCGGGCAATCGCCGGACGACAACCTGCGGCGCATGCTGGAGAGCATGGCCCAAAAGAAGCTTCAGGCTCTTGACGAGCTCCCCAAGGACATGGCCGGCGCCATCAAGCAGCTTCAGGACTATGACTTCATGGACCCGGAGGCGCGGCGGCAGTTCCAGGAGCTCATGGACATGCTCCGGCGCCGGATGATGGACAACGTGTTCAAAGACCTCTCGCAGCGCGTGCGCGGCATGTCGCCGGAGCAGATGGCGCAAATGCGGGAGATGATGCGCGAGCTCAACCAGATGCTGCGCGACCGCCTGAGCGGCGAAAAGCCGGACTTCCAGAAGTTCATGAACAAGTACGGTCAGTTCTTCGGCCCGGAGCCGCCCCAGGACATGGACGAGCTGGTGGAGTGGCTCCAGCGCCAGAGGGCCCAGGCCCAGTCGCTTCTCAACAGCATGTCGCCGGAGCAGCGCAAGGAATTGCAGGACATGCTGGAAGGCATGATGGACGAGGACACGCGCGCGGAGATGGCGCAGATGGCGTCCATGCTGGACCGGCTCTACCCTCCGGACGAGATGGCGCAGGAGTACCCGTTCAGCGGGCAGGAGTCCGTCACGCTGGACCAGGCCATGCAGCTCATGGACCAGCTTCAGAAGATGGACGACCTGGAGCGCCAGATGGGCGCCGCCATGCGCTCCGGCAACCTCGACGACGTGGACCCCAATAAGCTGGAGGAGCAACTGGGGGAGGATGACCGCCGCGTCCTCGACCAGCTCAAGCAGATCGCGAAGGAGCTGGAAGAGGCGGGCTACCTCCAGCGCAAGGGCGACAAACTGGAGCTGACGCCGAAGGGGATGCGCCGCATCGGCGACAAGGCGCTGCGGGACATCTTCGTCCAGCTCCGGCAGGCGCGCGCGGGCCGGCACGACCTGTTCAAGCTGGGCGCCTACGGCGACAAAGATGAGACTACCAAGCGATACGAGTTCGGCGACCGCTTTGACATACATCTCCAGCGCACGCTGATGAACGCGCTGCGCCGCGAGCGTGCGGGCGTGCCCGTGGCGCTGAAGCCGGACGACTTCGAGGTGCACCGCGCGGAGAACCTGACGCGCTGCGCCACAGTCCTGCTGCTGGACCAGAGCCGCTCCATGGGCTACATGGGGAGCTTCCAGGCCGCCAAACGGGTGACGCTGGCCCTGTACAGCCTCATCGAGACGGCGTTTCCCACGGACAGCCTGTACATCCTGGGCTTTTCCGAGTACGCTCATGAAATCAAGAAAGGCGAACTGCCGGAGACGACGTGGAACGCCTGGATGCCGGGCACAAACATCCATCACGCGCTTATGCTGTCCCGGCAGCTTCTGGCCCGGCACAAGGGACAGACGCGGCAGGTCATCCTCATCACGGACGGCGAGCCGACGGCGCATCTGGAGAACGGTGAAGCCTACTTCAGCTACCCTCCAAGCCACGAGACCATTCGGGAGACACTCCTGGAGGTCCGGCGCTGTACTCAGGAGGGGATTGTCATCAACACGTTCATGCTGGAGAGCAGCTACTATTTGATGGACTTCATCAATCAGGTCACGCGCATCAACAAGGGGCGCGCCTTTTACACCACGCCCGACAAGCTGGGGCAGTACATTCTGGTGGACTATCTCTCCCACAGGCGCAAACGTATCGGATAGCGCCGCGCGGTCAGTCCCGCGTGCGACAGAGGCTGTCCGAGAAGGACGTATGACAAGAGAGACCCTGGCCGCGGCGCGCCATGCCGCAGGAGATGACAAGACGCTTACCAACACGTGCAGCGGGACATCTGTTCAGGACAACGGCGGCTTTTCCCGACGCGAGGGGCGCCAGGCGGGCTGGCCCGGAGCCAGCAGAGTCATCGCAGGGGGGCGACGGGACAACAGCAGCGAGAGCGCGGCGGAGCACCCGAAAGGCGAAGATCGCCCGTTGGGCGACCTGTAGCCGTGAAGCAGTCCGTGTCCACTGCGCGCCCGCCCGCGTCGGCTGCGGCGAGCGAGGCGCTGTTCAGGTACCGCTGGGTCATCCTGGGAGTGTCTATTTTTGTCCAGACGGCGGTGGCGTCGGCCAGCCAGGGCGTTCCTCCTCTCGCGTCGTTCTATCAGGTAGACCTTCACCTTTCCCGCGCCCAGGTCGGCATCATGACGGCGGCATTGTCTATGGGCCAGGTGCCGAGCCTGCTGCTATCCGGATGGCTCACGGATATTGTGGGCATCCGCGTGATGATGGCGGTGGGCCCCGCAGTGACGGGTCTGGCGGTCATCGGCCTCATGTTTTCAACCTCGTTCGAACAGGCGGTGCTTTCGCTCCTGGTGGCCGGAATCGGCTCCGGCATAGGCAATCCCGGGGTGACCAAGGCCGTGTTCTACTGGTTCCCGCCGCGTATGCGCGCCACGGCCATGGGCATCAAGCAGACCGGAGTGCCGCTAGGCGGAGCGGTCTTCGCCGCGACTCTGCCGGCGCTGGCTCTGGCAGCCGGATGGCACGCCTCCATCTTGGCCCTAGGCCTCTTTGACCTGCTCATGGGCATCATGGGCTTTGCGCTTTTTCGAGAGCCGCCGGACAGGCCGTCGAACAGCGGAGCGGCGTCTCGCCAGGTCACCGCTCTCCGGCAGGTCCTGGCCAATCGCAACATCTGGCTGGCGGGGATACTCGCCGCCGTCCTGGTCGGCATTCAGTTCTGCCTGATCACCTATCTCATGCTGTATTTGCGCGACGTCCTGCAAGTCTCCATTGTGGTCGCGGGCGTTGTACTGGCCGCGCTCCAAATGACGGGACTTTGTGCGCGTATCTTCTGGGGGTTCGTGAGTGACGGTTTTCTGAAGGGGCGCCGCAAGCCGGTCATGCTGCTCTCCGCGGCGGCGACCGCGGTGGTGCTGGTGCTGCTTGGCCTCACTCAGCCGGGTATTTCTCTCGCTCTCGTTGTGCTGCTGGGCATTGCGCTTGGGTTCACCACCCTGGGCTGGCACGGCATCTTCATGGTGCTGGTCTCCGAGCTGGCGGGCGTGCAGATGGCGGCGACGGCCGTCGGATTGGGCATGACCGTCTCCGCTCTCGGAAACCTTCTGTTGCCGCCTCTGTTCGGCGTGATAGCCGACGCACTTGACTATCACTGGGCGTGGTTCTTCCTCGCGGGCCTGTCGGCGGCCGGGTTTGTCGTTTTCCTGTTCATGCGGGAACCCGTGCTGAAGGAGTAGCGGATGGCCAGCGTGAAGGAGACCGTCCGCTCCGCCGTCGCTCCGAGCAGTGTCCCTGGCTGGGCGATTCTGGGAGTGACGGTTCTGGCCCAGGCGGCACTCTCCGTGCCCAACCAGGGCATCCCTCCTCTGGCGCCCTTTCTTAAAGAGGACCTGAACCTCAGCCGCGCTCAGGTGGGCGGCATCATCACGGCCGTCATGCTCGGCCAGCTTGCCCTGTCGCTGGTGTCCGGATGGCTCACGGATACGGTGGGAGTGCGCAAGACCTTGGCGCTGGCGTGCCTGATGTCCGGCCTGGGCATGGTGCCTATGGCTTTGGGGGGCGGGTACGGTCACGTTCTGGTGTTTGCTCTCGTGGCGAGCACCGGCGCCGGCCTGGGCAACCCCGCGACCAGCAAGGCCATCGTGGACTGGTTTCCGCTGCGCATGCGCGCGACGGCGATGGGGGTCAAGCAGACCGGCGTTCCTCTTGCGGGCGCCATCTTCGCGGCCACGTTGCCCGCGATTGCGCTGGCCGCGGGCTGGCGGACAGCCGCGCTGGTGCTGGGATGCAGCGCCCTGGTGGCCACGGTCGTGTTCTACGCGGTGTACCGCGACGCGGGGCGGCCCAAGCGGGCCGCGTCGGATCTGCGCTCCGGTCTGCGGGCCATCCGGTCGGTGGCGTCCAACCGCAACATCGTCGTCACTGCGACGCTGGCGAGCGTTCTGGTGGGCGTCCAGTTCTGCCTGCTAACGTACATCATTCTGTATTTGCGGGACACGTTCGACGTGCCCGTCGTAGTCGGCGGCGTCCTGCTGGCCGTGATGCAGGTATCCGCGCTGGTGGCGCGGATAGGGATGGGCCTGTTGAGCGATCGCGTCCTGCACGGTCGCCGGAAAGTGGTGCTGGCGGGAGCGGGCGGGTGCGCCGCTCTCTTTCTGGTGGCTTTGGGTCTGCTGCCGGTGGGCACGCCGTTCCTCGTGGTGCTGGTGCTGACGGTTCTCGTGGGCGTCGCGGGCATCGGCTGGCATGCCGTGTACCACACGAGCGTGGCCGAATCCGCGGGGCCGGGGCTGATAGCTCAGGCGCTGGGCTTCGCAAGCATGTTTTCGGCGATGGGCGCTCTGGTGGGGCCACCCGCGTTCGGCCTCATTGCCGATGGCTTCGGCTACCGCCCTGCCTGGTTCGCTCTGGCGGGCGTGACCGCTCTGGCGACCCTCGGTTACCTGCTGCTCATGCGCGAAGTAAGACAGGGAGTTGAACGCCCATGACTCTGGCCAGCAAGACATCGGTGGCCCCGGCTCCGCCTCGCGGAGGCTCTTATCGCTACGTCATTCTGGGGGTGGCGTTCCTGGCGCAGATGGCGCTGTCATCCGTCAGCCAGGCGCTGATGGCGCTGGCGGTGCTGTACCAGGCGGATTTTTCACTCTCGCGCACCAGCGTGGGGATGATCGCGTCGTCCGGCGCGCTCGGCCACGTGGTCATCCTGTTCTTCGCCGGAGCGCTGGCGGACACCATCGGCATCCGGCGGATGATCCTCGTCGGACTGGCGGTGGCGGTAGGCGGACTGGTGCTGTTCTCCCTGGCTCCCAGCTATCCCATCATGCTCGTGGGCGTGTTCATAGCGGGCTTTGGCTCCAGTCTGGCGAGCCCGGCCGTGACCAAGACGGTCATCTCATGGTTCCCTCCCAGAATCCGCGCCACTGCTATGGGTATCAAGCAGACGGGCGTACCTCTCAGCGGCGCCCTGGGCGGACTGTTGCTTCTTCCGCTGGGCGTGGCCAGCGGCTGGCGCGTATCGGTGATGGTCATCGCGGCGGCGATCGTTGCCATCGCGGTGTGCGCCGTCGCGCTCTACCGCGACCCGCCAACCGAGGCCGAGACGGCGCCCCGCCCGGCGGGCGGACGGGGCCTGCTGCGGGAGACGCTGGCTCTCCGCGACGTCTGGCTTGTGGGATTCCTGGCACTCTCCCTGGCGGCCGCGCAGTTCGTCATTATCACGTACCTCGTCCTCTACATGAAAGAGGTGATGCTGGTGCCGGTCGTGGTCGCGGGCGGCTACCTGGCGCTGGCGAACTTCAGCGGCCTGGGGACGCGCGTGGTTTCCGGGCTGATCAGCGACCGCTTGCTGGGCGCTCGAAGGAAGCCCTTGCTCGTTGTGTTCGGCGTGCTGATGCCGCTGCTCCTGGCCGTCACAGCGATGGTCGGGCAGGGGACCCCGCTCCCGCTGGTGACGATGCTGGTGGTGGCCCTGGGCGTGGCGGCCATCGGCTCGCACGCCCTGTTCCTGACGCTCATGGCGGAGCTGGCGGGCACGCGCAGGGCGGCCACGTCCGTGGGGCTGGGGCTGACCCTGGTGCAACTGGGGGCCCTCGCCGCTCCGCCCATTTTTGGTCAGATAGTGGACAGGACAGGCTCCTACTCGCTGGCGTGGGGCGTCTTCGCCGTGGTGGCCGCGGCGGGCGCCGTCGCCATCATGCTGGTCCGCGAGCCCGTCCGGAGCGCGTAGGGCCGCTAACCGCGTATTGGACAACGGGTGTTCTGAGAGTGTATCCTGAGCGTGTCGGGCTGAGAGGATAAGGAGGACGTGATGCTAGGTCTAGGACTTCCGGAACTGCTGATTATCCTGGCGGTCATATTGCTGCTCTTTGGCGCAACCAGGCTTCCTCAACTTGCCCGCGCCATGGGCAGGAGCGTTCACGAGTTCAAGCAGGCGTCGTCTGGGGACAGCGAGTCGCGCGACTCGAAACCCGCCGCCGAGTCTTCCCCGGAGAAGCCCCGCAGCGCGTCCTCCTAACTCGGGTCACGCCCCGTCCTTGTGACCGGAGAACGGAGCGCGCGGCTGCCGTGAGGTGTCCATGGGACAGCTTGCCCAGGAAAGGTGCGTCGCGTGTCGCGCCGGCTCCCCGCCGGTGAGCGACCAAGAGATGCCGGAGCTGCGGGTGCAGGCGCCGGAGTGGGCGCTGATTGTCGAGGATGGCATCCGGAAGCTGCAGCGCACCTACCGCTTCGCCAACTTCGCCGACGCGATGGCCTTTACCGACGCAGTGGGCGCGCTCGCCGAGTCAGAGGGACATCACCCGCGTCTGACTACCGAGTGGGGGCGCGTCGCCGTGACGTGGTGGACGCACAAGATCCGCAACCTGCACCGCAACGACTTCATCATGGCGGTCAAGACCGACGCCCTGTATACGCCCCCGCCGGAGCGCAAGGCGTAGGCCTTTCTCTTCAGCTAACCCCCGCCAAGCCTCTTCACGTAGTCCGCCAGCCCGTCGTGCATGGAGAAGCCGGACTTGAAGCCCAGCTCCTTCTGGATGCGCTCCGTGTTCAAGTAGGCCAGATGGCGGATGCCCTGGCTGGCGCACGTGAGTTTGGCCTTGGGGCATAGCTGCTTGATGCGCTCCACGGCGTCCTTGACGGGCCGCGACTCCCCGCCGAAGTTGAAAATCCGGTGTGCGGGTTTCTGGGCCTTGTACGCCGCGTAGAACGCCGCCGCCGCGTCTTTGGCGTATCCCCACGTCAGGACGTGGTCGGCGGGCGGAGCGGCGAACTCCTCCACTGCGTAGGGTTTCTCCACGATCTGCGCGTAGATGTCCGGGTTGATGCCGCGCCGCTGGCCCCGGCCAAGGCCATACACCGAGCACAGCCGCAGACCGATGTGGTCGAACCCGTTGCGCTCCGCGTACACCTCGGCCACGTGCTCGTTGAAGAGCTTGCACGCACCGTAGATGCTGTTAGGCGTGAACTTGTCGTCCTCGCGCATGAACATCGGATTGGCGCTGGTCTGGGAGTGCCCATAGACGGCGGCGGAACTGGGCCACATCACGCGTCGCACGCCGGCGATGCGCGCGCACTCGAACACGCGGTTCGTGCCGTCGCAGTTGACGCGGATGGCCTGGGCCGGATACGCCTCTGACTCGGCGGTGAAGTAGCCCAGGTGGAAGACGTCGCTCACGTTGTGCTGCTTGAGCGCGGTCATAAGCTCCGTCGGCTCGGAGAAGTCGCCGCGCACAATGGTGACGCGGTCGCCCAGGTCGCGCATCGCCGCAGTGTTGGGGAACATATCGAAGAGGACAAGCTTTTCCTTCTCATGCTCAACGAGAAGCTGCGCGAGGTGCGAGCCGATGAACCCCGTGCCGCCGGTGATGAGGATAGCCATATGCCTGTCTCCTTTTCGCCTATCGCACCCGCGCCGGGGAGCGCTCGTCCAGGAACTTGACGACTTCCCTGACGCACTGGTCAGGGATAACGGCGTGGACGCCGTGCCCGACGCCGGGGAAGACGACGACCTTGCAGCCAGGGATGCTGGCGCGCATGGTTTCCACCTGCTGCGGCGTGGCGATGGGTGATTTCTCTCCTGCCAGGACGAGCGTAGGCACCTTCAACTCGTGCAGGTGCGGGGAGAAGTCCAGGGTCTCTACGTACTCGTGGAGCTTGACGGCGTTTCTTGGAACGGTCATGCCCATCTGATTAATCCACCACTCCACAAGCTGCTTCGGCGCGGCCTCCAGGTCAATGCGCTGGCCTATGGTCTGCCGCGACCAGTTGTCGGCGCCCTTGGCCAGGGCTGCGCTGGCGTTGCCTTCCTTGACGGGGAACTTCTTCGCCAGCTCCTCCCGCGGGACGCGGAACGGCGTGGAGGTGAGCACGAGGGCGCGGACGCGCTCCGGGTGCTTCCACGCGAACACGAGGCCCAGCACACCGCCGAACGACTCTCCCACGTACGTGACCTTGTCGATGTTCAGGTGGTCAAGCAGCCCGATCAGGTCGGCGCTGAAGGTGTCCACCGAGGGCGTGTACAGGTCGGGCGGCATGGCGGAGCGGCCCATGCCGCGCATGTCGGGGCGCAGCACCTGAAAACGACCAGTGAGCAGGGGCAGCCATGGGTACCAGAAACGCCCGTTGCGGGAGAACCCGTGCTGCAGGAGCACAGTCTGAGGCGCCGTCCAGGGGTCGGCGAAGCAGTCCAGGTCGTAGTACAGCTCAGCGCCGTTGATGCGTGCGTAAGGCATGGGTCGTTCCTTTCTTGAGGCCTTGCGTGGCCTCCTCATGTTCTAGGTGCGAAGGCGAGGGTCCCAGATGTCGCGCAGGGCGTCGCCCAGCAGGTTGATGCCGAGCACGGCCAGTGACACGGCGATGCCGGGGAAGATGGCGAGCCACGGGGCCACTTCGAAGTAGGCGCGGCCCGGGCCGGACAAGTCCGCGCCCCAAGAGGGCGTGGGCGGCTGAGTGCCGAGGCCCAGGAAGCTGAGCGACGCCTCGACCAGAATGGCGCGCGCCAGGCCTGCGGTGGCGACGACCACTACCGGCGCCATGATGTTCGGCAGCACGTGCCGCCAGATGACCGCGGGGTCGCGCGCGCCCACCGCCACCGCCGCCTCCACGTAGGTGTTCTCTCGCACGGAGAGCACGGACGAACGGACAAGCCGCGCCATCTGCGGCATCATAACGATGCCAATGGCGATCATGGCGTTGGTGATGCCGGGGCCGAGCACCGCCACGAGCGTGATGGCCAGAATGAGCGTGGGAAAGGCAAGCAGGCCGTCCGTAGCGCGCTGGACGACCATGTCCGCCGCGCCGCGCCAGTAGGACAGGATGCCGAAAAAGATGCCCGCCACAGTGCCAATGCCCACCGAGACGATGCCCACCCACAGCGCGACGCGGGTTCCGTGGATGACACGGCTGAGGACGTCGCGTCCGGCGTGGTCGGTACCGAAGACGTGGTCAGCGGACGGCGGCTCCAGCGTGCGCACGGAATTCATCGCCAGAGGGCTGTATGGACTGGCCCAATTCGCGAAGACGGCAAGCATCACGAGCCCGACCATGAGCAACGCGCCTCCGAAGCCAAGCGGCTTGCTCCGCGCGAAGCGCCTGACGCTCCGCCACAAGCCGCTCCTGCCACGCGCAGCCTGTGGTGAGGAGAGCGTCAGCGTCGCCTGACCGTCCGCCACGTTGACCGCTCCGCTTTACTTGTCGAGCCAGGCGTACCGCAGCAGGTACTGGCCGACGAAGCTGGGGCTGTTGTAGTCCTTCACATAGGGCTGCGAAACGGCAAGGTCAAGCTGCTGGAAGTACACTCCCGCGAAGCCCTTCTCGACGATCATCTTGTCGATCTGATTCACCAGGTCCTTGCGCTTGGCCGGGTCCATCGTCCCGATCATCTTCTCAATAAGCACGTCCAGTTCCTTGTCGTTGCCGTACTGCTTCTTCCTGGAGTGAAACCAGCGCTCCGCTTCCGGTCCGGACTCCTCGCTGGCGGAGACGATATGCGACATGGCCTGGAACTTCAGTTTGTTGCGGTTGTCAATGAACGTGGTGAAGTCCTGGTTCTCCAGCCTGGCTTTGATGCCAAGCGGCGAGAGTTGCTGCTCCACTACTTCCAGTGCGGCAAGGCCCAGCGGCTGACGCGGCGAGCCCGCCAGTGTGAATGAGAAGCCGTTGGGCTGTCCACCGTCCGCCAGGAACTTTTTGACCTTCGCCGGATCGTAGGTGTAGAGCTTCTTCATCTCGTCCGGGTACCACGCCAGGCCCCAGCCGGACGGGCCCCCGTTGATGACGCCGGACATCACGCCCGTCCCCTGCGTGACGATGTCGATGAGCTGCTGCCGCTGCAGGCCGAACACCACCGCCTTTCGGAGATTCTCATTGTCGAACGGCGGCGCGAACGGATTGAAGTAGATGCCGATGGCCCCGCCCGGCGACTTGATCTCGTTCAGGTCCGGCACTGCGCGGCGCAATGCCACCAGATCGGGCGCGCGCAGCTCGCCGATAACGTCCACGCGCTTGGTGCGGAAGCTGGCGACGCGTGTCGCCAGGTCCGGCACTATCAGCACGCTGACACCATCCGCATAGGGGACACCCTGTTCGAAATACCTGGCGTTTTTGACCAGCTTGTAGTTGACGCTGCGTGTGAACTCCTTCAGCTCGAACGGGCCAGTGCCCACCCACTTCTGGCTGAACGCGCCCGACTGGGTGTACTTCGCCTTTGGCACGATGAACTGGTGCGCTTCCGAGAGCGCGTGTGGAAAGAGGGGGTCAGGCTGCTTCGTCTTCAGCTCCACCGTGTACTTGTCGATGGCGCGGGCGCCGGCGTACTGCGGCCACAGGCTGGCGTACGTGGGATGCGTCGCCTGCTGGCTCAGCAGGCCCGCGCTGTACACCACATCGTCCGCGGTGACCTCCGTCCCGTCGTGGAACAGCACCCCTTTGCGCAGTGTAATGGTGTACGTGACGTCGTCCGTCTGCTTCCAGGACTCCGCCAGGTCGGTGATGATCTCATTGTTCTTGTCGCGCTGCAGCAGCTTGTTGAACGCCTGGCCCACCACGACAACGCATGAACTGCTGGCGCAGAGCAGCGGGTCCGTGTTCAAGAGGTCCACGTGTTGCGCGTAGACGATCGTCCCGCCACGCTTGCGTTGTTGGGCGGCTGTCGCGGGCGTGGGCGTGGGATTTCTCGGCGCTGAGGCTGCGGGCAGTGGCGCGCTTGGCGCCGTAGGCTGGGGTGCCGCCGGCGCGGGAGCGGTGGACGGCGCGGACGGGGCTGGCTGTCTGGGAGCCGGCGCCGATGGCTGCGCGGGCGCCGCAGGGGCGGGCGCCGCCGCGGGGGCGCAGGACGCGGCTACCAGTACCAGTCCCGCCAGACTGACGCCCACTGCGCGGGCGAGTTCGCGGACAGATTTCATGGCGTTTCCTCCTCCAGTTTTTCCATTCGCTCAGGACAAACGAATCCGAGGGTCCAGAGCCCCGTACGTCATGTCCACGATGAGATTGACGATGACGAAGGCAGCGGCCAGCAGGAAAACGTTGGTCTGCACGGTCAGGTAGTCACGCGCAAGCAGCGCGTCCACGGTCAGCCGGCCGATGCCGGGCAACGAGAAGATGCGCTCGATTATAACCGTTCCGCCAAGGAGGTGGCCGAACTGCAGCGCAGTGACCGTCAGCACCGGAATGGCGGCGTTGCGGAAGGCGTGGCGGTTGATGACAACTTGTTCCGCCAGACCTTTTGCGCGCGCGGTCCGCACGTAGTCCTGCCGGAGCACCTCCAGAAGGCTGGAGCGCGTCAGTCGCGTCACGATGGCCGCCAGGTATGCGCCAAGCGCGATGGACGGCAGGATGAACTGCTGGACGTTGCTCCACGGGTCTTGCGTCAGCGACACGTATTGCACGGGCGGTATCCATCCAAACCAGATGGACGGCAGGATGATCAGCAACGTGCCAAGCCAGAAGTTCGGTATGGCGAGTCCCGCGATGCCCAGCAGCCGTGCGACATAGTCCGCCGGCCGGTCCTGGTACACGGCGGAAAGGACGCCCGCCGGAATGCCAATGAGCAATGAGATCACTGTCGCAAGGAGGGTTAGCTCCAGCGTGACGGGTACGGCGTTCGCCAGCATGACACCGATGGGCTGATCGGTCCAGAGCGAGACACCCCAGGACCCCGTGATCACGCCGCTGATCCACCCGGCGTACTGGACATGGATGGGCTTGTCCAGACCCAGCCGCGCGCGCATGGCCGCGATATCCGCCGCTGTTGCGCCTTCACCTAAACGGGCCGTCGCTACGTCGCCCGGGAGAATACGCACCATGAGAAAGACGAGAAGCGAGACACCGAGGATAACGGGGATAGCGAGCAAAAGGCGTCGGGCGATATACTGCTTCACGGGCCAATATGCTCCTCTGCAACAGCCCATACAGCCGACAGTTCCCCGCGTATCCCTGCGGCATGTTTCACGTTAGGCGTGGCAGGTGTCGCTCTTCGGAGCTTACGCGATAATTGAGACGCTCCCGCCGACTGAGGGCGCGCAAATGATACAGGAGTGAGTAGACGGGTGTCAACGACGCGCGGCTTGCATCTTGCAGAGGGGGCAGGCCCGTGAGCCTCAGGTCGTCAGGGCCGCGGGAGGGTGTGGGTCACCGCGCTCCCGCGAGCGCGGTGCTGCCTGAATCTGAGGCGTATTGAGGTCGTCGTCCGCGCCGGCGACGGGCCGCTTCCGGTGTGGACGAGACCCGGCGCGTCTGTCGCGCGGCCTCGCGGCCCTGCGCCAGCAGCTCCGCGATCTGACGCGACGTGAACGCGCACATGTCGATATCGGGGTCAACGGACGGCCGCACGACGGTGAGCGACATGCCGCGACGCCCGTCGCAACCACAGCGCGACGCACGTCGTTGACGGCGCGCGCCCCGGTCAACGACGCCCCGCGCCCACGCGATCTCGCGGTTGACCATTTCGTTGGAGATGATATCGGTAAGCCGGCCCAGCAGTTGCACCGGAGTCCTCCACGCCGAAGCCGCATGCGAAACCCTCGGCGCCTGGCATACCACGCACACGATGTCGCGCGCCCCATTCGCAAGCGCCGCTTTCAGCGGCGTTACCTGACGCAGGCCCCCGTCCAGCACGGGCTGCCCCGCGATGCGTGGAATGGGCATCAGGAGCGGGATGGAGGCGCTGGCGAAGACGTAGTCAACGATGTGCGGGGACTCCGCGCCGACGTCACAATACTCCCCCGTCGCGGCGTTGACCACGCCCACGGAGAGACGTGCAGGACTGTTACGCAGGTTTTCCGCCTTAAGTTCACTCCGCAGTAGGGCACGGAGATTGCTGGAATCAATAAGCCCCTGAAAATCACCCGTCACCAGATCGCGGGCCAGCGTGAGCGCCGTCCTGACCTTTCCGACGGCGGCGGGTGACGTGACCCGCGTCCTCCAGAACGTCTCAAGCTCATCGCCTATGCGCGGCCAGTCTGGCGTCCCGTCGCGTCGGGCCGCGCGGCCCGCCCTGTCAGCAAGGAACGCCCCGTTCAGACTTCCGACAGAGACCCCGTAGATTGCATCCGGCGCGAACCCCTGTTGCAGCACCTCGGCCACGGCGCCCGCCTGGAACGCTCCTCTCATTGCTCCACCACTTAATACCAGCGCGTGTCTCATCGTCGTGTCCCTGGCGAGTCTTGGCTGTTTTAGGCGTTCTGTACTTGTATTAACGAAAAAAACACCTTCACGGTTAGGCGGAAAATCAGGGGAATGCTCGTTGCATTCAAAAGACGCGGTCCGGACGTGAGCAATGGATGAGGACGACGAGGATAAAGGGAGTACGACCAAGATGGCGATGGTGGTGAGAACGATGATGCGCTTGGCGGAACGGCGAAGCCGAAAAAACCTGCTACGACCCCTTGCGCTTCCAGGCGGTGCCCTGTGGGCCGTCCTCCAGCACGACGCCCAACTCGGCGAGCTGATCGCGGACCTTGTCGGCGAGGGCGTACTGTTTGGCGGCGCGCAGCCCCTTCCGCGTCTCCACCAGCAGTTCGATGAACGGCCGGGCTTCCAAGAGGTCGCCGCCCTCGCGGGGGCGCAGCGTCAGTCCCAGCACGCCCGTCATCTCGCGCAGCGCTGTCTGGGCCTGGGCCACGTCCGCGCCCGCGTCTCGCGCGCGGTTGACCTCACGCGCCAGGTCGAATAGGGCGGCCTGGGCCTGGGGCGTGTTGAAGTCGTCGTCCATGCTGGCGGTGAACCGCTCGCGGTAAGGCTGGGCGTCCAGCTTGCCCGCCGAGCCGCCCGCCGGGCCTTCGGCGGCGCTCCGCAGGCGCGCCGCGCCGCGCTCCATGCTGGCAATGGCCGCCTCATCGTAGGTGAGCGGCTTGTGATAGTGCGAGGAGAGGACGAACAGCCGCAGGGCGTCCGGGCTGAACCGCGCCAGCGCATCCCGCACGGACACGATGTTCCCAAGGGACTTGCTCATCTTGTCCTCGGCCACCTGGAGCAGGCCGTTGTGCACCCAGTAGCGCGCGAAGGGGGTCTTGCCGGTGAACGATTCGCTCTGCGCTATCTCGTTCTCGTGGTGCGGGAAGACCAGGTCCTGCCCGCCGCCGTGGATGTCCACCTGCTCGCCCAGGTAGCGCAGCGACATGGCGGAGCATTCGATGTGCCACCCCGGTCTGCCCTGGCCCCACGGGCTTTCCCATGACGGCTCGCCGGGCTTGGCGGCCTTCCACAAGGTGAAGTCCATGGGGTGCTCCTTGGCGGCACCCACCTCCACCCGCGCCCCCGCCTGCATGTCGTCCAGCGCTCTGTGGGAGAGCTTGCCATAGTCGGGCTTGCGCGTCACGCGGAAATAGACGTCGCCGCCGGACACGTAGGCGTAGCCCTTGTCCACCAGCCCGCGCACGATGTCGAGGATCTGGGGCACCTCCTCCGTCGCGCGGGGATAGACGTGCGCCCGCTGGATGTTCAGCGCGTCCATGACGGAGAAGTACTCGGCGATGTAGCGCTCCGCCAGGTCGTGCGAGCTGATGTTCAGCCGGTTGGCCCGTTCGATGATCTTGTCGTCGATGTCCGTGAAGTTCTGGACGTGACGCACTTTGTACCCGCGCCACTCCAGGTAGCGCCGCAGCGCGTCGAAGACGATGTAGCTCATGGCGTGGCCCACGTGGCTGGAGTCGTACGGGGTCACGCCGCAGACGTACATCCGCACGGGGTCACCCTGCGGGACGAAGTCCTCTTTCTGTGCGCTCAGCGTGTTATAGATGCGAATGGCGCTCATGCTCTACGCAAACGAGGCCGCTCCGGCATGCCGGAGCGGCGCGCGTCCCCTGAAAGTCTTCTGTTATGATGCACGTTCCACAAGTGCCACGGCATACGCGGCGACTCCCTCTCCGCGTCCCGTGTAGCCCAGGCCGTCCGTCGTCTTGGCCTTGACGCTTACCCGGTCGCCCGGCAGCGTCAGCGCCGCGCCCAGGCTCTGGCGCATCGCCTCGACGAAAGGCGCCAGCCGTGGCCGCTCGGCGATTATTGTAGCATCCACGTTCTCAATGCGCCATCCCTTGTCCCGCAGCATCCCGGCCACGCGGTCCAGCAGGAGCAGGCTGCGCACGTCCCTGTACCTGGGGTCCGACGACGGGAAGTGCGTTCCGATGTCACCCATTGCGACAGCGCCCAGCAGGGCGTCAACGACCGCGTGCGTCAGGACGTCGCCGTCGCTGTGGCCCGCCAGTCCCTTCTCGAAGGGGACGTCCACGCCGCCCAGAACGAGCCTGCGCCCTGTTGTCAGGGGGTGGACGTCGAAGCCGATGCCTACACGCATCACTCAGCCTTGCTCCTTGCGCGTCTCTGTCTCCGTGGGGAGGCCCCTTGCGCGCTCGCCGGATGTTGCTTAGACTGGAAACCAATTTTAACAGAAATGGGCCCCGAGCGCCGGGCCCCGGAAAGCGAGAGCGGTGGACGCGGAGCCACTCCATGCCCTGAATACGACGCGGGTCGTACCACTCGACTCAATTGTGCCGGACCGCGAGAGGCTGTTTCGCAAGTTCGCGCTGGCCTACCGGCTCACCGAGCCGTTCTCCGGCATCTGTCCGGACGACTGCCGGAAGTGCGAGGAGCGGGAGAGCCTCATGCTTCTTCCCTACGAGGACGAGTTCATCAAGTCTCAGCTCGCGGAGCAGGCAGGGCGCTTTCCCGCCAATTTTCCGCGGGCTGTCGTCACGGTGGGCCGGTGCCGCCTCAACGTCGGCTATGCCGCCGGCGACGCCGAGCCGTGCCCCATGCTGGAGCAGTCCACGGGGTTCTGCACCATCTACTCGGCCAGGCCGTTCGACTGCCGGAGCTTTCCCCTGGTCCCGTATTTCCGTGCGGACGGCGGCGTGGACTTCAAGCTGGCGCGCTACTGCCCTATCGCGACGAAGGTCTCCGAGGAGTTCATCAGCGTCACCCGGCGGATGTGGGAGACGTTCATGGAGGACCTGCCGATGGGGTGGCGCAGGCTGTACAACAGCGACTCGCGGAAACACACCGGCGCCATGCTGCCGACCGCCAGGGCGGCGGTGCGCTGGGCACGGCCGCCGGTCGCCCGGTAGAGGGGGCTCACGCCCCCTTCCGCGGAAGGGCCGTTTCCCGCAGGTACGCCTCCGCCATGGCCAGGTCAGCCGCCGTCGTCACTTTCAGGTTCCGGTAGGACCCCATATAGACCGCCACGGCGTGCCCCAGCCGCTCGACCAGCGCCGCGTCGTCCGTCACCTCATCCTTGGACTCGCTATGCGCGCGCGTCAGCAGGTCGCGGCGGAAGACTTGGGGAGTCTGGGCGGCCCATAGCAGGCTTCGGTCCAGCGTCTCGGTGACGCGCTGCTCAGCGTCCACTCGCTTGATGGTGTCCGTCACCGGCACCGCCGCAATGGCGGCTCCCGTGCGCCGCGCGGCTTCCAGCCCCTGCTCGATGGTCAGGCCCTCGACGCACGGGCGCGCGCCGTCGTGCACGATCACCCACTCGCACGGGGGCAGGCCCTGCAGCCCGCGCCTGACGGAGTCCTGGCGCCGCGCTCCGCCAGCGCAGATGAGGGACACCTTGCGCCAGCCCTCGGCTCGCGCAAGGGAGCGCGCCACCCCCAGGCTCTCTTCCGCGACCACCAGCGCAATGTGGCCGACGACGGAGCAACGCTCGAAGACAGACATCGTGTGCGCCAGAAGGGGACGGCCCAAGATGGGCGCGAACACCTTGTCGGTGCCGTTCATGCGGGTGCTGCGGCCCGCGGCCACGATAACGGCTCCCACGTCGGCCGGAGTGACCGGCAGAGAGCCGGAGTTGGGGCCGCCCATGGGTCAGGCGGCCCGCGGTAGAGCGAAGATGATGCGGCCCGCGGCCGTCTGCAAGACCCTGGTCACCACCACGTTGATATCCGCATTGATGAAGCGCCTGCCGCTTTCCACCACCACCATCGTTCCGTCGTCCAGGAAGCCGATGCCCTGGCCCGCCTCTTTGCCCTCTTGGACTACGCGCAGAGGCATCTCCTCTCCGGGGAGGACGACGGGCTTGAGCGCGTTCGCCAGCTCGTTGACGTTGAGCACCTTGACGCCTTGAATCTCAGCAACGCGGTTCAGGTTAAAGTCCGTCGTCAGGATGGGGCTGTGCAGCTTTGTGGCCAGCTTCACCAGTTTCGCGTCCACCTCGGGGACCTCCGGAAGCGGGGCGTCCATGACTACAACGGGGATTTCCGCGTTCTTCCGCAGCTTGTTGAGCATCTCCAGCCCCCGGCGGCCGCGGTTGCGCCGCAGCGGGTCGTTGGAATCGGCGATGTGACGCAGCTCGTCCAGCACGAACTGGGGGATGATGAGCGTCCCGTAGAGGAAGCCGGTCTGAGTGATATCGGCGACGCGGCCGTCAATGATGGCGCTGGTGTCCAGCACCACCTGGTTGTGTCCGTTGCGGGACGCCCCGTTCGCCCGCGCGCCGCCTTGCGCCTGTGCCGCGGCGGGTTCCGACGGTATGTTCAGAATGTAGAGGATGTCCTGCTCGCGGGCCAGCAGCACGGACACGCCGAGGTATCCCATGATGATGGCGACGACGATGGGCAGCACCATGCCGAACAGACCCGGCAGGACGGACAGAGGAAGGGCGAGTAGCGCGGCGACCAGCAGCCCCAGCACGAGCCCGACGATGCTTGCGAAAAGGGTGGCCGTGGGGACTTCCTTGAGGCTTCCCGTGAACCATTGTGCGGGCAAGATGAACAGCAGGGGCATGATGAAGAACCCGAAGATCGCGCCAGCCACGACAAAGGCCGCGGTCCAGACCAGCGGGTCCGGAGCGCCCGCCGCCTCCGCAGCCGCCTGTCCGAGCCGCCATCCGCCGTACCCGCAGATGACCAGCCCGATAAGCCGCACCAACAGTTTGGCAACCACCGCCTCGCCGCCTTTCCCCTGAGAGGAGGAGTGCTTGCCGTTTGAGTTATCTTTGGACGTATTTGAAAGCATCCAACCCCACGTCAACATCCAACGAGTCGGCCCGTCGGTATGCGGACGGCAATTGCCCCTCCCACCGACTCGCATGATTAGCGTAACATAAAATCCACGTTCCTGTCAAAAAAGAACGCCGCTTGAATTCACGCAGGCGAACAGTTACGGCTTTCTGTTAAAAAGGTACAAAAAGAGCGGCACACCCAACGCCCCCGCGAATGCGAAGACGAGGAACTTCACGATTTTTCCCGCGAGCACGATGACAAAGAAGAGCCACACCGGGTAGCGCAGCACGCCCGCGGCGATGCCCGCCGCGTCGAAGATGGGGTTGGGTATCGCCGCGAGGAGGAACAGGATGGGCCAGCCTCTCTTGCGCAACCAGCCGGAGACGGTCTTGTAAAGCTGGGTGTTCTGCGCGACGGCATGGCCTCCATATCCTACCGCATAGGACGTGAGTTCTCCCAGCGCCGCGCCCAAGGCCGCCACGAGGGCTACCGGCACGGGGCTGAGGACAGACCCTCCCACAAAGGCGACCAGTGGCCCTGGGAGCGGGAGGAAAACGGACGCGCTGCTGAGAAAGGAGATGGCGAAGACGGCGGGATAGCCTATGTCCCGGACCGTGCTGTGGATGTGCTCCAGATACCCTCGGAAAACGTAGGCGAGCACGGTGAGGCCCACGGAGAGCGCCACGGCCGCCACGGCAACGGCGAAGTCCCGTCTGCTCGGCTTGAGAAACGGATAGGTCCTGGCGGACGTTTCCGCGGACGCCTTTTTGGTCTGGCCGGTCACATCTTCTGGCATCTCGTCGTCGGCCTCCTCGGTGCGGACTCCACTACGACTGGAGGAACTCGTCCAGCAGCGCGTTGAACTGTTCCGCTTTCTCCATTTGAGGCCAGTGCCCGCACTGGTCGAAGACCCTGAGCCGCGACCCGGGCGCCGCCTGATGGGCCCGGTACGCGTGGGACACAGGTATTACCCCGTCTTGGGCGCCCCACACCGTAAGGAGGGGTACCTGCAGACGGGACAGACGGGGCGCAAGATTGAACTCCGGCTTCTGGCCTCGCAGGCTTGCGCCGGTCCGCAGCGCGGCCAGCAGCGCCCGCTTGTTGCCCGGCCTGATGCGCGCCGCCGCCACGTCTCGCACCAGGTCGTCCGTTATCAGTCGCCAGTTGGACCGGTGCATGATCAGCCGCAGAAGCGCGCGGGTGCCCCTCAGTCCGGGGTCAATCAGGGCCTCTCCCAGCAGGGGGACGCTGAGCACCCGCAGGAAAAACGCCAGCTCGCGCCCCAGTCCGCCGCTGTCCACCAGGACCAGTCGGGCCACGCGGCGCGGACGGTCCAGCGCGTAGTTGAGGGCCACCAGCCCGCCCATGGACTCGCCGACAAGGCTCGCGCTCTCCACTCCCACGGCGTCCAGGAACGCGTCCATGAAGCGCACGCCGAACTCCAGGCTGTACCGCTCGCGCGGCATCTCCGAGTAGCCGTGGCCCGGCAGGTCCACGGCCAGGACGCGGTGCGCGCGCGACAGGGGGTCGATGTTGGCGCGCCACGAGGCGGTGGACATGCCCAGTCCGTGGATGAGCATGACGGGGTCGCCGGCGCCCGCTTCCACATAGTGGATGCGGATGCCCAGCGCTTGGACATCTCTCTGTTCCGCGGGCTTCATCATAGCGTTCGTGCTCACGTTATGGGCGGGCTGGGCATGTCATTTCGCCACAGCATACGCCATATGTCAAGGCGGAGCAGGGGACATCGTCCCCTGCTCCGCCAGCCTCTGCCTGGACTCATTCGAGACAGCTTACTTGCGCGCCTTCACGTGTTCCGGTGCTCCTGCCTTGCGGAAGACCAGGCCGTCCGTCCCCGCGTCCACCACGACGCGGTCGCCCGGCTTGAACTCGCCCGTCAGCACCGCCTTGGCCAGCGGGCTTTCCACGTGCCGCTGGATGGCCCGGCGCAGGGGGCGCGCGCCGTACACGGGGTCGAACCCCTCCTTCACAAGGAGCGTGCGCGCCGCGTCCGTCAGCTCGACGGCGATGCGCTGGTCCGCCATGCGCTTCTGGACCTCCTTCATCAGGAGGGCCACGATTTGCGTTATCTGCTCCTGCGTCAGCGGGTCGAAGATGATGACCTCGTCAATGCGGTTCAGGAACTCGGGCCGGAACGCCTTCTTCAGCGCGTCCTCCACGGACTCATGCAGCCGCTTGCGCTCCATCTGCGCCTCCGCCGTGGGACGGGCGAAGCCGACCGCCTGCCGCCGCCAGTCAATGGTCCCCAGGTTGCTGGTCATGATGACCACCGTGTTGCGGAAGTCCACCGTGCGGCCATGCCCGTCAGTCAGCCGACCGTCCTCCAGGATCTGGAGCAGCGCGTTGAACACCTCCGGATGGGCCTTCTCGATCTCGTCGAACAGCACGACGCTGAACGGACGACGCCGAATGGCCTCGGTGAGCTGCCCGCCCTCCTCGTAGCCCACGTATCCCGGTGGCGCGCCGATGAGCCGCGAGACCGTGTGCTTCTCCTGGTACTCCGACATGTCTATGCGCACCATGGCGCTCTCATCGTCGAACAGGAACGACGCCAGCGCGCGGGCCAGTTCCGTCTTGCCGACGCCCGTGGGCCCCAGGAAGATGAAGCTGCCGATGGGCCGCTTGGGGTCCTTCAGGCCGGAGCGCGCGCGGCGTACGGCGTCGGCTACCGCAGCAATGGCCGCGTCCTGGCCGACCACGCGCTCGTGCAGCCGTTCCTCCATGTGGACAAGCTTCTCCCGCTCCCGTTCCAGCATCCGGCTCACGGGGATGCCCGTCCACTGGGCGACCACCGTGGCCACGTCGTCCTCGTCCACGCTGTCGTCTAGGCCTTTCTCCTGCATCCACGCCTGGCGCCCGTCGGTGAACGCCGTGTCCAGGGCGACGCGCTCGGCCTTGATCTTGGCGGCGCGGTCATAGTCCGTGGCGACGGATGCCGCCTCCTCGTCCTTTTCAAGCTGCTTCAGCTTCTCCTGCTGCTCCCGCAGCGCGGGCGGCAGGCTGGAGAGGGCGATGCGCAGACGGCTCGCCGCTTCGTCAATGAGGTCAACCGCCTTGTCCGGCAGGTGCCTGCCGGTGATGTAGCGCTGGCTCAGGCGCGCCGCCGTCGCCAGGGCCTCGTCCGTTATCTTGACGCCGTGGTGCGCTTCGTAGCGGTGTCGCAGCGACTTCAGCATCTCGATGGCCGTGTCCACGTCCGGCTCGAGCACGTACACAGGCTGGAACCGACGCTCCAGCGCCGAGTCCTTCTCGATGCGCTCCCGGTACTCCGACGGCGTGGTCGCGCCGATGCACTGAAGCTCGCCCCGCGCGAGGGCGGGCTTCATCATGTTGGATGCGTCCAGCGCCCCCTCCGCGGCGCCCGCGCCCACCACGGTATGGATTTCGTCAATGAACAGAACAATCTCGCCCTGCGCGGCGCGAATCTCGTCCAGCACCGCCTTGAGCCGCTCCTCGAACTCGCCGCGGAACTTGCTGCCTGCCACCAGTGCGCCCATGTCCAGCGACAGCACGCGCCGGCCGCGCAGGAAGTCCGGCACGTTGTCCGCCACGATGCGCTGGGCCAGCCCCTCCGCGATGGCCGTCTTGCCCACGCCCGCGTCGCCGATGAGCACGGGGTTGTTCTTGGTGCGCCGGCTCAGTATCTGGATTGTGCGCTCTATCTCGGTGTCGCGCCCCACCACGGGGTCCAGCTTGCCTTCCCTGGCCAGAGCGGTCAAGTCGCGGGTGAACTTCTGCAGCACACGGTACTTGCTCTCCGCATGGGGGTCCGCGGAGCGTTGGGCGCCGCGTATCTTCATCAGCGCCCCGTACACCTTCTCCTGATCAATGCCGAAGTCGCGCAGTATGCGCGGCGCCTCTCCCTGGCGCTCGGTGGTGATGGCGATGAGCATGTGCTCCGTGCCCACGTACTCGTCGTGCAGGCGCTTGGCCTCCTCATGGGCGCGGTCCAGGAACTGGGAGATGCGCGGCGTGGCGTACAGCAGTCCGCTCTCGTACGTCGAGCGGGGGAGGCGCCCGAGCGCCTCTCGGACGCGAGTGCGCACGCGCTCCGCGTCCACGCCCAGGTTCGCAAGGATATCAATGGTCAAACCGCCCGGCTCCAGCAGCGCCAGCAGGATGTGCTCCACGTCCCACTGGGTGTGACGGAGCTTCCGCACGAGCTCCTGCGACGCCGCAAGGACCTGCTGAGCCTGCTCGGTGAACTTGTCCGGCCTCAGCATGTCGGACCCGCCTGATGTCGTCATGGCCTTGTTATTCCTCCAGTCTCCCCTTGATAGTGCCTTCCGATTGCATGGCCGCCTGGCGGAACCGTTCCAGCTCCGCGGACACCTCGCGCATGGTGTGCTCAATCTCCGCCATGCGGTCGGCCATCCGCAGGATCACCTCGACGCCCGCAAGGTTCACCCCCAGGTCGTCAATGAGACCCTTGATGCGCCGGAGCCGGTCAATGTCGCTCTGACAGTACAGCCGTATCTTGCCCTGGGAGCGCTGCGGCTGCACGAGCCCCTGCCGCTCGTAGTAGCGCAGGGTCTGCGCCGCGACGCCCACCATCTTCGCGGCCACGCTGATAACGTAGGTCCGCTCTTCTTCAGTAGTCGCGCTTTCCGTTTGAGCCTCGGTCTCGTCAGTCATATGCACTATCTCCCTGAGCGCAGCCTGCGCAGTTCTTGGAAAATCTCGCGGTCGCGGTCCGACAGGCCCCTGGGCAGGACGACCTGCACCCGCGCGAAGAGGTCGCCGGACCCGCCTCCGCCAAGGTGGGGCATGCCCTGTCCCGCGAGACGAAAGCTCTGTCCGTTCTGCGTCTCCGGCGGGACATTCAGGGCCACGCGGCCCTTCAGCGTCCGCACCTCCACCTCGCCGCCCAGCACGGCGTCGTCCAGGGACACGGGAATGTCCACGTACAGGTCATCGCCCTTGCGCTGGAACCGCTCGTGGGGCCGCACCGTGACAACCAGGTACAGGTCGCCCGGCGCGCCGCGCATCACGCCCGGATTGCCCTCGCCGCGCACGCGCACGCGTGAGCCGTCCGTCACGCCCTGCGGGATCTTCACCTCCAGCCTGCGGACGCGCGGAAGCGTGCCCGAGCCGCGGCACGCGGCGCACACGGCGCCATAGAGGACGCCGCTGCCGCCGCACGTGGCGCAGACGTCCCCGCGCGACAGCTCCAGCACGCGCGTCGTCCCCGCGTACGCCTCTTCCAGCGTGACCTCCACGGGCTGCTCCACGTCCGAGCCCCGGCGCGTGCGCGCCGTACGGGCGCCCGTACGCCCGGAGCGCCGGCCCAGGACCTCCTCCAGCACGTCGTCCATCATGCCGCCGAAGCCGAACGTCACACCGCCCTGCTCAAAATCAGCGCGAGGGCCGGTGCGCGCGCTCCACTGGAAGGGCCCCTGGCCCGGGCCTGACGCGCCCGCTTTCGAAAACTGGTCGGCGTGGCGCCAGTTTTCGCCATAGGTGTCGTAGAGGCGGCGCTTCTCCGAGTCCGAGAGCACCTCGTACGCCTCATTGATCTCCTTGAACTTGGCCTCGGCCGTCTTGTCTCCGGGGTTGACGTCCGGGTGGTATTTGCGGGCAAGACGACGGAACGCCGCCTTGATGTCCTTGTCTGTGGCGCTCCGTGGGACGCTCAGGACCTGATAGTAGTCTGCGCTCATGGCTTGTTGCTCCTTGTGTTCATTGTATGGTGCTACAATATCATTGTCAACTCGTATTTATTTATTGATTGCTATGCAGTGTTATCATCAACTTTGTTGACGCAGGCGGGTACCCAGGCGTATAGTGAAAAGTGTCACGAGCCGATGCTGGAGTGGTGTAGAGAAGGAGGTGGTTGCCATGACAATGGCTCGGTGGGACCCCTTTGGGGAGTTGGTCCACGCACGCAGGATGCTGGACCGGTTGACGGAGGAACCTGTCCGGCCCGTTTCGTTGCTGCACTGGGACCTGGACGGCGGCCTTGCGGTGGACATGTACCAGACGCAGGACAGCGTGGTGGTCAAGGCCTCTCTTCCCGGCATTGCACCGGAGGACGTGGACATCACCGTCTCCGGGGACACGCTGACCATCAAAGGTGAGTACAAACAGGAGGAGGTTAAGCGGGAGGACTACTTCTTCCAGGAGCGCCGCTTCGGGGCCGTCTCCCGCACCATCCTTCTGCCGAGCGGCCTGCGGACGGACGACGCTGAAGCCGTCTTTGACAACGGCGTCGTGACCATTACGATCCCCAGGGCGGAGCATGCCAGGAAGGAGACCATCAAGGTCAAGGCCCAGGTGAAGCAACCGAGAAGGGTGGAGACCAGAAAGACTTAGCCGTCTCTGTCGTCTCTTTGCCGGGGGGAGCGGCGCACGGCGCCGCTCCCCCTCTTCATCGCCTCCAATGTCGGCTGCGGTGCCGCGTTCTTGACATGGAGCTTTCCCGCTGCTAGCATCAAACATAAGGGAGCACATCGCCACTGCCAGGCCCGGACGGCGCTTCAACCAGACCTCCGGGCGGGCGCTACGGACCACTTCCACGCGGAGCGGTCTTTTTTTCGCCCCCTTCGCGTCGCCGGGAGGTGCACACGATGCCATACGTCAAGGCCCTGCGCTGTCGCGAGTGCGGACGCGAGTACCCGCAGGAGCCCATCAACGTCTGCGATTTCTGCTTCGGGCCTCTTGAGGTCGTGTACGACTATGAGGCTATCAGCCGCGTCATCAGCCGGGAGCGCATCGCGCGGGGGCCTCTGAGCATCTGGCGCTACGCCGACCTGCTGCCCGCGGACAGCGAGCGCGCGGTTGACATCAACGCGGGCTTCACCCCGCTCATCAAGGCGAAGAACCTGGGCCGCCGGCTGGGCCTGGACAATCTGTACCTTAAGAACGACTGCGTCAATCCGTCGTACTCATTCAAGGACCGCGTCGTCTCCATCGCGGCGACGAAGGCCCTGGAGTTCGGCTTCGACACTGTTGCGTGCGCGTCCACCGGCAACCTGGCGTGCAGCGTCGCCGCCCACGCGGCGCGCGCGGGGATGAAGGCGGTCGTCTTCATTCCGGCGGACTTGGAGAAGGGCAAGGTCGTCGGCGCCGCCATCTACGGCCCCACGCTGGTGGCCGTGAATGGCAACTACGACGACGTCAACCGGCTGTGCTCGGAGATAGCCGATTCGTACCACTGGGCCTTCGTGAACATCAACGTCCGTCCGTACTATTCGGAGGGCAGCAAGACGCTGGGGTACGAGGTGGCGGAGCAGCTCGGCTGGCGCGCACCCGACCACGCTATCGTCCCCGCCGCGTCCGGTTCCCTGTTCACCAAGATATGGAAGGGCCTCAAGGAGATGTCGGACCTGAAGCTCATCGGCCCGGTCAAGACGCGCATGCATCTCACGCAGCCCACGGGATGCTCTCCCATCTCCACCGCGTACCTGGAAGGCACGCTGAATATCCGGCCGGTGAAGCCCAAGACCATCGCCAAGTCGTTGGCCATCGGCAACCCGGCGGACGGCTACTACGCCCTGAAGACAATTCAGCAGTCGCGCGGCACGGCCTGGTCCGTCACCGACGAGGAGATCGTTGAGGGCATCAAGCTGCTCGCCTCCACGGAGGGCATCTTCACCGAGACGGCCGGAGGCGTCGTGGTTGCAGGGCTGGAGAAGCTGGCCAAGAGCGGGGCGATCCAGAAGGACGAAGTGACCGTCGCCTACATCACCGGCAACGGTCTGAAGACGCAGGAGGCGGTGGAGAACGTGGTGCAGCCCCTGCTCATCGAGCCCAGCCTTGCCGCCTTCGAGAAGGCCATCAAGGAGCGCTAGCGGCCTCCGCGACCGATGTCCGCGTTCCAGCGGCACAACCCACCGCGTCTCCCGCCGCAGGCGGATGGGACGCCAGGAGGTAGACCCGTGACGAAACAGAGCCCGCGTTCACAGGAACCCCGAGTCTCCCGCCCGGCGCGCGGGGCCAAGCTGCGGGTGCGGTTCACGTTCCCCCAGCGCCTCGTCACCGAGCCTGTCATCTGGTACCTGAGCAAACACTTTGACGTGATCACCAACATCCGCCGCGCCGAGGTCAAGGAGAGCACGGGCTGGGTGGTCCTGGAGCTGGAGGGCAAGGAGGAGGAGGTCCAGCGCGGACTCCAGTGGGTCCGCGAACAGGGCGTCCGGGTGGACCTGGTGACCGGCGACATCGTGGAGGGATAGCCCGCGGCGCCGCGCGGGGGAGTCTGGCGGACGCAATCCGCGTTGCCTATAATAAGCACAACGCTCGGCAGTGATAATGGAGGACATGGGCCTTATGACCGTAAAAGTGCGGATTCCCACGCCCCTGCGACGGCTGACCAAGGGCAAAGAGGTCGTGGACGTGCAGAGCGCGACAATTAACGACGCCATTCAGTCGCTGGAGAAGGACTACCCGGGCATCAAGGCGCGCCTCTGCGATGAGCAGGGGGAGCTGCACCGCTTCGTCAACATCTACGTGAACGGCGAGGACGTGCGGTTCCTGCAGGGCGTGAAGACCGCCCTCAAGCAGGGCGACGAGGTCAGCATCGTCCCCGCCGTCGCCGGCGGCTAAGTCGGCGTCCTTCGTAACCAAAAACGGGAGAAGGCGTATTGCCTCCTCCCGTTTGTTGCGCCTCGTTCGTCCAGCCCACTAACCCCTGGCCTGGGCAATCTCCTCGCGCAGCGCCGCCACCGGCTCCGGGTCGCCGAACACGTCCGGGTCTTCCCACGCAGGCTCGTGTCCGGTGGGGTCCTTGACCCAGTAGGACGCCTCCAGTGCGATGCCGTTGGGGTCATGGAAGTAGATGGACTGGATGATGATATGGTCAACCACCCGTGTGACCTCCACGCCGTGCGCCGTCAGGCGGTCGCGCAGCTTCAGCAGCGCCTCCTCGTCGGCCACGTTCAATGACAGATGGTCGAACTGGAGGCTCCCCGCAACGGGAAGGCCCGCGGGCTTCTTGAACTCCGTGACCATTCCCGGCCACTCGAAGAAGGCCAGCGTGCTGCCCGGCCCGATCTCGAAGAAATAGTGGCGGAACGGATAGCTGCGCCGCGAATTGCCCGTGGTCGCGACGAGCCGCAGCCCCAGGACGTCCCTGTAAAACCGGACCGTCTTGTCCATGTCGCCAGTGACCATCGCCAGATGGTTCACCCCGCCGAACCGGATTGTGCTCCTGCCGTTCTTGGTCATGTATCCCTCCCCCGACCTGTCAAAACGGGCCGCGCCTCGCACTATTCACGAGATAGTATCACTACCACGATAGCCTTACGCCAGGATGCTGTCAACGCCATGCTATACTATGGACAGTTGGAGGCAGAGGAAGGAATGCGGACGGTAGCCAGGACGGGCGATTCCCACGAGTCCTGTCCGGTCGCGCGCGCGGCGCGGCTGCTCGGCGATGTCTGGTGCCTGCTTGTCCTGCGCGACCTCGCGGACGGCCTCCGGCGCTTCTCCGAGCTCCAGGCCTCCACGGGCATGAGCCCGCGCGTGCTCAGCCGTCGCCTTCACGAGATGGAGCGGGAGGGTCTTCTGACGCGCCGCCAGTTTGCGGAGGCGCCGCCTCGCGTGGAGTACGCGCTGACGGAGAAGGGGCGCGCCACGCTTCCCCTGGTGGACGCCCTGCGCATCTACGGCGAGCGCTGGCTGCCATTGCCCGCGGGCCACGACGGCGACGGCAGCGATCCCGGAGCACGGCCCACCCGGACTTAGCCCGCCGACGCTTCCGTTTTCGCCTGCGCCGCCGCCACGGGCGGCTTTGGCCGTTTCGCCAGGAAGATGAGCGCGGCCCCCAGCGTGTTCGCCACGGCGAAGGCGTAGAACGCGATGGTGTAGCTCTTCGACACGTCGTACATGTACCCCGCGAAGAGCGGTCCGCCCACCGTGCCGACCATGATGATGAGCGCGAAGTACCCGCTGATGGTGCCGTAGTGTTTGCGCCCATAGTACTCCCCGAAGATGGCGCGGGTCAGCGGCGGCGCGCCGCCATAGCCGGGCGCGTAGATGAGCAGGAACAGCGCCACCGTCGTCCACGTGGCGGGCAGGTTCAGGAAGATAAGCCCCACCGACATCAGCAGTGTGCTGCCGAAGAGCACGAGCCGCTTCTCCCAGAAGTCGCCCATCCACGAGAAGCCCAGTCTGCCGATCACGCTCACCACGCCCAGCGCGCCGAGCGCCAGCGCCGCCGCCTCGGTGCTGAATCCCTGGCCCTGGAGGTGCGGCATGAGATGCAGCGGCACGCCGTGGCTGGCCGTGGTCCGCAACGCAAAGGCAATGGATATGAGCCAGAAGGACGGCGTGCGGAGGGCCTGGCGCGGCGTGAAGTCCACTTCCGCGGATGGAGTGCGTGCTTTCGCCGGCCCTTCGCCCTGCGAGGGAGCGGGCGCGGGCTCGCCGTCCGGCAACAGGCCGTACTGCTCAGGCCGGTGGCGGAAGACAAAGGACAGCGGCACGAAGATGGTCAGCACCATGGCGCCGATGATGACCAGAGCCGTCCGCCAGCCGTATCTGACGATAAGCAGCGCCAGCAGCGGAACGGCCGCGCCGCCCATCCCGACTCCGGCGTACAGGATGCCCATGGCCCGGCTGCGTTTGCGGATGAACCAGTTGGCGACCGCCGTGGGCATGGCGGTGGAGATTCCCACGCTGGCCCCCATGGCTATCATCAGGATGAAGATGAGGTAGAACGCTATCATGGAGTGGACCTGGGACAGCGCAATCAGCCCCAGCCCCATGAGGATGACGCCGCCCAGCACGACCAGCCGCGGGCCGTACCGGTCCACCATGTAGCCTCCGAGCGGCCCGATCAGTCCGCCCTCCAGTCGGGAGAGGGACGCCACTCCGGAGACGGCCGCCCGGCCCCACCCGAACTCCTGCTCCAGAGGCAGGACCAGCGTGCCGAAGCCGTAGTAGTACACGCCGCCCGCCAGGACCTGCGCGAACGTCCCCGCGACAACGACCCACCAGCCGTAGAAAACGCGGGGCAGCCGCGTCGTGAGACTCATGCGCGGGCGCCCCGGCGGGCGGGCCCGTCGTCCATGCCTCGGGCCTCGCGGGCGCGCAGCCACTTCGCCTTCTGCTCCACGCGCGTCTCCTCGTCGGAGGGCGTGTAGCGCGCGTGGAATTCGCGACGAAAGTCCTCGAAGCGCCCGTCCACGATGGCGCGTCGCATCGTCTCCATGAGGCGCAGCACGAAGCGCAGGTTGTGGAGCGTGGCGAGCCGGTGGGCCAGCAGCTCCTCCGCCTTGAACAGGTGGTACAGGTACGCGGCGGAGAACGTCCGGCAGGCGTAGCAGTCGCACGTCGGGTCAACCGGCTCGCGGCGGTCGCGGTAGGGCGCGCGCAGGATGTTCACCCGGCCCTCCGGCGTGAACAGCGCCCCGTGGCGCGCCACCCGCGTCGGCAGCGCGCAGTCGAACATGTCCATGCCGCGCGCGACGCCCTCGACGAGGTCCTCCGGCGAGCCGACGCCCATCATGTAGCGCGGCCTGTCCGGCGGCAGCAGCGGCTCGGTGGCGTCCAGCGCCGCCCACGTCAGCGCCTTCGGCTCGCCGAGCGACAGCCCGCCGATGGCGTACCCCGCGAAGCCCAGCGCCACGGTGCGCTCCGCCGACTCCCGGCGCAGCTCCGGCGACGTGCCGCCCTGCACGATGCCGAACAACGTCTGGCCTTTCGTCTGGCCTGAGCGGTATGCCGTCAGGCCGCGCTCCGCCCAGCGCAGCGTGCGCTCGGCGGCCTCCCGGACGGCGGGCGCGTCCTCGCCGTATGCGGGGCACACGTCGAGCGGCATCATGATGTCCACGCCCAGCCGCCGCTGGAGTTCGACGACCTTCTCCGGCGTCAGCGCGTGCTCCGCTCCGTCAATGTGCGAGCGGAAGGTCACGCCCTCCTCGGCCACCTTGCGCAGAAGGCCCATGCTGAACACCTGGAAGCCGCCGGAGTCGGTGAGGATGGGGTTGTCCCACGCCATGAAGCGGTGCAGCCCGCCCAGCTGCTCGATGGCCTCGATGCCGGGGCGCAGGTAGAGGTGATAGGTGTTGCTGAGCAGGATGCGCGCGCCGATGGCCGTCAGGTCGGCGGGGTCGAGCGCCTTGACGGTGGCCTGCGTCGCGACGGGCATGAAGGCGGGGGTGGGCACGTTCCCGTGGGGAGTGCGGAGCGTGCCCGCGCGGGCACGGGTGCGCGGGCAGAGGGCGTCAACGGTGAAGAAGTCAGCGGGTTGTGTCATAGTCGGCGTTCAGGCCGTCGCACAGCCTACACGCCGACACGCTCTGCCGCAAGCCCCTCGCTCTGTTCTTGTCATTCCGAGCGAAGCGAGGAATCTCCATGTAGATGAACATTTGACGCATGAGACTCAGAAAGATAGCATGACGCTGTGAACGACTTCGAACAAAGCAGCCCTTTGCTATTTACTATCCCTACCAGAGGAAACAAAGCCTACCAACTTGCGCTTGTTCTGAGGATGTGCAACTTCTTTGGCGGGACCGACCCACTCTATCCTATCGAATGTAACCTTTTCGCCGACGACCTCTACCTCGGCTTCTCCCCACTCGCCCATAAGATCCCCTTGTCGCTCTAACCAATCTACAACCATCTGCAGCCTATCCACAGGAACGATCAACTGCATCTCAAAGTTGACTTTGCAGTGCAACCTACTCATTTGCTTCGGTTCTCCTGCGCAAAAGTCGCGCAACTTCACAGTAGGTCTGCGAGTCCACTAGCGATCCCAAAGCGATCCTTGATCAAAACCAGCACCGTGTCAAGAACCGACTAACTGCCTTTGTAGGCTTCGCCCTTGTCACTCAATTTATACATGCCTTCACGACCAGGCACGCCACCCTTGCGGGTGAACAAGTCGTCGCCACCCTTGCCGACGGTGTGCTCGTTGAACCGACCGCGCAGACTGTCAGGGAGCGCCTTCCAATCAAAGCTAAGCCCCAATGCGCGTGCTCTTGCATCCACCCAGGCGGTTATCTCCTTCAAATGCACCCAGTCATCTGGACTCTTGCGCAGGTGCCTGATAGCCTCAACGAGCAGACCCTTTTGTGTCCGCGCGTTTCGGGTCAGCTGTTTCTGCCTCGCACGCAGCTCTTTGAGAGTGCGAACAACAACTGGGTCCTTGAGCGCGTCGCGTCCCTTCGCAGCGCGGGCCTTGTAGACGAATTCATAGCCATCCAGCCAGTTGGCATCTGGCGAAAACGCAGACGTTGTAGCACAGTACCGGTCGTAGACATCTTTCGTCTTGGTGAACAATAATGCGTTCGCAGGCAAATGAATTCCTAGGTTGAATTCCTCGTTGCTCTCCAGTCCTCCGCCCGTCAGATTAGATGAACCTGCCAGGATGGAGGAATGCTCGCTGGCGCGTTGGAATATGTAGAGCTTGGGATGAAATGTGGGGATGTCATTCTGCTTGACTTTCAATGTATCTGAAAAGGCTCGTACAGTTAACTCCGGGTACGTGGTCATCAGTCGGAGCAACCAGCGGACAGCGGCAGGCTCCGTCAGATAAAAGTCAAGCCCCAAGACGATTCCAGCGTCTCTGTTTGACTTCAAGAGTGATTCGAGCCGGTCAGCTATCATCTTAAGCCCGGACATCTTCACGAACGCGGACGCCATGAAAACACTCCGCGCCGAAGCCAACTCCGTGTTGATAAAATCGGCTGCTGTTCTGCTCGTGTTGTCCACGACCTCAATGCTCGGAGCTTCCATTCGCATGTTCCTTTCGCCCGTTACTTCGACTCGCCGCGCTTCCGCAGTCGCTCCATCCACTCCTTCACCTTCGCCTCGTAGCCCAGCGCGCCCGGCTCGTAGTAGCGCCGCCCCTTCAGGTTGTCCGGCAGGTGCTGCTGCTCCACGTAGTGCTCCGCGAACTCGTGCGCGTACTTGTAGCCGCGGTGATAGCCCAGGTCGCGCATCAGGGCCGTGGGGGCGTTGCGCAGGTGCAGCGGCACCGGGTCGTCCCGCGTCTGCCGCACGTCCTCCAGCGCCCGCAGGTACGCCGCGTACGCCGAGTTGCTCTTGGGCGCGGTCGCCAGATAGACCGTCGCCTCCGCCAGCGGCAGGAAGCCCTCCGGCATGCCGACGAAGTGGACCGCCTGCTGCGCCGCCACCGCGACGGACAGCGCCTGCGGGTCCGCCATGCCGACGTCCTCCGACGCCAGCAGTATCATGCGCCGGACGATGAACAGCGGGTCCTCGCCCGACTCCAGCATGCGCCCCAGCCAG
>Ga0082335_1001526_pt1 | contig 48306 bp, 39 predicted proteins | sample Subgrocontami58m_FD_72375 | JGI IMG/M metagenome (GOLD analysis project Ga0082335, IMG submission 72375) | Subsurface groundwater microbial communities from S. Glens Falls, New York, USA - GMW37 contaminated, 5.8 m (SPADES assembly) (version 2) ... | reverse complement strand
CCACGTGCCTTCCGCCACGCCCGCCGGGCGCGGGGGGAGCCGCTCTTCGCCCTGATGGAAGTAGATGATGAAGTGCTCGGTCGGCAGCATGCGGAACCGCAGCGCCGGATCGAACAGCGTCGAGGCGCTCGCGTTGGCGACGACCGCCAGGACGAAGACGCAAGCCCGGACGAAGACGCAAGCCCGGACGAAGACGCAAGCCCGGACGAAAGCACAAGTAGTGCAGGCCTTCAGGCCTGCTCTCGCCGCAAGTCTACAGACCTGCACGACGGGCGCCGGGAGGCGCCGTGCGCGCGACATCTTTGAGGAAGGTGAAGTCCGCAATGGGAAGCATGTGAATGCCGGTCAGCGACCGCTGGGCCACCGCGACATTCGTCTTGCACCACAGGCTGATGTACGGCGCCTCTTCAGCCACGATCCGCTGCACATCAGCATACAGCGCCTTCCGGTGCGCCTCGCCGGTCGCGACGGCCGCGGCGTCGAGCAGGCGATCCACCCGCGGATCGCGGAAGAACCCGCGATTGAACCCCGACGGCGGCACCTGGTTCGAGTGAAACACCCGTCGCAGGATGTCGGGGTCGGCCACGGCGCCGCCCACCCACTGCAGCGTGAACAGCTGGAAGTTGCCCTTGAGGACGTCGGCGTACAGCGTCGCGAACTCGTAGGTCCGCACGTCGAGGTCGACGCCGATGGCCCGCAGATTCTGCTGAATGACGGACGCCTGCAGCCGGTTGAACTCCAGGTTCGAGATCTTCAGCGACAGACGGAACCGCGGCAGTGGCCCGTCGCCGTCGGGATCGGGGCAGCCTGCCTCGTCGAGCAGCGCGCGCGCCTTCGCGGGGTCGTAGGAAAACGTGAAGACGTCGGGCTCGAAGGCCCATGACACCGGCGGCAGGATGCCGGCGGAGGGCGCCGCGAGCCCGCGGCGCAGGTACTGAATGATGGCCTGGCGATCGATCGCATAGCCGAGGGCCCCCCGCACCCGGCGATCCTGCAGCAGCGGATCGCGAAGGTTCAGCCCCATGTACTGGTAGTCCGTGCCGGGCGATTCGACGAGCTGCAGGCCGGGATCCCGACCGAGCTGGTACACGATGTCCGGCGCGAGGTCGTTGACGACGAGGTCCACCGTGCCCTTGCGCAGCTCGAGACCACGCATGATGTCGTCGGGCACGATCCGCAGCACCAGCCCGTCGTTTTTCGGGTGGCCGCCGAAGTAACCGTCAAACGGCGCGAGATCGATCCGATCGTCGGTTGCGTAGCTGACGAAACGGTACGGCCCGGTCCCGATCGGATGCTCGCGGAACGCCGCGTCCGCGCCGTCGGGGACGATCGGGAACACGAGGTTGACGGGAAACGATCCGAACCGCTCTTTCAGCGTGAAGACAACGGTGTACCGATCGCGCGCGTCGATCGCCTTCACCATGCGAAAGGCACCCTTGCGCGGCGAGATGAACGCGGGGTCGAGCAGGCTGCGGAACGTGAAGACGACGTCGGCGGACGTCAGCTCGTGGCCGTCGTGAAACCGCACGCCGCGCCGCAGCGTGACGAGGTAGGTCATCGGGTCCGGGTTGTCGAGCCGTTCCGCGAGGTCGGGGACGACGCGCAGATGGTCGTCCAGCGTCATGAGGTTGTTGAACATCAGCTGCGCGGTCTTCCCCGAGACATCATCGGTGCCGATGCGCGGGTCGAGGTTGTTCGGTCCGCTGGTGACGCCGACCACGAGGATGTTGGGGTTCGCCGTGGGCCGCTGCAGGCAACCGGCGGAGAGCAGCGCGGCGACCGAGAGCAGCGTGGCGACCGAGAGCCGCGTGGCGATCGAGAGCCGCGTGGCGATCGTAGTGCAGGCCTTCAGGCCTGCTCGACGTCTCATAGCTCCTTCTTCAGCTCCGCGAGCAGCGCGAGCGCGTCCATCGGCGTCATGCGGTCGACGTCGATGGCGGCGATCTTCTCGCGCAGCCGGAGGTCCGGGGCGCGGTCGGGCGCCGGCTGGAACAAGCCAAGCTGCCGTTGCGGATCCGACGGCGTGCCGCTGACCGAGGGGCGCCCGCCGCGCGTCAGCTCGTCGCGCTCGAGCGCGCCGAGAATCTCGCGGGCGCGCTCGATCACGCTCATCGGCAGACCGGCGAGCCGCGCGACCTGAATGCCGTAGCTCCGGTCCGACCGCCCGGGAACGATCTTGCGCAGGAAGATGATGTCGTCCTTCCACTCGCGCGCGGCGACGTGGAAGTTCACGACGCCTGGCGTCGCGTCGGCCAGGTCGGTCAGCTCGTGATAGTGGGTCGCGAAGAGCGTCTTCGGGCGCACGTTCGGATTCGTGGCGAGAAATTCGGCGATCGCCCAGGCGATGCTCAGCCCGTCGAAGGTCGCCGTGCCGCGGCCGATCTCGTCGAGCACGACGAGGCTGCGCGACGTGGCCGTGTGCAGAATGTTGGCGGTCTCCTGCATTTCCACCATGAACGTCGAGTGGCCGCGGGCGATGTTGTCCGACGCGCCCACGCGCGCGAAGATGCGGTCGACGAGCGGCACCTTGGCTTCGCGCGCCGGCACGAACGATCCCGCCTGGGCCATCACGCAGAGGAGCGCCGTCTGCCGCAGATAGGTGGACTTGCCGCCCATGTTCGGCCCGGTCAGGATGACGAGCTGGCACGCGGCGCTGTTCAGCGCGATGTCGTTGGGCACGAACGCGTCGCCCGAGGTCCGCCGCTCGACGACCGGATGGCGCGCGTCGACGACGGTCAGCTCGTCGCCGTCGTGCACGTGCGGCTTGATGTAGTTGTTGACGGCTGCGGCCTCGGCCAGCGCCGCGAGCACGTCGAGCGCCGCCAGCGCGCGCGCCGTGGCCTGAATGCGCGGCGCCTCGCCGGCGACCGCGGTCCGCAGCCGCTCGAAGAGGTCGAGCTCGCGCTCGAGGATGCGCTCGTCGGCGCCGAGCACCTTCTCTTCGTAGGCCTTCAGCGCCGGCGTGATGAAGCGCTCGCCGCCGGCAATGGTCTGCTTGCGGTGGTAGTCGGGCGGCACCGCGTGCAGGTTCGATTTCGAGATCTCGATGAAGTACCCGAACACGCGGTTGTAGCGGACCTTCAGCGAGCCGATGCCGGTCCGCGTGCGTTCGCCTTCCTCCATCTCGGCGATGACCTGCTTGCCCGACCGGCTGATCGTGCGCAGCTCGTCGATCTCGCGGTCCACGCCGTCCCGCGCGAAGCCGCCGTCGCGCGCGAGCGCCGGCGGGTCGTCGATGAGCGTGGATTCGATCGCGCCGCGCACGTCCGCCAGATCGTCGAGCTGTGCGGCCAGCGAGCGCACGAGCGGCGCCTGGAGCTCGGCGAGGAGCGTGCGCAGGCGCGGGACGACCGCCAGCGAGACTTTCAGCCCGACGAGATCGCGCGGTCCCGCCGTGCCGAGCGCCGCGCGGGCGACCAGGCGCTCGAGATCCTGCACTGCCTTGATCGCCTCGCGGAACTTGCCCCGTTCGGTCGTGCGAAAGGCGAGCTCCTCGACGGCGTCGAGCCGATCGCGAATGGGCTCGAGCGCCACGAGCGGGCGGAGCAGCCACGCGCGCATCAGGCGGCTGCCGATGGAGGTGACGGTCCGATCGAGCTCGTCCAGCAGCGAGCCTTCGCGACCGCCTTCGGCGCCCTCGATGATCTCGAGATGCTTCATCGTCGTCGGGTCGATGAGGAGCGCGTCGGCCCGCTGGCGGTACGCAATCGACCGCACGTGCGCGAGATCGACCTTCTGCGTGCCGCGCAGGTAGTGAACGAGCGCGCCGGCGGCGGCCACGGCGGCCGGGTGGCGGTCGAGGCCGAATCCTTCGAGGCCCCCCGCGCGCAGCTGATCGAGCAGCGTGCGTCGCGCCGCCTCGAGCTCGAACGTCCAGGCGTCCACCGGGGTCACGGGCAGGCCGGACGCGGCGACGGGCGGCGGAACAACGCTCGCCCGACCGCCGTGCGACGAGATCGCGGTGTCCCGAGCCTGTCGGGGCATGTCGTCGCCGCCGGGCACGATGATCTCGCGCGGCTTGAGGACCGCCAGCTCGTCGGCGAGCGCCTGCAGCCCGTCAGCGCCACTGTACTCGGCGGCGCTGAACTCGCCGGTCGAGAGATCGAGCAGCGCGACGCCAATCGTGTCCTTTCCCGGCGCCACGGCCATCAGGAACGCCGGCTCCCTCGCGTCCAGATACCCGGCGTCCGTCAGGGTCCCGGGCGAGACGACGCGCACGACCTCGCGCTTGACGACGCCCTTGGCCTTGCGGGGATCCTCGACCTGATCGCAGATGGCGACGCGGAACCCACGTTTGACGAGCCGGGCGATGTAGCCATCGACCGCATGAAAGGGGACCCCGCACATCGGGATGCCGCCGCCGTTGGCGTCTTTCGACCGGGATGTCAGCGTGATGTCGAGGGCGCGTGCGGCGACGAGGGCGTCTTCGTAGAACATCTCGTAGAAGTCGCCCATCCGGAACAGGAGGATGGCGTCGCGGTGCTGCTGCTTGGCGTCCAGATACTGACGCATCGCGGGCGTCACCGGCGCTGACATATGCTTAACAGTCTATATCTAGCTGTCAGCTCTCAGAGATTGTGAATAAATCAACTTGAACGCAGAGACCGCGGAGTCCGCAGAGAAGAAATGCCCAAGGGTTTCTCAGCGTGCTCTGCGAGCTCTGCGTTCAAACGTCGCATTTGTTCACGAGCTCTCAGCTGAGAGCTGAGAGCTGAGAGCTAAGAGCTGACAGCTGAAAGCTGAGAGAGATGCGTGTGCTTGCACTGGATACGACGACGCGCGCCGGGAGCGTCGCGCTGATCGAAGATGATCAGGTGATCGACGAGCGGGGTGGCGATGGCGCGCGCACGCACGCGGAGCGCCTGCCCGGCGAGATCACCGCGATCGTCGACGCAAACCGGCTGGCGCTGCCCGACGTGGATCTCTACGCGGTCGCGTCCGGCCCCGGCTCGTTCACAGGACTGCGCATCGGAATCGCGACGATCCAGGGGCTCGCCTTCGTGCATCGTCGCCGGATTGTCGGCATTCCCGCGCTCGAAGCTCTGGCGCACCTTGGAAGCCACGACATGTCTCCGGGCATGGTGATTGCGTCCTTGATGGACGCCCATCGTCGCGAGGTGTTCGCGGCCGTGTATCGAGTGACGTCGGCGGCGCCGTTCACACCGGATCGGCTCGTCGAGATAGAAGGGCCGACGGTCGGGGACCCCGCGTCGACGCTCGCGCGCTGGATCAGCGTGCTCGGCGTCGTGCCGGCCGTGTTCACCGGCGATGGCGCGGTGATGTACGCCGACCATCTCCGGCGGGCGGTCACTTCGGCGCGTGTCGTGCCGCCGCCGCTTCTCGCCGGGGCGATCGGACGGCTCGCGGTGGCGTACGCCGGGCGCGGTGAGACGGTCGAGGCCGCGGGCCTTCAGCCGTTGTACGTGCGGCGGCCCGATGCGGAGATTGCGCGAGATGAAGCCAGTCGCTTGTCGTGACGCGGCGATGAACACTTTGGTGATCGAACCCATGACGTCCGCGGATCAGATCGGCGACGTCCTCGCGGTGGAGGAAGCGTCGTTCACCAATCCGTGGACGCGCGACATGTACCTGGGGGAGCTGAACAACCGGGGCGTGTCCTACTGTTACCTCGCGAAGCAGCCGGGCGGGCGCGTCGTGGGCTTCTGTTCGTTCTGGCGCGTGCTCGACGAACTGCACATCAACAACCTGGCGGTGTTACCCGCAGAGCGCCGGACAGGCGTCGCGACGACGTTGCTCGATTACGTATTGAAAGAAGGCGCGGCGCTCGGCGCACGGCGCGCGACGCTCGAGGTTCGCCGATCAAACGACGCGGCGCGCCTGTTGTACGAACGGTTCGGCTTCTCGGTGGCCGGCGTTCGGTGCGCGTATTACACCAAGCCGGTCGAGGACGCCCTGGTCCTGTGGCGCGAACCCCTCGTTTAGGCCGTCTTCAGATCTTGTATCGCCGTGGGGCTTGTGGTACGTTCGCCTCGATACGCTGGCTAAGTATGCAGTCGCACGAGCCTACCCATCGTTCGCGAACTCCCCGCTCAATCACTGTCCAAGGAGGCGGAGCATGGAAGCACAGCCGCTGGGTGTGAGGGACGAGTTGTCGAAAACCGACGAAGAGTTTCATCGACTCGCTGCCAAGCACCACGAACTGGAGGATCGCCTGCACGAACTGACTGCCAAGCACTACCTCTCCGAACCCGAACAAGTCGAGGAAGTCACACTGAAGAAGCAAAAGCTCCAGCTCAAAGACCGCATGGAAGACATCCTCCGCCGCCATCGTCAGGACCACGCGCGCGGATAGCCCTTCGACAGTCACGCGGGCGCGCCTGGCGCGCGCCCGCCTTACTCCGCCACAATCACACGTGATGCGCCTTGATCCCGCGGGCCTGCCGTTCATCGGTGGCGCGCTCCTCATCGGGCTGGTATCGGGCGCCGCGGTGGCGTGGGTGCTGGCCGTTCCGTTCGTGCTGCTGGGCGTCTTCTTCGCGTTCTTCTTCCGCGATCCCGTCCGTGTGTCCCCGACCGACAGCCGTCTCGTGTTGTCGCCCGCCGATGGCCGCGTGCTCGTGGCCGGTCCCGCGACGCCCGAGGCGTCGCCGGAAGGCACGTGGCAGCAAATCAGCATTTTCCTCTCGCCGATGGACGTCCACGTGAACCGGATTCCGGCGTCGGGCCGCGTGACGCGCGTCGCCTACACGCCCGGCCGTTTCCTGCCCGCCTACCGCCACGACGCGGCGGCGGCGAACGAACGGAGCGAGATCTGGATCGATCACGGCGGTCAGATGATCGTCGCGCGCCAGATCGTCGGTATGCTCGCGCGCCGGGTGGTCTGCCGCGTCAAGGCCGGCGCCCAGGTGCGCGCGGGCGATCGCTTCGGGGTCATGAAATTCGGGTCGCGGATGGACATCTTCCTGCCGACCACGGCAACCATCAAGGTCCAGGTGGGGCAGATGGTCCGCGGGGGCGAAACGGTCATCGCGGTGCTAAACTGACGGCTGACAGCTATCAGCTATCAGCCTAAGAAAAGCCATCAGCCTGAGAAAGATGCTCGAGCAGACCGAAGGACGGCTGAGATTCCTGCGGCGGACGACGGATCGTCCCCGGCACAAGCTCCGGCGCGGTGTGTACCTGTTGCCCAGCCTGTTGACGATGGGCAACATGTTCTGCGGGTACGCCTGCGTCGTCTACGCGATGCGCGGGGAGTATGAGACGGCGGCGCCGTTCATCGGCTTCGCGGTCGTGCTCGACATGCTGGACGGGCGCATCGCGCGGCTCACCGGCACGACGAGCGAGTTCGGCGTCGAGTTCGATTCGATGGCCGACATCATTTCGTTCGGCATCGCGCCCGCGATCCTGTCGTTTGCCTGGGGGCTTTCGGCGCTCGGGCGGCTGGGCTGGGCTGCAGGCTTCCTGTTCGTGGCGGCGGCGGCGATGCGGCTCGCGCGGTTCAATATTCAAAGCGCGGGCGGCGGGGACAGACGGTATTTCGTCGGCATGCCGAGCCCGGCCGCGGCAGCCATTCCGGCCGCGACGGTGTTCGCGTATCCCTGGGGGCTGTACGACTACCGCGCGGCGCTGCCGGCGCTCGCGATGGTGCTGGTGCCGGCCGTGCTGATGGTGAGCACGATCCGGTTCCGCAGCTTCAAAACGCTCGACTCGGGGAAGCGGCGGCCGTACACCGTGCTGATCTTCATCGCCGCGGGTATCGTGGCCATCGCCACGCATCCGCAATCGACCCTCGTCGTGATCGCCTACGGCTACCTCGCGTCCGGGTTTATCGGGTTGGCGATTACGCGCTTTCGGCATCGCGGCGAGCGCGGCGCAGCCGCCGCCGGCCAGCACGCCGCCCCGGATCACCTCGACACCGCCGCCCGCTGAGCGGCAACGTCGTGCTGGTGTCTTCCGTCGACGGACGCTGATCACTCCTCAGGTGGTGTCCGCCTTCAGGCGGACCTGAAACTCCTCAGGTAGTGTCCGCCTTCAGGCGGACCTGAAACTCGGCGCGAATCGAGGCTTGGTCCGGCTGAAGCCGGACACTACTGAAGCCGGACACTACCGAGCTTCACCTCGGGCTCTTAAGCGTGATCATCGAGCGGCAGGGTGATCGTGACGGTCGTGCCGGCACCGCGCCGGCTGCGGACGTCGATCGTGCCGCCGTTCAGCTCGACATTCCGCTTCGCGATGGTCAGCCCGAGCCCGGTCCCCGTCGCCTTCGTCGAGAAGTACGGCTCGAAGATCTTGCCGAGCGCCTCCTCGTCCATGCCGACGCCCGAGTCCGTCGTCTCCACGACGACCGACCTGCGATCATCGGCTCGCGACTCCCGACTGACGACCATCAGCCGTCCCTGTCCCGGCATCGCGTGGAGCGCGTTTTCGATGACGTTGGTCAGCGCGCGCGCGAACAGCGTGCGATCGATCGTGACCGTGGGCAGATCCGCCGGGGCGTCCACGTCGATGACGATGCGGCCGGCGAGCCCGGCCCGATAGGGCTCGACGACTTCATCGAGCAGGGCAGGCAGTGACGTGGGCTCGGGTCGCGGTGTCGGAGACGAGGCGAAGCTCGAGAACTCCGCGGAGATCTGGCGCAGCAGCTTCACCTGCGTGAGGATCGCGTTGACGCAGTCGTCGAGGACCGGCGAGAGCGGGCGGCCGCGGTCCATGTTGACGCGGCGCGCGTGCTCGGCCGACAGCTGGATCGGCGTCAGCGGGTTCTTGATCTCGTGCGCGACCTGGCGTGCCATGTCCGCCCACGCTTCGAGCCGCTGCGTGCGCTCGAGCTCGGTCCGCTGCCGCTTCAGGTCGGCGGCCATCTGATTGAAGTCCTCGACCAGCCGGCGGAGCTCGTCGGAGGACGTCGTGGCGATGCGCGCGTCGAGATCGCCGCGGGCAATCCGGCGCGTCGCGCGCGTGAGCCGGTTCACGGGGTCGGCGATGCGTTCCGCCATCCAGTAGCCGAGCGCCGCGCCCAGCAGGCTGAACAAGACGAAGCTCGAGAGCACGCGTCGATCGAGCTCGTCGATCTGCTGCTCGATTTCCTGCTGCCGGTTCCTCAACGGCACGGTGACGATGCCTTCGCGGCCGCTGGCCCGCACCGGAGCGGCAGCCACGCGATAGGGCAGGCCGCTCACCTCCTCGTCGCCGACAAACGTCGGCAGGCGCTCGAGGATGACCGCGCGGTAGACGTCCGCCGGCGTGCGCATCGAGATCAGCTGCGAGTAGAACAGGTCGCGCGCGCTCGTGGCCTGCAGATGCGACCGATCGAACAGGTTGACGTCTTCGTCGATGGCGCGCCGGACCAGGACCATGATCTGGTCGTCGATTGTGCCGAGCGCGCCCGTGCCCCGCTGCTGCAGCGTGGCGTAGTCTTCGACGAGCCGCTGCGCCGTGGTCACGGTTCGCGCCGCGGCGTCCTCGGCGCCGGCGACGAGCTGCGTGGCGACGTAGGTCCGCGTGACGATCGCGAGGATGAACACGGGGACGACCGCGCCCGCCCAGAACGCGAGGAACAGCTTGCGGTAGAAGCTCGAGCGCACCTCGCGCAGCAGGCCGCGCGCGCCCGCGGGCGCGCGGACGGTCAGCGCGCTGAACAGCGTCGAGACGGCGAGCAGCGACGCATACAGCGCCATGACGAGCATCACCAGCTCCGCCAAATTGATGAGGTGGCCGACCCACGTGATCACCGGATAGCCGAGCGCGTAGATGCCGTAGCGATCGCTCAGGAAATGGACGCGGAACGTCTCGCCGTCGCGGTCGATCGGCGCCCAGAACGGATCGCGCGATTCGACCAGCCGCTGGAACACCGGGTCGGACAGCGTCCAGACGCCCGTGCCCGACTCGAAGATCGGCGCGCGGCTCCAGCCGTAGACGACGAACTCGACGTCGCGCCCGGAGACGCCTTCCGACGGCACCTGCCGGTTCGGGCGCAGCGACTCGAGATACGGGCTCTGCGAGGAAATGAAGGGGAGCGTCCGGTAGTCGAGCATCACCCGTACGACGATGCTGCCGACGATGCGCCCGCCGTCGCAGATGCCGCGACCGGTGCGCAGCACGTGTCGCTCGCTCGACCCGAACGGCGACACCTCGTCGAACGGCTGCTCCCAGGCGCAGCCCTGTGCTCGATTGCGCGCCGTGGCGTACTCCGGCACGAGCGCGAAGCGGCTGACGAGGCGGCCGTCGGCGCCGTACAGCTCCACGGCCGACGTCAGCCGGTAGGCGGCGAGGTCGGTGCGCGACCAGACGACGAACGCGCGATCGCTCGCCGGCGTGGAGGCGTCGGCGCCGAAAACGAACTCGGCCAACGACGGAATCGCGTCGATCTGATCGACAGCCTGCTGCAGCCGCCGCTGCAGATCCTCGCGCTGGCTGACCGCCTGCGGACCGAAATCGGCCGCGACGAGACGTTCCTTCGCTTCGGTCGCGTGCGCGAGCAGCGAGGGATACATCGCGACGGCGGGCGCGAGCAGAGCCAGGAAGAAGACGGCGAGCCGCGCCGTCTGCGACACACGGCGCACCCGGCCGTTCACCCGGGCCAACGCCAGCGCCGCCAGGCTCGCGACGGCCAGCGCGGCCCAGAGGGGCCCGATCGGGATCGCCGGATGCGCCTCGCGCGCCACCATCGTGGCACCGATGGCGCCGGCCAGCCACGCGCCGGTCGCGCGCAGCCGCCAGTAGGTGGTGCGCGGCGTGCGCCAGAGCGCCGCCGGCACGCGCATGACGACGGCCGCGCCCCAGATGACGGAGGCGTGCAGCAGCACGAGCGCGAACTCGACGGCAAGACGTGCGGCGCTCATCGGGTGCAGCGAGAAGTGCAGCAGGTCGAGGTCCGTGTCCGCCACGACGCGCCGCAGCAGACCTTCGTAGGCCCAGAGCAACGCGACAGTGGCGAGCCCGGCGGCGAAGTAGCCCGCGGCCACGGCGAGGGTGGCGCCAGTCGTGGGCGCCAGCACCGGCCGGCGCGGACGGACGAAGCGGTGCCGCTCGATCAGATCCAGCAGCAGCCACACGACCGCCGCCATCGTCAGCGTCGTGAGGAGGAGATCGAACGGCGTCGGCCCGGCTGTCGCGAGCGGTTCGAGCGCGAGGAACAGGATGCCGCGCGCGGTCGCCACCACGAGCACGAGCGCCGCGGTGATCGCCAGGAACCTGCTGGTCTCGCGCGTGCGGCGGCGCTCGTCGACGAGCGGGCCGGCGCAGAGCAGGAGCGTGACGGCGAGGACGATCAACACCGCGGCCCAGGTGAGGTTGCGCCACCGCGTGCGCGCCGCGGCCAGGTCGGCCTGCGGCACTTCGGCTTCGAGCAGGAACCCGCCGCCCGATGCAGGGACGACGAACGTGAACGGGCGATCGGGTGCGGCCGCGTTGCCGGCCCGCGCGCGCACCGTCACCGGCACGAGCGAGGTGGGGAGCAGGAACGTGTCGTTCAGACCCGGGACGCCCGGGAGATCGCCGAGCGTCTGCTCGACGACCACCGTCGCCGACCGCGGTGCGCCGGATGGGGCCGGGACCGGCTCGACCCGGATCAGCCGTGGGCCGAGCGCGCCGGGCGCGACGATCAGCGTCGCCGGGCCCTCGACGCGCTCCTTCGGCACGTCGGCAACGCGGCCCACCCAGGCGAGCGGCGCCGCGTCAGCGTCGTAGATCGTGATGCCAGTGCGTTCCGCTTCGTCGCCGGAGAGCGCCGCGCCGACCAGATCGAACAGGCGCTTGACCGCGGCCTGATCCCGCGGCATGCGCCGAATGGCCCCGGCCTGAGCCGTGACGCGGGCGGCGATGGCGCCGAGCGTGGCGGCGCCCGCGTCGACGCGGTGCCGCAGCTCGGCCTCGACGCGGCCGAGCGCCTCCTCGTCGGACGCGCCGAATCGGGACCGCTCGAGACCCCAGCCGGTGAGGCCGACCACCAGCGCGGCCACGACGCCGACGCGCACGATGCGCAGGATGAGAGTCACGTCCAGTGACAGGATACACGGGTGCTATAGTGAAATCGATTGGACCTCAAGCATCTGCTCAAGCGCGGCGCGCTGCTGACCGCGGCCAACTGGCCGACGGTGGCGATTCAGTTCATCGCCGAAACCACGTTTCAGGTGCTGCTGGCGGTGCCCCTCATCGGCGCGGCGATTCTCGTCGCCGTCCTGCTGGGCGCCGACCTCGCGGGCCTGCTGCAGGGCAACCTGCGCGACATCTTCACGACGATCGCCAGCACGCTCCTGTCGGAACCGGTCGCGCTCGTCGCGTTCATCACGGCGTTCGGCCTCGTGCTGCTCGGCGGGTCGGTGCTGATGTTCCTGGTCAAGGGCGGGACGGTCGACGTGCTGATCGCGGCCCACGCCGCGGCCGGGCCCATCGAGCGGCAACCGCTCTCGCTCGACACGCTGCGGAGCGCGTCGCAGTTCACGCTCCAGCGATTCACGGCAGGGTGCGGGCGGCTCTTTCGTCCGTATCTGGCGCTCGGGCTGCTGTTGATCGCGATCTACGTCCTGTCGGTCGGCGGCTATCTCGCGTTCGTGGTGTATGGCTATCGCGCGGCGGAAGGCCGCGTCGTGATCATCGGGTGGACGTTCATTGCGGCCATGGCCGCCATGATGCTCGTCGCATGGTTCACGGTGGTCAACCTGCTGTATCTGCTGCTGCAGATCGCGATGGCGGTCGAAGGTGTCGGCGTGCTGGCGGGGGGCCGCGCGGCCGCGCGGTTCATCCGCTCGGAATTCCGCGAGCTGGCCGGCGTGTTTCTCGTGGTGGTGGCGCTGGTCGCCGCGGCGACGCTGGCGTCCGCGCTCGCGTGGTCCGGCGTCGGGCTGATCGCGTTCGTGCCGCTCGTCGGGCTGGCGGTCTTTCCCCTGCAAATCGCCGCGCTGCTGCTGCGCGGGCTCGTCTTCGAATACCTCGGGATCACGGCGCTCGGCGCCTACCTGACGCTGTATCTTGGCTACGCGTCGCGGCGGGCCGAGGCGGTCGGGCGATCGCCGCTCACTTCACGACTAGGAGCGTCGGCGCGAGCGTGATCGCGTTGGGCAGCGGTGCGACCGGCGTAATCGCCGGCTCCACGCTGCGCGCCACGAGCGACGCCGCCGCACCTTTTGCGATGTCGCGCGTGATGAGCAGCACCATCGGCAGCTTCGAGACCGGCTCCTCGACCGTGTAAGGCGCCGCCGCCACTTCCGCGCCCGCCGGCACCTCACCCGCCGCGACGCCGTCCGCCAGGTTGTACGCGCGCAGCGCCGGCGCCTGCCCGGCGACGATGATCGTTCCCGCGGCCCGTGCCGGTCCCCACGTGGGCCGCAAGGGCAGCGCTCGCAGCCACCGCTGAGCGCCGCTGGTGCGATCGAGCGCGCGCAGCACGTTGTCGAGCGCGACGAAATACACGCGATGCGCGTCGGCGATCGGCGCGCCGATCACGTCCCCGCCGGTGCGCCATCTCCAGGCGACGCGGCCGTCCTTCGTCATCAGGCAGTAGAAGAAGTCGTCCTTCGAGCCGACGTAGAGGCGATCGTCGAGCGCCAGCATCTCGTTCGGCGCGCCGCCGAGGCGCCGCTCCCAGACCGGCTCGCCGCCCTCGACGCGGAGCGCGACGATGCGGTTGTCGGTCGTGGGGATGTAAATGCGGTCGGCGGCGAGCGCGGGCGGCGCGTGCGCCGGCGATCCGACGTCGCGGCGCCAGATGAGCTGTCCGTCGGACGCGCGGAAGGCGAGAATCGAACCGCTCGCGGTTGCGACCACGAGCCAGCCGTTGTCCCACACCGGACGCGTGACGAGCGGTTCGGCGAAGGGCAGCTGCCAGGCGAGCGAGCCGTCCAGCGTGCGCAGCGCCGTCAGCGCGTCGGGCTCGACGAGAAAGAGCAGGCCCTCTCCGGCCGCCGGCTGGCTCTGCGGACGCGCGGACACCATCCACTGCTGCGCGCCGGAGTGAATGTCGTAGGCGACAAGCCGGTCGCCTTCGAGAGAAAAGTAGGCGCGCGTGCCGTCGTACACGGGCGGCGTGGTGAGCTGGTTGTTGAGCGCCAGTGTCCAGACCGTGCGTACGGGAAGCAGGGGCACCGGCGCCGGCGGCGCGGCAAACGCCATCGAACAGCACGCGATCAGGGCAACTGCACTACAACATCTTGTGGTTCGCGGACCCGCCACACCGTTATAATAGCGTTTATCCTTCTGGTTCTCCCGTGACCCATCAAACCATCATCGTTCTGGATTTCGGCTCGCAGTACACCCAGCTGATCGCGCGGCGGCTGCGGGAGTTGTCTGTCTACTCGGAGGTCTGGTCGCCCGACGCGCCGATCGAGAAGATCCGGGCGCGCAAGCCCGTGGGCATCATCCTGTCGGGCGGACCCAAGAGCGTGTCGGACGCGGGCGCGCCAAAATGCGATCCCGGCGTGTACGACCTGGGCACGCCGGTGCTCGGGATTTGTTACGGCATGCAGCTGATGGCAGACATGCTCGGCGGGCGCGTCGCGCCGGCCCGCGAGCGCGAGTTCGGCCACGCCGTGGTGAGCGTCACCGGGCGCGGCGCGCCCGCCGCGCTGTTCACGAACGTGCCGGATCAGATCCGCGTCTGGGCCAGCCACGGCGATTTCGTCGCGGCGGCGCCCGGCGGCTTCTCCGTGGTCGCCACGAGCGCGAACGCGCCGATTGCGGGCATGTCGGACCCGTCGCGCGCGCTCTACGCGATTCTGTTTCATCCGGAAGTCGTCCACACCGAAAGCGGTCTTGAGATTCTCCGCAATTTCGCCTTCGGCATCTGCGGCTCGGTCGGGGACTGGACGATGGCGTCGTTTGTGGAAGAGGCCACGTCGCGCATCCGCAACCAGGTGGGCGAGGGCCGGGTGGTGAGCGGGCTGAGCGGCGGCGTCGACTCCACCGTGGCGGCGCTCCTCATCCACCGCGCAGTCGGCGACAGGCTGACGTGCATTTTCGTGGACAACGGCGTCCTGCGGCTCGACGAGGCGGCGCAGATCCGCAAGCGGTTCGAGCGGCTGAAGCTGCCGCTCGTGTTCGCCGATCGGTCGGCGTTGTTTCTCGATCGCCTCGCCGGCGTGACGGACCCCGAGGCCAAGCGCAAGGTGATCGGCGCGACCTTCATCGACGTGTTCGACGAGGAAGCCGCGAAGCTGGGGCAGGTGGATTTCCTCGGGCAGGGCACGCTCTATCCCGACGTGATCGAGTCGATCTCGATTGTCGGCCAGTCGTCAATGATCAAGAGCCACCACAACGTCGGCGGCCTGCCCGACCGCATGCGCATGAAGCTGGTCGAGCCGCTGCGCGAGCTGTTCAAGGACGAAGTGCGGGAGGTCGGACGCACGCTCGGGCTCGACGAGGAGTTCGTCGTCCGGCAGCCGTTCCCGGGGCCCGGGCTCGCCGTCCGCATCCTCGGCGAGGTGACGCCTCCGCGCCTGACGCTGGTGCGCCGCGCCGACGCGATCGTCGCGGAGGAAGTGAGACGCGAAGGCTGGTATACGCGGCTGTGGCAGAGTTTCGCCGTGCTGCTGCCGGTGCAGAGCGTCGGCGTCATGGGCGACGAGCGCACTTACGAATACACGATCGCGATCCGCGCGGTCGAGAGCAAGGATGGCATGACGGCCGACTGGGCGCGGCTGCCGCACGATCTCCTCGCGCGCATGTCCTCGCGCATCGTCAACGAGGTGAAGGGCATCAACCGCGTCGTGTACGACATCAGCTCCAAACCGCCGTCGACCATAGAATGGGAGTAACCACGTTGAATGTCGTCGTCCATGGCTGATTTCGTTCACCTTCATCTCCATACCGAGTTTTCGCTGCTCGACGGCGCGTGCCGCATCGACGAGGTGCTCGACCAGGCTGTCACGCTGAAGATGCCGGCGATCGCGGTCACCGAGCACGGGAACATGTTCTCGTCGGTGATCTTTCACGATCACGCGCGGAAACGCGGCGTGAATCCGATCCTGGGCTGCGAGGTGTACGTCGCGCCGGGCAGCCGTCACGACAAGAGCGGGAACCCCGGGGCGACGCAGAACCATCTGGTGCTCCTCGCCGAGGACCTCGAGGGCTACCACAATCTGATCAGGCTCGTGTCCGCCGGCTACACGGAAGGGTTCTACTACAAGCCGCGCATCGACAAGGCGCTGCTCGCGCAGCACGCGAAAGGGCTCATCGGCCTCAGCAGCTGCCTGAAGGGCGAGGTCGCCGAGGGGCTCTCGCACTCGCAGGAACGCAAGGCGCTGGAAGCCGCGGCGTCCTACCGCGACATTCTCGGCCAGAACAACTTCTTCCTCGAGATGCAGTGGCATGGCATCGAGGAGCAGCGGCTGGTCAACAGCGGCCTGCCGGCGATCGCGCGCGACTTGAAGCTGCCGATGGTGTGCACCAACGACGTGCACTACCTGCGCGATACCGACGCGCACCCGCACGACATCCTGCTGTGCATCGGTACCGGCAAGGGGTTCAACGACCCCAAGCGGCTGCGGTACGACGCCAAGCAGTTCTTCCTGAAGACGGCCGCCGAAATGGCGGAGGTGTTCAAGGAGTGTCCCGATGCGCTCGCCAACACGATGCGGATCGCGGAACGCTGCAACGTCACGCTGGCGGAGGGCGAGAACTTCCTGCCGGACTTCGACGTGCCCCCGGGTTTCACCGTCGACAGCTACTTCGAGCAAGTGGCTCGCGAGGGCTTCGCGCAGCGGCTGACGCGCCTCAGGGACCTGGCCTCGGCCGGCACCCTGCGTCACACGATCGACGAGTACGAGCGGCGGCTCGCGTACGAGCTCGACATGATCAAGACGATGAAGTACTCGGGGTACTTCCTGATCGTGTGGGACTTCATCCGCTACGCGCGCGAACGGGGCATTCCGGTCGGCCCGGGCCGGGGGTCGGCGGCGGGGAGCCTCGTCGCCTACTGCATGCGGATCACGGATGTCGATCCGATCGACTTCGATCTCATCTTCGAGCGGTTCCTCAACCCCGAGCGCGTGTCGCTGCCCGATATCGACATCGATTTCTGCGAGCGCCGGCGCGGCGAGGTCATCGAATACGTCACGCGCAAGTACGGCCGCGACAACGTCGCGCAGATCATCACGTTCGGGACGATGAAGGCAAAGGCGGTGGTTCGCGACGTGGGCCGCGTCCTCGAGATGTCGTTCGCGGACGTCGACAAGGTCGCCAAGCAGATTCCGCCCGCACTCGACATGACGCTCGACAAGGCGCTCGAGGAGAACCAGACGCTCCGCGACATGGAGCAGAACGATCCGAAGGTCAGGGAGCTGCTCAGCGTCGCGAAACGCCTCGAGGGCATGACCCGCCACGCCTCGGTGCACGCGGCCGGCGTCGTCATCGCGCCCAAGGCGATCACGGAGTACGCGCCGCTCTACAAGGGGGCGCGCGACGAAATCGTCACCCAGTGGTCGATGAAGGAGATCGAGCGCGTCGGCCTCCTGAAGATGGACTTCCTGGGGCTGAGCACGCTCACGCTGATCTTCGACGCGATCGCGGAGATCACGCGGACGACCGGCGTCGAGCTCGACATCGAGACCGTCCCGCTCGACGACGAGAAGACGTATCAGGTGTTTCAGGACGGCGCGACCTACGGTATCTTCCAGTTCGAGTCGAGCGGCATGCGCGACATCCTGCGCAAGTCGAAGCCGCAGCGGCTCGACGATCTGATCGCCCTCAACGCGCTCTACCGCCCCGGCCCGCTGCGCAGCGGGATGGTGGACGACTACATCGCGCGGAAGCAGGGCCGGACCGCGATCACGTACGAGCTGCCCGAGCTCGAGCCGATTCTGTCCGACACCTACGGCGTGATCGCATATCAGGAACAGGTGATGCGCATCTCGAACGTGGTGGCCGGCTTCACACTGGGTGAAGCCGACCTGCTGCGCAAGGCCATGGGGAAGAAGGACGCCGAGGTCATGGCCAGGATGCGCGGGAAGTTCGTGGAGGGCGCGAGACAGCTCGGCACGAACGACAAGAACGCGGCGCACCTCTTCGACCTGATGGAGCACTTCGCGGGATACGGCTTCAACAAGTCGCACTCGACGGCCTACGCGTTCCTCGCGTATCAGACCGCGTACCTCAAGGCGAACTACCCCTGGCACTTCGCGTCGGCGCTGCTGACGATCGAAGCCCCGAACACCGACAAGCTCGCGTTGTATCTCGGCGAGTGCCGCGACCGGCGGATCCCGATCCTGCCGCCCGACATCAACGAGAGCCAGCTGCGGTTCACCGTGACGCCCGAGGGCGTGCGCTTCGGCCTGACCGCGATCAAGAACGTCGGCGCAGGCGCGATCGAGTCGCTGCTCGAGGTGCGCAGGAAGCAGGGGCGAATCCGCTCGCTCGAGTCGCTCTGCGAGGATCTCGACCTTCGGCTCGTGAACAAGCGCGTCTTCGAAAGCCTGACGAAAGCGGGCGCGTTGGATTCGCTCGCCCGCGGGACGGCGTACGAGGGGCTCCCGACCCGGGCGCTGCGCCCGCGGCTGCTCGCCGCCGTTGACGCGGCGTGTGAATACGGCACCCGGCTGCAGCGCGATCGCCACGACGGCCAGGCGCAGCTGTTTGGCGGGCTGGACGAACAGGCCGAGGCGGTCGCGCGCGGGGCCGGCCTGACGCTGCCCGCGGCCACGCCGTGGACCGAGACCGAGCAGCTCGCGTTCGAGAAGGAAACGCTCGGCCTGTACTGGAGCGGCCACCCGGTCGATCGCTATGCGGAGGCGCTGAGGACCTTCGGCGCGAGGACCGTCGCCGACCTCGCCGAGGCGCAGCCGGCGCCGGAGACCGGCGACTCGTGGGGGCCCGGCGGGCGCAAGCCGCTCGAGCCGGACACCTCCGTTGGCGGGATCGTCGCCGCCGTGCGTCAGCTCAAGACGCGCAAAGGCGATCGCATGGCGGTGTTCACGCTCGAGGACGCGATCGGCGGCGTCGAGATCGTCGTGTTCCCGGAGGCCTTTCAGCGGGCGGCGAGCCTCATCGAAACCGGCACGCTCGTCCTCGTGCGGGGTAAGCTGGAGCGCGACGACGAGACCGTGCGGATCCTGGCGTCGGAGATCTTTCCGCTCGAGAGCATCCCCGAGCGGCTTGCGCGGGAAGTGGCCATTCACCTCAAGAAACCGGCCGACCGCGACACGCTCGAGTCTCTCGGCGCCGTGTTCTCCCGTCACCGGGGCGATCGCAAGGTGTCCTTCGAGGTCGAAACGGGGGAGCCGCCGAACCGGCTGCGCGTCAGGGTGGACATCAGCTCGCAGATTCGCGTCCGGCCGTCGCCGGCGCTCATCTCCGAAGTCGAGCAGATTGTCGGCCTGGGCGCGGTGGAGCTGCGATAAATGCCGCTTGAAATGCTGGATTTCGAAGAGCCGATCGCGGGCCTCCTGAAGGAGCTCGACGCGCTCGAACGGCTGCCGCCGACCGATGCGCGCGATCGCGAGATCGAGGCGCTGCGACGGCGGACCGAGTCGGTGCGGGGCGAGCTGTACGCCTCGCTCACACCGTGGCAGCGCGTGATGGTCGCGCGCCATCCGAACCGGCCAGGGCTCGAGGACTTCATCGCGCGGCTGTTCACCGGATTCACCGAGATTCACGGCGATCGCCGCTTCGCCGACGACCACGCGATCATGACCGGCTTCGCCGACTACAAGGGACAGCCGGTGCTGCTCGTCGGGCACGTGAAGGGCAGCGACACGAAAGAGAAGATCTTCAGGAACTTCGGCTACGCGCGGCCCGAGGGGTATCGCAAGGCGCTGCGCGCGATGCGGCTGGCCGAAAAATTCAGCCGGTCGATCATCGTGTTCGTCGACACGCCGGCGGCGTATCCGGGGATCGAGTCGGAGGAGCGCGGCGTCGCCGAGGCGATTGCGGTCAACATCCGCGACATGATGATGCTCGACACCCCCATCATCGTCATCGTCAGCGGCGAGGGCGGCAGCGGCGGCGCGCTGGGCATCGCGGTGGGCGACCGGGTGCTGATGCAGGAGTTCGCGATCTACAGCGTGATTCCACCCGAGGGGTGCGCCGCGCTGGTCTGGCGCGACGCGACGAAGAAGGCCGAGGCGGCGGCCGCGCTCAAGCTGACGGCGCCCGATCTGCTTGGCTTCGGCATCATCGACGAGATCGTGCGCGAGCCGATCGGCGGCGCGCACACCGATCCCACCGCGGCCGCGCTGTCGGTGGACGTGGTGCTGACGCGCGTGCTCGCCGAGGTCGGCGCGCTCGACCGCGAGACCCGGCTCGCGGCGCGGTACGACAAGTTCCGAAATATGGGTAGAGCGGGGATCGATTTTATCGAGGCGGGTAGCTAGTTCCCTGGCCTAATCACCACAAAGGACACCACGGACACGAAGATTCATGCGGATCACAGGTCGGATTCCGGGCCGTTGATGACACGGCGGATTCCCTGGCGCAGATGCGGGACGTTGAAATTGAGAAGCAGTCCGAGCTTCAGGCCAGAGAGCTTCAAGTACGAGAGGACCTGCGCGACGTGGACGGGTAGCAGTGTTTCAACACATTTCACTTCAACGATCAGGCATTGTTCGACGATAAAGTCGACGCGGTATGCCGTGGGAAGCTTGACCTGCTGGTACACAAGAGGCAAATGGACTTGGTGTTCGACATGCAAGCCCGCCTGACCGAGTTCGTAGGCGAGGCAAGCGCTGACAGCACTTTCGAGAACGCCGGCTCCCAGCGCGCTGTGTACCCGCAGCGCGCATTCGATGACAGCGTGACTCGTGTCGTTTGGACCCAGAAAGGGCCGGCCCTTTGTGTCCTTGGTGTCCATTGTGGTGAACCGGCGTTGAAGCAAACAAGAGGCCGCGGCGAATAGATGCCCACCATCGGTCCCCGCTGGGAGACCCTCGCATGCGACGAGGCGGCCGCCCTCGCGCTGGCTGCGGCGCTGGGCGTGCCGCCCGTGGTCGCGCGGCTGCTCTGCCAGCGCGGCCTGTCCGACCCGGAGTCGGCGAGCCGCTTCCTCAGCCCGTCGCTCGATCACCTCCACGATCCGATGGCGCTCGCCGACATGGGCACAGCGGTCGATCGCATCATGGCGGCGATCGCGCGCAAGGAGCGGATCGCGATCCACGGCGACTACGACGTGGACGGCGTGACGTCGACCGTCATCCTGCGCCGCGCGCTGGAACTGCTCGGCGCGGACGTCGTGCACTTCATCCCCGAGCGGTTGAAAGATGGCTACGGCCTCCTGCCGGTCGCGATCGAACGGCTGCACGCGGACGGCGTGGCGCTGGTCGTGTCGGTGGACTGCGGAATCCGCGGCGCCGAGGCCGCCACGCGCGCGCGTGAGCTGGGCGTCGACCTGATCATCACGGACCATCACGAGCCGGACAGCGAGCTGCCGGCGGCGCTCGCGGTGATCAACCCGAAGCGGCGCGACTGCAGCTATCCAGACAAGAACCTCGCGGGCGTGGGGGTCGCGCTGAAACTGGTGCAGGCGCTCTGCCGCCGCGCGGGACGCGAGCACTGGCTGCCGGGCTTCATCAAGGTCGCGGCGATCGGCACGCTCGCCGACGTTGTACCGCTCATCGGCGAGAATCGGGTGATCGCCAAGCTCGGCCTCGATCTCCTGACGAAGGGCCCCCACAAGGTCGGGTTGCGCGCGCTCCTCGAGGTCTCCGGCCTCACCGGCAAGACGATCGACAGCTACCACGTCGGGTTCATGCTGGCTCCGCGCGTCAATGCCGCCGGCCGCATGAGCACGCCTGACATCGCGACGCGCCTGCTGCTCGCGCAGGACGAGACAATGGCCGACGAAGTGCGGCAGCTGGCCCTGCAGCTCAACGGCGAGAATGTCCGGCGCCAGGAAGAAGAGGCCGAGATTCTCGCGGCCGCAAAGAAGATCGTCCAGACCGATCCCGACGTCGGCGCGCGCACGATCCTCGTCGTGGCCGGAGAGGGCTGGCATCGTGGCGTCATCGGGATCGTGGCGTCGAAGCTCGTGGACACGTTTCACCGGCCCGCGATCGTCCTCTCCGTGGACGGCGACGTCGCCCACGGTTCGTGCCGGAGCTTCTCGCGCTTCGACATGCTGGGCGCGCTCGAGCGGTGCGCGCATCTGCTCACGCGGTTCGGCGGCCACAAGCAGGCTGCCGGCCTCACCCTCGACGCGGGCCGCGTCAAGGAGCTGCGGCTCGCGGTGAACGCCGTGGCGGACGAGACGCTCGGCCCCGACGACCTGATGCCGCGCCTGCGGATCGACGGCGACCTCGCCTTCCGGGGCATCACGGGCGGCGTGGCCGCGGCCGTCGCGTCGCTGGCTCCGTTTGGCGCGGGGAATCCACGGCCCGTGTTCGCGGCGCGCGGCGTCGCGATCATCGACGGTCCCCGCAAGCTGAAGGAACGCCACCTGAAGATGTCGCTGAAGCAGGAGGGGCGGATCTTCCGTGCCGTGGCCTGGCGCGCGGCCGAGCGCCACGAGTTCCTCACCGAGCACAAGGCCGCGCTCGATGTCGCGTTCTCACTCGAACAGAATCAGTACAATGGTGAGACGTACGTTGAGCTGACCCTCGCCGATCTCAAGAGCTCGGAGACGTGAGCACGTTGACTGTTCTATGACCCGTTGGCAACGGCGCGCGCGCTTGGTCATCGCGGTGTTCGGCATCGTGTTCGCCGTGTTCGTCGCGCGCCAGTTCAAGGGCCGCGAGCCGGCGCCCGTCGCGCCAGCTCCCGTCCGTACTGATCCGGGTGCGGTGGCGGAGACCACCGGCGGCCAGTCGATGAAGCTCACGCGCTCGCGGGAAGACGTCAGCGTCAAATCCGAGAAACAGCTGATCTATGCCGACGGCTCGAGCAGGATGATCGGCGTCACCGTCGTCACCGACGAGCGCAACGGCGACCGCACGTTCACGATCAAGAGCAAGGAAGGCACGCTCGGCAAGAACGAGGCGCACATCGCGCTCGATGGCGATGTGCGGTTCGACAGTTCCGACGGCATGACGGTGCGCACCGAGCATGCGACGTACTCCGACGCGATGGTGCGCGCGGCCGGGCCCGTCGAGTACACGCGCGGCCGCATGAGCGGCCACGGCGTCGGCATGGCCTGGGACGAGACGCGCGACGTCCTGTCGATCCTCGACCAGGCGGTCGTGCAGATCGCGCCCGACGAAAAGGGCGCCGGCGCCACGCACATCACGTCGGGCACGGCGGAGCTCGCCCGGCGCGACAAGTACATGCGGTTCGAGAAGAACGTCAGGGTTCAGCGTCCCGGCCAGACCATCGAGTCGGACACGGCCCTCGCCCGTCTCACCGAGGACGAGAAGCACATCGAGACCGTGGAGCTGCGGGAGGGCTCGCGAATCACGACGACCAACGCCGCGCCCGGCGGCCTCCAGTCGCTGACCGGACGCGACATGAACCTGAAGTACAACGCCGACGGCCAGTCGCTCGAGCACGCCGTCGTCACGGGCGACGCGGTGATTCAGCTCGCTGGCGAGACCGGCAATGCCGGACGACAGATTGCGGCGACGACGCTCGACATCGCGGTGGCGCCGGACGGGACGACGCCGACCGCGCTCGTGGGGCACGAGGCGGTGCAGTTGACGTTCCCGCCGGAAGCCGGCGCGCCGGGCCGGACGATCCGGGCCGCCGGCCTCGAGGCGAAGGGCGCGCCGGGCCGCGGGCTGACGCGCGCGCTGTTCACCGGCAACGTGCAATACCGCGAACGCGGCGGTGGCGTGGACCGCGCGGCCAGCGCCGCGACGCTCGACGTCGGCCTCACACCGGGAATGCGCTCGATCGAGGAAGCGAAGTTCGCCCGCGGCGTGCGGTTCGAGGAAGGCGCGATGGCGGCGCTCGCCGCGGCCGCGCGCTACGACCTCGAGAAGGGGACGCTCGAGCTATCCGGCTCCGAACCTGGCGCCGCCGTGCCGCACGTTGTCAACCAGCAGATCGTCGTGGACGCGACAACGATCGACGTCACCCTGGCGGGCCCCAGGGTCAGGGCTGCGGGCAACGTGAAGAGCGAGCTGCGGCCGGCGTCCAAGAGCGGCAAGCCAGGCGAGGCGGGCAACGACGTCAAGATGCCCTCGATGCTGAAGCAGGATCAGCCGGTCATCGTCGTCGCCGGCAATCTGGACTATGACGGCACGACGTCGAAGGGCACCTACACCGACGCCGCGCGCCTCTTTCAGGGCGATACGTCGATCAAGGGCGACACGCTCGTCATCGACAACAAGGCGGGAAACCTCACCGCGTCTGGCAGCGTGACGACGACCACCGTGCTCGAGTCGGCCGGCAAGGACAAGAAGCGGGAGCGCTCGCCCTCGATGGCCACCGCGAAGGATTTCAAATACGACGACGCGGCGCGCCGCCTCACCTATACGGGGGATGCGCACCTGAGCGGTTCCGCGGGCGACATGACCGCGACGCGCATCGAGTTGTATCTGACGCCGTCAGGGGACGAGCTCGAGCGCGCCGAGGCTCACGAAAACGTCACGCTGCGCGAGCAGAATCGCGAAACACAGGGCACGACCCTGGTCTACACGACCGTTGACGAGAAGTATGTGGTGGTGGGCGTGCCGGTGAAGATCGTCGACGAGTGCCAGCGCGAGACGACCGGCCGCACGTTGACCTTCATCAAGGCCACCGATACTATCGTCGTCGACGGCAACGCGCAGATCCGCACGCAGACCAAGGGCGGCAACGGCAAGTGCTCCAGCTGATCCCTGAGAGCTGATCACTGAGAGCTGACCGCCGAGAGCTTCCGCATCCCTGCCAATGGCGACACTCCGCACACACGATCTCACGAAGTCCTACGGCGGGCGCACCGTCGTGCGCGGCGTCAACCTCGACGTCGCGTCGGGTGAGATCGTCGGTCTGCTCGGCCCGAACGGCGCCGGTAAGACGACGACCTTCTACATGACCGTCGGCCTGACGTCGCCCGACTCCGGGCGGGTGGAGCTCGATGGCCAGGACGTGACCGACGATCCGATGTACATCCGCGCGCGGAAGGGTATCGGCTACCTCCCGCAGGAGCCGTCGATTTTCCGCGGGCTGACCGTGGAGCAGAACCTGCTCGCGATTCTCGAGACCATGGGACTCGACGGCCTGACGCGGCGGGCGCGGCTGCGGGAGCTGCTCGCGGAGCTGAATCTGACCCCGCTGGCGCAGTCGCCGGCTCACACGCTGTCGGGCGGCGAGCGCCGCCGTGCCGAAATCACGCGCGCGCTGGTCGTCTCGCCGAAGTTCATCCTGCTCGACGAACCGTTCGCCGGCATCGACCCCATCGCCGTCGGCGACATCCAGAGAATCATTTTTCACCTCAAGGATCGGGGCATCGGCGTCCTCATCACGGACCACAACGTGCGGGAGACCCTCCGGATCACCGACCGTGCCTACATCGTGCACGGGGGCGTGATTTTCAAGAGCGGGACGCCAGACAGCCTGGCCGCGGACGACGAGGTGCGGCGGATTTATCTGGGGACCGACTTCCGATTGGACTAGAATAGGCCTGAGAATTGCATAGGCGGGCCACAACGGCTTCGCTGACGCGCGTTCATGGGTATTCAGCAGAAACTTCACACCAAGCTCGTTCAGAAACTGATCCTGACGCCATCGCTCCAGCAGGCGATCAAGCTGTTGCCGATGTCGACGCTGGAGCTCTCGGACCTTCTCAATCAGGAGATGGTCGAAAACCCCATGCTCGAGGAGGTGCCGACGGAGGAGCTCCAGCCGGCGGAACCGGCGCCCGCGCAGGACAAGGCGGAACCCGAGCAGCAGGGCAACAAAACCGACACCTGGGACGATCAGGATTACGAGTATTTCTTCGGCGACTATCTCGACGACGGCTACCGCCCGCGCGCGCCGCAGGAGATCAAGGAGCTCCCCCCCATCGAGAACACGCTGTCGACGGCCAGCTCCCTCGCCGACCACCTGCTGTGGCAGCTCTCGATGCAGAGCGACGATGCCCTCGTGCGGGACATCGGGTCGGCCATCGTCGGGAATCTGGACGACGACGGGTATCTGGTGGCGTCGTTCGACGAGCTCGCGGCGATGGGCGGGTGGCCGGTGGACCAGGTCGAGCGCGCGCTGAAGGTGGTGCAGAGTTTCGACCCAACCGGCGTGGCGGCGCGCGACCTTCAGGAGTGCCTGCTGCTGCAGCTCCGGCATCTGGGGCTCGAAGGGACGCCGACCGAAAAGATTGTCACCGAGCATCTCCGGCTGCTGCAGAACCACCAGGTGCCGGAAATCGCGCGCCGGCTCGGGATGACGATCGACGATCTCAAGGAACACATCGAGATCATCCGGCACCTCGATCCGAAGCCGGGCAGCCGCTACAACCCGACGCAGTCGCAGTATGTCATCCCCGACGTGTACGTCATGAAGGTGGAGGACGAATACGTCGTCGTGCTCAACGAGGACGGCCTGCCGCAGATGCGGATCAGCCCGGTGTACCGGCGGCTGCTGGACAAGACCGCCTCGGACAACACCGACGAGACCCGCGCGTACGTGAAGGACAAGTTCCGATCGGCGCTGTGGCTCATCAAGTCGGTGGAGCAGCGCCAGAAGACGATCTTCAAGGTCGCCAAGAGCATCATCAATTTCCAGCGCGACTTCCTCGATCACGGTATCGAGCACCTGCGGCCGCTGGTGCTGCGCGACGTGGCCAACGACATCGGGATGCACGAGTCGACGGTGAGCCGCGTGGTGACGAACAAGTACATGCACACGCCGCAGGGCGTGTTCGAGATGAAGTACTTCTTCCACAGCGGGATCAGCAGCTCGTACGGCGAGAGCGTCTCGTCGGTCACGATCAAGCAGCGGATCCGGAAGATTATCGAGAACGAAGACCCGCGCAAGCCGCTGAGCGACTCGAAAATCGTCAGCATCCTTCAGCGCGAAGGGCTCGTGCTCGCGCGGCGCACCATCGCGAAGTATCGCGAGGAGCTGAAAATCCCCACGTCGAATCAGCGGAAAGTTCTCTACTGAACGCTGAGAGTCACCATATGCGTTTGGAACTCACAGGCCGTCATGTCGAGATCACGCCCGGCCTCCGCCGGCTGCTCGACACCAAGCTCTCGAAGCTCGAGCGCGTGTTGAACGACCACGCCGTGTCGGCCCAGGCCGTGCTGACGCTCGAGAAGCACCGGCATCGCGCAGACATCACCCTCCACGCGCGCGGCGAGAAGTTCCTGCACGGCGTCGGCTCGTCGAGCAGCTGGGAACCGTCCGTCGCCGAGGCGATCGCCAAGATCGCCCATCAGGCGCAGAAGGTGAAAGGCAAGTGGCAGCAGCGCAAGCGGCGCCTCGTCAGAGCCGCGCCCCTCGCGCCGGCGGCACGCGAGGAAGCCGGCGCCGCGAAGCCCGCGCGCGCCGCCGGCGCGCGCTCGCGCATGCCGCGCATCCTGCGGGCGTCGCGGCAGTCGATCAAGCCGATGTCGATCGGGGACGCGGCGCGGGAAATCGACGCGGGCGGCGACGTCGTCATTTTTCGCGACATCGAGACGGCGTCGGTCACCGTGCTCTACCGGCGGCGCGACGGAGATCTCGCGCTTGTGGAAACCGAAGCGTAGTCGGTAGTCTGTAGTCCGCGACTATCGCCTCGCGACTATCGACTATCGACTGTTCATGCCTTCAACCCCCGGCGTCACCGTGGGGGCGCTCCTCGCGAGCCGCCCAGAGGCCTTTGGCCTGCCGCTCGAGCTCCTGGCGGGAGTCGACGGCCTCGACCGCGCCATCACCAGCCCGCATATCCAGAAGACCGGCCTCGCGCTCGCGGGATTCCACGAATACCTCAAGCCCGGCCGCGTCCTGATCTTCGGCGAGAGCGAGATTCGCTACCTCGAAAGCCTGGACGCCGCCGCCCGCGTCACGTCGCTGCACCTGGCGCTCACGCTCGATTTTCCCTGCGTCCTGATCACCGGCGGCTTCACGCCGCCGCCCGAGCTGAGCGTGGAAGCAGAGCGCGCGCGGCTGCCGGTCCTCAAGACGTCGATTCCCACGCCGACGGCGATCGGGAAGCTGTCGTCGCTTCTCGAGGATTTGCTCGCCGAGCGGACGATGATGCACGCCGTCCTGATGGATGTCCTCGGCCTGGGTGTGCTCATCGTCGGCGAAAGCGGCATTGGCAAGAGCGAGTGCGCGCTCGATCTGATCGTCCGCGGCCACCGTCTCGTGGCGGACGACACGGTGGAGGTGCGGCGGCGTCAGGAGACGGTGTTGATTGGCACCTGCCCGGATCTCACGCGCCACCACATGGAGCTGCGCGGGCTCGGCGTGATCAACATCAACGAGTTGTTCGGCATCGCGTCGACCCGGTCGTCGAAGCGGGTGGAGCTGGTCGTGCAGCTCGAACGCTGGGAAGAGACGCGCGAGTACGAGCGACTGGGGCTCGATGACGTCTTCTACGACATCCTGGGCCTGCGCGTGCCGCTCATCCGCATGCCGGTGGCGCCGGGTCGCAACATCGCGATCCTGGTGGAAGTGGCGGCACGCAATCAGCTGCTGCGCTCGCGCGGGCATCACGCGGCGCGGGCGCTCGCCGAGCGGCTCGAGCGCGCGCTCCGGCACGACGCGCTGACGCCCCCCGACGAGGAAGATGACGAGATCGAGACGGGAGGCGGGCGGTGAATCGCGGGAAGGGCACAGGGCTCAGGGCTCAGGGCCAAGGGCTCAGGGCGAAGGGCCGCGCGCCGACGCGCCCGGGACTCCGAGGCAAAGGACAGGCTCCGCGCAAGGGCGGGCAGCCGTTCATCGTCCTCACGGGTCTATCCGGGTCGGGCAAGTCGCAGGCGATCCGGGCCCTCGAAGATCTCGGGTACTTCTGCGTCGACAACCTGCCGACGACGCTCATCCCGACGCTCGCGAAGCTGTCGCTGCGCGCCGGCGGCGACATCGAGAAGGTCGCCATTGTCGTCGACGTGCGCGAGGGCGAGTTCCTGTCGTCGTTTCCGCGCATCTTCCGCCAGCTCCGGAGGATGCCACGGCTCAATCCGGTCCTGATCTTTCTCGAGGCGAGCCACGCGGCGCTGGTGCGCCGGTTCAGCGAGACGCGCCGGCCGCACCCGCTGGCGCCCGACCGGTCGGTCAGCGAGGGCATCCGTGACGAGCGCTCGCGGCTCAACGTCATCCGCGAGCTGGCGGACGAAATCGTGGACACCTCGGACATGACGGTCCACGAGCTGCGGCAGTTCTTCATGGGCCTGTCGCGCGACCGCGCGCGCGCGCGGCTGGTCATCACGCTGCTCAGTTTCGGCTACAAGCACGGCGTGCCGCTGGACGCCGACCTCGTGTTTGACGTGCGCTGCCTGCCGAATCCGCACTTCGTGCCGACGCTGCGGCGCCGCACGGGGCGCGACCGCGCCGTCGCCGAGTTCATGGAGCGCGACGCCACGACGCGCGCCTTCATGGACCGGCTGGAGGAGTATCTGCGCTTCGTCATCCCGTACTACATCTCGGAAGGCAAGAGCTACCTGGCCGTGGGCATCGGCTGCACCGGCGGCCGGCACCGCTCGGTGATGATCGCCGAGCGCCTGCGCCGCGCGCTGACCGACCTCAGCGTCGCCCGCGTGCGCGTCCGCCACAGAGATCTCGCGCATGCCTAGGTCGGCTCAGGGCTAGAATGTCTTCGTGGCCTTCGTGCGCTTCGCGGCTTCGTGATATACAGGCACCGCTATGATTGGCGTGGTGGTGGTGACCCACGGGCAGCTCGCGACCGAGCTGGTGAACGCGGCCGAGATGATCGTCGGCGACCTGCCGCAGTTCACCGCCGTGTCCATCGGCTGGCACGATGAAGTGAACGACGCGCGTGAAGACATCGCCCAGGCCATCGAGCGGGTGCGCGGGGAAGAGGGCGTGCTCCTGCTGACCGACATGTTCGGCGGCACACCGTCCAACCTGGGGATGACGTTTCTCGAGGCCGATCGCGTCGAAGTGATCACCGGCGTGAACCTGCCGATGCTGATCAAGCTGGCCAGCCTGCGGCCGCCATCCGATCTCCTGGCGGTCGCGAAGGACATGCGCGACCACGGTCGCAGCGCCATCTGGGTCGCCTCGGACCTCCTGCGCGGGGAGAAGACGAGTGCGTAACCGGCGCCAGGCCTGGCGCACGTGGCGCCGCGCACCCGTCCGGTGATGACCTCGCAACACGTGATCGTCGTCAACCAGCTGGGCATGCATGCGCGCGCGGCGGCGAAGTTCGTGCACCTCGCGACCCGGTTCAGCGCGAGCGTGCGCGTCGGCCGGGGGCGCCGCGAAATGGATGGCAAGAGCATCATGGGAATCCTGCTGCTGGCGGCCGCGCGCGGGTCGACGATTACCATCACCGCCGACGGCACCGACGAGCGCGACGCGGTGGACGCGCTCGTGGCCCTGGTGCGGTCCGGCTTCGGCGAGGACACATGCGGCGCTTGAAGGGGATTGGCGTGTCGCCGGGCGTGGTGGCGGGCCGCGCCGTGCTGTTGATCCAGCGCGCCCAGGTGCTCCGCTATCACGTGGCGCCGGCGCGGGTGGACCACGAACTGCGGCGCCTCGACGACAGCCGCGTCCGGTCGCGCGGACAGCTCCTCGAGATCCAGTCGCGCGTCGCGGCGCGGCGGCCGGAGCTGGCGGCGCTGTTCGACGCGCAGCTGCTGATGCTCGACGATCCGATGCTGGTGCCGCGCGCCGCCGACATCGTGCGCACGCAGCGCGTCAACGCCGAGTGGGCGGTTCAGCAGGTGTTCCAGGAGCTCAGCGCGGTCTTCGAGGAAGTCGCCGACCCGTATCTCCGCGAGCGGAAAGGGGACGTCGCCGACCTGGTCGGCCGGCTGAAGATGAACCTGCGAAAGGGCGTCGCGACGCCGCGCGATCTGCTGCGCGATCTCGACGAGTCGTCGGTGCTCGTCGCCGACGAGCTCACGCCGTCGATCGCCGCGCAGGTCGATTGGACGAAGGTCCGTGGCTTCGCCACCGACGCCGGCAGCCGGACGTATCACACCGCGATTCTCGCGCGCTCGCTCGAGGTGCCCGCGATTGTCGGCCTGCACGACGCCAGCGCGCAGGTGCAGGCCGGGCAGATTGTCGTCCTCGACGGGACGGCGAGCGAGCTGCTGATCGATCCGACCGCCGAAGAGCTCGCTCGCGCGGCGCGCCATGCCGACGATCATCGTCCGGCCGCCACCGCGCACCCGGAGCGCCGGCAGCCCGCGGCGACCGCCGACGGCGTGCGCATCCGGCTCGACGCGAACATCGAGTTTCCCGACGACCTGGTGGCCGCGCGCTACGCGGGTGCCGAGGGGATCGGCCTCTATCGATCCGAGTTCCTCGTGACGAGCGGCGTCGACGACATCGGCGACGAGGACCGCCAGTACGCGATTTACCGCGGGATGCTCGAAGGGATGGCACCCGGGCCGGTGACCGTCCGGACCTTCGACGTCGACGAGGACCAGCTCGTCTCGCGCCTCGCGCAGCATCCGATGGCGCCCGGCTGGGAGCCGGACGAAGCGCGCGCGAGCCGGCAGGGGCTGCGCGGCCTGCGTCTCAGCCTCACGCGGCCCGAGCTGTTCCGCGTGCAGCTGCGCGCGCTGCTGCGGGCGGCGCGTCACGGTCAGCTGCGCATCATGTTTCCGTTCGTGTCGAGCGTGGAGCAGGTCCGCCAGGCGCGGGCGATGGTGCACGCGGCGGCCGAGGACCTCGCGCGGCGCGGCGAGCAGGTACCGCGCGTGCCGATCGGCGTGATGATCGAGATACCCGCGGCGGCCTACACGGCGGACCTGCTGGCGCGCGAGGTCGATTTCTTCACCATCGGCACCAACGATCTGATTCAGTATTGTCTCGCCGTCGATCGGGCGGACGAGCGCGTGTCGCGGCTGTACGAGCCGCTGCATCCGGCCATTCTTCGCATGATTCTGATGGTCCGGCGGGCGGCCGCGCGGCAGCGCATTCCGGTGTCGCTCTGCGGCGAAATGGCGTCGGATCCGGCGCTGCTCACGCTGCTGGTCGGCCTCGGGCTCACCGAGTTCAGCATGACACCGGGCGCCATCCCGGTCGCGACCGAGGTGCTGGCCGAGCTGCGCAGCGACGAGCTGCGCGCCATGGCGCGGCGCATTCTCCGGCTCGCAACCGTCGACGAGATCGAGCGCGAGTTGCTCGCGGCCCTGGGGCGGCTGACGTTGATCAAAGGAGTCCCGTCGTGAGCGGCGATATCACGCGAGTGGAGAAACCGTGGGGCTACGAGCTCCACTGGGCGAAGACCGACCGATACGTGGGCAAGCTGATTCACGTCAATGCCGGGCACGCCTTGAGCCTGCAGTATCACAACCAGAAGGACGAGACGATCTACCTGCACGCCGGGAAGCTGCTGTTCGAGATCGAGGAAGGCGGCGAACTGCAGCGGCGCGAGATGCGGCCCGGCGAGCGCGTCCACATCACGCCCAGGACGGTCCACCGCATGACCGCAATCGAAGACAGCGACATCTTCGAAGTGTCGACGCCTGAACTGCACGATGTCGTCCGCCTGGAGGACCGGTACGGACGGGAGGACAAGAAAAGTTAGAACTGAGAACTGAGAACTGAGAACTGAGAAGTTTGTCGCGCTTCAGTTCTGAGTTCTCAGTTTTCAGTTCTCAGTTTTCTTTTCGTTCATCAGAACGGAATGTCGTCGTCGGTCAGCGGCTGGTCCGGCGAGTCGGGGCCGGGCGCGGGCGCAGGCGCGGGCGCGTGACCGCCGCCCGTGCTCTCGTCGCTGCCGCCGCGGGCCATACCGCCGCCGCGGCCGCCGCCGCTCCCGCCACCGAGCAGCACGACCCGGTCGCCACGAATCTCCGTCGTGTAGCGCTTGTTGCCGTCCTTGTCGTCCCACTGACGCGTCTGCAGACGGCCTTCGACGTAGATCTGCTTGCCCTTGGTGAGGTATTCGTTCAGCGACTCGGCCGTCTTGCCCCACAGCACCACGCGGTGCCACTCGGTCTTCTCCTGCCGCTGGCCTGCCTTGTCGTTCCACACCTCGGTGGTCGCCATGTTGAGCGTGGCGACGGCCGCACCGCCCGGCGTGTAGCGCAGCTCGGCGTCGCGTCCGAGGTTGCCGACCAGAATCACTTTGTTCACGCTGCCCATAAGAGTCCCTTCGGGAACTGAAAACTGAGAACTGAGAACTGAGAACTGAAAGACGAAACTGAGAACCTGGAAATTGGAAACGCGAATCGAACGGCTCATTCTACTTCGTCGTCACGTTCCCGAGTTCTACGTTCGAGTTCTAAGTTTTGAGTTCTCAGTTCTCAGTTCCGTGTTCCCATCAAGGCTTCTTCAGCCGGTCGAGCCCCTGCCTGGCCTGAAGGGCGGCGCCGCTGTCCGGATAATTCTTGATGAGGGTTTCCCAGGCGGCGCGCGCGCCGGCGGCATCTCGCAGGTTGCTCAGCGCGAGCCCTTTTCGGTAGTAGGCTTCGGGAATCGCGTTCGTGCCGGGATACATGCGGATCGCGAGGTCGCAGGCTTCGACGGCCTTTTCGTCCTTCTTGTCGTTCAAGTACGAGGCGCAGATGTAAACCTGCGCGTCGTCGGCCTTGTCGGATTTCGGGAAGCTCTTGCTGTACGCGTCGAAGCCGAGGACGGCCAGGTCGTACTGGCCGGCCGTGTAGTCGGCATACGCCGCGTCCCAGACCTGGGTCGGCGATGCGCTCATCGCCGGCGGCGTCTGCGTGGCGCCCGGAGCGGCCCCGCCGCCGGGGGCCGGCTGCCCGCCGGCTCCCGCGTCCGGTTCGGTGGTCGGCGAGGGACGCGCGCTGAGCTGCTGGACCGCCTGGCGCAGGGAGTCCACTTCCTGCGTGAGCGAGCCAATCCGCACGTTGTTGTCGTCCAGCTTTTCGCGGATGACGCGGACGTCATTCGTCAGGTTGTCGATGACGAGCTTCTGGTCGGCGAACGCCTTGCGGTTCGACTCGGCCTGCTGATCGAGACGCGTGTTGACCGCCTTCAGCGTGTCGGTGACCGTCCCGAGCAGGTTCTGCAGGACCTGCGACTGTTCCTGCAGCATGCGCAGGTCGGCCATCAGCTGCTGATGTTCCTTGTTCGCGGCCGACAGCGGCGCGGCAAGGGCGGCGACGAGCACGACGGCGAGCACGACGCTCGAAAGTCTCTGTCTCATAGGCTCACATGCTCATTTCGCGGTGATGACGAAATGCGCGCGGCGGTTCTTGGCCCACGCCGCTTCGTCATGACCGGGATCGAATGGGAACTCCTTGCCGTAGCTGACCAGGCGCAGCCGGTCGGCCGAGATGCCCAGCGAGACGAGATACGCGCGCGCGTTGACCGCGCGGCGCTCCCCCAACGCCAGATTGTACTCGGCCGTCCCGCGTTCGTCGCAGTGACCTTCGATCGTCACGGCCCAGGTGGGGTAGCGCTTCAGCAAGGCGGCATCCTCGTCCAGCGCCCTCTGACCCGCGGGGCTCATGTCGCTGCTGTCCAGATCGTAGAACACCGGCTTCAGCGGCGAATTGCGGTTCAGGTCGTCGATCGAGGCGGACGCGATCGCGTCGTCGCGGACCGGCTCGGGCGGCACGACCGTCGGCTCGGCGACCGGCTCGGGCGGTGCCGGCGGACGGGACGGCGCGCTTGCCGTGTTGGTGGGCGGCGGTGGAGCGGGTCGCGCCACCGGCGGTTTGTTCTTGTGGCAGGCCGCCCCGGCGCCCACCGCGACCACGACCGCGATCAGCAGGACATTCTCTCGAACCGCTTTCATTGTCGATTCTCCAGTCATTTGGACCAGTCCGGCTTCTCGTTGTTGCCGGCCTTTGTGATCGGCCGGACGTTCTTCCCGTCACGCGAGACGGTGAAGATCTGCGATTTACCCGACCGCGTGGACATGAACGCGATATGGCGGCCGTTGGGCGAGAAGGCCGGGCTCTCGTTCGTCCCTTCGCCGAAGGTGAGCGGGGTCATGTGCCGGGTCGCCAGATCGAGGATGTGGATGTCGAACCCAGGGCCGCTGCGCGACGCGTATGCGATTTCATTGTAGGGCGCCGGCGACCACGTCACCCTGTCGCAATACGACTCCGATGTGATCTTCTGGGGCGATCCGACGCCGTCGGCGGAGAGGATATAAATCTGCTGCGAGCCCGACCGGTCGGAGGTGAAGGCGATCTGCGTGCCGGAGGGCGACCAGGTCGGCGTGATGTCGATGCTCGGGTGATTGGTCAGCCGCCGCACGTTCGATCCGTCGCGGTTCGCGACGTAAATCTCCGGGTTGCCGTCGCGCGTGGACGTGAACGCGATGCGCGTGCCGTCGGGCGACCAGGCCGGCAGCCAGTTCTCCCCGATCTTCTCGCCTTTGGTCATCTCCTCGAGCGTGCCCTGAAAGATGTTCGAGATGAAGGTCTGCCCGCCGCCGCGGCGATACGACGTGTAGGCGATCGAGCGGCCGTCGGGCGACCACCGCGGCGCGATGTTGAGCGTCTTGCCGACCGTGACGCGCCGCTGGTTCTCGCCGTCGTAATCCGAGATGTAGATCTCCTTGATGTTACGGTCTTGCACGGTGCCGGTCATCCGCTCGCCGTCGCGGTCCGAATCGAACGTCAGCTTCGAGCGGGCGACGCCGTTCAGGGCGCGCTGCGTCTTGTGCACCTCGTCGGAAATGGTGTGCGCGTAGAGCCGCGGATTGGCCGCGGACCCGTCGTACTGGCGCGCGTACGCCGCCTGCCGCGTCCGGACGTTGAACAACCGCATCTCCACCCTGATGCCCGCGCCCAGCTTCTGCACGGTCCCGACGATGACGCCGTCCGCGTTCAGCTCGCGCCACCGATCGAAGGGCACGTCGGCGAACGACGACGCGGCAGGAATCGTCGAGTACACGTCGCGCGGGATGAACGTGAATTCGCGTTCGTAATTCAGGTCGTCCCACAGCACCTGCCCGATGGTCTTCGCGATGGCGACCGTTTCCGCGTCCCTGGTCAGCGCGAGGAAGTCGGGCACCGCGAGCCGCGGCGCGCTGCCACCCTCGCTGCTGATGGTGGCGCCGATCTCGCTCGGCTGCTGCGACGGCGGCGGCGGCGAGGCTGGCGGTTGCCGGGCGTGCGGCCACGCTCCAAGGACGGCGATCGCCAGCGCTCCTGTGAAGATGGTCTGTTTCATTGGTATTGGAAGCTGAGGTGAACAGTCAACGTCGGGTTCGGGAACTCAGCAGGGAGCGGCGGCAGGGTCTTGGTGGCGAGGACCGCTCGCTGCGCGGCGGAGTCGAGCACCTGGTTCCCGCTGCCTCGCTCGACGGACGTATTGGTGATGCTGCCGTCGCGCTGAACCGTGAACTTCACGATGCACTGTCCGACGGCGCCCTGGTTCTGCACCCACGCTCGGCGAATGGCATCGATCATCGTCGAGAGATAGCCCGGGCAGCAGAAATCCTGGACGTCGAGCGTCGATCCGGAGCCGGGTCCGCCGCCGGTCGAGAGGCCGAAGCCCTGTCCGCGGACGCCCGTATCGGACACGGTGGTGCCGGGGCTCGTCTGGGCGCCGCGGGTCGGCGTCCGCCCGCGCGCTTCCTCGGGCGCCTGCTTCACGACCGGCCCCGGCGTCACCTTGCTCGCCTTGGCCGGCTTCGTGTTCGGTAGCGGCATCGTCATCTCGGGAGTGTTTGCGGCCGGCGGCCGAATCGGCTCGCGCTTGGGCAGTTCCTCCGGCGGCGTCTGAACCTGCACCGGCCGTCCGCCCATCGCGGTGATGCCGCCGTTGCGCGGGCCTTCGCCGCCACCGCCGAGCGAGATGGTCATCACCACGCGCGGCGGATCGGCGGCGCGCGTGAGCAACCCGCCCGGCGCGAACAGGATTCCCGCGGCCACCACGAGATGCACGGCGAGCGACGCGGTGATCATGCGCTGCAGTCCCGCAGGAGGCTGCATCCGATCGCGGAGCACGTCGCTGACCTCCATTCAGCGCTCGCTCGGCATCCTGGTGACCATGCCGACGGTCTGCACGCCAGCGCCCATCAATCTCTCGAACACGTCCATCAAGTCCTGATACTGCACGCTCGCGTCGCCGCGGAGGTAGACCTCTTTGGCGGCGCCGTTCTCCATCTTCTGCCGGATGCGTTCCTGCAGGTCTTCGGCGCGGACCCGGTCGGTGCCGATGAACACGACATGGGACTCCCGATACGCCGCGGGCACCGTGACCTCCAGGCGCTCGCCTGTCACCGCCGCGGCCCGGCGGGCCACCGGCAGCTTCACGTCGATGCCGCGCTGAATCATCGGCGCGGTCACCATGAAGATGACGAGCAGCACGAGCATCACGTCGACCAGCGGGACGACGTTGATCTCGGCAAGCGAGGTGGACACGCGCCGGCTGCGGCCGGATCGTCCCGACGAAGCGCTCGCGGCGGAGCCGGGCTTGGGCATCAGGTGAAGTTCCTTTCCGCGATGTTCAGAAACTCCATGGCGAAGTCGTCCATCTCGGAGGCGAAGAGCTTCACGCGCTGCGACAGGTAGTTGTAGAAGATCACCGCGGGGATGGCGGCCGCGAGTCCGGCCGCGGTCGCCACGAGCGCCTCCGCGATGCCCGGACCGACAGCCTGGAGGCTGGTCGAGCCGGTTTCCCCGATCTTCTCGAACGCGCCCATGATCCCCCACACCGTGCCGAACAGCCCGATGAACGGCGCCATGCTCGCCGTCGTCGCCAGGAACGACACGCGGCTTTCGAGCTTGTTCACCTCAACCGCCGACGCCCGCAGGAGCGCCCGGTCCACCGCGGGGAGGCTCTTCAAGGTAGGACGTCCAGCGGGGGCGCGTGGATGGGGACCGGGACCGTTGGCGACGTCGGGTGGCGCGTTCTGACGAAGCTGAGCGGTCAGCTCCGCGTAGCCGATCTGAAACAGGCCCACGAGGGGCGACTCGCCAAGGGATCGACAGACCGCCTGCACTTCGGAGAACTTGTTGCTGCGGCGGAAGACTTCGAGGAATTGCGCGCTTTGTCGCGCCGCGCGCCGAAACGTCCACCACTTGTAGAGGAAAATGCCCCAGGACCAGATCGACACCAGTCCGAGCGTGCCGACGACGATTATCGAGAGCCAGGAACCGGTGAGCCGGCTGATGATGCCAGGCGTCGAAGTTTCGGACAAGATCCCAGCGGGCGCCTGCAACAGCAGGGCGACCAGCGGGCTTCCAAGCGTGCGCAAACGGCCCTCCGAGACATAGCTGTGCGCCGCTGGGACAGCGCGATGCAGAACTGTATCATGGCGTGAAACAGCTGTCAAACCTATGTTAAGATTGGAGTTCTCTCTCTTTCACACTCTGTTCCCATGCTCCGCTTTCTTCGCATCAGGCACCTCGCGGTGATCGACTCCGTCGAGGTCGAGTTCGACCCCGGCCTGAACGTCCTGACGGGCGAAACCGGGGCCGGCAAGTCGATCCTTGTGGAGGCCGTGGGTCTGCTTCTGGGCGGGCGCGCCTCGGGCGACCTCGTACGGACCGGCGAGGAAGCTGCCGCCATCGAGGCGATCTTCGAGAGCGGCGGGGAAGAGCTCCTGGTTCGGCGGGAGATCACGGCGCAGGGCCGGAGCCGCGCGTTCATCAACGGCGCCCTCGCCACCGCGGGCGCGCTGAAGGATCTCTCCTCGCGCTTGATCGAGCTCCACGGTCAGCACGAGCATCAGACGCTGCTCGATCCGTCCACGCACCTCGGCGCGATCGACACGTTTGGCGCGCTCGACGCGCTGCTGGCGCCGACCTCGGCCGCCTTCGAGGCGATGCGCGCGGCGCAGGATGAGCTCGCGCGGCTGCGCCTGGCTGCCCGGGATCGCGACGCACGGCAGGACCTGATCACGTTTCAGCTGGGCGAGCTGGACCGCGCGGCGCTGAAGCCGATCGCGCCAGGGGATCCGGGCGAGGACGTCGAGCTGGCCGCGCTGCGCCAGGTGCTGGCGAGCGCGGAACGGGTGGAGCGGCTCTGCACCGAAAGCTACGCCTCGCTGTACGAGAGCGACGACGCGATTCTCTCTGGCCTGGGGAATGTCTGGCGGCGCGTCGCGGAGCTCGCGGCGCTCGACCCGCAGTTCAAGCCGTATCTCGACGCCCGCGACGGAATCAAATCGCAGCTCGAGGACATGGCAGGATTTCTCCGAGACTACGCCAACGGCATCGAGGCCTCGCCGGCGCGGCTCCAGCAGATCGAGGAGCGTCTCGCGCTGCTCGAGCGGCTGAAGCGGAAACATGGGCCAGCGCTCGCCGACGTGGTGGCCAGGCGCGACGCCTTGCGGCGAGAGCTGGCCGACCTCGAGCGCGGTGACGGCCGGATGACGCAGCTCGAAGGCGAGCTGGCGACCGCTCGAACCGTGTACCTGGAGGCCGCCGGGAAGCTCTCGAAGGAGCGCCGTCGTCTCGCGAAGGCCTTCGGCCGTCAGCTCGTGGGCCTGCTCGCGGAGCTCGCGATGGACCAGACGCGCTTCGACGTGCGGTTCGCGGACGCGCCGGTTCCCGAGTCGGCGTGGAGCGCCCGCGGCATCGACTCGGCCGAGTTCTACGTCTCGCCCAACCCCGGCGAGGACCTTCGGCCGCTCGCCCGCATCGTGTCGGGCGGCGAGCTGTCGCGGATCATGCTCGCGATCAAGACGCTCACCGCCACGTCGCGTCATGGCTTCAGCGCCGCGACCGATCGGCCGCCAAGCGCGTCGGCGCCCGGCCTGATTTTCGACGAGGTGGACGCCGGCATCGGCGGGCGCGTCGCCGACGTCGTCGGGCGTCGGCTGCGGACGCTGGGGTCCGCGTTTCAGGTGCTCTGCATCACGCACCTGCCGCAGATCGCGGCGTACGCCGACACCCATTTCGAGATCGAGAAGCGGGTCGAGGGTGGGCGGACCCGCACGACCGTCCGACGTCTCGGAGACGAGGGCCGAGTGGACGAGCTGGCGCGGATGCTCGGCGGGGAAGCCGTGACCGATGGTCTCCGGCGCTCGGCCCGTGAGATGCTGACGGAGCGGGCAACGACGAAGGGCCTTGGGAAGACGCCCGGCGCGGGCGAATCGAAGCCGAAAGGCGAAAGCGAAAGAGCGAAAGCGAAAGGTCTGCGTGGCACGTAAATACCTGATCGAAACCTTCGGCTGCCAGATGAACGTCCACGACTCCGAGCGCATGGCCGGGCTGCTCGAGCAGGCCGGCTACGAGCCGACCGGGGAGGCCGCCGAGGCCGACCTCGTCGTCATCAACACCTGCAGCGTGCGCGAGCGCGCCGAGGACAAGCTCTATACGCGTCTGGGCGAGCTGCGCCAGCTCGCCGCGGAGCGGGGCCACAGCCCGATCGTGGCCGTCGCCGGCTGCGTGGCGCAACAGGAAGGCGAGGCCATCCTGAAGCGGTCGCCCGGCGTGGCCGGCGTCATCGTCGGCACGCAGGCCATTCGCACGCTGCCCATGCTCGTCGCGCAGGCGGCCGCGTCGCGCCGTCCCGTCGTCAATCTCGACCCGTACGACGATGTGACGTTTCCGCTCGGCGTGACGCGGCGCGCGGACCCGGTCAAGGCCTACGTGACGATCATCGAAGGCTGCAACGAGTTCTGCAGCTTCTGCGTCGTGCCCTACACCCGGGGAAACGAGCGCATGCGGCCCAAGGCGGACATCCTGGCGGAGGTCCGCGAGGCGGCGGACACCGGCCATCGGGAAGTGCAGCTGCTCGGCCAGATCGTGAACCACTACGAGGCGCCCGACGATCCGGGTTGCGACTTCAGCGGGCTGCTCGACGCCGTGCACGCCATCGACGGCGTGGAGCGGATCCGTTTTGCCAGCCCGCACCCCCGGCACGTCAGCCCGCGGTTTCTCGCGACGATGGCGCGGCTGCCGAAGGTCTGCCGGCATCTGCACCTGCCCGTGCAGTCGGGGTCCACGCGCGTGCTCGACCGGATGCGGCGGCGGTATTCGCGGGAGAGCTACCTGGACCTGGTCGCGCGCATCCGGGAGTCGCTGCCGGACGTGGCGCTTTCGACCGATATGATCGTCGGGTTCCCGGGCGAGACCGACGCGGATTTCGACGAAACCCTCACGCTGACCGCGGCGGTCCGGTACCACAGCATGTTCTCGTTCAAGTACTCGGCGCGTCCGCACACGCTCGCCGACAAGCGGCTGGCGGACGATGTGTCGGAGGACGAGAAGACGCGGCGGATCGTCGCGCTGCAGGCGCTGCAGCGGGAGATTCAGATCGGCCTCAACGAGGCGCTGGTGGGGCGGAAGGTGGACGTGCTCATCGACGCGGCCAGCCGCCGGCGGGAGACGGAGCTGTCGGGCCGGACGAGCGGCAACGTGGCGGTGAACCTGCCGGGACCGGCGGCCTGGATCGGGCAGACGGTGCCGGTCCGGGTGGAACGGGCCGGGCCGCACAGCGTCTGGGGGCGGGTCACCGCCGACGCCACGACCGGCGATCGCGAATTGACATCGGCACATCGCATGCCTAGGTTGTAGGTGTTATGCAAATCGAGATGTCCATCAAGGGGCTGATGGTGGATCCCATCACGAACATGCCGATTGTCATCCTCCGCGACAAGGAGGGGCAGAAGGTGCTGCCGATCTGGGTCGGCATCTTCGAGGCGAACGCCATCGCGCTCCAGATCGAGAACATCCCGACGCCGCGGCCGATGACGCACGACCTGCTGCGCAACGTCATCCACGACCTCAAGGCGTCGGTCCAGAAGATTGTCGTCTGCGACCTGCAGGAGAACACCTTCTACGCGCTGATTTATCTCGCGATGAACGGCGTCACCGTCGCCATCGACGCGCGGCCGAGCGATGCCATCGCCCTGGCCCTGCGGACGCGGGCGCCGATCTTCGTCGAGGACACGGTCATCGACCATGCGAAGACGGTCGACTTTTCGGCGGAGAAGAACGACGCGGACCGCCTGCACAAGTGGCTGGAGAGCCTGGACCCGGACGATCTGGGCAAGTACAAGATGTAATCTGCTAGAATCCCCCCGTTCGCCCTACCCCTGATGATCGTTGCCATAGCCAATCAGAAAGGTGGCGTCGGTAAGACCACGACGGCCATCAATCTCGCGGCGGCGCTCGCCCTGCGCGGCCAGCCGACGCTGCTCGTCGATCTGGACCCTCAGGCCAACAGCACGATGTCGTTCCTCGACAGGACGCAGGTGACGACGAGCGTGTACGACGCGATCGCGGATGCGGGCGTCGCGCTCGCGGACGTGATCCGGCCCTCGTCGCTGCCGAACCTGGCGATCGCGCCGGCCCGCATCGCGCTGGCCAAGCTCGAAGCGAAGCTGATGGGGGAGATGGACGCGCACTTCCGGCTGAAGGACAAGCTGGAGCCGTTGCTGGGGATCTACCCGCAGATCGTCATCGACTGCCCGCCGACGCTGGGCCTGCTCACCGTGAATGCCCTGGTGGCGGCGACGCACCTCCTCATCCCGATTCAGTCGTCGTACTTCGCGCTGGAAGGCACCGACGATCTGCTCGAGACGATCGAGAAGGTCCGTGCCCGTCCGAACCCGGCGCTGCGGATTCTCGGCGTGGTCATCACGATGCACGACAAGCGGACGGCGCTCGCGCGCGACATCCGGGCGCAGATTCAGAAGGTGTTCGGCAAGAAAGTCTTCAAGACCGTCATCACCAAGAGCGTGCGGCTCGAAGAGAGCCCGGCGTACAAGGAATCCATCTTCACCTTCGCGCCCGGCTCGACCGGCGCGACCGAGTACTACAGCCTGTGCGAGGAGGTCATTGATCGTGCCTAGACGAGGACTTCCCGAGACCCTGGCCATGCGCCACGACCAGCATTACGTGGAGGCGCTCGCGGCCTCGGCCGGCACGCCCATCGGGCGGCTGATCCCGATCGACCAGATCGACCCGAACCCGAACCAGCCCCGGCAGGTCATGGGCGATCTGTCGGAGCTCATGGCGTCGATCGGCGAGAAGGGGATTCTCGAGCCGCTGGTCGTCCGGCAGCGTGGCGGCCGGTACCAGATTGTGGCCGGCGAGCGGCGCTACCAGGCCTCCGTCCAGGTCGGCCTGCGCGAGCTGCCCGTCGTCATCCGGGACGTGGACGAGACCGAGATGCTGGAGCTCGCCCTCATCGAGAACCTCCAGCGCAAGGACCTGACGCCGTTCGAGGAATCCGAGGCGCTGCACGGCCTCGCCGAGCGATGCGGCTACACCCACGAGGACCTGGCCCGGCGGCTGGGCAGGTCCCGGAGCTCGGTCACCGAGTCCCTGGCGCTGATGGCCATGCCGGAAGGTGTCCGAAATCTGTGTCGGCTGGCCGACATTTCGTCCAAGTCCTTGCTCCTGCAGGTAGTTCGTCAGGTCAGCCCCGAGAAAATGACCGCCCTCATCGAGAAGATGGCCAGCCAGGGCGGCGCCACGCGCCAGCAGCTCCGGGAGGCGACGGCCAGGCCCAAGCCGGGACGCCCGAAGCACTACGTGTTCGCATACCGCCCGCCGACGAAAGCCTTCAATCTGAAGATCAGCTTCGCCAAGAGCCGCGCCTCCCGCGACGAAGTCATCGACGCGCTCGAAGCGATCATTCGCGACCTCAAGAAAGCGAAGTAGGGCCGTTAGTTAACATAACATCCATTATCAGACTCACTGGAAATAGGCAATGAATACTGATCACAGCTCTACGCCCGCCACTGTCGGGCTTCGAATCGCTCGTCCGGCGCCATGAGCTCGATCGGCCGGTTCGCCGGGTGCCGTTCGACCTCCTCGTCGCCTTCGTAGACGGCCACGAAAAACGAGACGGGCTGACCGGGTGACACCCGCAGGTCGGCCAGTGGCAACGCCAGCTCCAGCACCGTGCCGGCCGCCAGGACCGCGCCGCCAGGACCGCGCTCGACCCATTCCGGCTCGCCAGACCGCCGGTCCCAGAAGCTTCCGGTCAGCCGCCCGAGCCTCTGCCGAACCGAGAACCGGACGCCGTCAGGAGTGAAGAACTTCAGCGACACCTCCCGCCCGTCGGCCAGCAGGTCGACCATCGACTGCGCCCCATCCAGGCGGAGGAAGAGGCGCTCACGATCGAACCCGAACCGCACCAGGGCGACCGCAGCGGGACGATGGTCGGTGCGGTGCATCGCGCCGGCCACGTCGCGGACCTCGAGAGCGCCTGCGCCGAGCCACTCGAAGTAGCTCGTCTCCTCGCCGTCGAGGGTCGGCGACAGCAGCGCAATCGGAGAGGTCAGGTCCGTTGCCGCCGCGCCCGTCGAGATATTGCTGACGTAGAGCTCGTCGGGCACCGGCCTCTGAAGCCGGCGGTACGCGTTCCGAAGGTGACGCCGGAAGAGGTCATCGAACTCCAGGTCGTTCTCCGACGAGTGGTCGTCGCCGTACCACCAGAACCAGTCGCTGCCTTCCGCGATGAGCATCTCCTCGCGTGCCTCGGCCTTCGCGGCAGCATCCACGTCGGCAGCATCCAGCGCAGCGCGAGCCTCCGCCAGCTGGCTCCAGGCCTTCTGGTCGTCGGCGTGGCCGATCCAGATGTAGAAGTTCGCGTCGATCCAGGACCCGGGGAAGATGCCGGGGAGCCCCGGTCCCGGTGCCGCGCACGCCTCGGCCATCGTCAGCGTCCGGAGACCGGCGTGGGCTGAAAGCCGGCGATAGAGGGCCCGCAGAAACGGCCGGCCCCCACCTTCGAAATGCTCCCACGCGTTCTCGCCGTCGAGGATGATCGGGATGGTCGCCTCTCCCCCGCCGGTCCGCTGCCGGTACCGGGCGCCCGCTTCGACGAGCCGACCGACGAAGTCGTCCGCCGCGGCGTCCGCGGTCCAGCCGGAGTAGGTGAAACCGATGAGGTCCGACAGCACGTGATCGCGAAACGCGCAGGCGACCGTCGCGCCGCCGGCCTGCACGCGGTACGGCGTGTACAACCGCTCGGGCTGCTCGAGGTGTCCGCGGCTGTCCCGCGAGAAGGTGGCGCCGAGGGAGCGCGCGAGAATCAGCTCGTCGGTCGCCATCCACGTGAACCCGGCGTTGGCCACCAGCGGGACCATCGCGTCCGACACCGACCCTTCCGAGGGCCAGAGTCCCACGGGCCGCCGGCCGAACAGCCGCTCGTGGCACGCGGACGCGCGCGCGAGCTGATCGGCCGCGTCTTCCGGCCGCGAGAACCGCTGCCTGGGCATGCGCGAATCTGGATGCGTCCGCCGGTAGATCTCGGTGTCGCACAACAGGGGCAGGATCGGGTGGTAGAACGGCGACGCCGAAATCTCGATCTGCCCCCGGGCCGCCGCCGCGCGGTACTCGGGGATCACCTTGTTCAGCAGCTCGAGCTCGACGCCGCGCAGTACGGCCTTGTCGTCCTCCGAGAAGCCGCGGCCTTTGGCCAGCAGCGCGCGCACCCGCACGTCGCTGTCCAGGTACAAGGGGTCAATCCAGACGAGCTTGTGCCACACCTGCAGATCCCGCAGATCCTCGCGGCTGAAGCGGGCGGCGGCCGCCAGGCGCTCGGCGGCGGTGAGGCGCGATCCGCCCCGGCGGGCGTGGAGGTCGGCGTAGCGGGGGTAGGGCTCGATCATGCGCTGGCGCTGCGCGTGGAAGAAGTTCTCGAGGATGAAATCGATGTCGCCGGCGTCGAGGTCGTCCGCCGGTTTCAGGCTCAGCTCGAGAAAGGGATCCCGCGCGCGATCCGCGGCGAACGCTTCGAGCTGCACGAGCAGCGACGGCACCAGGTTGAAGGTCACCCGGACGTCCGGAAACTCGCGCAGCAGGGCGGCCATGCCGTAGTAGTCCTTGAGCGCGTGCAGCCGTACCCACGGCAGGATGTGCTCGCGGGTCGCGAGGTCCTGGTAGAAGGGCTGGTGCATGTGCCAGAGGATGGCCACTCGGGTCATACGTTGTAGTCTAGTGCTGGTGCCGATCCTCGACCGCTACATCGTGCGGGAAATCGTCCTGCCGCTGCTGCTGGCGCTGCTGGGCCTCACCTTCGTGCTGATGATGCCGCCCATCATGCTGAACGCCGCGCAGCTGGTCGCGCACGGCGTCCGGTGGAGCGTCGTCCTGCGCCTCCTGTTCACCCTGACCCCGCAGGCGCTGAGCGTCACAATTCCGATGGCGCTGCTCTACGGCGTGCTGTTCGGGCTCGGGCGGCTGTCGGCGGACCGCGAATTCGTCGCGCTTCAGGCGTGCGGCGTCAGCCTCTTCCGCATCGCGCGGCCGATCGCGCTCCTGGCCACGATCGCCTGCGCGGCCACCGCCTACGAGACCATCGTCGCGCTCCCCGACGCCAACCAGACCTTCCGCCAGATCACGTTCGACGTCATCGCCTCGGGCGCGGAAAGCGACATCAAGCCGCGCGTGTTCTTCCAGAACTTCCCGAACCGGGTGCTGTACGTGCGCGACATCGAACCCGCCACCGGATGGCGCGACGTCTTCCTCGCCGACGACACGCAGCCGGACCAGACGACGGTCTACATGGCGCGGCAGGGGCGGCTGGCGATCGATCGGACCCGGAAGACCGTGCAGCTGGTGCTCGAACGCGTGACGCGGCACGTGACGTTTCCCAACAAGCCCGAGGAGTACGAAGTCAGCTCCTTCGACAGCCTCGCGCTGAACATCGACTGGGAGAGCGTGTTTCCGCGGACGCAGATCGTGAAGGGCGACAACGAGAAGACGGTCGCCGAGCTGCGGCAGACCGCGGCGGAGAACATCGCCCGCCACGGAAGCGCGTACAGCCAGATCTACACCATCCACCAGAAGTTCTCGCTCCCGGTCGCCTGCTTCGTGCTGGCGCTCATCGGCGTGGCGCTCGGCGCCACGAGCCGCAAGGACGGCAAGCTCGCCAGCTTTGCGCTCGGCACGGGGGTCGTCTTCGTCTACTACGTGCTCCTCTACTCGTCCCGCGCGGCGGCGCTCGCGGGACGCCTGCCGCCCGCGCTCGCGCCCTGGATCGTCAACGTCGTGCTCGGCGCCGTGGGGATTGCGCTCGTGCTGTGGCGCACCGGGTTGTCCGACCAGGCCGTCCGCATCAACATCCCGACATTCTGGCGGCGGGGCGAGTCTCAGCCGTCCGCGGGGGGCGGTGGCGCCGCGGCCGGCGGTCGCGGCCGCATCGTGCTCGTGCTGAAGGTCCCGCACGTCGACTGGCCGCGCCCCAGGCTGCTGGACCTCTACGTCTCGCGACAGTACCTGTCGGTCTTCGCGCTGGCGTTCGTGTCGCTCGTCGGCATCTTTTACATCTCGACGTTCATCGATCTGGCCGACAAGCTGTTCAGAGGCGCGGCCACGTCGGGCCTGCTGCTCCGCTACTTCTATTTCCAGACGCCGCAGTACGTCTACTACATCATCCCGCTGGCGGCGCTGCTGGCGACGCTCGTGACCATCGGCCTCCTGACGAAGAACAGCGAGCTCATCGTGATGCGCGCCTGCGGCATCAGCCTGTACCGATCGGCGGTGCCGCTGCTGCTGTTCGCGATCGTGGGCAGCGGTGTGCTGTTCGAGCTGCAGGAGCACGTGCTCGCCGACGCGAATCGCGAGGCGGCGCGCCTCAACGCCATCATCCGTGGATGGCCCGTCCCGACCTATGGCGTGCTCAACCGGCAGTGGATTCTCGGAAAAGGCGGCGACATCTATCGCTATCAGTTCTTCGACCCGCGCGTGAACCAGTTCACCGGGCTCTCGATGTTTCACCTGGACCAGGACGCCTGGCGGCTGCGGACCGTGACCCGCGCGCAGGAGGTCCGCCTCGTGCGCCAGGCGGGACCAGACGGGCCTGCCATCGTGACGTGGCGGGCGCGCCAGGGGTGGATTCGCGAGTTTTCGACCGCGACCCGCCGGAACGTGACCCGCGCCGTCGTCACCTACACGCCCTTCGCCGATCGGGCGCTCTCGCTGGAGCCGCCCAGCTACTTCAAGACCGAAGCGCCCGAGGCCGATCGCATGACCTACGGCGAGCTCAAACGGTATGTCGCACAGCTGCAGGCCAGCGGCTACCACGCCGTGCCCTACATGGTGCAGCTGCAGAAGAAGGTCGCCTTCCCGTTCGTCGCGCTCGTCATGACGCTGCTGGCCGTGCCGTTCGCGGCGGCGCTCGGCCGCAGCGGCGCCCTTTACGGGGTTGGCGTCGGCCTCGTGCTCGCCATCGTGTATTGGACGACCCTGAGCGTCTTTGGCGCGCTCGGCGAAGGCGGGTGGATGTCGCCGTTGCTGGCCGCGTGGGCGCCGAACATCCTCTTCGGTTCCGCCGCGGCGTACCTGCTTCTGACGGTCAGAACTTAACCCCGGAAGTCACTTGAGTGGACGTCGCGCCGCTTACGTAGTGCAGGGCTTCAGCCCTGCCATTGCGGCGCGGGCAGGCCTGAAGGCCTGCGCTACCCACGTCCACTCAAGCGCCTTCCGGGATTAGAGCCGTTTTCACGAGCGTGTAGTGTCCGCCTTTAGGCGGACCGCCGCAGGCCGGCTGAAGCCGGCCACTACGTGGTGGTGAAAACGGCTCTAGCTATCTCCGGAGCTCCGCCCTGCT
>Ga0082335_1001525_pt1 | contig 48307 bp, 31 predicted proteins | sample Subgrocontami58m_FD_72375 | JGI IMG/M metagenome (GOLD analysis project Ga0082335, IMG submission 72375) | Subsurface groundwater microbial communities from S. Glens Falls, New York, USA - GMW37 contaminated, 5.8 m (SPADES assembly) (version 2) ... | reverse complement strand
TGACCGCGGAGTTCAGCACGTTGTCAATCGCTATCAGCGTCATGCCGAGATGATGAGCCATAAATGTGCGGACGACCACGCCGTTCTGGCCCTTCGGCTGGCGCCGCCGTGTGTAGTCGATTGATTCAAAGTAGCCATATGAGCCACGTAGCCCCAGGCGACCTAGCCTCTTGAGGTTCGCCAGAGCGGCTGCGGGATCGACCATCAAGGCGAGTGCACTGGCGTAGGGCGCTACGACCAGATCGTCAGAGAGCCCCCGCTTTAGCCCCAGGCCGGGCACCCCAAAAGCCTGGTACTGGTATACCTGGTTGACATCGACGGCGGCGAAGGCGGACTCAGAGATGCCCCACGGGACGCTCTGCTCCATCCCGTAGGCAATTTGAAGCCCGACGGATTCCCGGTAGGCATCGTCCAGGAGCGTGTTTCGGTAGCTACGGGTCAGGAGTACCGGCATCAAGTACTCGAACATCGTCCCACTCCAGGAAAACAGCACCCGGTGACCCTGGGCCGACCCGAAGAGGCGTCCCAGAGCGAACCAGTGCTCGCCCGGCACGTCACCACGGGCGATCGCGACCAGGCTTGCCAGCCTGGCCTCACTGGCAAGGAGGTCATAGTATGACGAGTCGAATTGTCCGCTGCCGACGTTGTACCCGATGGTGAACAACCGGCGTCTCGGGTCGTAGAGGAAGCTCATGCTCATCGCGTCGGCAAGGCGATCAACTCTGGCGATTAGACTCTCGACCTTTTCCACGAAATCAACGGTCAGAGGAAGGCCGGCCGTACCATCCGGATAGAGGGTTTCGGGGCCTCCGGGCTGAAGACTTCGGTCAACGGAGGCAAGCCATGCTGTCACCTGGTGGTCAACCTGAGCCGCCCAGTAGACGGCACTGGCCTCCCTGCTCATGGCGCCCTGGCCAACCGGAGCGGGTGGGTCGTCCCGGAGCGCTTCGACAAGTGCCCGTGCCGGCCCGACGGCTGCTCGTAGGCGAATAACGATTTCATCGGCCTCGCCTGGAGGGTTAGCGAAGAGCCTTGAGAGTTCTCTTGCGGCGTGCCCGATTTTGCCCGGACCGGCTTTCCCGGGGTGATCCTGGGCCGGCCCTTCACCGAGCCGGACCAGTGCGAGCGTGTCAGCCAAACCCTGTAGCGCTTCAGGCCCGATTGTCGGACGGGAGAGCATCTCACGGTAGCCTTGAGCGAGTGTCCAAAGGCTCGCCAGCAGGTTACCGCTATCGACAGTGGACACGTAGCGGGGCAAGAGCGGCTCAAGAGTCCGCGTGTGATACCAGTTGAGCAAGTGTCCCTCGTAGCGCTCAAGACGGTCCAGGGTGTCCAGGGTCGCTTGCCCGCGCTCCACTACCTGATCAGGCGTGAGGTAGCCGAGGTCGCGGGCCGCGAGCGTTGCGAGTAGCCAGAGGCCAATGTTAGTGGGTGAGGTCCGCTCGGCAAGCTCGACACGGGGCGCCTCCTGGTAGTTGTCAGGTGGAAGCCAGTTTGTCTGTGGCCCGACGAAGTCATCGAAGTAACGCCACGTCTCTCGGGCAGTCCGGCGGAGCATCTGCCGGTCGGCGTCAGCCATTCTCCGCTCGGGCTTTACCCCACGCCCCCCGCTGAGCCAAGCCGCGACGGCTGGCGAGAGCATCCACGCTAATAAATATGGCGCCGCTGCCGCCCCCGCGGCGGGGTTCGTTACAAAGAGCGCCACTCCCGCGCCAATTGAGGCAAAACTGATCAGCGACAACCGCCCGAACAGCGGCAGATCGCGCGATAGTGCCCTGTGATCCTTGTTGTAAGCTTGCCATTGCAGGAGATACCGGCGCGAGACAAGGTTTCTGTAGAGGGTGCGGCCGATGGCGTCGAGCGTGTATGCGGCCTGGTGTGGCATGAGCGACGCCCGTATAACGGCTCGCAGCCAGACAATGGCCTGGCCACGCCAGGCCCGCCCAGAGGCAAGGACGGCGAGCGGCTGGCCCGGCGCCCAGGTTATCAAACGCAGAGTTGGGGTCAGTAGTACCGTAAGACCTACCAGCAGGCTTACAGGCAACGCCTCACTTGGGAACGCCAGCCACCCGGTCAGGAGAAGCCCGACGCTGGTGATCGAGACCAGGCTTCGCCTCAGGTTGTCGGCGAGTTTCCAGCGGGCGAGGGGCCCGATGGGATTGGAATCTCGCCCGCCGTTTCCCGTAGGCACAGAGCCACCGCACCAGGCGGCAATCTGCCAGTCACCACGGATCCAGCGATGCTTCCGTGGAGTATGGGCGGCGTAGCTACCTGGGAAGACGTCGAAGAGCTCAATATCGCTCGCCAGGCCCACCCGGACGTAAGCCCCTTCGAGCAGGTCATGGCTGAGCAGTTTCGATTGGGGGAAGCGGCCTCCGAGTACCCGGTGGAAGGTCTCCACGTCGTAGATGCCTTTACCATAGTAGCTGCCCTCGCCCACGAGGTCCTGATAGAGGTCTGAGACAGCCTGAGAGTAAGGGTCAACGCCGATGGAATCCGCAAAGATCCGTGAGAAGCGTGTAGCGGTCGCACTCGGCAGGCTAGGGCTGACCCTTGGTTGAATTATGGCGTATCCCCCGATAACCCGCCTCCCGTCCGAAGCCAGGCGCGGCCGGTTCAGCGGATGCGCGAGGGTGCCGATCAACCGGCGGGCCGTGCCGTGGGGCAACTGGGTGTCGGCGTCCAGAGTGATTACGAACCGCACACCCTTAAGCCCGGATGAGTCGCCCGCTATCGGTCGCAGCGTTTCCAGAGAAAGCCCGCTCTCGCCGGTCAGCCAGGCGTTGAGCTCTTCTAGCTTACCGCGCTTCCGCTCCCAGCCCATCCAGCAGTGCTCGGTTTTGCTCCAACGGCGCGGGCGGAGGAAGAGGGCGAAACCGCGTTCGCCATAGAGGCAGTTGAGTCGGTCGATGCCTTGGACCGCGGTCTTCACCAGAGCAGCGTCCTCCGCTGTCTCCCGCTCGCCCGCGTCCGGGAGGTCGGCCAGGAGTGCAAACCGGAGATTGGGGTCGCGGTTCGCCAGATAGCGGATCTCGAGCTGTTCAAGGTCTGCTTGAATCGAATCGGGAGAATTAAGCATTGTGGGAACCACGACCAGCGTCCGCCACTCGTCAGGCACGCCATCGGTAAAGGCGAGCTTCGGCAGAGGCTGAGGATAAAGCACCACTGCCAGGATAAAGTTGATGCACTGGACCGCCAGCTCGCTAGCCGGCACAGCAGCCAGAAGGCAGAACACGAATAGCATAGCAAGCCGGACGGAGTCCGCACCATTGGTGACACCGAGTGTGAACAGAGCCGACAATATCAATAGCGTTCCCAAGGCGATACTGCCAAGATACGCGAGGGCTGGCCTCCGGAAGAAGATGCTCACGCGCAGATGTTGACGAATCGTCGGGCGATAGCCTACGCTGACCTCCAGCGACGGGCGTCCGGCGCCGATCAAGTAGTGTCCCACATGGTCTGGAGTGGCTTCCCCGGATGATCCAGCCATGTCCACGGCCAGCTGGGCGACCTCGATCTCGCTCACATGCGAGCGCCGGCCGATCTCCTCAATCACGTGGCGATAGCGATCGCGTGTCCCGAAGTCCATCCCGCGGTAGACATCTGCCGGGTCTCCCCTCAGTGCCTCATCGACGAGACTTACCTGTTCGAAGATGTCGCTCCAGTCCAGTCTGGCAAGTAGTCGCAGGCTGCCGATCCCATTGGCAATAGTCAACTGGTCGGCGCCGTGGCGACAGACTTCCTGTTCGATTGCCTCGAAGACAGGCTGGCCCCACTGTAGTTCACAGCAGGTCAAGACTGGGCCGAGTGCGAGGGGCTCGCCCTGGAGTTGGCTGATGAGACGATCAGCGAACACGGTTGAAGGGTCTGGATGCTCGCGGGCCATTTCAGCAAGAAAATAAAGGAGGCGTTCCGGGGAACGGCGAGCACCGGCGAGCAGTCGATTTGCCCAGAGATCTGCCTTCTCGAACTCATGTTGCTGCTCGTCTATCCCGGCGGATAGGTAGCTCAAGCTCTCGACCAGGGCGAGCCGGAGTAGTAAGGGTAGCGCCCATAGCTCTCTCATTGTTAGGGGAGAGACTCGCTGATAGTCGCGGAGAAAGCCGATGATGTCTTGCTCAGTCAGTTCAGCATCCGTGTGGGCGATCAGCTCGGCGGCCAGGTCGTAAGCCCGCGGCTCGCCGTGGCGCGAGCCCATCTCCAGCGCAGGTAGCAAGTCGTAAAGCTGGTGGGAGAGGTTCCGGCGCACGTCCGCGATTTGGTACTGGATCACGTACGTGTTGTCGAGAAGCCACTCTGCCGAGATGGAGATACTTTGCTCCAGTTGTACAGCGTGGGCAAGGTCTACAGTAATCGCGTCGACAATATGCTCACAGTCGCGGAGGCGGTCCCAGAGTTGCTCAGGACGTCGCCCTCGGAGCGCACCGACATGTAGGCCCGCTAACGTGGCGGCGTAAAGCCTCAGCCTTTCCGATGAGAAGCGCTCGCGTCGTTGGAGCCCGGCGACCCTGCCGGGGATCTCCCGATGGGGGCGGATGATGAACGTCGCTGGCGGTTCTTCCTCAGCTTCACGGAGTAAGGCTACTGTTGCTCTGGCCTGTTCAACCTTCACTTCGGCAATCACCAGCGTTTCGCCGGCCGTCACCCAGCGTCGGTACCGATCAAGAACGGACTTGCGCACCCCGCGGTCTAGCCATCGGCCCACGAGCCAGCTCGGTATCGTTCCGGCCGCGGTCAAAGCGGCAAAGGCCGGCCATTCAGCAGCCCATTGGCCAGATGGCATCGGTGCAACCAACACAGAGTAGACAGCAGTCATGACAAGCGCGATCACACCGCCTGCCAGGGCGCTCCAATACGCAAGGAAACTGTTGGCCTCGAGGAAAATGCGTCCGTTGGGCAAGCTGGAGATTGCGGTAGCGCGCCGGAAACCGCTGCGGCGGATATTAAGAAGTGCCAACCGGCCAGTCTTCCTGTCTGAGTATGAGCCCAGGACGAGCGACGATCTCGCTCTTGAGGCAATCCTGGTCAGGTCGATAATAATCTCCTTCCGGGCCGCGGCTTAGCCTGGGTGTAGACATCTTCGGGGAAAACTGCCGATTCTGTCACGTGTTCGTAGCAGGAGCAGCTCGCCAAGTGGCCCACAACCGCCACACTGTCCGCCTTTAGCAAGTTTCTCCCAATACCTTTTGACAGTGCACTATCCCCTATCCTACTCCATCGCGGGCAACATTAATAGGAGGCCAATAGGAAGCCTGGGGAGAGGTTTGGTTTTTAGGTAATAACAGAGGCGCCCCTGCTTTCCGCAAAACCAGTTGTTTGCGTCGCAAGACTCGTACTTAGGCTACGGACAGGCGCGGCGCGCCCCTTTTTCCTTGAGCCAGTCTGCCCTCAACTGTTTGAAGGTGTCGTCAACGGGCCGGCTGTTGCCGTCCATGAGGCCCCACTTCTGGTCCACAGGCTCAGGACCTTCGGTCGTCCAGACATATGGGGCTCCGCCCATCACATAGTCTGGATGCGACCGGATCATCCTCCACATGTCAAGATAGCCCATGGCCCTTCCACCGGGCCAGAACTCCTCTGCACCAAACTCGGTCACAAAGAGAGGCCGGTCGAAGCCGTAGTACGGCCACGTGTCGAGGATGCGCTCCAGCTCCATGGTATAGATGTTCATTCCATACAGCAACCATTGCCGCTCCGGGGGCGTTCTTTGGAGGAATCTGACGATGACAGGCACAAAGAAATCCTCACTCTCACGGTAGATAACAGGATGATTGGGGTCCAGGCTGTGCATAAGGTCTACCAGCTCCAGATAGAAGCGGCCGAAGGCGGGCATCATCTCGGGAGGCAGCCCATCGAGGACGACTTCGTTTCCCACACCCCACATACGCAGGGCGGGATGGTCCTTGAACCTCGCCACCTTGGCGGCTGCCTGGTTCAGAAGGTCCTGACGGAAAGCCTCGTCCTGGTAATTGCCGTCCCAAGGGAGCATGAAAGGCATGACTACCCCTATGCCGTACTTGTAGGCGTAATTCAGGGTAACCTCGTCGAACTTATCCTGCTCATATCCCTTGTCGGCATCCCATCCGGTGATGTGATTGACCCCAGCCCGGCAGAGGATACGGAAGTCACGGTCGTAGTTGGCTGCACGCTCCTCGTCAGACAGGTAGCGGTATATAGGGTTATAGCCCATCCCAATAAACACCTGCGGCTCGCCGTTCACCAGGTAGCGAAAGACGCTCTCTTCAGGCTTATCTACTAAAACCCGGCTCGGGCCGGAGTTTGGTGAGGGCAACATTGCCGCCGGCTGAGACGCGGCGGTCTGTCCGTCTCGAGACGGGGTCCTCGTTTGCTGATCTGGGACGTTTTGGGTAACGGGCCGAGGCAGGTCGGTACTAGCAACTCGGGACCACGTAAACCACGCGGCTCCTAGAAGATCAATAATGATGAGGGCAACTACCAGGGCCGGCAACCGAAGGCCGCGTAGATTCATGGACCGCCGCCTTCATTCCGGAACGCCCGTCCGATAGGCCAAGACGAGCGGTCAGGATAGGTAGTTACGATGCCAGGCTCGTGCTTCCAGCCCTTCTCCAGGGTCGCCTCGTTGTAGTCCTGGGAACCTATGCCTAAAATGATGTTAACCTCGCCTCTAAGGGATTGTATTGGATTATCCGACTCTCCAAGCCAGATTGTCAAGGCAAAGTTAATCGGCGGCGCCTTCGTGAATTGCACAAGAGCGGATGCCTATGTTAGCATTGCGGAAAAGTGCGTTGGCGAGGCGGCCTCCAGCACCCAGTATCAGACCCGGGAGTTAGCAGGCGAATTGCACCGGTGTTATTGATACCGATGAAATAGCGCCCTGCGGGCTCCATGCGCCGGCCAACAAAAGCGGGAGTTGTTTGATGCCTAATTCCAACCAACAGGACGTCTACACTTGTTTGGCCTTGATGTGGACAGACTCGAACTGGGGATGGCTGGACCGGATGCCCAGTAGTGGTGCATTGCAGGCGATGCTCAGGGAGACTTTCACCGAGGAGGAAGCCCTCGCCTTATGCGCAGTCCCTATGAGTGATGTCCCCCTTGATCTGGTTACCCTGGATGAGATAGCCCCAAACAGCAGGCTCCCGCGAGAGAGGCTGGAGGAGATCCTGGATGGTATCGTAGCACGCGGGCACCTTTACTGCAGGACGGCCGCCGACGGCAAAAAGGCTTACACTGTTCCCAGGCTGGGTTTCGGCTTTCCTCAGATCTACTTTTGGAAGGGGGAGCCAGACTCCCTCACGGAGAAGATTGCTATCCTGCAGCGAGACCCTGAGGTCTCCCAGGCCACCATGGACCTCTACACCGGGTCGGAAACGAAACCCTATAGATACATTCCAACCTCTGAGGCTATCGACCCCCAGTGGCAAAACGTCTACCCTTCAGAGACCATTGAGAAGGTGATAATGAGGGCCAGCAGATTGGCTCTAGCCCACTGCCCTTGCCGCGTGAGGTACCGGATGGTCAAGGGAGAGGGCTGCGGGCACTCCACCGATGTCTGCATAAAGCTAGACGAGCTGGCGGAGCTGGTCATAAACGCCGGTTTGGCCAAAGAGATAAGTCACGAAGAGGCGTTGGCGACCATCAAGAAGGCCGACGACGAGGGGCTGGTGCATTTCACTGATAACACAGCGGAGGGGATCAAACATATCTGCAATTGCTGTGGCGATGCTTGTTGGAATGTCAGGCCGATTCGTCGGAGGCAGATGCCCCGTGATGTAATCATGGCGACCTACTTTCTGAGGGAGACTAGCGACGCTGATTGCATAGCCTGTGGTGAGTGTGTCAAGATCTGCCCGGTGGCTGCGGTCACCATCCAGAACGACGTGGCGACGGTTGACCGTGACTGGTGCATCGGGTGCGGCATCTGCGTGCCCAGGTGCCAGACCCAGGCCATCAAGCTCGTAGAAAAGGAGAACAAGCCCTTGCAGTCAACCGGCTTCACGGAGCTGTATGCCCGCATCAGCAGCGCTCGGGCCTCTGCCTCGACGGCCAAATCGGAATCAGGTCAGGCGTGATGCGGGACGCATTTGCGCTCTAAGTGTGTAACAGGCTCAACATGCCAGATGATAGCCAGCATTTCTAAATAGGAGGATCGAAGATGGCTCGTCCGGGGGAACAAAACATTTACGCTCGCTTGGCATTGCTATGGACGGATGCGACCTGGGGCTGGTTCGATCATCTACCTCCGTCCGGTGCGTTGGAGACGATGCTTCGGGAGAGCCTTTCGGAGGACGAGGCCCAGGCATTGTGCGACATACCCCTCAAAACGGTCCCGCTCGACTTCGTAACCCTGGACGAAATCGCTGCCAGGAGTGACTTTCCGCCGGACAGGCTAGAGCAGCTCCTGGACGGGGTCGCTTCGCGTCGCCTCTTGTTCTCAAAGACGACCCAGGAAGGTAAGAAGGCCTACGCGCTTCTGAAAGCGGGTTACGGTTACTCGCAGATCTTCTTCTGGGACGGAGGGAAGCACCCCCGTGCCCAGTATGTGGCCGAATACTTCAAGTCGCCGGAGATCATCAAGGCCACACTCGAAATGCATACCACTATCAAGACCAAGCCCTTTAGATACATCCCCACTACCGAGGCCATCGACCCGCAATGGCAGAACGTCTACCCCTCTGAGACGATCGAAAAGGTTATAGAGAAGGCCTTCAAGATTGCCCTGGCGCAGTGCCCATGCCGGATCAGGTACGAGTTCCAGAATGGCAAGCCCTGCGGGCACTCCCTGGATGTTTGCATCAAGTTGAACGAGCTGGCGGAGCTGATTATCGACGCCGGGCTGGCCAAGGAGATCAGCCACGAAGAGGCCGTCCAGGTGCTGAAGAAGGCGCAAGCGGAGGGACTGGTGCATTTCGCCGATAACACCGGCGAAGACATGAAGCACATCTGCAACTGTTGCGGCGATGCTTGCTGGAACGTCGGCCCGATTCGGCGACGGCAAGTGCCCCGCGATGCGCTACTGGCGACGTATTTCCTTCGTGAAACCAATGAAGAAAAGTGCATCGCTTGCGGGGAATGCGTGAAAATTTGTCCGGTTGCTGCTGTCGAACTGGAAGATGGCGTTTCCAAAGTTGACCTGGACTGGTGCATAGGATGTGGCGTATGCGTCCCGAGATGTAGCACCGATGCGATCAGACTGGTCGGGAAGCTGGACAAGCCCAGGCAGAGCCTCAACTTCGCGGACCTGCATATGAAAGTGAACATTGAGCGCAGCGCCAACGTGGAAGCCAGAAGCGAACAGTCAGACAGGTGATGGTCTTGAGTGAGCTAACGGATGCGAAGGGGAACAGGCAGGAGATCCATCTCAAGATGGATTTCCTGCAGGAGCAGGGGAAAATGGCGGAGGCCAACCGGAAGCTCTTAGATGATCATGGGGTAACCATGATCGATATCATGGGCTCTGTGGGGACCGGCAAGACCTCACTGGTGGAACAACTGGTGCGGACCCTCAAGGAAAGGCGCCGGGTCATAGTCTTGAACGGAGACCTGGCAACCACTATCGATCAGGACCGGATCCTCAGACATGGCGTGGAAGCCGTGCAGGTCAATACGGGCAAGGAGTGTCATCTGGACGCCGCTCTGGTGCGCTCGGTCCTGGATCGCCTGGACCTGGACCGGATCGACTTGGTGCTGGTGGAGAACGTGGGGAACCTCATTTGCCCGGCGGATTTCCCGTTGGGGTCTCACAAGCGGCTGATAGTAGTGAGCGTCACGGAGGGGCCTTATGTGGCCGTCAAGCACCCTCACGTGTTCGCAGAGATGGATTACGTGGCAATCAACAAGATAGACCTTGCTGAGACATTGGGTGTGGACGTTTCAAAGCTGGTCGGGGACCTCATGAAAGTGAACCCTAATGTACGTATTTACCAGACCAGCTGCAAAGACGGCGCGGGCATACCGGAATTGATTGCTGGTCTGATCGGAGAGACTTAGGTTTGCACGAATTCGGCATAACCTCCAGGATTGTGGCGGCTGTCTCGAGAGTAGCCTCGGAGAACGGTGCTACCAGGGTGATAAGGGTTGACCTCTTGATTGGGCAACTGACATTTCTGAGCCCTCAGCAAGTGAAGCTCGCATACGACCTGCTGGTGAAAGGAACGCCTCTGGAAGGCTCTGAATTGGCGATTCAGGCGAGTGAGGGTCTGGTCGAATGTCGAAGCTGTCGACACCAGCGTGAAGTAAAGGTGCAGCTTCCCGAAGACCCGAATAGCTTCACGGACCCACTGCCGCTGTTTGCCTGCTCCGAATGCGGGGGCAAGGTAGATGTCATTAAAGGCAAAGAGTGCGAGGTCACGGGAATCGCGATAGATTCGTAGAAATTCACCCGGCACCAGGTCAACGGCCCATAACTACTCCAGACAAAGGCACCTGCTAAGGACCCCATAGACCCCGTACCAGACTCCCTACCGAGGCTCATTTCACGCTCTTACTCCTTCTTGCATCCTCGTTTGGTTGGGGTGAAGAAGAATTCATGGAATTGCTGTGTCCAGTGGCGTACCATTGAAGCTGGATGTCTTCCGTCTCGAGGCTGGTTTTTCCAAAGCCTCAGTACGCCGGGGGTGGGCGTGAGCCCCGGCCCCATAGAGGCAATGCTAAGTTGCCGATGAATCACTGTGCTGAGCGAAGCCACCTGCGGGCCGGAATGATAACTCTTGAGAGGCTAGAAATGCCTGTGGATGCCCAGACAGGGGGTCAGAACGACAAGCAGGAGCAAGGCGAGCTCCAGGAGAGGATATCTGACTGGCTGGATATCCCCCTGGCGGTTCTCGCTCTGGTGATGCTCGGACTCCTGATCCTGGAGTTCACTGTGGAACTGAGCCCGGGATGGGCCGAGCGAGTTGCCCAGGCGGAAACCGCAATTTGGATCATCTTCGCCATCGCCTTTGCAATAGAGCTTACTCTCGCACCATCAAAGCTCGATTATCTGAAGAAACACTGGCTGACGGCTATTTCCGTCGCGCTGCCGGCCTTCCGGGTGGTAAGGCTGTTGCGTATCGCAAGGGCCTTCCGTGCAGTAAACCTCGTTCGCATGGTTACCGTGCTGAATCGGGGGACCAGGGCCTTGGACTTCATCGCACGCAGAGGACAACTTGGGTACGTGTTGGGGCTCGCGACTATTATTACCGTTGCCGCCGCCGCTGCCGGCTACTTCTTCGAACGAGAAGAGCCCCAGGCGAGCATCAGGACTATTGGCGATGCCCTTTGGTGGGCAACGACCACTATTACGACAATCAACGGCCAGCTTGAAGCGATCACCTTTGAGGGTAGGGTGATCGGTCTGATTCTTAGACTTGCCGGGCTTGCATTGAGCGGGTATTTCACGGCGATGGTTGCCGTGTATTTGATCGGAGGAATAGGGCGTCCGGGTGGGATCGAAGAAAGCAAAGCTGACTTGCAGGAACTGCGGTCGGAGATCAAGATCCTGCAGCAGCAAATAGAAGGATGGCGCGAGGAGGACCGACGGGAGGGCGGTCAGTAGAAATAACTGCCCCTTTGCTGGCGAGAGTGCGATAGTCTCTGTTCTACCAGCCCCCAGAGTAGATTCTCGTGACGACCGGCAGGTAGGTCGCATATGTTCCCGCCGAGGACGGGACAAATGCCGAGTAGGCGCCGGGTGGACTGGCCGCGGAACGCCGGGACCCGGCGCGGTCCATGCTTATGGTGTTGGCAAGGTTCCCCGCCGGCACCGCTGGTGCTGCTGGCGCATCGCTCCACGTGAAGCTTGGCGCCAGGTAGGTCGTAGCTGTGAAAACGTTGCCTCCGGCTGCGGGGCGGAAGTCGCCGTGTTCGGGGTCGGCCAGTTGTGGCAGCAGGAGGTTGACCGTATTGCTCACTGCCAGTTGTGCCGGGTTGCAGGTTGGGTTAGAGGCTTCACAGCCTTCGCCCGCGTTGCCAACGCCTAACGGATGATCAGCCGGTCCATTCCAGATCAGGTTGCCGGCAATGACCAGATTATCGTCGGTTTTGGCCGGCGCTGGGGCGTTCCGGAACCCGGCTGGCAGCGCCTGCGGTCCGTTGGCGGCGAAATGCGAGTAGAGCGTCTGCGAAGGTGCCGGATTGAAGAAGATGTTGTTGAATACGTAGATATTGCGGTTGGAGATGGCGGACACGTTTTCAGTCTGGAAGTCCGGTCCCCAGGCTCCCTGCTGGACAAGCGCAGTACAACTGGCGACCGGATCGGGGATATCATCGGTCGGGGTACAGCCGCGTTCCCCTTGGACGAACTGCGAGAGCGCAAAGCCATTGGCGGTTGACGTGCCAACACGGTACAGGGTGTTGTGGGCCAGGAGAGCGTTGTAGGCCCCGGAAATGCTCATGCCCACGCCGGGGATGTCGTGCAGCACGTTGTTGATGAACTTGATATCGTAGACCTCGTAGTGCAACCACGGCACGCGCATGACGGCAAGGTTGGCGGACTGCCCGGCCTGGAAACCCAACTGGCAGCCGGAGAACTCGTTACCTTCGACTTTCAAGTAGGCGGTGCCACCCTCACTGGCTGCCGTGATTATCCACCAAAATGTCATTGATCCAATTCCCCACGGGCTGACCTTTCCACGATAGCCGACCTCGCGGAACGTGTTCACTCACGGAAAATCAATGAAACTTACAGTAATTGGCTGTAAGGTGGATAAGACTACGGTGTCATATTCCGCCTAGGGTATCCACGCGGCGCCATCTTGGAAGTGGCCGCCCGCTTGGTCGTGCGCCGTTCAGAGGCTATCTGTGTGTGGAGACGAAGAATGAAGGTCCTGGTTACGGGCGGCGCAGGCTTTGTAGGCTCTCATGTGGTTGATAGGTTAATTGAAGTAGGGCACTCAGTTGTTGTGGTAGACAACCTGTCCACAGGCAGGCGTGAAAACCTGGCTCCTGAAGCCAAGTTCTATCAGGTCGACATCTGCAGTCCCAAACTACTCGAGGTGCTTGATAGCGAGAGGCCAGCGTGCATAAGTCATCATGCCGCTCAGGTCAGCGTCCCCGCCTCAATCCAAGACCCGTTACGAGATGCAAATACCAACATAATGGGGTCCCTTAATCTGCTTGCGGCATGCGTCAACATAGGGATCAAGAAGTTTATCTATATCTCTACTGGTGGCGCCGTCTACGGGGAGCCCGAATATTTGCCATGTGACGAAGACCACCCCATTAACCCTCTTTGTCCTTACGGGGTGAGCAAGCATTCGGTGGAACATTACCTGTATCTATATAGCTCTCTGCATGGCTTGAACTACACGGTGTTGCGTTATCCTAACGTCTACGGACCCCGCCAGGGTGTCCAAGGCGAGGCAGGCGTCGTGGCCATCTTCGCCCAGCGCATGCTGGGCGGCAATGAAGTGGTGATAAACGGGAGCGGTGAGCAGGAGCGGGACTTCCTCTACGTTTCGGACGCCGCAGAGGCTAACCTCTTGGCTCTTGATAGGGGCGATCGGCGCACATATAACCTGGGATGGGGCGAAGGAGTCTCAGTTAATCGACTCTTTGGCCTTCTCAAGGATATAACGGGATACTCCGGGAGGGAGATTCATGGCCCTCCCGTTCCGGAAGTCTTCAAGTCTTGCCTGGAGGCCCGCAGCGCCCGCACGGAGCTCGGGTGGAAACCGAGAATCGCATTAGAGGAGGGTCTGCTCCGCACGGTTGACCATTATCGACGGATAGCTGGTTGACCCAACTGCCGGGTTCAGTTAGCCTTCAGTAGCGCTCTGGCTTAGGCTCCGGAGCGTGGGTTCCGTTGTTGCGATTCAAGCCGTCCCGGCGGGGGAAGCGGTCATCCTGCTTCGCATCCAATCGACAGTCAGCCTAAGACCTTCTTCCAGAGGCACCCTCGCCTCGAATCCAAGCACTCGCCTGGTCTTCTCTACGTCCGGGACCCTGCGTGGAGTGTCCTCGAAGTGAGGGCCGAAGACTTCGCTGTAAGCGATGTTGGTGATAGGAGAGGATGACCCGGTTATGGCCCTGACCAACGAAGCGAGATTCGAGAGGCTCGACTCTCTCTTGCATCCGATATTGAAGACCTCGCCTAAAGCCTGAGGCGTTGTTGCAGCGACAATGGTGCCTTCTACGGTGTCCTTGACAAACGTGAAACATCTGGTCTGGCTCCCGTTGCCGTGTACCGTTAGGGGCTTTCCTGTAAGGGCCTGTGTTATGAACTTCGCAATCACAGACCCGTAGCCGATGGGATCGACCCTTGGACCGTAGCTGTTGAAGTAACGTACGATCGATACATGCAAGCCCTCCCTGGAATACGCCAGTGCCATGTGTTCATCAAGTGCCTTGGCCGTGCTATAAGACCAGCGAGCCACAGATGTGGAACCGAGTAGCCGATCCCCATCCTCTCTAAACGGAATGGCCTCACTCTTTCCGTAGATCTCTGAGGTGGATGCAAGAAGTACCCTGATCTTTCGACGGTAGGCCTCTTTCAATACTGTCTCGGTCCCGTTTACATTTACCAGTATGCCCCGAAGCGGATCATCTACGATGTACTTAGTCCCGACCCGGGCTGCCAGGTGAAAGACGAGCCCACAACCCTCCATGGCACGGCTGACAATAGCGGGGTCCGTTATGCTGCCCTCCAGCAGACGGAAGGAGGGGTTCGGAAGGTTATGGATGACATTCTCGCGTTTTCCTAGAGAGAAGTCATCCAGCACCACTACCTCGTAGTCCCGGCTGAGCAAGTCATCAACGAGATTCGAGCCGATATATCCGGCCCCCCCGGTTACTAGCGCTCTCATTACGCCTCCTTACGTCTATTCTACCGTGACGCTCTTGGCGAGGTTGCGAGGCTGGTCCACATCGCAGCCCCGTCGCAAAGCGATATGGTAAGCAAGAAACTGCAGGGGAATGACGGTTAGCACCGGTGAAAGAAGGCGGGATACCGGCGGTATGCTGACAACATGGTCAGCCTTGGCTGCGATGTCGCTGTCCCCATCGGTGGCCAGGGCAATCACGACGCCTCCCCTGGTCTTGACCTGCTCAATGTTGCTGAGCATCTTGTCGTAGACGTTGTCTTTCAGGGCGATGGCTACAACGGGCATCTGGTCGTCTATCAGGGCGATAGGCCCGTGTTTCATCTCCCCTGCCGGGTATCCCTCGGCATGAATATAGCTGATCTCCTTGAGCTTCAGGGCGCCCTCCAGGGCTATAGGATAGTTGACTCCACGAGACAGGTAAAGGAAGTCCGAGCGCTTGAAGAAATGCTGGGCCAGTGAGTCATAATGACCATCGTGGTCCAGGAGATCACCTACCAGGTGAGGCAGACGCACCAGGTCGTCCACCAGTCCCTTCATACGTCTTACACCAATGGCGCCGCGGGTCTTACCGAGGTGCAGGGCAAGCAAGTAGAGCGCCACCAGTTGCGACGTAAAGGCCTTGGTACTGGCTACGCCAATTTCCGGCCCGGCGTGCGTGTAAATGACCCCACTGGCGAGCCTTGTTGCCTGGCTGCCGACTATATTGCAGACGGTAATCTGTTTTGCACCTTGCCGGCGTCCTTCCTCCATGGCTGCCAGCGTGTCCACCGTCTCACCGGACTGGGTGATGGACACGAGAAGGCTGTCCTTTTGCAAGAGGGGTGATCGGTAACGGAACTCGGAGCCGTAGTCCACTTCTACCGGTAACTGGCAGAGGTCCTGAATCATGAACTTACCGACCAAACCAGCATGCCAACTGGTGCCGCAGGCGACAATGACCACGCTCTTGATGGACCGGCATTCTTCGTTGGTAAAAGGAAAGTCCTCCAGCAGCACGTCCGGCGGGTCCAGAGAAACTCTCCCCCGGATGGTGTCGGTGATAGAGCGGGGCTGCTCCATGATTTCTTTGAGCATGAAGTGTTTGTAACCCCCCTTGGCAGCGGCGACAGGGTCGTAAGGAACCACTTGCGCTTTCTTGGGGGCGATGCTGCCATCGGTTTGGTAGCAGGTAGCCCCTTCCGGCGTGACAACGGCCGTCTCTCCGTCATGGAGGAAGATCATCTTGCGAGTGTAGGGAAGGATGGCCGGCAGGTCGCTTGCGACGTGCATCTCACCATCACCGCATCCCAGGACGACTCCACCGGCACTGCCAACTCGGGCCGCCACCAGCCTCCCGGGCTCACGTCGGTCCATGACGAGAATGGCGTGTGCCCCCTGAACAAGGGCCATCATCCGGTGCATGGCTGTCCTCAGGGTGCTGCCTTCCGCCAGGAACTTCTCCAGGAGATGGGGCAGAACCTCCGTATCCGTCTGGGAGACGAAGATATGGCCCTCTTTCTGCAACCGCTTCTTCAAGTCGCGGTAGTTCTCAACGATACCGTTATGTATTACTACTATGTCGCCACGGCAGTCAGTATGCGGATGGGCATTGACATCGGAGGGTTCTCCGTGTGTTGCCCAGCGGGTATGGCCGATGCCGGTTGAACCCTGGGGCATGTCGCCGTCTTGTAAGCAGGCGATGAGATTGGCCAACTTGCCAGTGCACTTGCGGATGGCTATATTCCTGTCGGCGTCAATGACGGCAATGCCGGCGCTATCGTACCCGCGGTATTCGAGTCTCTCAAGTCCCTCGACCAGTAGAGGACCGGCGCTGCGTGGACCCACATAGCCAACTATGCCACACATAGAATCCCCACCCCCAATTGGCTAACTCTGTACTCAGCCTTGCCCCCGAATCGAAGATCTTCTAGCGCTTGCTGCCCGCGCGGACAGACTCTGCTGCCATAGCTCCGCATATCATGGGACACATCTTAGCCGGACTAGCTGAAAAACCCATAAACGTTTGCTGACGGACCTCGACGCATTCTCCCTCCTAAACAGATGCACGGGGAGAGGAGTCGGAACCCGGCCGGTAGTTGGCGTCGTTGCTGAATGCGGCCGCCGACTGCTGCATAGGCGTGACGTCTTTACGCAATACTGCTACGTGGTTGATCCGCTATGGCCGCGGCGGTCTTGGAAACCGTTGCGGTCTGGCCCGACATCGAGGACAGCAATGCCGGCATCTCGCCGGATGCGCCACTTAGTTAGCCTGCATAAGTTGGAGTACCTCGGTAGATTGTGGACCGAGTGAGACAGGTAGAGTACGGGCAGAGCCTGGTGGACTTAGCTGGTACTGCTCCCCAGCCACTAGCGCCAGGGCGGTGGCGGGAGCCTCGGGCAAACTGAGCGATTGCGCCTCTATCGTGATGACAACCGTGACAGGGACCTCCCGCGTGTTGCGCACTGTGAAGTTCAGGTTTGGCCACGCTCCGAACCTCTCTATGTATACTGCCGGGTCGGAGGTCTTCGCATGGGTCATCGGTTGCCACCCCGCTATGTTTAGCCTCTTGATTAGTGGGACATAGCGGCGAAACAGAGGCCGGTCCCGATTGTAGAGGCGGGAATTGTCCCAATACGGGTCCGTGGCCGAATCATGGCTGAACATGCTTGGGTAGATGCCGTAGAACAGAGACACCTGGAAGTAACGATCCACCATCTCCTGGCTCATATTGTCGAACTCGGTGTTCATGAGGAGTCCGTACGGCCTCTGGTATGAAAGCGTGCGCCGGTAGTTCATCAGGGCGTCTCCGTCCGGCGAGAACGATCCGCTCTTCATCCAGTCAACCTCAACGCCCGCGATGTCAAAAAGGTCAGAACCCCAGGGCAGGTTGTTGCGGACACCATTACCCATCGCCCATCTTCCGTTCCGGTGCACCTCATCAGCCAACCAGCGACTATACTTGGTAATCGCAAAAGCCTCCGGCATTCCCAGGCGCCGATCAGCTGTGCGAAATGTCAACGGCACATCTGCGGTTGTGAAGTGCTCCGCTCGGAAATTCAGAGTGCTGGCCCGGCTTTCAAGACTATCGAGGTATTCGCCGTCTAGTCCTGATGCGACATCATAAGCTTTGCGCGCCTGTTCGTTCCATTCGAGGTTTGCCTTGTTGAGCGGGTATGGTGCGCCCCCGATATCGGGATCCGGATTAAGCGTGAAGACAACGCAGCCAACAGGTCCGTCGCACCATGGCTTGGTGTCTATATCGTAGCTGTAATGGCCCCGGTCGTCGAAAAGGCCGGAGCTAAGAGTAGCCTCTGCCTGGCGTTGCTCCGATCCTGACCCGTTCTTCTGCCGGTCCCGCAGATAAGAGACAAGGTTGTCGTGGTTGCTTGGGTTCACTTTAGGATCGCTTAACGGGAACCAACTGGACCAGGGCTCGGACAGGTAGCGCAGACTGGTGATACCCGCCGCGTCGTCAAAAGAGACCTGTTGCAAATCATTTATCTCGTGGAATGCAATACCGAAATCACCGATGCTGGGAATCTCGGATATGTCTGAAAAAGCTACCCAGATGCCCTCCTGCTCGGGCGGCACCCGGCGAGCAAATGCATCCGGGAAGCGGTCATAATAACGCTGGGCAGCAGCCCGGAAGCCCCATTCAGACTCGAAACGGTATATTACGAGGTCGGCCCAGGCTCTCTTCGGGAACTTGGCGGTGAGTGGCGATATGCCTAGATCGAAAGCAGCGTAGAACTGCCTGCTGGCCGGATTGTAGACCAGACGGAAGATACGAGGACTATCCAGCGGCACCGCCAAGGCAATCCCTCCAGCGGGTCCGCTCAAGCTTGCCCACGGGTACTTGCTCTGATGTCCGGTCGCCCCGAGGCCATTGGGTAGAGAGAAGTTAGATAGCTCAGTGACGCCATCTATCTTGCGTTCAGCGCGGATATCGTCACCCCAAGTCCACCCCTGGGCGTTAACCGGCAGGGCAAAATAGAGTGTTATGGCTCGGTCACGGCCGGAGGCGTCCTGCAGCTCGGCGTGGATGTCTATTCGATCAGGGCCGGTGGTATATTGGGCGCTGAACTTAAGGTCTAGCGAGTTTATATCGGCAAGGTGGGCAATACCGCTCTCACCTCGACTAAGTGCACCGCCCACATGGATGAGTTCGGACTGGCTGAGCACGTCTCGCACGAAGAAGCCCGATGCATAAGCATAATCGGCGTCGTTGACCGGGATGTTGTCTATTGCGAGTCCCGTAACAGCGGCGCCTATCGAAGAGAGTTCTAGGGTTAGCCCGTCCGCAGTGCTCAGCGGAAGCGACGTGTCCCCGAAGAGCGGCGGGTCAGGACGCTCAGTGGTGGCTAGCATGCCATCAAAGAGCTGTGTGTCTGTTTGCACCTCTTGTAGTGTCAGGTCGTCGAACCAGGCGGTGCCGGCATGTGTGTTTCGAAGCAGAACGTTGACACCGACGGACTGAACGGGTTTCTCCGGCCGGATAAAGCCTTCTCTAAGCTGCCAATCGTGAGTGCCGGGGGCGAATTCAAGTGCCTGCCCGAACAGATTAGTCCCATCAGTGTAAAGCACGTCCAGGTAGAGACTGTAATCAGCGTTTGCCTGTCCGGTCACGTCCGACGCCTTGCTCCAGGCGCTGAAATAGAGGGGGAAGGGCTTCTCCTGGTTCAGCACAACTTCCTGGTAAGCAGCGTGCTGGTCAATGGGGACATCACTGGTGAGCCGGAGCGCGCGGCCTCCCGAATGCCCGCTTCTATCATCCAAAGTATAGCCGGAGAAGTGGGCATCCCAATTGCTGGCCAGTCCGTGCGAAGTCGTCTCGAAACTGGCGTTGCTAAGCAGGTTCTGAGACATCGGGATATCCCTGCTGGCCGGCTTAAAGACGGTCCACGGACGACTTTTATGCAACAGCCCCTCTCCTGCCAGGAAGTTGAGCACTATCAGCAGCCCTCCAACGCCGAGCATCAAGCTGATTCGCCGCTTCGTCAATAGTCTTCGGCTGTTCATCTTCCCCGCCGGTGCGCTCACTCATGCGCTTGGTGATTCGTTTGAAGAGTCGGCTAAGTCCATCCTACCCCTTCCCTCTGTGGCTTTCAATGCCACCGGGCGGTGTCAAAGAACCCTCTGTTGGCGAGCTCATTAGCGTTACTCGAAGCGCCCGGCCAGGTATCTTGTTCGCTCTTGTTCCGGCTTGAAGATTCAGCCAGCCCCAAGGCGCAGGGGTTGACACGGTTCTAGTAATAGTATATACACGGGCTATACACTAGATGACAATTTAGTCATAAGTGGAACGCTGGGTGGAACTTGCACTCGTGCTATGGATCTACCAATGAATGGAGGCGAAAAACAGTATGAACAACTTCAGGCCAGGAATCATTGACTGCCTGCTAGTCATGATCTCGTCGCTCGCACTCAGGGCGTTAGGGTCCGCTGGCTACGGCAAAGCCCAGCTCAGCCGCTTGCGCCGCTTCAGCGCAGTATCACTGTTGATACTCCTTGGTGCGATCGGACTGCCGATATTACTATTGCCTGCGTCTACTGCCAGCGGCGCGCAATCATACGTTCTGCAGCAAGGATCGGGAGGCTATGCCGGCGCCGGGGACGCTATACTAAGGTCGGACCGCTCAAACAGGAACTATGGCACGGCCGCAATCATGAACGTTCAGGCAGATAACTGGATTGAGAGCGCCCTCAAGTTTGACCTAACCAACCTGCCGGCGGGTTCTTCTGTACAGAGTGCCCAGTTGCGGCTGTATCTCTCGAGCAAGAACACTGCAAGGTCATTCAGCTTGCAGCTATTTAGACTCCTCCGCCCCTGGACAGAGTCGCAGGTTACCTGGAAACAGTCGATGTCCAATACGAATTGGGGGAACGCAGGGGCCAACAAAGTAGGAGTGGACAGGGAAGGGACTGCGGTGGCTACAGCTAATGTCAATGCCACTGGGCAGTGGTACATCCTGGACCTGACCGCGCCGGTCCAGGGTTGGATCAACAACCCATCTACTAACAATGGGATTGTGCTCAGGGGGGACAACGGCAGCAGCACGGAATTCCGTTTCGCCTCTTCGAACAACGCCAACGCCCAAATCCGCCCGGTACTATCGATCACACTGGGCTTTTCGACTGTTGCGAGCCCCACTCCTACCGCCAGCCCAGTGCCCACGTCCACTTCTACACCGATCATCAATCCAACCCCTACGCCTGCTCCTATTTCCAGCGCAACTCCTACGCCGACACCGGTTGCCAGTCCTTCGCCTACATCAACGAAGACACCAACTCCCACGCCAACTGCGAGCACTGTCTGGAAACCACCTGCAGTTGTGTCCTGGCATTGGATGATTGACCATGCGATCGATACAACAAATGCGAAGGATATGGGATTGACTGATCCCAGCGGCAATCGGCTCAATTATCCCGAACCGGAGGTCTACGATATCGACGGTTTCTTCAATGGGTATGACCCCAACAAGAACATAGTGGACATCAATGGTAACTACAACTGGAACGATCCGAATAATGATCAGGTAGCCAAGCTCCACGCACTAGGGAAGAAAGTAATCTGCTACATTGATGCCGGTGTTTATGAGACGTACCGGCCAGACGCATACAAGTTCCCCACCTCTGTTATTGGCAATGCCGACTCAGGGTGGGACGGCTCCTACTGGCTGGACATCCGCAGGACAGACATTCTTGGTCCAATAATGTATGCCAGGATGAAGATGTGCAAGGACAAGGGGTTTGACGCTATAGAGCCCGATGAAATCGACGGTTACAGCAACAATCCTGGCTTTCCTTTGACCTACGCCGACCAGATCAACTACAACAAGTTCATTGCGAACATGGCGCACTCACTTGGAATGTCGATTGGCCTTAAGGGAGACATCGACCAGGTCAAAGATTTGCACCCATACTTTGACTGGACCCTCAACGAGCAATGCTTCCAGTACAATGAGTGTGATCTCTTGCGTCCTTTTCAGAATGACGGCAAGGCAGTTCTCCAGGTCGAGTATAGTGTGGGCACGTCGAATTTCTGCCCGACAGCTAATGCCGCGAACTACAACTCCATGAAAATGCCTCTGAATCTTAACGGAGGACGTTGGCCGTGTCGATAAGGCTTGCCGAACTGCTCCAATAAGTAGAAGACGCCTATTTCCAGGTTTAACGGCGCAAAGAATACCATCTAGCTTTTGCGCATGTAGTTCATCCGCCGGGCCCCTGACTCTCGGTCAGGGGCCCAATCCTTTGGCAGATGTCCGCTCTCGCTTTCCTGGCTTCTCTGGGGATTGCCCTACCCTGCACAGGCATATCAGGTATGTGCTCGTTCCGCCGGGCGGCCGATGGAAATTCGTGGCCGGGTAGGGTGAGGAACCGCTAGCCTTGCTAGATTGACAGATATCCGATTGCCTATCGCATTGTGTAATAGCATAACGTATCCTGCCGAATTAATCTTTTCTTAAGTGCTATAAGCTTTAATTAGGAAAGATGGGCGACGCGTCCGAAGGCGTCGTATTCCTTCTACACTCTTCGACCCCCGAAGACGTCGTCGTTATGTTCCACACAAGGAACTGGCGATACGCAGCCTTTGCGGACGGACCCAGTCCAGCCAACATACGAACGCTTTCCGAGGCTCTCGTGTGGCAAGCGAGGGGCTCTCGCTCCAGACGCACACAGGCGGGGCCAGTTGGTGGAGGTGGAAGATGAGGACGGACGGACCAGCCAAAAGCGAGGCAGGTGAACGTCGCATCCGCTGCGTGTCCCCTCTCGGTGAAATTCGGGAGCTCGCCTGGGCTTGGTGGGACTATGTCTGGCTCTCCCGCGAGTTTCGCTGGCGAAAACGGTTGCGCAGCTTGCGTAGGTCGTTGGGGTCATTGCGAGGCGGCATTCGTCGGGAACAACACCCATGAGTTGCCATCTTCTAACTCATCGATTGGTTTCCCCTGAAAGAACGGTCGACATACGAGGATCAGTTGGTGGAAATAGCCATTCCGAGTGGCTCTACCCACTCGCGTGGCTATGCGGCGCAGTTACCCGACTGATGGGAGGGCAGGTACAAAATGGTCAATCCAAATGGAAGCCGTAGTAGCAGTGACTTGGCTAACCGAATCAAGAATCGCCGAGCCAGAGTGGCAATTGTTGGGCTAGGTTATGTCGGCCTGCCACTTGCAGTGGCAGTGGCCAAGGCTGGGTTTCGGGTGTTTGGCGTCGACATGGACTCACAGAAGGTTGACTCGCTTGCCAGGGGAGTGAGCTACATTGGTGACGTTCCTTCTGCAGATGTAGCATCCCTAGTCCAGAGCGGCGTCTTCAGCTCATCGGACGATATGGCGACACTCAGCCGGGTGCATATTGTCGTAATTTGCGTTCCATCTCCGGTGACGCATAACAAAGCGCCGGACATCTCTTATATTACCACGGCCGCCGAGCAAATTTCTACACGACTAGCAAGCGGTCAACTGGTGATCCTGCAGAGCACGACATATCCGGGGACCACGGAAGAGGATGTACGGCCTATTCTGGAAGCTTCGGGACTTAAGGCCGGCACGGACTTTCACCTCGCGTTTTCCCCTGAGAGAATCAACCCCGGAGATAGAGTCTACTCCATTTTCAATACCCCAAAAGTGGTCGGAGGCGTGACCCCTGAGTGTAGTGAGTTAGCCCGGCAACTCTTCTCGGCGATCTATGGGAAGGTTCATGTGGTGAGCTCGCCTCGAGCCGCTGAGATGACCAAACTCCTTGAGAACATCTTTCGATCGGTGAACATTGCGCTGGTTAACGAACTGGCCATGTTGTGCGAGCGCATGGGCATGAACGTATGGGAGGTTATTGAAGCAGCGTCAACAAAGCCATTTGGCTATATGGCGTTCTCTCCCGGGCCTGGTGTGGGGGGACACTGCATCCCGGTAGACCCGTTCTTCCTCTTGGCGAAAGCCAGGGAATTCGATTTCCACACCAAGTTTATCCAACTGGCCGCCGAGATTAACGAATCCATGCCTCAACACACGGTGGGGAAAGTCGCGGACGCCTTGAATTCCAGGGGCAAGCCACTGAGGGACTCAACCGTGCTGGTATTGGGTGTATCTTACAAAGCGGACGTGGAGGATCCCCGCAATTCTCCTGCTGCCCGAATTATGAGATTGCTTATCGATGCTGGAGCTCAAGTGATCTACAACGATCCGTACGTCCCTGTTTTCCGGCCGTCTAATGACGGCTCGCATCCTGACCCAAACTGTCCCAATCTCCAATCCGTCGATCTGACTGACAAACTGCTCGACTCTGCAGATTGCGTGCTCATCGTAACAGCGCACAGTTGCTACGATATGGAGAGGATCGTTGGGCAGGCGAGCCTGGTCGTTGACGCCTGCAATGGCACCGGAGGAGTAGATGTTACGAACAGCAAGGTCTTCCGGCTTGGCGTGGGACACTGTGCGGCGACGACACTAAGCAGCCCGATAAGCGTACCAGCACGAGTCGGGGGGTAATAGCTCCGTTGAAGCAGCTTGTGATAGTTCCGAGTGCGGTAGGATTTCTGATAAAGGCGGTTGACTGTGAAGAAGAAACCTAGAGCAAACTTTACCGGAATCTCCCTCTTGGCACGGCTTTGCCTTATCCTGGTGATGCTCGTCACCCTTGCACCGCCGACTCCTACGGGAGCCGATCCAGGTAGCCGCAAGGGTACCCGGCATAAGGTCGAGCGTGCTCCGGTCGAGCCGGAACGCCGCCCAACGAAAGGTCTGCATCTGGCAAACAACATCAAGCCTGGAAAGCCTGTTGATCCAAAGTTGAAGGGCATCCACGCGGTTGACCCAATCGACATGAAGCTACTGGTCATAGCTGCCGATGGTAATGAGACCGACTTTCCGGCGATCAAGGCATTTCTAAACCAACTTGGCATCCCCTACGACACGTTAATAGCTACTCAAACGACTCTAGCGCCGTCGCTACTCTGGGACGGAGACCTGCATGGGTATTACCAGGGCATTGTTCTGACCACAGGAAACCTGGTCTACGAAAGCTCTCCCGGAGTATGGATCAGCGCGTTCGATGACACAGAATGGCAGGCACTTTGGGAATATGAGGCCATGTTCAAGATCCGTCAGGTGACCTCATACACGCTACCCGCTGGGCCTCCGGATAACTATGGCTTGCAATACGTGGGGTACGTGGACACTACCACATCTCCACTCCAGGCTAACCTGACCGCCGATGGGCAACAGTTGTTCTCGTACCTGAACCAGTCCAATCCTGTTACGTTCAGGAATGCCTGGGTCTATCTGGGAAGAGTAGTCTCGCCTACGGTAACTACTCCGTTGCTAGTAACGTCTGATGGTTATGCCATCGCTTCTATTACCCAATACCCCGACGGGAGGCAGAATCTGACGGTCACCGCCGCCAACAACCCGTACCTGGTGCATTCGCTGACGCTATCCTATGGCCTCATCAATTGGGTCACCAAGGGCATGTTTCTGGGAGAGCGCCGGGTTAACATGGATGTGCAGGTGGACGACCTGCTAATCGATGACGACGTCTGGGACACCAGGGCTCTAACCGACACCACAGGCCTGACCTATCGGATAAGCGGGACCGACTTCCAGAAGCTCGTAACCTGGCAGACTAATCTCCAAAAGCAAAAGAACACCCCGTCTTTTATGTTGGATCTCGCCTTCAACGGAGAAGGATCATCCGGGATATACCCTAACGATACCCTCACCCCGGCCGTCAGAGCTTATAAGAACAGGTTCAATTGGGTTAACCACACGTATTCGCATCCTAACCTGGACTACATCACGCATACACTCGCACTGCAAGAGCTCAGGCAGAACAATGACTTCGCAAGAAAGACGATGGGCTTTTCCAACTACTTCGGCGATGCCTTCGTGCAGCCGGATATCTCCGGCACCGGCAACGCGGATTTCATGCAGGCCGCACGAGACTTCGGCCTGACAGCTATGATCACGGACACGTCCCGACCGGGGGGTGACAACCCCAGTCCCAATTCCGGCTACTTTAGTACGCTCCAGCCCAGCATCTTGATAATCCCGCGGAGGCCAACCAACCTCTTTTACAACCTCACTACGCCCGACGAATGGGTTTCGGAATACAACTGCTATTACGGGCCAACAGGGACGTGTGCTGACGGGGCGTGGCGCTACTGGGACCGCAATCTCACATATGGTGAGATTCTGGACAAAGAGTCCGACGTGATGCTCCAGTACTTGTTGAAGTGGGACCTGGACCCTCTGATGTTCCATCAGGCAAACTTGCGGGCCTACGATGGCAGCCGTTCGCTGCTCACCGATCTGCTTGACGCGACTCTCGCCAAGTACAACCAGTTGTATAGCCTGCCCGTTCGCAACCTGACCGAGCATTCACTTCGGGTCCAGATGGCCAGGCGAATGGATTACGACGCCTCGGGCATCCGGGCAAGTCTGATTCCGTGCACGAGCCTAACCCTCACTGTGTCCAGGGAAGCGCTTATCCCGGTGACGGGGGTAGTCTATGGTACCAACGTGCAGCGGTACGGTGGGGAAGACATCTCGTACGTGCAGATGAGCGCCGGACAGTCGGTGACCATTCCACTGCCTGCCTGCAGCTCCGTTACACTGACTCCTTCCAACGATTCCTATGTGGCCCAGGGCCAACCCAATGCAAGTTTCGGCGCCGGACAAAACTTGCTGGTGCGGTCAACGACCGGTGGTACTCCTGACCAGAACGATCGGACCCTCGTTCAGTTCTCTACCTTCGGGTTCCCGGCTACTGCAACGCTGCTCGCTGCAACCCTGCGCCTTTACATGTCCACCGCTCCTTCGGCCTCCCGTACCTACGATGTCCTGCGCCTGACTGGACCATGGACAGAGGAGACAGTGAACTGGAGCAACCAGCCGGCTGGAGCCGCAACCGCAACCAGCGCCCAACCGACTGGGATCACTTCCGGCGTGTGGATAGAATGGGATGTAACGGCAGACGTGCGAGATTTCGTTAACTTGGAACAGACAAATTTTGGGTGGGGAGTCAAAGACCGGACCGAAAGTGAAAGTGCAAGTAACTACCAGGCCACGTTCCGGTCGAAAGAGTATGCAGGCAGTGCGAACAGGCCTCAACTAGTCGTAGTCTACGCTCAATAAGGGCCGCGCTGGGACGAGGTTATCCGGCAGTGCACATATTGATGATAACTGAGGGTACTTATCCCTATTTCTTCGGCGGGGTGAGCACCTGGTGCGATACGCTCATTGGCGGTCTTCCTGAAGTTGATTTTACGCTTATGAGCCTAGTGAGCACCCCCAGACTGAAACTACGTTTCAAGCTTCCGGCGAACGTCGTTGATTTCCGCTCGGTCCCAATATGGGGTGTGCGGGAGGCTGTGGAAATGCATCCCCAATTGAGATTGGGCGAGATCGGTCGCCGCGGTCGCGAAACTAGGGAAGCAGTAGTGGCTGACCAATTTGCCCCATTATTCCGCTTATTCCTCTACGAGCTAATGAAGGGTGAGGGCGATGCCCTGCATCTCGCAGAGCTTGTCCATCGGATGCACCGCTTCTTTCTCTCCTATGATTTCGATAGGACGTTGCGCTCTCAAGCCGTGTGGACATCGTTCGTCGGCGTTATGCGAGAGCAATATCCGGAGGTCGCCAAGCGCCAAGGGTTTCCCGATGCCGAATTCTCCCTGTCTGACATAACCAAAGGCATGCAATGGCTGTACCACGTCTTCTTCCCTCTGGCCGGACCTCTTCCCAAGGTCGATGTCGCTCACGCGGCGATGGCAGGGCTGTGTACACTGGTAGCCGCGTGTGTCAAGCTGGAACACGGTGCAGCCTACTTGCTTACCGAGCACGGCATCTATCTGCGAGAGAGCTACTTGTGGGAGGCCTCAGTATCAGATAGCCTCTTCCTCAAGCTGTTAAGACTCAAATTCGCCCGCCGGGTGACCGAGCTGAGTTACGCGCTGGCCGACCAGGTCTCACCATGTTGTGAGTACAACAAGCGCTGGGAGCTCAGGTTGGGAGTGCCGCCCGAAAAGCTCAAGACCATCTACTATGCATCTGACTCGGAACAGTTCGTTCCAAAGAACAAGCCCAGTAGGGATTCGTTCCCTGTAGTTGTCTGGGTGGGACGTATCAATCCCTTAAAAGACCTGGCTACACTTTTGCGGGCAGCCGCTATTGTCCACCGGGCTCAACCAGACGCCCAAGTACGTCTTTACGGCAGCGCCTCCCCTGAGGACGAGCCGTACTTCGATAGCCTGCGGGCGCTACATAGCGAACTCCACCTGGAGGGAGTCGTCATCTTCGCTGGCTATACACCAACACCTAGCACCGCTTTCAATGAGGCCGACGTGGTGGTACTCTCTAGCATTTCCGAGGGGTTCCCCTTCAGCATTCTGGAAGCGATGTTATGCGCGAGGCCCGTGGTTGCTACCGCTGTTGGAGGTGTCCCTGAGGAAATTGGAGACTGTGGCTTGGTAGTAGAGCCCCGGAACCCGGAGGCGATGGCTCAAGCTATTCTTAGTTTGATAGGCAATCCGGAACGCTGCAAGACGTTGGGGCAGGCTGCTCGTGGAAGGGCGTCTCAGGAGTTCAGCCCTCTTCGGGCGAGAGAGGCTCACCTTCATAGCTACCAGCGGTTACGCGATCTTTCCCAGAGGACGGGACCGCCATTCGTTGATTCGGCAATTGCCGGCCACGCGGTCGATCATGTGCTGAGCATGTCAGGTGTGCCCAAGGTCTGTATCTGCTCGCCCCACGGCAGTTCACGGATGTCCGTGAGGCCTCCGGAGCGATGCCATTTCCGGCGCGCTTCGGCTATCGCCAGCGTGCTCCCGGAGTCACCACGTATGACGCCTGAAGACCAGAGGATCACCCGCCCAAATTGGGGATCCGTTGGTATCGCGGTGTGGGACACGAACGAAACCGTGGCTCTCGCGGATGAGATCAGGCAGTTGGTCTCTCGTCCAGTGGATGCCCTTGAGGTTGCGGCCCTAATTGAATCACTTGGGATAACGGACGAGATAGCCAGACGGCGCTACGGAGCGTCAGATACGTTTGCACTGGGCGAATGCGCCCTGAGCATGTTGCGTCGTTCGACAGTTGATGACTAGCAGAGTCGAGAAAGGCCCTGCTTTGTCCGAGCGTCACCGCCAAGTCTTCGGCTTCTTTCTTAAACCATCATTAGCCGTATTGCCGGCCATCACGTTATTGACCATTATCTGGGCGTATGGCAACTTGGGTGGGTTCGGACTCAATCAGGTACTGGCTTTGAGTCTTGGGATGACCGGCAGCATGTTGGTCACCAACGGTTTCAATCAAGTCGCCAGCAGGCGCGGGGCGATCTACCTTGGCCTTGAAGACCACGGGGCTGCCAAACGATTCCTCGCTGTCACCTTCGCCATTTCCGAGATTTGTGTCCTGGTGATTGCAATACTCGCCGTGTTGATTACCTCGTGGTTCGGCGTGTTCACTGCGTCGGAGAGGCTAATCTTCGCCTTCGCCTTTGTCGGGCTTTCAGTCATATGGCTCACAGCCGGCGGTCTCTCCCTTGTCGATGCATCACAGTGGCTAGGAATCGCCCTGGCATCCGGACTAGGCGCAGGCATCCTCTCTAATCAAGCGCTGGCTCAACTATCTGACCTGTCCCTGGTGCTGGCGGGTGCTGAACAGACCGTGCAAGTCTTCCAGGAAGGTCGTCTGGCATTTGCGAGCGCTGTCGGATTCGTAGTGACAACGGGAATGATGTTCGCAGTTCTCAGACGCTCTCTAAACGCCAAGACCGTCAAAGGGAAACCTAGTCAGGCAGGAGCGCTGCCCGCCGCTTACCTAATCCACGAAGCGCTACCCTATTTCGCCTACGGATCACTGTACACGACGTTAATCCTGCTGCCTCATGCGCTCGGTTGGATCGGGATGATCGCTAACTCAGAGGATGGAGTGTGGGCACTAAGCAGGCTGGAGCTCGTTCTGACCACATCTATGTTGCCTTTGGTTGCGGCGAGCGGGGTGGCTGAACATTGTCTGAGAAGGTTCTGGCGTCGGGCAGCAGAGGTACAGGCTACTACGCCAGGCAGCAGCCCTGGCGTCTTCGGAAAAGCATTGACAAAGTTCTACTCGCGGCAGTTGCTACGCTATCTTGTTGCACTTGCTTGCATAAGCCTGCTAACGTACGCGGCTTTTCACTTGATCACCAGTAGCGATTCACTTGATGCCCTCAATACCCTTTTCGCAATGAACCTTGACCAGGCTGTTGATGAAAGAGCTCGGTCAGCCTGGGAGGAATTGATGGCTCAAGACGTTAGCTCCTTAGTTACTGTCTCAACCGTAAGCCTGATCGCCTCATTGCAGGATCTACCGCAGGCAAATACGATGGAGTTTACTTTTGCGTTTGCACTGATTGCTTATTGGCTGCTTGGCTGGGGGTTTTTCGACTGCATGTTCATCATTAGTCTGGCCCAACCCATTAGAGCTTCAAGGGCGGTGGTGCTGGCTATAGCGCTGACGGCGCTAGGCGGAATTCCTGCGAGCCTACAGGTGAATTCCGGTTATTGGGTACTTGCTTTGGTTCTCGGTTCGATCGCATTTGCTGCCCTGTCCTTTCGAACAAGCCGGTCATTGTTGAGGGACGCAGATTACTGGTACTTTTCGTCCATTTGAAACATTTCGCTGCTAGAGGATTCGGCTCCCGCTACTTTCCTCCGAAGAATTCGGCCATCTTCGACTGTACGCCCCGTCTGGCCAGCTCGGACTCAAACATCAGCCTGATCTCGGGGTCTTCGTTCTCATATTCGATCTGGTTGCCGGTAGACATGATCTTTTCATTCGTCAGGCCCATGTTGCCGGACATCCGGTACTTCTGGCTACCCCAGCGCAGGGCCAGGTAGCGGGCGGGTGTCCCGCCGACGTTGAAGTGCTGGTGGAACCACATGTCCGGAGGCACGAACAAGCTGCCAGCGTGCCAGTCCACTCGGGTCTTGGGATGTCCCTCCTGCCAGAGGAGCGAGTACCCCTCGCCATTGATGAGGATGACGTGAGCGCCGGGTCCGTGGCGGTGTCCCTTCTTGTAAGTGCCTACCGGGAACTCGGAGATGTGAGCGGCCATGGTATTGTTCGACAGCTCGAACATCACGTTCCGTCCCCCGGCTCCCCGCTCCTTCCATTCGGTTAGCTTGAAGGTGGGCACGTCCGGAATAAAGTTGCTCTCCCAGACCCGGCCCGGATAGGTCTTTCCATTGCCGGAGAAGTAGGTGTCTTCACCATCATAGCGGTCGTTGAACACGAAGTAATTGTCGAAGATGAACTTATGGTTGTGGAAGAGGTTCATGACCATAGGAGCAGTTGTGACGCCCAGTAATCGGACTGGTTGGTCGCCCTGACCGTTGAAGTGCTGTCTCCAGACATTAAGAGGCGGAGAGAACAGAGAGCCTGCCTGCCACTCGAAGGTCTGCTTCTTCCCGCCCTCGTTCCAGATGGTGGTAGCCCCTCTACCGGAGAGGACGTAGATAAGCTCCTCGAACATGTACTTCTCTGGCTTGAGGCTCCCGCCCGGGGCTATCTCTACCACGTAGGCATCATTGGTCCCACCGGTGCCTTCCAGGTTGATGTATGTCCCCCTGCCCCCTTTTCTCTCCCAGGGAGCCAGGTCCATGTCCTTCAGGTCCGGAACATGGAAGCCTCGTATTACGGGTAGTCCCTCTTCTTCCAGCCATTTGTCATAAGAGCTCAGCTGGCTGAGGGGCTTCTGGGTCTCGTCGGGGTTGACCACTCGGTACCTCCTGCGTGTGTTGTAGCTATATCAGTCCGAATATCTCCCTGAACAACTTGGAGTTCTCCTGGGCCTGTACGGCTGTATCGATGGTGGGCAAGACGACCTTCACCTGTAACTGCGGCGGGTAGGAAGCTCCCTTGCCTGTCGGATAGTATCCTATGGCGTTGAGACTCACTTCTTGGCCCTCCTTGGAGAGTCTCCAATCCATGAAGAGCTTGCCTGCGTTGGGATGGGGTGCTCTCTTTACGAGCGCGACGCCGTTGGCCTCGGAGCCAGTTGGCTCGTCGGCGGCCCAATTTACAGGCGCCCCCTTGGCCTTTTGTCCTTCCACCCGGTTTTGAAAAACATTGACCGCCGCCCAGATCTCCCCCGACACCACTGCGTCGGCGAGGGCGGTGTGGCCGTTTATGAACTTCGGCTGTTGCGCCGCCAGTTGCCGGGCATAATCTATGGCCTTATCTTTTCCCCATATCTTCATGCGCTGAGCAAACCATGAAAAGGCCGATTGCTCCAGCCCCAGCTTTCCCTTGAAGATCGGTTTCAAGAGGTCCTGGTAGGACTTGGGTGCTTCAGAGGCTGGCACTAGCTGCGTATTGTACGACATGACGTGGACGACTGCGTCGGCCAGAACGTAGTATCCATTCGGGTCCGTCGCTTCAGGCGGGTAGTTGATCTTCTCAGGCGGGTCCCATTTCTCTGCCAACCCCTCTTTCAGAACGGTCACCCATTGCTCCAGGGAAAGCCTGAAGAAATCGGCGTTTACCCGGCCGGCCTTGAATTCCGTGAGCATTTTCTCGATGATCTGCTCTGTCGTCCCCATGTATTCCTTGACTTCTATCCCTGGGTAGCTCTTGGAGAAGACTTTGCGGTATTCGTCCAGCTCCTTACTCGTGCCAGAGGAGTAGACCGTCAGTTGGCCCTCTTTCTTGGCTGCCTCGTAAAGCTGGGCCCGTACCTGCTCTGGCTTGAGGGCTGCCTGGGCTGTGGTGGCTCCAGGCTTAGGTGTAGCTGCAGCCGGAGCTCCCGTAGCAGTTGGAGCTGGTGGCGCGCTGGCTGGAGCGCACGCGGCTCCGACCAGCGCTATCCCCGCGATTCCGGCGGCTCTCAAAAACTCCCGGCGGTCCATTCGTGCCCCGTCCTTCATGGCTCCCTCCCTTTTCCATCTGGCTCTACGAGGCCAGATTTCTACCGCATCCGCGAAGCCCATACCAATCGGAACCGTTGCCGGTGGCAGCAGCCGGCAGGGATTAGGCCGGTTAAGAGATCAATCAGTCACGAATTTCAAGATAGCGTTACCAGTATTATCAGTCTCCATCTGCATTTCAAGATAACAGGCAGCCGATCCACCTGCGATAGGGCCGAACAGGCTGACCTCGGCGCCGTTGGAGGGAATGAAGTCCTTGTCCTCCAACTTGCCGTTGACCGAGACGAGAAAGACCTCCTCCTCGCCGATTCCCAGCCTGCCAATCAGGTCTCTGACGCTGGAACCGTCCTCGATTTCAAACGGCACTGGATCGCCCGCGCCGGCGCTCTTCAGATACTTGGTCAGCGACGAGTAGAGCCTCAGGTAAACCATCCAGTCTCAGGTTTACAGCCTCTTCATATCGGCGGCGATCTCGTGAAGCCCGAGTGCTGCCAGTCTCTCCTGGGTCGGCACTCCGGTTTCCACGTCCCAGCCACATTCCTTGTAGAACTCGGTGACCATAGTGTCCAGGTCGACCGTATGCCCGCTGGTTGGACCGGATGGAACAGACTCCTTCAAGAGTCGGCGTGGAAGGGTATCCCAGCTGCGACGCAACCCTTCCCTGACGTTGAACGCCCTCTCGATGTTGCTGGCCCGCTCGGCCAGGACGTAGAGCTCATCCGCTCCTATTTCGCGGCCGGTGGCAGCGCTCAGCAACTCGGCCATGGTCTTGTCGCTGACGCTCTGGCTGACAAAGCTACACATGATCGCCGAATCGGTGATTACCCGCCGTTCCCTCACCCTCTTGGCCAGCGAGCCCTTGCCTTCGGAAGAGAAGCGTCCGTCTTTCAGGGCGATATCGGCGAAGGCGCTGTAGCCAGCCGCCTTGTGGCATCCACCTCGCGGGCCGCATGCATAGACCAGGGCCTTCGATGTTACCCCTCTGGGGTCGTAGCCTCCCAGCTCCATTCCTTTGGCGTGCATCGCAAAGGCCTCACTGCCCTGGCCGAACTGCTCGGCCATCTTCTTGGTGCCCAGGGCAAGGACCTGACCGAATCCCCGTCGGTAAGCAGTATCGTGTACCATGGTCCGGAGAAGGCTTGCATCTCCGAACTTCACCTCTATCCCGCCGGTATCATCCTTAGTAATGATGCCTTTCTCGTAACATTCCATGGCAAACGCCAGGGAGACACCCATAGAAATAGTATCCAGACCCAGCGAATCACATAGGGCATTGGCCTCGATAATAGGCGCCAGGTCGTCAATGTCGCAACAGGAGCCAAAGGCGTAGGTAGTCTCAAATTCCGGTCCGTCCGCCAGCGCCCCGGCGCAGGGGCCCTCTTTGACCAGGGCGATCTTGGTCGAGCGCACCGAGCAGGGTGGGGCACAGTTCGTGGACTTGATCATGAAATTGTCCCGCAGGGTCTCGGCTAGCAGCCCCTTCACCTTGGGAGACGCTGCCTCTTGCCAGTTCCGGAAGGGCATCAGCCCAAGCTGGTTGAAGAGCCCGATGAAACCTCCGCTGCCCAGCGCCGGATATGCTTCCCTGGTGACCGGGTTGCCGCTTATCTCTGCGGCGGCCTGCCGGTTAGCCTTCCGGAAGGCATCCGGGTTGGTGATCGGGGTTGGCGCTGTTCCCCGTACCACAATGGCCTTGAGGTTCTTTGACCCCATGACTGCGCCGGCGCCGCCCCTGCCGGCGGTGCGCAGCTCGTTTACGATCGAGGCGAATGGGACCAGATTCTCGCCAGCCGGGCCAATGCAGGCTATCCGGGCCTTCGCGTCCCCCACCTCCTCCTTGATGAACTCCTGGGTGTTGGCCGTGTCCATACCCCAGAACATTTTGGCGTCCTTGATCTCGGCATCGCGGCCCTTGATAATCAGGTAGACGGGCTCGGACGCCTTGCCCTCGATTATCAGGACGTCGTTGCCGGTCCGCTTGAGCTCCGGGCCGAAGTAGCCCCCTGACAGGGAAACCAGATAGATGCCAGTCTGAGGTGACTTGGTCTGTACGCAGTACCTGGAGCTGCCCTGGGCAGCGGTTGCTGCCAGCGGTCCGGTACTGAAGATGAGCTTGTTATCGGGGCCAAGCGGATCGACGCCGGCCGGCAACTCGTCGTAGAGCAGCTTTGCTCCAAGCGCCCGTCCGCCGATCAGGGCAGTCAGGTCCTTTTCCGGCAGTATCTCACTTCTGACTTGCCTGGTGGTCAGGTTGACTCTCATGAGTATGCGCCCGGCTTCGTTGTTCATGTTCCCTCCCAAGTAGCGGTTGAGCTCGGATCAGCCTCCGCCGAGGCTATGGTCCAGGAGCAGTATATACACTCCGCCTCCGGTATCCAGCACGGTGTCCAGCCCGTCAAGATCGTCGATGTTGCGCTCCGCAATGAACACGCGGACAAGGGTCCTTAGCTGTCCATTGCTGCTGAAGACGCTGTACCGGAACTTCTCTCCGTGGCGCGCCTCGAGAGCAGCCAGCAAGTCAGATACCCGGGAGCCCGGTGGCAGGTCTATCTCTTCATCTGAGATGCCCAGCGCGTTGCGTACCAGGCCCATGTAGGCCACCTTGACCCGGCTGCTGGGTTCGTTGTTCTCCATCGATGCAGCGATGGCGGCGCCTAGCTCCGCATGCCCTGGATGACCGGCTCGTAGAAGCCCGCATTCAGGAGGCAATACCGGAAGCACAGCCCTCCAACGATCAAGAGCACGCCAATCAGGAAGAGCGGAGCAGTGGCGGCTGCGACGGATATGCCAGCCAGCAGCAGATAAGCGACTACCGCAATGGGTATCAGTAATCCGATGATGATGCCTCCTCCCAGGAACGGCACACCCAGGCGGCCTTTGATCAGCTCACGCTCTGCCTCTCTGGCGCCTGAGGTTGAGGACCTGAGTATCAACGGATAGGCAACCAGCATCAGCAGCACGAGCACGCTCAGTGTCAGTCCGATTGCCTCCCATACGGGAAGGCTTACGGCGCTGGGGCTCAGGAAGGGCAGAAGCAGGTATAGCGCACCGGTCCCGGTGAGCAAGGAGAAGGCGACAAACTGGATAGGCACCAGGGCGCTCTGCCATGCAGCGATAGCCGGAGAATCGGCCAGAAGGAAGCCGGTGTAAGCCATTACCCCCAGGCCGGCAACCGCGGCGATAATGCCGGTCACCATCCCAAAGCCGGCTCCGGTGGTCCAGGGAAGCCCGCTGAACAGTGGGATAGCCGGTGCGGAATGCAGAGCCCCGAAGACCAGGAACACGGTGACGAGGATGGCTCCCCGGCTGATCCAGGAAGTACTCGGGCGGGAGATAGCCCGCCAGAAGCGTTCCGGGCGGCCCAGGTCGGCCAGCAGTGCGACGGCTCCCAGGGCCGTGGCTACTAGCCCAATAACCCCGGCCATCTCGATGCCCAGGAATAGGGATACCAGGAAGAGACCGGCACCGGTTCCGGCAAGGAAGAAATCCAGGACAGCCAGCCATTTCCATTCTTGCTGGACATTGTGCTGGAGAGTGAATTCTTCAACCATGTTCGCCTCCTTTAGCCAAGATAGTAGATGGACGGACTGGTACCCAACTCCGGACGGAGCTGGAATACATGCCGGTTGCGCATCGCCAGGGATACTGCGCTGTTCGGGTCGTCCAGGTCACCAAACGTCCTGGCCTTGGCAATGCAGGTCTGGACACAGGCCGGGTCCAGACCCTTATCCACCCGGTGGGCACAGAGAGTGCACTTAGTGACTATCTTCTGAGGGAACTTGCTGTAGCCGGCCTTCTCGAAGTCGGTCTTGTGGCCGGGGAAGTAGGTGCGCTCTTCTTTGAGGAAGAAGCGCGATTGGTACGGGCAGGCCGTCATGCAGGCCCGGCAGCCAATGCACTTGTCATAGTCCACCAGCACTATACCATCGGCTCGCTGGTTGGTAGCCCCGGTAGGACAGGCCTTCTTGCAGGGAGCATCCTGGCAATGATTGCACTGTACCGGGAAATACACCTGGCGGGCCACCGGATACTTGCCCTCCTCCCAGATAAGTACCCGATTCCAAAAGACCTCCGGCGGGGTGGCGTTCTCAGCCTTGCATGCCATCACGCAGCCAAAGCAGCCGACGCACCGCTTGGTATCTATCACCATACCCAATCTCGCCATCTTTTTGTCTCCTTACCTAGCGAACCTTCGGATTGACCTGACGGTCATGAAAAGGGCTCGCCCTAAGCTGGGTAAACTTTCACCCGCTCGCAGGCATCGGCAGAGGCCGAGACCTTATCGATATGGTCGATGTCGGCGGAAAGAAGGGAATTGAAGTGGACGCCTTTGCCCCTTGCGATGGGTTTGTGCTTCGACCATGCCCCGAAGACGCCCCCGACAGCCACGACCTCGGGATGAACGCACTCGGTCACCTTCGCCCGCCCTTTGACTTTCCTCCCCGCCGATGTCTCCAGCCAGATCATGGCGCCATCGGCGATCCCCTTCCTGCGGGCCGTCTCTGTATTGATCATCACCTTCTGGGCATAAGGATGCCGTTCCGAGATTTCCGCCAGCCACGGGTTTTGAGGAGTAATCGAATAGTTATGGAAAGGCAGTGTATAGTTGACTACGAGCAGGTCGTATCCACCGGGCTTGGGTTCAAAGCCCTCACAGGGCCTCCACTCCATCAAAGGCTGGTAATCGCTGGTATCCCAGGACACATTGGTCATCTTAAAGACCTGCTCCAGGTAGGTCTTTGCAGCGAGGAAGTGCTCATAGTAGAGCGGTATTCGCTGCTTTATGGCAAGATAAGGATATTCCTCCTCAACCTTCCTCTTAAACTTGACGTGGCCGTTTTTCTTGAACCAGTCCAGCCCCTTGGCAGGATCCTCGCTGTGCATCCTCAGCCAGATATCGGCAATCTCCTCCAGGGTATACTTCTTCTTTGGCTCCAGATTGACCGATGCTCGCTTTAAGATGGTGCTTCCCAGCAGACGGTTGAAGTCTTCCAGGAAGCCGGCTCGTTCAGCCAGCTCGATGAGCACTTCCGCCCAGTAGGGCGCCTTGAACGAGGGCTTGACTACTGGCTGCCGCACGCCCCAGTACCAGTACCCGCTGGTCGGGCTCTGGCTCGTGTATGGCTGGTTGGGATTCGGGTCAAGTCTTTCCAGGTAATGCGCGTCCGGTAGAACTATGTCGGCGAACTCGGCAGTCTCGTCCAGCAAATTGGCGAAGGAAACCTGGAAAGGAATCCTCTTTAACGACTCTGCCACGTCCTCCGGGGCCAGAGTGGTCATCATGATGTTGCTCCGGCAATGGATCAGGATATCAAGTGGCGGAACGCCGAACTTCTCAGGCTCCCGGTAGCCCATTAATTCGGATGTGGCTCTCGCGAACGCTATCGGGAAAAGGGTCTCCAGGCTGGCCGACTTCGGAGGCTCGGGGACGGTAGTAAGAAAGTTATAGGGCGGCACGCCCCTTTGGTTCTCGGCGTCGGCCACCATGAGACCATCGATTCCTTCCTTCGTTTCCCACCACGGACCGACAGGATTGATTCCATAGTGGCCGCCCGGTACGTAGATGTTCCCGACCACGATATTCAAGAGCTGGATGGCCAGGGCATGATGCGCGGAGTGCTTGTGAGAGTAAGCGCCTCGATAAGAGATGACAGCTGCCGGCCGGTGAGGCAAGCGCCGCCCTTTAATAACGATAGTTGACCCTATGGATGCTGCCGTGACGAACTCGGTCGCTACCCGCCGGATAGTCGCGGCCGGGATAGTAGTTATGTTGGCGGCATCCTCAGGAGTAAACCGCTTCACGTGATCCTTGAGGACCTGGAACGCCGGATGCGCCAATTTGCCCTGGACCGTGTACTCTCCCAGGATCGCCATCTGCGAGACGCCGGGCGTGTCATAGGGGACAGGTACTCCCATGGTTGAGTCCCAGACCAGAGGCTTCTTGCTCTCCTCGTCCCGAATGTAGTATCCGTCCGGTCCGACCAGGTAGGGACCGTTGGTGCGAGTTTCAATGTACTCGGCGTCGTAGGTGTCCAGCTCATTCAGGATAACATTGAGCATTGCGAGAGCCAGCTCCGCGTCAGTACCCGGCTTGATAGGCACCCACTCGTCCGCTTTGCTGGCAGCAGTCGAACACACCGGATCCACTACCGTGACGTGCATCCCCCTGACCCGGGCATCCGACGCCTTCTGCGTGGTGGTATTGGGACTATGTCCTATGCCGAATCCCGTTTGAGCTCCGAAGAGCAAGGCGTAGTTGCAGTGCTCCCAGTCGATCTGCTGCTGAAAAGAGGCCGTGGTAAGGTATGTAGCCAGGTGAAGTCCGGCACCGCAGAAGAAGGCTGATGCCATCACCCAGATATTTGGCGTCCCAAAAGCTACTGCCCATGGCCATACAAATGGGTGGGAGTTCACGTCAAACGTGGTCAGTCCCAGCTTGCGCGGGTTGTCTTTCCTCGTCTTCTTGAGCCTCTCAGTGATGAGGCTTAGCGCCTCCTCCCAACTTATCTCCACCCACTTAGGATCCACCCCCAGGCCCTTCTCCGGATTGGTGCGCTTCAGCGGAGTCTTCACCCGGTTCGGGTCGTACAAGCCCATTATTCCAGCGTTGCCCTTTGCGCATACCCGTCCGTAGTTGTGCGGGTAATCCGGGTCACCCTCGATTTTCACTACCACCCCATTCACACGGTGGACCCTGATTCCGCAGGAACTATAGCACATGTTGCAGGAGCTGTAGACCCATTCGTCGTCATGGCTCCCTTGGTCCACACTTCCTATCGCCCCTTTTCCAACACGCTCGCTCATCTCTGGCTCTTTCCTTTCACATGGGTTTGTTTGTGACCTCTCACCAGGAGTGGCGCTCTGCCGTCGCCTCCAGATCCTGAGTTTCCGTCAGCTTCCGCGCTATTCTTAAGCATAGGATGGCTGGCGTGCCGATCCAGTCTCGTGCGACTGGCTATTCTACTCCCGCAGAATCACTTATAAGCACCCAACTGCTGAACCGCATAGTCCACGAACTGCGTGTCAACAATATCGTTTACGGAAAGCTTGCCGGTGTAGTACCCCCCCTGCTTGAAGTAGTCAAGGTCCATGTTCATCCCGGCCAGGGCAAGCTTACCATCCGGGTTCAGACCCGGCAGCTTCATCGTGTCATAGATGGCCGGGTCCTTGAGCGCCGTATTCTTGATTAGGATGTTGACGATATCGCTCTTGCCTTTCCCTTTCGCGAATGCATCGTTGTAGTCTCGCACACCCTTGAGGTAAGCCACCATGAAACGCCGAGCCACATCGATGTTCTGGGCAAACTGTGCGGAGAAGACCAACTCGGCAGCCTGGTAAACTCCGCCGTATGTTGCGCTTCTGGTTCCTGGAGGCCAGGCCATTGCCAGATTCTGCGATATCACAGTACTGAGGGTAGGCTCGGTCATGTCAGCGACATCCAGGCCCTTATTGGCCAGTGCGGCGATCATGTCAGAATAAGCCATGGCTACCAGTTCCACGTCCTTGATAGTGAGCCCGGCCTGTTTGACGAGATACGCCACCGCTGCCTCGCCCGAACCAGCAAGCGATGTAACCCCTATCTTCTTTCCCTTCAGGTCTTTCACTTCCTTGATCTGGCCGCTATCCGCGAGGTCCTTTCGGAGGACGATCTGGGCATATTCGAAGCCCGGGCCGCTGGTACCCTTATCTGCGACTATTTTGAGGGCTATACCCCGATCCATGGCGTTAAGTATGCCGGTGGCTAGCGCCGCTCCGTAACAGTCCAGGTCCCCGTTGGTGAGAGGAGCCAGCATTGCCGCGCCTGACCCAAACAGCTGCAAATCCAGGGTCAGTCCCTGTTCCTGGAAGTACCCCTTCTCGTTAGCTATGAAGACGCCCGCATCAGAGGTGGACTTGATCGAGCCAAAGCGAACGGTCGCCGGCTTCAACGTTGGCTTCGCGACCGCTGGCACAGCGGTCGGGCTCGCCGCACCGGCCGCGATCGGCTTGGACGCGGCAGGACTCGGAGTAGGGGTCGGCACCGCCGCAGGCGTGCAAGCCGTTCCCACCAACACCACGCCAGCAATCCCCGCCCTCTTCATGAATTCTCTTCGGTCAATACGCATGGCTGTTCTTCCTTCTCCTTTCACCCCTGGCTACACTAAATCGGTCACAGAGTGCCGATACGTGATCTTACCCAAGATAAAAAAATAAGGTTCGGAACCATCCGGGGCTAAAACGCAGTACCGTTGGTACTCGGGGGTGTACCTCCCGTCTTGCGCAAGGAATTAGACTCGTAGAGCGAAAAGACCCGATCCGACCTGGTGACCCTGCCCAACACTTGCCTGATCCATTGTTTCTTCGTTGCTACTGACGCCTTCGCCCCGCCTCACAACAGGGATGAGACCAGCCTCACAGATGGAAAAGACTAATGTTCCTGCCACTCGCCTATTGCCGGTCATTCCATAACGTGGGATAATGTGGTCCGTAAGATGGAACACAAGCTAACATATTTGATCGATGCTGTCAAGGACGATAAGCACGGGCTGATAAGCACGGGCATAGAACTACTTAGAATCTCAGACAGCCGGTATAGAAGCACATCATTGGGGCTCACGTGTGAGGCCACCGCGGTAATAGGAGTTTGGGCTCCTTCCAAATCTGTGGTACCGAATGGGTCCCCAGTAATACAGTCAACGTTAGGTGAGAGGAATAATCATGGTTCGGGGCATAGTCCCAAGACGCGACGACTCCATCGTTCAGAGCCTTGAGCGAGCAATCGATATCATGACCTGGGTGGCTAACAACCCCGCGAAGCCCTCAGTGGCCGACATCAGTCAGGGCTTAGGATTAAGCAAGACCACCGCGCATCGACTCTTGTCGTGTCTCAGAGCTAAGGGAGTAGCCGAAAGGGACTCCTCTGGCCGATACCGGGTAGGGCCGCTGGTCCTACAGTGGTGCAATTCGGTTCAGAACCAGGCGGCCCTTGCGACGTTGGTCAGGCCCTTCCTACAAGAACTGAGAGACCAGACGAACGAAACAGCAACCTTCAGCCTGGTTGTGGGTAGGCGGAGGGTCTACATTGAGGAAGCGGTAAGCCATCGCGAGCTGAGGTTTGCCAATGTGGTTGGAAAGGTGCTCCCATTGGGGCGCGGGGCGGCAGGAAAGGCTATTATGGCGTATCTCCCGGAGGAAGAGCGGGCCCCCGCACTCGCGGCATGGGAGGATTTTGACTTACCTCCCGCCGATCCACGACTTCTTGAGGAGGAGCTGTCAGTAATAAAAGCCCGAGGTTGGGCCTCCGGAATGGCCGAGGTAATTCAAGGAGTGGCTGCCGTAGCGGCGCCCGTGTTTGATAACACGGGTAGGGTGATAGGAGCCATAGCCCTGGGTGGTCCCATTGACCGATTTCCTGCCGAGGTTATAGAAGCCTATGCCCGGCGCGTCAAAGAAGAGTCAGTCCGCGTATCCCGACATCTGGGATGGCATGGCAGAAGAATAGGAGGCTCTCATGGCTGATCGCGACGTACGTCCGGAAGCGAGGTGGCTCTATGAGAAGTTGGGCGAAACAGCCGTGGCCAGCTTGAAGCGGCGCGGTATTGATGCCTGGTACGTGGCGACCAGGGACGAGGCTCGCTCAATGATCCTCGGAATGATACCGGAGGGGGCCAGTATCGGCCTGGGCGATTCCGTGACGGTGGAGCAACTAGACGTGTTACCCGTGCTGCGAAGCGGGAATTATCGCCTCTTCGACAGGTACCGTCCACATATTTCGCCCCCTGAAGTGAAAGAGAAAGACGACGGATTAAACAAGTTCCGCGCTCTCACGGCGGATATCTTCCTTAGCAGCGCCAATGGGATAACGATGGATGGCAAGCTTGTCTCCGTAGACGGGGTAGGCACTCGCGTGGCCCCCATGGTTTTCGGCCCCAAGAAGGTGATACTCGCCATCGGCGCCAACAAGATTACGCACACAGTCGAAGATGCCCTGAAGAGAATCCGGGAGGTCGCGGCTCCAATGAATGCCAAGCGTCACCATCACGATTTGCCATGCGCCAAGACCGGCGTGTGCTCCGATTGCCACTCGCCAATGAGGATCTGCCACTACACCATGATCGTTGACGGAGTGATGGAGCAGGACAAGGGTCGGATAAACGTGGTCGTGATCGGCGAAGTACTGGGATTCTAGGGAGACCCGCTAGCGGACGCGGGTCTACTCATCATCGCTCGTGTAGTACATCTTCTCTTCGGCGCTCTTGGGCTTCAGGACCAGCCGGTCCCGACCCGCCGCACCTGGACGCCATTCGGTCACGTCAGTGATCGATGTGAAGACCGGAGGAAGCTCCGGAGCCGCGAAAGGGCCCCGGCCCTGCCATAGCTTCAGCGCGTCGGAGGCATCCCAGCGGATGAGCTGGCGCTTCGGGTCACTGATTTTGAATACGGCGGCGGGCTCGATCCTGGGACGCTCCGGGAATCCTTCGGGGGCCTGGCCAGCCCCGTACCACTCGTGCAGGTTATCTAGAGTATCGAAGTCCAGCGCCCGAAGAGAACACCCAAGCACGCAGACGGGCCTCTTGCCCTCGTAGAGCCGGTCGACACACATGTTGCACTTGGACATGGTCGCCCGCCGGTCATCGCTCTCAAATTGGGGAGCGCCATAGGGACAGGCCTGCCAGCAACGGCGGCATTCCATCTCCTGGTGTAGCTTCTCGCACTTCTCGCCGTCCAGCAGTACGGTCCCGAATCTCTCCTCCTTGCGCATGGCCCCGGCGGGACAGGCTGCCAGGCACGGCGGATTGCCGCAGTGATAGCACGGAACGGCCAGCGCGTGAACTCGCAGGTCCAGGATGCCTCCCTGCTCCCACTTAAAGACCCTCATCCATTTGGCTGGACCCGGAGGAAGAGCGTTCCAGCTCTTGCAGAGGATGGAGCAGGCGTGACAGCCGGTACAGCGGCTCTGGTCGAAGAAAAAGCCGTACTGTGTCACTGCTTTATCTTTCCTTTCGCTCCACTTCCACCAGCGTACAGGCGGGCGCCGGCGTCACGGGGCTGCCGGAGTCACCTAGAAGCACGCTTGGAGCTATTCCACGATCCGGCGAATACCAGGCGCCCTGCCGGACCAGTGTCACGCCCGGCAAGACCCGCGAGGTTACGTACGCGGGCAAAGTAATCTCTCCGCGATCATTGAACACGCGTACCTCGTCGCCATCGGCAATGCCCCTCTTCCTGGCATCGGCAACACTCAGCCAGATGCCGTGGCGATAGACATCGCCGCGCAGCCAGGGGACCGTCCAGAACAGGGAGTGGACCCGGTACCGGCTGTGGGGAGTCAGCATCATCAAAGGGTACTTCTTTCCCAAAGCGTCTTCCAGGCCTCCCAACGAAGGCTGATACACCGGCAGTGGCTGAAGATCACGCCAGTCGTTTGGCAGATTGTCAATCAGTCTTCCCAGGTGGTCGTAATGCACCTGACCCCGCCGCTCGTCATCGGCAACCATCGGGGAGTAGACCTCGAACTTTCCGGAGGCTGTAGGGAACGGCTTTCCCCCTTCGATCTCATCGGTGAAGCCGAAGAACGGCTTCTCATGATGCTCGTCCAGGTGAATGAACTTGCCGGCCCGGAACTCCTCCCACTCAGGCGCCGGGAAGTCCAGGCTCTTCACGCAGCTCTCGTAACAGTCCTTCTGGTACTGCTCCCAGCTCTCGCCCCAACGATCATCGGTGGTGTAGTAGCGGTTGAACTTCTGGCCGAAACCCAGTCTGGAGGCGATTTTGCTCAGGACCCACTCCATGGGTTTCACCTCACCCGGAGGCGGCACGACACCCGGAGCGCAGGAGAGGGTGGCAAAGCCGCCGTAGTGGCTATCGAGCACCCGGAGCTGCTCCCACATGGGGTCTATAGCAGGAAGAATCAGGTCTGCATAGCGGGCGGTCGGGGTCATGGCGGTGTGCATACACAGCACGTAGTCCATCCGGTCTAGCGCCCGGACCTGGTCGTTAGTGGAATCGCAGGCTGTGCACAGGTAATTGCTGCCTATCAGGTCCTGTCCACCCCACCAGAGCATCTTCGGATGGAACTCCTCCGGAATGGGAAGATCAGGGGCAGTCTTGTAACCCACCTCACGACGCCAGTCGTCGCGGCTCAATTCACCGCTCTTCACTTTGTCTAGAAGCAGAATTGCCTGTGCCCACTTATGGCTGCGGCACAGTTTGGGCACAACGTAGCCATCCGGCCTATCTCCCAGAGGCAGGCGAGCTGCAGGCACGGGCCAGCTCCCCAGGAAGTACGGCATAATACCGCCCGGCACACCGAAATAGCCCATCATCGCCTGAAGCATCGCCGCGCCCCTCGCGGCGTTCTCGCCCCGGCTCTTGCGTCCAACGGCGCGGTGCTTGAACAGCCAGGCAGGCTTGCTGCGGGCATACAGTCTGGCGAACTCGGAAATGGTGTAAGCAGGGATGCCACATATCTCCGCCGCCCAGTCCGGCGTCTTGGGAACGCCATCGTCCACGCCGGTAACGTAGCGCCGCCACTTTTCGAACCCCTGAGGCTCGACGAAGCGGCGGACGAAGGCGTCATCGTAAAGGCGCTCCACCAACAGGACGTGAGCGATCCCCAGGATAAAGGCCATGTCCGTTCCCGGCTTGATAGGTATCCACTGGTCGGCCAGGACCTCCGCGGCCATAGTGTAGACCGGGTCGATGCAGATCACCGGGATGCTCCGCTCCCTGGCCATCTTCACGTACCAGGCGAACTGATGGCCGGGACCGTGGTGGCTGATAGTTGGGTCGAAGCCCCAGAGCACAATGAGCTTCGAGTTCAGCAGCATGTCCGCCGCCGATGATGAGCCGTAGCCCTCCCAGCCGAGGTGCCCGGTCGTCAGATGGGTAGCCAGCCGCTCGGAATCGGTGGAGCACCATCCCCACGTATCCACGCCGGCTCCCCAGAAGCCGAAGAGGCGTTCTGCATTCTGGCTCGGCGGGAAGGGTGTCATGACGGAGTACGGGCCGAACCGCTCCCGGTACATGGTCATTCTCTCGACAATAGTGTCGAGAGCTTCTTCCCATGAAATGCGCTCGAAGTCCGCATCGCCCCGCCGGCTGCCCTTGCGCCTCTTTAACGGATGCAGAAGCCGGTTGGGGTCGTGCAGGTGTTTGTGCCAGACCCACCCCATCGGGCAGGCCCGGCGCTGGGTTCTCGCCTGGGCCAGGTCGCGTTCAGAAAGGACCCGGTCCTCTCGGCCGACACCCGGGTTGTAGCGGTCGTCGGGCTCGATCGCGACTACCCGCCCATCCTTGACATGGGCCTTGAGGACGCACTGGCTGGTGCCCCCACAGTTAGCGAAGCAGCCGGTATATACGACCTTTCCGCCTTGAGCCGTGACCACCTAGAACCCCAGCTCTGCACCCACCAGAACGACGTTGATCCGGCCCTTGTCATGCTCAGTCATCGCCATACTGCGCGCCTCCGCGATGGAACTGCGCTAACTTACTTGCTTCATCGAATTGGCCTGGCCGGACGCTACCGCTTCTGAGCCGGCTGAATGTCTGCCAGGGGGCCGTCCAGCCCGAGGCCCCGAAGGGTGCCCGGAAGTGGATACCCGGTGCTGCGGTCCCAGCCCATCAGCCGGTAATACTCGTCCAGCAGGGCCTGCCAGGAGGGCATGATGCTCTTGCCCTTTATGGGACCATCCACCGGCGCAGAGCCATATCGCAGACTTGGCTCCTCTACCTCAGGGCCGGTGCCATGACGGAGATTGAATACCCGAAGTAGATTGGCTATCCGCAGTCCCACCTGCCCGGCCTCATCATCGGTGAAGTCCCAGCCGGTGGCAGCATTCAGGATCTCAACCAGGTGGCCTACCTTGTTGTCGGTCATAGTCATGGTCGGGAACATGCAGGTCACCAAAGAGTCCACGAACAGCCGGCTCTTACCTCCGGCCACGACGGCCGCAACCGCCTCCGGTGAGAAAGGATCAGCCACTGGTAAGGGACCGGTCTCGACAGTGCCAGTCCCGGAGGTAGCGTAGTCAAGTATCTCTGTCCAGCGGGCCCGGTGGTCGTGCCCACGGGGGGCATGCCCCTTCTTCATGTAGACGCCTATCTCCAGGGCCTTTCCCCCGATGCTCTCGGCAGCCCTCTTTACTCCTTCAGCCAGGGTGTTGCCTATCCCCTCCCGCCGGGCTACCTTATGGAGCATGGCGCGGGCCGCCTCCACGTTCCCCCAGTTCATCTCCAGGCCGTCGGTGTCCTTCTTGGTGAGGATGCCCCTCTCATAACACTCCATGGTGAACGCCAGCAGCCAGCCGGTCTCGTTCCCGTCCATGCCGAGACGGTCCGTGACGTCGTTGAGCATGAAGGCAGCCCCCAGGTCGCTCTGGCCGATAAGTGAGCTGAAAGCAGCCCAGCACTCGTACTCGGGCTCTTCACCCTCGTAGCCGGCATAAGGTCCCTCAGTGATCTTCATCAGGTGGCAGTGGCGCAGGGGGCAGGCCCAGCAAGGATTCCATTTCATCTCACAGCGGGTACCATACTGCTCCCGGGAGAACTTCTCGGCATCCGGGAAAATGTTAGTGGTCAGGTTCTTGACCGGCAGTACCCCGGCAACGGCATAGCGTGGGTAGAGGAAGGAGTTTCCCAATTTGTAGATTGTCCCGTAGGTGTCGTGATGCTTCACATCCTCGATCAGCTGCCTCGTAAGAGCGGAGAACCGCTCCTTGTCGCTGATCGGCACAGTGGCACGGCCCTTATCAGCTACGACTGCTTTGAGACGCTTCGATCCCATAACCGCTCCAACGCCGTTGTGCGCTGCGACGTGTCCTTCGTCACCAACTATGGCAGCAAACTTAACCTGGCTCTCCCCGGCAGGGCCTATGCCGACCACACTTGCTTCCCTGCGGGCTTTGCCCAGTTCTTTCTTTATGGCTATCTCGTTCTCCCAGGTGTCACCTCCCAGCAGGTGAGCCGCCTCTCTGAGCTCAGCACCGCCTGGGTAAACATGCAGGTATACCCACCGCCGTGCCTGTCCCTGGATAATGATTGCATCGTAGCCACACAGCTTGAGGTAGGCTCCAAAATAGCCCATGGCCTGGGTAGAGGCCCCGCCGTTGGTAAGAGGACCCTTGGTTACCACCGAGTAGGCGCCCGCCCCGGCCATCCTGGCGCCATTCAGCGGGCCCGCAGCCATGATCAGACGGTTGTCCGGATCAGCCCAGCCGGTACCGGGTGGCACTTCTGTGTAGAGGTAATGCGACCCCAGGCCTGTGCCGCCAAGGTACTTCCGCAGGGTCGCCTCCTCCGGTTGCTCCTCGGTTATCTGTTCGCTGCTGAGGTCTACCCGCAGAATCCTGCCGGTGAATCCAGATACCTTGTTTGACATGATTCGCTCCTTTGTCACAAGCTGAGCTAATGTACCGACCTGTTTCCTGGACTGGGGGTCTCGATCAGTGTTCTACCTTGGAAAGCTTAATTGGGGCGCAGTTGTCCAGTGCCGTCGATATCTTGTCCATAGATTGCAGGTTGTGAGACAGCAGGGCTAAACTAGTTTTTGGTGCAAAAAGAGCCTCGGCGGGTTAGGATGAAGTTGTGAACACATCCAAATCCGCTGGGAGGCTCATCGTCATGATAATCGATCGGTACGATCCCGTAAACCTCTTTGAG
>Ga0082335_1001524_pt1 | contig 48348 bp, 51 predicted proteins | sample Subgrocontami58m_FD_72375 | JGI IMG/M metagenome (GOLD analysis project Ga0082335, IMG submission 72375) | Subsurface groundwater microbial communities from S. Glens Falls, New York, USA - GMW37 contaminated, 5.8 m (SPADES assembly) (version 2) ... | reverse complement strand
AAACTTTATGCTATTCCTGGAACAGGATACTTTAAGCTGAAATCAATGACTGCTTGCTTAACCTCTTCAAGCTTTGTCTCATCGTTCCTGTTGGTTATTGCTCTATCAATTAAATCCGCAACTATATCCATCTCGTCTTCTTTCATTCCTCGTGTTGTTAAAGCAGGAGTTCCTAGGCGGATTCCTGATGGGTCCATTGGCTTTCTCTGATCATACGGAACCATATTTTTGTTTACAGAAATACCAATGTGTTCTAGAACCTTTTCTGCTTCTTTACCAGTTACACCTTTGCTTCCAAAAACATCAACTAGCATCAGGTGATTATCAGTACCCCCTGAAACAATGCGGTATCCTTTTTCAGCAAGCTTTGCTGCTAGTCTTTTCGCGTTTAGGATAATTTGATGGGTATATGTTTGATATTCTGGTTTTAAGGCTTCGGCAAAAGCAACAGCTTTAGCAGCATTAATGTGGTCGTGTGGACCACCTTGAACCCCTGGAAACACAGCTTTGTCTATTGCTGATGCAAACTGTTCTTTACACATGATTATTGCGCCTCTAGGGCCACGCAGGGTCTTGTGAGTTGTTGTAGAAACAACGTCAAAATATGGAACCGGGCTGTCTAATTGTTTGCCTGCGATTAAACCAGAAATATGAGCAATGTCTGCGAATGTGTATGCTCCAATTTTATCAGCTATCTCTTTAAATCTTTTCCAGTCCAAAGTTCTTGAATATGCAGAGAATCCTGCAATAATCATTTTTGGTTTTTCTGCTAAAGCAATTCTTTCAACCTCATCCATATCAACTTCTTCTGTTTCTTTGTTTACTGTGTATGGGATTATATTAAAAAGCTTTCCGGAAAAATTCATTGGGTGACCATGAGTTAAGTGTCCACCTTGATCTAAGGAAAGACCTAAGACTTTATCCCCTGGCTGTAAAAGAGCGAAATACACTGCTATGTTTGCAGGTCCACCTGAAAGTGGCTGGACGTTGACATGCTCTGCTCCAAAAAGTTCTTTAGCACGCTCAATGGCTAAGGTTTCTGCTTTGTCGATGACTTCATTACCACCGTAGTATCTTTTGCCTGGATATCCTTCTGAGTACTTGTTTGTTAGGATACTTCCCATTGCTTCAAGCACTGCTTCAGAAACATAATTCTCAGAAGCAATTAGTTCTAAGCCTTGCTTCTGTCTTTTTTCTTCTTCTTTGATTATTTCGTACAAGACTGGGTCTTGTTTTTGAATGTTTGAATATTTCATTGGATTTTAAAATTAAGAATCTTGTGGTTCTTTGTGTATCTATCTTTTCTGTTTTTTAAGAATTAGCTCATTTTAAAAATCTCCAATTATTTTAACGTTGTAAAAATTTGTTTCTCTGAAATTGGACCAGCTCTTAAAACCTCTAAATCAACTTCTTGCTGGTTTCCTTGGCCTTTTGTGGATAGTTTTATAAAGGTTGAAGGCTTAACCTTCTTAAGCTTACCTGCGTCTATAATTATATCAGGTTTATATTTTCTGTCGCTAAATTGCTTAAGCAGGTCTTTTGAAGAATATGAGTCAAAACCACCCTTTTCTGAAGCAAGGTTAGCGCTAGTTGCAGTGATTGGTCCTGCTTTTTTTGCAAGATCTAAAGCAAAATTATTCTTAGCGATGCGTAGACCCAAAAACCCAGTACCAGCAGCTAACTTTTTTAATACTTTATTCTTTGATTTTAAAGGCAGCGCCATTGAAAGAGGTCCTGGTAAAAACTTTTTTGCTAGTTTTTCTGCAACACTGTTCCACTGGACATATTTTTTAGCAACAGAAACCGAGGCAACAAAAATATGCACTGGTTTGTTAAAACCCCTCTCTTTTATCTTGTAGAGTTTTGCAATCGCTGTTTTATTTGAAATTAAAGCAGCGAGACCATATGAAGTGTCTGTGGGATAGACTACGGTCTTCCCTTTTTTTAAGGAATTAGTCGCAAACCTTAAAACCTTGCTGTAATTAGTTTTGGTTAGTTTCAGAATTATCATAGATCCAGTATATCAAAAAAAGCGGACTGCCACATCAAGGCAACCCGCTTTTTATCTAAACAACAAAATTAATTAATCTTTCAGGCACAAACACTATTTTTCTTGTCTTAGAAGCTCCAATAGCATTACGCACTGTTTCAATCTTTAAAGCTTCTTCTTTGACAGCTGCTTCTGAAGATCTTCTGGCTATTGAAAGGTTTCCCCTGAACTTTCCATTAACCTGAATGACATAAGAAGAAATCTGACTTTCTAATTTTTTAGGATCATAAACTGGCCATGGCTGGGTTGTAACACTTCCTTTGCCAGAAAGCATTTTCCAAAACTCTTCAGCAATGTGCGGTGCAAAAGGTGCTAGGGTAATAGCGAATCTTTTAAGGGTCTCTTTAGAAATGTTTTCGCCTGCAACTGCATTGATGAATTCCATGAACGAAGAAACTGCGGTGTTAAACTTCATTTCATTAACAGCTTCTTCCACTCTTTTAATAACCCTGGATATTTCAAACAAAACTTTTTCTGAATCCTTGTTTTTAGAAGATGCATTTTCTGAAACTAAATACCAGGAACGTTGTAAGAAACGATATACCCCAACAACGCCTTTTTCATTCCAGGAAATGGTTTGTTCGTGTGGTCCTAGGAAAAGCTCAAACATACGCAGGGTATCAGCGCCATATTGTTTGATGATCGCATCTGGATTTGCAACGTTTCCTCTAGACTTAGACATTTTTTCACCATCTTCCCCCAAGATTATACCGTGTGGTTGACGTCGTTTGTAAGGCTCACTCATTGGTACTAAACCCTGATCAAACAAAAACTGGTTCCAAAAACGAGAATACAAAAGGTGTAAGGTAGTATGTTCCATACCACCAAAATATATGTCTATGGGTAACCAATATTTTAGACTCTTGAAGTTAGCGAATTGCTTCTTGTTTTTAGGGTCTGCGTATCTTAAAAAGTACCAAGAGCTTCCAGCCCATTGTGGCATAGTATTGGTTTCTCTTTTTGCTTTAGTGCCACACTTAGGACACTTTACATTAACCCATGAATCAATGGCTGCAAGCGGAGATTCCCCCGTCCCTGTTGGTTCGTATTTCTTAACCTTGGGAAGTTTTACGGGCAAGTCTTTTTCAGGAACAGGAACAATACCACAATCTGGACAATGAATTAAAGGAATTGGCTCACCCCAGTATCTTTGTCTTGAAAAAACCCAATCACGTAGTTTGTAAGTAACTTTACTGTTTCCAAATTTCTCAGTAATTTTCTTTTTAGCTTGCTCATAATCTAAACCATTAAACTCTCCGGAGTTCTGAATTTTCCCTTTTTCATTAACCACAATGCGCATTGGCAGTTGATATTTTTTTGCAAACTGCTCATCACGAAGATCATGGCTCGGTACAGCCATAATTGCACCAGTACCATATGCCAACATGACATAATCTGCTATCCAAACAGGAATCAGTTCTTTTGTTGCTGGATTGATTGCAGAGATTCCTTTTAATTCAACACCGGTTTTTTCTTTTTCTAAAGCAGAACGTTGGATATCGGTTTTGTTTTTTGCTTCTCTTGCATACTCGGAAACACTGTTCCAGTTTTTAATATCTTTTTGCAACTGAGCTACAATCGGGTGCTCTGGTGCTACAACCAAATATGTTGCACCAAACAAAGTGTCGGGACGAGTTGTAAATACTTTTATATTGCGCAACGCTGCTGACAAAACTTCTGGTTCTTGCTTTGCGCTAAAATGTGGCAGCTCTGATTTTTTCTGTATGAGTAATGCGGATAGTCTTTTTGCAAAACTTTCACCGTCGGACATAGGCACAACAGTATCTTGAGTATCATAAAGTAAGGTAAAATCAGAACAATTCTGTTTTATTTTGCTAAAGTTAAACCCTCTCTGGGCGGCTTCAGTTACAGATCTTCTTTCAACACCATCTAAAAATTTGCCGCTGAATGGCGCGGCAAAAAGAACAACACGATTCAGTTTGACGCCTTGCTCTAATAAACGAAGAGCGACGATTCCGCCAAAAGAATGACCTATTACTACAGTGTTTTCGTCTAACTGACAGTGTTTTCTAACATTTTCTGCTTCTTCGAGATCGTTTGGTTGACCTGGATTCAAAAGCTTAAGAACTTGAACCTTGTAGCCTCTTTTTTCTAATTCTATTTTTAACCAAGGATAGGTTGCTGTATCTCCGCTTCTGCCGTGTAGTAAAACAAAGTTTTTAACCTTTTTATTCAACACCTCAAAATCAATCTCTGCGCCATCGCTTCTGCCTATCCAATTTTCCTGTTGTGACTTAACAGCCTCAGGCCAGTCTAAAGACTCAAGCCCATCTATTAACCTCTGGGCATATTTTGTGATTCTTAAGTACCACTGGCGCATTTCTTTCTTTTCAACAATAGTTCCGCAACGTTCACACTTGCCATCTACTACTTCTTCGTTAGCCAAGCCAGTCTTGTCTTTAGGACACCAGTTAATTAAAGACTCCGCTTCATATGCTAAACCCTCTTTAAAAAACTGCAAGAAAATCCACTGCGTCCATTTGTAGTAGTTCGGCTCTGTGGTGTTAACTTCTCTGGACCAATCAAAGCTTAAACCAAGAGAGTTGATCTGTTTTTTAAAGTTCTTAATATTTTGTTTGGTTGAGACTTCCGGTTGCACTCCCATTTTAATAGCGTAGTTTTCAGCGGGTAATCCAAAAGCATCCCAACCCAATGGGAACATTACTTCATTGCCTTGAGCTCTTAGAAATCTTGAGGTCACATCTGCTGCTACATATGAGCGAAGATGCCCAGTGTGTAAACCAACACCAGAGGGGTAAGGGAATTCAACTAGGACGTATTTTTTTGGTTTCTTTGAAAAATTCTTTGAATGATAAACCTTTTTCAAAGACCAAAATTTCTGCCATTTTTTCTCTATTTTTCCAGGAGTATATTTCATCATCTAAATCTTTCTTTTAGGACGTATAACCATAGCCGCAAAAGCATTAGCAAGGATTGCTAAAACTGACATATATATTAAACCAACAACGTAGATATATGCTGAGTCAGTTGTTAAAGTATCAAGCTTTGAATATATCACCCACAAAGCAGCAAGCAATGTGTAAACATAGGAGCTTTGTCTAAAATGATATCTCCACTTAAAGTCTCTGTGGTCTTCTAAAGTTATGACTGCGAAATTACCGATTAAAAGAAAAATACCACCTATGGCTACCAACAAAAACAGGTACAAGGCACTTGGATGCCAAAGTGTTCCTAGGTCTGTGCCATACGCAATTAAAAATGTATCAACAATTGCAATTGGGAATACAAAAAAAAGATAGAATATTGGAGTGAGTTTTTTCATAGCTTTAAACTTTAAAAAGTGCTTTTGCGTTTGAAGTAGTTTGTTTACAAACTTCTTCAAAGCTTAATCCTTTGACTTCAGCGATATATCTTGCAACATACTCCACATAACTTGGTTGGTTTCTCTTACCTCGATACGGAGCTGGCGCAAGGTAGGGCGCATCTGTTTCTAAGACCATACGCTCTAGCGGGCAACTTTCGACAACCTCTTTTAAGACCCCGCTTTTATCAAAGGTAATTATACCATTTAGACCAATGTATCCGCCAAGCTCTAAAAACTTCTCAGCAATTATCCAATTGCTTGTAAAGCTATGGATTTCAAAACGAGATGGCTTTTCTAATCTCAATATTTCTAAAATATCCTCGTAAGCATCATCTGATCCCTTTTGAGTGCGACAATGGATTACTAAAGCTTTGTCTAGCTCTTTGGCCAATTTTATCTGTTGCAAGAAAGCTTCTTTTTGGATTGCTTTTACTTCTTCTAAGCTTTTGTCTGTAGGCAGACGATAGTAATCTAAACCACACTCACCTATACCAACAACCTTTGGATCTTCTGCTAATGCTTTGTAGTATGCGTAATCAAACTCTTCTTCACGAGTTATGAAATGTGATTCTTCTTCATCAACCTCTTGGGAAATGGTGTGTACTGGGTGCAAACCAACAACTGCGTAGACACTATCAAATTCTTTTGCTAAGTCAAAAGCTTTTTTAGAAGTATCTTTTTGTGTGCCAACGTTATTAATAATCACAGCGGCCTGCTGTGCTTCTTTGATTATCTCTTCATAATCTTCTTTAAACGCTGCAAGATTAACATGCGCGTGGGTATCATACAGTTGCATTGGTTTGTTCTAACTTCTTTTTAAATCTAACCAAGTATCTTCTACCCATAACTTCTGCATGGGTATACACACGACTCGCGTGAATGTTGTATTGAGATATCTCTTTTTTCCATTTCTCTTCATCATCCTGAGTAACTAAATCAACAATTTCAAAACCTTCTTTATCTAATATCCCAGGAAGCTCCTCAAGACTAAATGGGGTTGCTTTAGGAGTCAACGTTTCAGCAACAACCACCTGGCCATTCTCAGAAAGAATTCTATTTAATTCGGGAAGTATCTCCAGTTTAGATTTTTGCCCCCTTGAAGGCTCTCCAAAAAGATTGCCTACATACACTTCATCTATCGAACCGTCTGCTAAAGGCAAATTTCTACCATCAGCTTCAACAAAGTGAAAATTATTAGGATACATTGAGTTGGGCAGTGCTTGCTTCAAATCAACACCGACATACATTTCATCAGCAGGGATTTCCTTTAAGCCGGTTTCTGGGAAAGGAAAAACAAAATTGCCTAAATCAAGATATATTTTACGCGGCTTTAAACCACGCTTCTCTCTTTCAGAAACAATCCGGTTATATTCATTACGATTTTCTGGCATCATAATTATTCTACCCTCGGAAAAAGTGGTTCAATTTTAGTTATTGCGTCGCTTTCAAAAGACTTTCTGATCTTTTCGGCTGTTTGTGGCATAAAAGGAGCAATGGATAATCCGATAAGTTTAACTTCAGCACCAAGTACTGACAAAACCGCATCGAGCTTTTCTTTGTTCGTATCATCTTTTGCTAGGTCCCAAGGTTTTGTTTCGTCTATGTATTGATTGGCCCAAGCTACTGCTTCCCAAATTCTTGCTAAAGCCTCATGAAAACGGAAACCTTCAATCATTTCTACAACACCGTCTAACTTATCTTTTGGCTCAACAATATCTGGAATTTCACCGTGCGAATACTTTTCAATCATGTTAGTTAAACGGGAAACTAAGTTACCCAAACCATTAGCTAGATCACCATCATACCTTGCCTTGATCTTTTCTTCTGAAACATCACCATCTTGTCCGAAAGCGATTTCACGCATCAAAAAATATCTCACAGCATCACTACCGTATTTAGTAACCCAATCATTTGGATCAATGACATTACCAATGCTCTTACTTATTTTTTTGTTATTAGCAGTTAAATACCCGTGAGCTACAACACCTCCTGGCATTTCAATTCCCGCTGCTAAAAGCAAGGCTGGCCAAATGATACAGTGGAACTTAATAATATCTTTACCAACAACATGCCATGTAGCTGGCCAATATTTTTTAAAGAGTTCTTTGTCACCATGATAGCCAACACCTGAGATATAGTTAATCAAAGCATCGACCCAAACATAGACAGTTTGATTTTCATCCCAAGGCAATGGTATGCCCCATTTCACATTTGGTCTGCTGATGGCAATGTCATTAAAACCCTGAGTTAACAAACTTAAGACTTCTTTGCGGTGTGCTTCAGGCCAAATTTTAAACTCTTCTTTCTCTATTTTTTCTTTAATCTTCTCTGTAAAATCAGAGACTTTAAAAAACCAATTTTTTTCTGTGATCAATTCTGGTTTAGTTTGATGTTCTGGACAAAGACCATCTACTAAATCTTTTTCAGTTAAGAAAGCTTCGTGTCCAGTACAGTACAAACCAGAATATTCTGCTTCGTAAAGATATCCATTTTCTTTAATCTTGTTTAAGATCTCAGCAACTGTTGCTAGATGATCTGGGTCTGTTGTTCTAACAAAGCGATCAAAAGAAAGATCAAGGTTTTTCCAAGCATCTTCAAAGTACTTATACGTTTGATCAGCAAAAGCTTGAGGTTCTAAGCCTTGTGCTTTGGCGTATTCTGCTATCTTTGCGCCATGTTCATCCGTGCCTGTTAAGAAAAAGGTCTGCTTACTAGCAAGCCTAGCCAGACGCGCTAAAACATCAGCAGCCACCTTTTCATAAGAGTGGCCAATGTGCGGTTTCCCGTTTATATAGTCAATTGCTGTAGTAATGTAGTACTTCATTGTTATGGTCTGCTTTTAAGGGTTTCCCACTCTTCTATGATCACCTGGATCACTGCAACCACAGGCACTGCCAGCAAAATTCCAAAGATTCCGGCAAGCTTAAAACCAATTAATATTGCAAGTAAAATAACCAGTGGGGAAACACCAACAGTTTTTTGCATAATCTTAGGCACTAGAACATATCCTTCAATCTTAGAAAGCACTATATACATAATCATGACCACAACTGCTAGAGTTGGACTTTGCAAAAAAGCAAAGAAGATTGCAGGAATAGCTGCAACAAATGGACCAATGTATGGAATAAGTTCAAAGAATCCACTTAAGATGGCCAATACCAGCGCATACTTAATTCCCAAGACTGTTAAAGCAATAAAAACAATTGCAAATATGATTGCAGAAACAATAATCTGACCAATCATCCAAAGTCCGATCTTTTTTTGTATTCTTGTGATAATATGTAAAATCTTCGGCTGACTTTCTTTTGGAACAAGTGTATATACAAAGTTCTTCATGCCATTCTTTTCAGCAAGCAAGTAAAAAGAAACAACCAAAACTGTGACTATTTCTATGAAGCCATTAAAGACCCCAAGGGTCTTGCTAAAAAAGTTTTCTGAAAGAGCATTAAATTGGTTTGCTAAAGACTGAACATTCTTACTAACAATCTCGGTTAGATTAAACTCGCTTAAGAAACTATTAGGTCCGATCTTGCTTGAGATTTCACTTGCAAGAAAGTCATTGTTCGTCACTTGCTGAAACTGTTGAATAACTGGAGGGGTTACTAGAAAGCCAATCAAAACTACAAAAGCCAGCGCAACTATATATACCGCGACAACGCTGACACTTCTGGGGATACGCCACTGCAAAAGCATTTCTACTAAAGGCTCAAGAGCTGATGCCAAGGTTATTGAGATCAAAAGCAGAATTAAAATATCCTTGATCGTCCATGCAAAAAACAGGATCAAACCAAGGATTGTGATCTTTACGAGAGTTGATGTAGCTAAGCTAATATCTGTATCTCTGTTAAACATTAAACTCTTACTTTCTAAGCTTCTTTAATAGCTTGATATCCTCTTTCACTTTATCATGTTCTGTCTCCAAAATCAAAAGCTTTTGCTGCTTACTTTTCTGCTCTAAAGCCTTGAAAAAAGAGAGTATTTCAGCAAAACCAGTCTTACCAATCAAACCTTCATTTATATGCTCATGTCTGTCTTTATGACTTCCCAGCTCAACCTTTGAATCATTGCAATGTGACATTTGCAAATACTTTAAACCAATTTGTTTTTCAAAATCAGCAAAGGTTTTTTTTACTGCTGCTTTGTTTCTTAAGTCATAACCACTAGCAAAAGCATGTTGGGTATCAAAACAAATACCACCAAAGGTTTTGTATTTCTTTAAAGCCTGAACAAATCTTGCAAGCTCTTCAAAGCTGTCACCAATTACTTCTCCTGCTCCTGCTGATATTTCAAGCAAGAACAAGGTTTTTCCTTTGTAGCCATCTAAAACTTTTTTAAGACCTTTAATAACCTGGGCTTCGCCTTCTTTTTTACCAAGGTCTTTAAAACTTCCTAAGTGCACCATTAAATATGAGGCGCCAAGCAAACTTGCTCGTTCTAATTCTTCTCTAACTAAAGAGATGGAACCGTAGAATGTTCTGTTGTTGGCACTGCCAAAGTTTATGAAGTATGGCGCATGCACAACAAAATATTCAAAACCGTATTTTTTCATTTCTGACTTAAACTCTTTTAAGACAGCCTTGGTTAACTCTGGAGCTTTACCACCTTGAGGTGAACGCGTAAATATTTGAAAGGTTTCGCAACCTAAATCATGCGCACGTTGCGGTGCATTAACAACCCCTCCGGCAATGGATACATGACAGCCTATCTTCATGGCTATATCATTAATTCTTTTTCAAAAACAGCTCGTTCTTTAAATGGTCCGATTATTGCCAAGCTCATATTCTTTTGCTGAAATATTTCTTTAGAGAGCTTTTGAATATCATCTACACTAACCTTCTCCATCTCATCAAGAAAACTTTCTATGCTTTTAATCTTACCTGTGAAAGCAAAGTGATCCATGAACCAGTCAAGATTTCTGTGTCTGTTTTCAAAAGCCAAAGCAATTTTTCCACGAATGAAATCTTTAGCTCGTTTTAATTCTTTTGTGCTTACTGAATTATTTTTAACGTCTTTTAGCTGCTTTAATATTTCAATTAAAGCGCTTTTGGTCTTCTCAACTTGTAAACCTGCATGAATCGTAAAATCACCTGTATCATAATACGGCGTGTTTGATGCAGAAATGTGGTATGCTAAGCCTCTTTTTTCTCGAATTTCAACAAAGAGCCTGGAGCTCATATTACCCCCTAAAACATTGGCTAAAAGCATTACTGCAGGGTTTTTCTTTGAAACATGGTCAAAGCTCTTAAAACCCAAAGCAAAGTGTGCTTGTTGTGTATCTTTGTAAATGACCGTTAGGTTTGGTTTTTTCTGCTTTGTTTCTTTGTGCTTATGCTTTGGAGTTTTTTTGTTCTTTAACTTACCCCAGGTCTTTTCAATCTTCGTTAAAGCATCTTTAGTATCAAAGTTTCCACTAATCCCTAAAAGAATATTTGAGGGTTGGTAAAAAGTGTTTTTGTATTTCAAAACACTGGAGCGTTTCATTTTTTGGATGCTTTGTCTGGTGCCAAGTATTTCCCAACCAAGCGTTGACTCTGGCCACATTATTTTCTCTAAATGGTTTTCAACCTGACTTGCTGGGATATCCTCGTATTGGTTTATCTCTTCAACAATCACGCCTTTTTCTTTTTGTAGCTCCTCCTCTTTAAAAAGCGGGTTTAAAACCACGTCTGAAAGAACATCGAAGATTAAATTAAAATGATGTTTCTCTGCTTTAATGTAATACTCAGTTACTTCTTTTGAAGTTGAAGCATTAAAGTCACCACCGATTGCATCGACGATTTGCGAAATATCAGTTGGCTTGGGATATTTTTTACTGCCTTTGAAAAAAACATGTTCTAGGAAATGTGAAACTCCAGTAACCTCTTTAGTTTCATACCTGCTACCTACTTTAACGAGTATTGTAAAAAGCACTGACTTTGAGTCAGGCAAATTTACTAGCAGCATATTCAAACCGTTTTTTAAAGTTTTGTGTGTTAACTGCATTAATCCTCTAATCTTTCTTTAAAATATTTTTCTAAATCAACAAGCGCAACTCTTTCCTGAAGCATGGTGTCTCGATCACGCACTGTTACTTTCTGGTCTTCTAAAGAATCAAAGTCATAAGTAACACAATATGGCGTACCTATTTCATCTTGTCTGCGATATCTTTTGCCAATTGAACCAGTCTCATCGTATTGCACGTACCAATATTTACGTAGTTTGTTCGCAAGCTCTCTTGCTGGATTTGCAACCTCTTCTTTTTTAGAAAGTGGTAAAACTGCTATCTTAACAGGCGCGATCTTTCGATCAAGCTTTAAGACCACCTCAGATTCTTTGATACTTTCTGTAGTTGTCGAACGTCCACCCTCGATTTCTGTGTATGCTGAAAGTAAAACAGCTAAAAAGGTTCGATCAACACCAAAGGTTGGTTCAATGACATGTGGCAAGAATTTTTCACCGCTTTCAGGATCTCTATATTCCAAATCTTGCTTAGATGCATTTTGATGCTGATTTAAATCATAATTTGATCTATATGCAAGGCCATAAAGTTCTTTTTGTCCAAAAGAATAATCAAACTCAATATCAACAGTGCGCTTAGAATAATGCGCGCGCTCAGTATCTGGAATATCTATGTAATGCAACTTAGAAGCATCAACACCAATATCTGAAAGCCAAGATTTCATTTGCTCCAACCAATACTCAAAATATTTTTGCCAGTCGCTTTCTCTGATGAAATATTCAATTTCCATTTGTTCAAACTCACGGGTTCTAAAAATAAAGTTCCCTGGGGTTATTTCATTTCTGAAAGCCTTGCCGACCTGCGCAATACCAAAAGGGATTCTCTGTCTTGTGGTTTCTAAAACCTGGGGAAAATCAACAAACATTGCTTGTGCTGTTTCTGGTCTAAAGTAAACAATGTTTGCTTCTTCTTCTGCAGGACCCATGAAGGTCTTAAACATCAGATTAAATTCTTTAGCAGCTGTAAACTCTGTCCCTTTGCAGTTCGGGCATTGTTTCTGATCAAAAGTGTCTGCTCTAAAACGGCTGTGACATTTCTTGCATTCAATCAAAGGATCAGAAAAATTAGAAATATGACCGCTCGCTTGCCAAACTTTTGGGTTCATCATTAAAGCTGCATCAATTCCTACCATGTCATCTCTTTGTTGGACAAACTTTTTCCACCAAAGCTTTTTAATATTATTCTTTAACTCAACTCCTAAAGGGCCATAATCCCAAGAGTTTGCTAAACCACCATAAATCTCGCTGCCTGGGAAAATGAATCCGCGGCGTTTGCAAAGACTTACTAATTTTTCCATCAAATCGTTTTCATTCATATATATGAAAGTATATCAAACATTGACCTCTTCTTGAAGCTATTCTTTAATCTCCTTAAAACCTTCTGCGAATTCCTTGAAATATTCATTTTCCAGTGCGTTTCGTATCTTTTTCATTAAATTCAAATAAAACTTAATATTGTGCATTGTTGCCAAACGGATTGAAAGTGGCTCATCAGAAGCAAAAAGATGACGAATGTATGCTCTAGTGTGGCTTAGACATCCATAACAATCGCAATCATTATCGACTGGGCTAAAGTCTTCAGCAAATTCTGCTTTACGTATATCAATGGTTTTGTAGGCTTCACGTCCTTGCTGATCTCTTGCAGAAATATATAACCTGCCATGACGAGCTTCTCTGGTTGGAATGACACAGTCAAAAGAATCACAACCTCGCAAAACAGCCTGCACAATGTCATATGGCGTGCCAACCCCTAAAAGATGTCTTGGTTTTTCTTCTTCAAGATGCGGTATGGCCATATCCACAGCTTTGAGCATTTCCTCTGTTGGTTCACCAACCGCAACACCACCAATAGCATAACCCGGGAAATCTAAAGCACGAATTTCTTTGGCACTCCTTTCTCTTAAATCAGGAAAAGATGCACCTTGAACAATGCCCCAAAGTTTTTGTCCTGGATTAACTGGAGAATCACTTTGTTGAATTCGTTCAAATTCTCTTTTAGCACGTTCTGCCCAGCGTGTGGTCTGTTCAATAGCTTGTTTAGTTCTGTCGTACTCAAAAGGAAAACCTGGAAAATCATCAAGGATCAAAGCAACATCACTGCCTAGGTTAGATTGGATTTGAATTGATTTTTCAGGAGAAAGAATTGCGGATTTTCCGTCCATATCAAAACGAAAAAGAACGCCTGCTTCCATAACTTGGCGCATCTTCGCAAGAGAAAAAACCTGATAGCCACCACTGTCAGTGAAAATTGCATTTTTCCAATTCATAAACTTATGCAAACCACCGGCTTTAGCAATCAAAGCATCACCTGGTCTTTGCCAAAGGTGATATGTGTTTGCAAGGATCATCTCTGCTCCCCAAAACTTTAGTTCCTCAGAAGTTATGCTTTTAACAGTTCCTTTTGTTCCGATTGGGTTAAAGTAGGGCGTTTGCACATCACCATGTGCTGTGTGGATGACACCTAATCTTGCTTTTGAATCAGGATCTTTTTTTAAAATCTCAAAATATTCCACAGATTTAATCTATATTTAATTTCAATGTGTTAATGTCTTTTTTATGGGCCCGTGACTATGGTAGTCAGTATGCCTTGCCAGTCATGCTAAGCCGGTTCGATTCCGGTCGGGTCCACCAATTGATTACTTTCAAAAAAAAGTGTATGCTGTTATCGATTGGCAAGGTGTGCACCGGTGAAAACCGAAAATTAAAGCCCCGATTCCTCGGGGCTTTATCTATTTCTTAAAGAATCCTCTGAATCCTCTGCCTCCCCGGTCGTTATTACCATGTCCGTTTTTGAAATCTCTTCTTGGGCCACGGTCTTCGCTTGGAGCTACGCCCTGTCCTGGTTCTGCAGGTTTAGCATATGGCTTGTGTGTTAAGTTAATTCTACCTTGATCATCAATTTCTTTAACCATGACTTTCAAAGGATCACCGACTTTAACAACATCTTCAACTCTGCCAACACGGTAATTAGCAAGCTCTGAAATGTGTACCAAACCTTCTTGTCCTGGGATGAGTTCTACGAATGCCCCAAAGTTCATCAGTCTAGTAACTTTACCGTCAAAAACTTCTCCTGCTTTAATTTCTCTAACAATGTTTTTGATGATACCAACAGCTTTTTCAGAAGCAGCTGCATCTGTAGAAGTAACCATCACTAAACCGCTATCTTCAATATCAATCTTAACACCGGTTTCGGCAATGATACCATTGATGACTTTTCCACCTGAACCAATGACTTCGCGAATTTTGTCAGGATGGATCATGAAAGAAACAATTCTTGGAGCGTAAGGAGAAAGGTCTGCTCTTGGTTCTTTAATTGCTTCTTTCATTTTGCCTAAGATGTGTAAACGTCCTGGTTTTGCTTGCTGTAGAGCTTGCGCAAGGATATCTTTAGTGATTCCCTTTGCTTTAACATCCATTTGCATTGCAGTAATTCCGTTTTCATTTCCGGTAACTTTAAAATCCATGTGTCCGTTAAAATCTTCAATACCAGCAATATCTGTTAAGACCTTAAACTTTCCGGTTTCTTCATCTAAGACCAAACCCATAGCAACTCCACCGATCATCTCTTTTAACTTTACACCTGCATCAAGCAAAGCAAGGGTTGAACCACAAGTTGATGCCATTGATGTAGAACCATTAGACATGATTGCTTCTGAAACTAAACGCATAGTGTATGGGAATTCATCTTGTGAAGGAATCATTGGTTCTAAAGCACGTTCTGCTAAAGCACCATGTCCGATCTCTCTTCTACCCGGACCTCGGAGTGGAGCAACCTCTCCAACTGAGTATCCTGGCATGTTGTAATGGTGAATATATCTTTTTGCTGTGCCTTCTCCTGGGTCTTCCATGCCATCTAACAACTGCTCATCACCCTTTGAACCTAAAGTCACTGTTGTTAAAACCTGAGTTTCTCCTCTAGTAAACAAAGCGGAACCATGAGTGCGTGGCAAAACTCCAACTTCACAAGTAACTGCTCTAGTCTCATCTAGTTTTCTGCCATCAACACGACGTTCTTTTTCCAAGATATTCTTCTGCATGTACTTTTTCATGATCTTGTCTAAAGAAGCGAGAACCTCTTTTTTAATCTGCACTTGATCCATTTTTTGAGAAGCAGATTCAATACCAGGAGCAATCTCTGTCTTGTTCGCAAAAATTGTTTTAGTAATACTTTCAACGGCTGCATCAGTTAAAGTGCTAACCTTTGTTTCTCGCTCTTCTTTGTTAGAAACATAAATTGCGGCTTCAAGCTTGTCATCAGTTGCAAATGCTTTAACCTGTTCGTAAATATCTTTGTTTAACTCAATGACTTCAACAACAGCCTTTGCATTGCCAACCATTTCTTTAAACTGGTTTTGGACTTTGCAGATCTCTGCAAGATATTTCTGCGCAAACTCAATTCCTGAAATGATGTCTTCTTCTGAAACCAATGTAGCTCCTGCTTCAACCATCAAAACATGTTTTTCGTTTCCTGAAACTATTAAATCCATCTGGGATTTTTTCAACAGCTCTCGGCTTGGGTTTAAGACCATTTGTCCATCTACTTTACCAACTCTAACAACTCCAATTGGACCATCAAAAGGAATATCTGAAATTGTTAAAGCAGCAGAAGCTGCATTAGCTGCAAGCATGTCTGCTTCGTGCACGCCATCAATTGAAAGAACTGTCACAACAACCTGTACATCATTGCGCATACCATCTGGGAACAATGGTCTAATTGATCGATCAATGACTCTGCCTGTTAAGATTGCTTCATCAGTTGCTTTGCCTTCTCTTTTAACCCAACGACTGCCTTTGATTTTCCCTGCAGCATAAAGGCGCTCCTCGTAATCTACGAGTAGTGGAAAGTAATCCATGCCTTCTCTTTTACGACCCATCACAACTGTTGCTAAAACAACAGTATCACCTTGTTTGGCTAGCACTGCGGCATTTGCCTGCAAAGCCATTTTTCCGGTCTCAAAAGTAATCTCTGCTTGAGATGGATCATTGAAACCTATCGAAACTTTTTTAACGTCCATATTTTCTCTCTCCAGACGTTATTTGCAATCATGTCCGACTTTAAGGGCTAAAGCCGGACGTGGCTGCTAACAACGTCCCTTAATTAATTAATATATACTAGAAAGTCCCGCAAAAACTATTGCGGGACTCCCAAATTATTTCTTTAACTTCAATTTATCAACGAGCTTGTCATATCTCTTCTGGTCTTCTGATTTCAAGTAACGCAACAGTCTTCTGCGGTTACCGACCATCTGTAACAACCCTCTTCGGGAGTGGTTATCTTTTCTGTGCACTTTTAAGTGCTCAGAAACCTGGTCAATCTCTTTGGTTAAGATCGCGATCTGAACCTCAGGAGAACCAGTATCGTCTTTGTGCGTCTGGAACTTCTTGATCAGCGCGTCTTTTTCCTTTTTGGATAACATGGGGGCCTTTCACAATTTGCCTTGATACCAAGGCCTGTCTGCACGAATATTTGAGTTCTTTGTTATGAACTAAAGTATCGTGGAATTAATATTTCTAATGCCATTCTACCAGTTTAGAGGCTTTTAATCAAGGTTTGTTTGGAGTGTGTGATATACTACCTATGTCGCACAATATCATGCAAAAAGAAACAAAAAACAAAGAAAAAGACTTAGACAACTCCCTGACCAGGTATATCCGGGAGTTCTTAGAATATTGCGAAATTGAAAAAAACCGAAGTCTTTTAACGATTCGTAACTATGACCACTATTTAAAACGTTTTGCGCACTTCTGTGCTTCTGAGGGCGTTACAAAGCCTGAACAAATAGACTTTGAGTTGGTGCGCAGATATCGCCTGGGTATTAATCGCATGGTTGATGAATCCGGGAAACATTTAAAACAGATAACTCAGAATTACCACGTCATTGCTGTACGTGCTTTCCTTAAGTACATGATGAAGCGTGATATTAAAACTCTTGCGCCTGAAAAACTGGATCTTGCAAAAACCCCCAGTCGAATGGTTGAATTTTTAGATGATGATGAAATCCAAAGACTCTTTGAAGCAACTGATGAAGAAAAAGAAGAGATTCTAAAATTTAGAGACAACGCAATCTTACAAACTCTGTTTGCAACCGGTCTTCGTGTTTCAGAGCTTTGTTCTTTAAAAAAAGACCAGATCAATTTTAAGAGAAATGAATTTACTGTCAGAGGCAAAGGTGACAAGCTTAGATTAATCTTTCTCTCTTCTGAAGCAAACGATGCTTTACAAAAATACCTTAAAAAAAGAAAAGACAACTCAAAGTTCCTTTTCATAGCACACAAACAAGTTGGCGTGGAAAAAGAAATGGAAAGCTTTGGACAAAACGCCGCTGGTTTAACTCCAAGAAGCATCCAAAGGATTATTAAAAAATATGCTTTGATTGCTGGAATTATGAAAAAAATATCGCCACACACTCTAAGGCATAGCTTTGCAACTGATCTCTTACAAAACGGCGCGGATATACGAAGCGTTCAAAGCATGTTGGGACATGCATCTATTACCACAACTCAGATATATACACACATCACAAACCAACAACTTAGAGAAATCCACACCAAGTTTCATAACAAGAAGAAATGAAAAAACCCTCGAGCTCGAGGGTTTTTTAAATGATGTCTTCTTTTGTAACGTATTTTATCTTTCCAAGTGGTAAATCCCCCAGTTCCAGCTTGTTTATACGTATCCTTTTAAGGTTCTTAACTTTGTAACCAACCTTTTCAAACATTCTGCGAATCTGACGCTTTTTGCCCTCGTGAATTGTCATGTACACCTTACCACTACGCATCCTAGCCTCAGCAGGAGCTGTGGTGTAGTCCTCACCGATAACAACACCTTCTCTAAGCTTTTGTAAATCAGCATCTGTAATGTCTTGATTTAAAGCAACCTCATATTCTTTGGCATGTTCATATTTTGGATGAGCTAACTGTTCTGTTAAATCACCATCATTAGTAAAGAGTAAAAGCCCTTCAGTATAGAAATCAAGACGACCAACAGTCCAAACTTTGCTTTGAAGTTCTTTAGGAAGAAAAGAATAGACGCTGCGGCGCTTCTCTGGATCAAAACGCGAAGTAATATATGCTTTTGGTTTGTTCAAAGCAATGTAATAGAAGTTTTTTTCAGGTCTAATTAGCTTACCCTTGTAAGTAACCTGATCTTTGTCTGGATCTACTTTGTCGCCAAGTTTTGCAATATTACCATTAATACGAACTTCACCTCTTTCGATGAAAAGCTCAGAGCCTCTTCTTGAGGCAATACCTGCATTGGATAGAAATTTTTGTAATCGTTCTACTGTCATATATTTTTACCACCTTCCGCTTGAACCACCTCCACCGGAAAATCCTCCTCCAAAACCACCGAACCCTCCACCTGAACCACCAGATTTTCCGCCACCAATCCACCAAGGAAAAATACCTGTCTTTTTACCCTTTTCATAACCCTTTGAAACAATGTAATCAAAAAGCAGACCAATCGGTGTAAAAAGTAAAACCATTACTAAAGAAGTAATCCAGGAACCAAGGAATAGTCCAAATAGTCCACCGCACAAAGCACCAACAACACCGCCTGCCCACCATGATTTTGACCTTGCAAGGACGCTTGAGAAAAACGAGAAAACAAAGAAGAAAATGAAGAAGAGAAAATTAAAGTTAACATTGATGTTGGGCTTTGCTAAGGGCATAATCAAAGCTTGCCCTGAAAGCTTATTGATTATTAAATCTATGGCAGTATTAACACCGCCATAGAAATCTCCTTCTTGAAAAGCAGGTGTTAAAACATTTCTGATGATTGATGCGGATTCAGCATCAGTTAAATCTCCTTCTAAACCATACCCTATCTCAATGCGCATTTCTCGATCTTCTAGAGCAATCAACAAAAGCAGTCCGTTGTTCTTGTCTTTTTTACCAATGCCAAAATCTTTAAAAAGCTTTTCAGCATAATTTTCGATATAGTCACCACCCAAGTTTTTAACTGTAACGACAGTAACTTCGTTTGTGCTTTGCTTTTCATACCCTGAGAGCTTTGTTTCTAGATTTAGTTTTTGCTCTGTAGTAAAAATTCCTGCAAAGTCATTAACAAAGCCGGATGCATTGCCCGGCTTTGTGTATGCAAAAACTGGAGACGCGGCTACCAAAACAATTGCGCCTAAAAGCGTTGCGAAAAAAGTTTTTCTTTGATTAGTGAACATTAAAAGTTAACTTCTGGTTCTTTTTCTGCTCCAACTTCTGCTTTAAACAATGTTCTTTCTTCGAAACCAAAGAGGTTTGCAATCATGTTTGATGGGAAAGTTTTTACCGCGATATTTATCTGAGTAACATTGTCATTGTATCTACCACGTTCAACTGCAATCCTGTTTTCTGTACCAGCAAGCTCTGCACTCAAATCCTGGTACAAAGGAACTGTTGCAATTGCTGGATTTGCTTCAATCACAGCAATTAAGCGACCGAGACTTGTTTCTAAGTTGCTGGCTGCTGTTGCCTTTGCATCAACTGTTGTCGCATTAGCAAAAGCAGCTCTGGCATCAGTAACTTCTTTTGCAAAAGCAAGCTCTTGTTTGCTACCACCTTTTACAGTATTAACAAGATTTGGAATCAAGCTTAAACGTCTCTGGTATTGATTCTCTACCTGAGCCCATTGGTTATCTACAGCTTTGTTCGCTCTAATCAAATTGTTGTATGAAAGAGCTCCCCAAAGGGCTACCAAAACTAGTAATAATATGAACAAATTGAGTTTTTTCATGGTTTCCTTTTCTTTCGGCTTTAAATTTTAGAATTAATTTATGCCGTTTATACTATCATTATACTGTCTTTTAGAATAAAGGGGAAGAAAGCATTTGCGGGTGCTTTGCCTTTGTGCTCTAATAATTATATATTTTTAGGATACTACTATGAAAATCTTAATTATCGAAGATGAAATTAGATTAAGCGATGTCTTAAAGAAGAATCTGGAAACAGAATACTTCATTGTTGATGTTGCTAATGACGGAGAAACTGGAGCTAAGATCGCTTTAGAACATGATTATGACTTAATCATTCTAGATCAAATGCTGCCAAAAAAAACAGGCATTGAAATCTGCAAAGAGCTACGCGAAGCAGGTAAAAAAACACCAATTATAATTCTCTCGGTAAAATCTGAAACAACAACCAAAGTTGAACTCTTAAATGCGGGTGCTGATGATTATTTGATCAAGCCGTTTTCTTTTGAAGAGTTGGTTGCAAGAATACGTGCATTAATGCGCAGACCTCAAGAGATCAAAGAAGAAATTTACAAAGCTGATGACTTAATTCTAGATACAAAAAGACAAACAGTTAAACGTGATGGCAAAGACATCTATCTAACAAGAAAAGAATTCATGCTTCTTGAATACCTCTTAAGAAACAAGGATGTTGTGCTTTCAAGAGCCATGATTATGGAACATGTTTGGGATATGTATGCAGATCCATTTTCAAACACCATTGAATCACATATCTTAAGCTTAAGAAAAAAAATTGATTTGCCTAACAAGCAAAAACTCATTCAAACAGTACCTGGCAGAGGGTACAAATTAAGTTATGTTTGATTAAAATTCTAAAAAGGTCTTTATTTCCCTCATATATATTTTATACATTCTTTAGCTAAACTTCAGCATCTTTTAGCTATTTTTTTATTATCCCATTAAACGTAAGGAAACAAAAAAGCACCCACCAAAAATATATGGAGGAGTAAGGATGACAAGCGCAATGAAAGCTTTCCGAAACTGGGTCACTCAAAGACCGAAATTAAACCCGTACCTTGCGGGCAATTTCAGGCCTGAAGAATACCTAGAAACCTACTACCCTGTTTTGCCAGAATCATCTGTCTTTGGAGATGCAGAAACACCCAAAAGCGTTTCTGAAGAGAATCTGGCGTTGCTGCGATTCTATGCCAAAACACAGACCGAGCTACAACCAACAAGAGAAAGGCTGTGCATGCTGGAAGTTGGCGGAGGTCCCACGATTTACCAGCTGATCAGTCTATCTAAGCTTGTAAACAGAATCTGCTTCACGGATTTTCTAAGGTCAAACTTGCGATCTGTTGAGAATTGGGTTAGAACTGGATCTGACACGCGCTGGCTTTCGTACATCAGAGCAGCAATGCAATACGAGCACGGAAAACCACCCACCAAGAAAGAAGTCCTGCTCAGAGAAAAGGAACTGAAACGAAAAGTATCTCTGGTTAGATACGATGTAGTCAGGGATCACTTTTTCGCACCAGCTCCAGAGAAATATGATCTGGTTAGCTCAAGCTTCTGTATTGAATGTATAAGCCAAAGCAAAGCTATCTGGTTTCACGCACTCAAAAACATCAGCAAGAAAATTGCAGTTAGAGGCTCTCTGGTGATGACTGCGCTACGCATGGCAAGTACATACACCATTCAAGGACGTAACCTGCCATCAACTCCGATCGATGAAGAAGATGTTTTAGTAGCATTGCTTGATCTTGGCTTCTCAAATATCCAAATCAGCTCTCAGGACTGTCTCGGAGAAAACAAATACAGCGGCATGATCTATGTCCTGGCCCGCAAAGACTCGTAGGAGGTTATGTGACTATCTTCAAGCTACGAAGTGCACAAGCCTCTGACTACGAAGAGTTTGCTGAGGCTGAGCGCCTGGCCTGGAGCAGTAGCGAAGTTCCGATCATTAGCCAAAGCCAATTTTTAACATGGCTTGAGATCTTCCCAGAGGGCTTACTACTTGTTGAAACAAATGGCAAAGTCTGCGGTCACCATTTCTCTCAGATACGTGAGTTTGATGTAGACAACTCTCAAGACAATCGCAGCTGGGATGAGTTGACCGACGAAGGGTTTTGCCGAACAACACACAACCCAAACGGCAATGTCCTTTACGGAGTCAGTATCTCTGCTTCAGTTCGCGGGGCAGGCAGGTTTGTTTTTGAGGCAGCAGTTAAACAAACTCACTCGCTAAAACTGCCTAGGTATGTCGGGGCATGCAGAATACCAGGACTTACTGCTTACGCAGAAAGCTTTGGCGTCAACTCTGACACAGCTGTCTTAGAATATGCCCAAGCTGTTGTTGCGGGTAAACGAAAAGACCAGACTCTCTCTGCCCTACTCGCTGTTTCAGGAGTACGTTTCGTGCGCCTAGTTCCAGAGTATTTCACTGATGCCCAAAGCAAAAACTGGGCCTGCCTCATTTGTTATGAAGCAGATGCTTGATTCATCCAGATATCTGATTGAACTTGGCGGGCGCTTCTAAAAGAGCGCCCGCCTTTGTTAGTGTCTCTTTTTTGTATATACTGTAAATACTTTTAGAGGGACTATGGATTACAGATACTTAATTGAAATTTTTGCAGCACTAATTGGCATCTTCTGTTTTGCCTTAAGTTTTGTCATGTTCAGGCACTGGCGCGGAAAAAAAGACGTTGGTTATTTTGCTTTTAGTATTTTCAGTGCTGGCTTGTGGATTCTTTCAGTATATTTTGCTGACATCTCTACAAACCTAGAAAGCCTGGTTCTTTGGACTAAGTTTGCTTCAGTAGCTGCTTTGTTCTATGTTTTCTTTTTTGTTATCTTTAGCTATTCTTTCAGACATCCCGGAAAAAACTGGAAAATATACCTGGTTCTACCTTTGCCAATTCTGGCGAACACGATCTATCTTTTTAAATTTCCTTTAAACGAAGTGTATATCAGTGACCCGTTCATTGGTTTTAGTTATGACCATCCTGTTGGTGGAATTCTAAGCGGCAATTTTTCTTTGTACTTACTGCTTTTTTTAATATATTACATGATCGGTTATGTAATTCTGCTATGGAAATATGGAACACTACCACTTAGAACAAGATTGCAAATTAAATATATTTTAATCGGAACAACGGTTTCTATTCTAGCAGCTGCTTTTTTTGATATTCTGCTTCCGCTTTCTGGAATTGATTACCTCTATGCTTTAGGACCTGCCTGTACTGCTCTTTTGATTTTAAGCACAGCTTATGCCATAGCTAAACACAATTTGTTGGAAATTAAAGTTGTCATTCAACGAGGAGTAATCTACTCTCTCTTAATCGCTGTAATTATTGGTGTGTATCTACTTTTACTCTTCGTTTTACGTTTGGTGTATTTTGGACCAACTGATAAGACTGTGAACCATGTCAGTGCAATCGTTACGACTCTACTCGGTATCTTTGGCGCTCCACTTTTGGAAAGAGTTTTGCGCAAAGCAACTGATAAAATCTTTTTTAAAGAACGCTATGACTATTCAAAAGCAGTTGCAGAGTTAGTACACATTCTAAATGAAGAGGTTGAATTTGAAGCGCTGGTTAATCAAAGTAAAAATGCCTTACAAAAAATACTGAAAACCAGAGCAATCCATTTTCTCTTCCTTAAACCCAACCCAGATCTTTCTATGTCAGAATCTAACGAAAACAAAGAACTACCAAGTTCTGAACAGATTCAAAGCATCAGGGAAATATTACCGACTGATGAATTAAAGAACGAGATTCTCTTAACAGGTGCCCGTTACTATGCTGCGGAATTGATTGTTCCTTTAATCGCAGCAGAAAAAATTGTCGGTCTGGCCTTTATCCCAAAAAAACTTTCAGGAGAAATATACTCTAATCAAGATATTGATCTATTAAATGTTTTTTCTTTACAAGCTGGTGTCGCCTTAGAAAAAGCTAGGTTGCTTTGGGAAGTGCAAAAATATTCTAATGAGTTGGAGCAGCGTGTTGAAGAACGAACCGCCCAGATTAAACATCTACAACAAGAGCAAAAAAACTTTATGAATGATGTTTCGCATTCCCTACAAACTCCACTGACTGTGATTAAAGGTGAGTTAGATTTCTTAAAAATGCGCTCTAAACCAATTAAAGAGCTGGGTAAGTTTGAAAAATCTGTTGATGAAATATCAAGGTTGATATATAACCTGCTGAAACTGGCTAAGATTGAAATGCAGGATGGTTCAAAAAAAGAAAAGGTTAATTTAAGCGCTTTACTTGAAGAAATTATTGAATACTTAGATGTGCTCTGTAAGACTAACAACATTCAAATTGTTAAGAATATTGAAACAGATATCTTTGTCTTAGGGAATGTTGAAGCTTTAGAAACACTTGTTACAAACTTAACCAGCAATGCCATCAAATACATTGCTAACGAAAAAGTCATCACAATAACTCTCAAAAAAACTGATCATGTTGAACTGACCATTAAAGACACGGGTATTGGCATTGAACAAGAACACTTAAAATTCATCTTTAATCGCTTCTACAGAGCAGGTTCTACCAGATCAGGAGTTTCAGGAAATGGACTTGGTTTGGCAATCTGCAAAAAGATAGCTGAAAATCATGGTGGAGATATCTCCGTAGAAAGCGTTCCTAAAAAAGGAACAACATTTACAGTAAGGTTACCAGCAGTTTAAAACCAAAAGAAAAAACGCTTTGAAAAAAGCGTTTTTTTAATTCATCGAATATATGGTGAGCCTGGCAGGGATCGAACCTGCGACCTACTGCTTAGAAGGCAGTCGCTCTATCCAACTGAGCTACAGGCTCGCAAAATTTGCGGAGCTACACAATTTTAGCAAAGATACCTTGTTTTTTCAAGGCTCTAAATTTGGTTTAATGTTGCTTTGTAATCAGCAACAAACTTAACAATTCCAGCATCTGTTAAGGGATGTTGTATTTTAAAGCTTTGCCAATCTGCATTTAAATCTAATTCTTCATATGGTATTTCTTTAAGTTGCTGTGCTTGGGTATAGTTGTCGCTTGTATCTAGCATTGGGAAGTTTTTACTAGCCCACTCTTCTAAAACCTTGGTTGGCACGGTTGCTAATTCAACACCTAAAGCAAAGGAGTACAAAAGGTGGTCTAGATTTCTAATGCTTGCTGCAAGTACCCAAACATGAGCATCACCTTTAGCATACATTTCCTTGATGTTTTTAATTAAGCTCATACCATCCTCACCCTGGTCGTCTAAGCGTCCGACGAAAGGTGAAAGATATACTGTTCCTGGTTTTGCACCTTTAGTTGCAGCATATACAGCTGCTGCTTGTTCTTGTGAAAAAACTAAGGTGATATTTATTCGCATCCCTGCTTGAACTGACATTTCCGCAGCCTTCAATCCTTCTTTTGTACATGGGTATTTAATAACTGCGTTAGGAATCCAGGAATACATTTCTTTGCCTTGAGAAAACATTTCTTCTGCTTTTGTGTCTAAGTCCGCAAAAACTTCAATTGAAACACCAGCATCCCCAACAAGCGGTGAAATGCTTTGAACAATTTTCCTGTACTCGTTATTCTCTTCTTCTTTTGAAAGCTTCTTTCCTGACTGTATTAATGCCTGAATTTCCGGATTTTTTGCAATCAACGAAGGATTAGTTGTTTGACCATCAACAAAACCAATCAAAGCTTTGATACGTTCTGTTTCTGCTGGGTCTCCACCATCAACCAATATTTTAGTTTTTGGTCTGTTTGTTAGATTAAGCATTTGTATTCGTATAAATTTTCAAAGCTTCAACAGGAGTTGCATCATCAAAAACAATTGCAGAAATGGCACTACAGAAACGAACCGCCTCTTCTAAAGGACGCATGTGTACATTTCTACCAGTGGCATTACCTGCAGCACCTGAAATATGGATTTGATTGTGCAGTTGCTCTAAAAACTCAGGAACTTCCATTTTACTACCACCTGAAACTATGACCATGGTTCTGCCTGCTGCAGCAACTGCTTCTTTAAACTTTTCTGCTAAAACTAACTGATCATTGCTATCTTTTAACTTTGGATACGTTACTTTAACAAAATCAGAACCAAGGCTTACAGCAACGCCTGTTGCACCAGCAATTAAGTGTGGATCGTATGGATCGGGAACATTTTTTCCTCTTGGATATATCCAAAGAATGAAAAACATTCCGTTTTGATGTGCTTTTAAAATTGCTTCACTTGCTTCTTTAAGCATCTCAGCTTCGTATTCGCTTCCAAGATACAAAGTGTACCCCATACCTACAATGTTTAAACCACTATCTTTTTTAAACTGTATGACTTCTTCTGGTGTAACCATTTCCTCGCTTAGTGGATCTTTGACCTCTACTGGAACAATGTTTGATTTAGAATTTAATTTAATGACATAGGCAACAGTCGAATAGTCGCGACCGTATTTTGCAAGCAAGCCTAATTGGGTTGTAAAACAAGAAATTCTTGCCTTGCTTGCTATCTTAAACATATGTTCAGGGTCTGCATCTTCAGGAGATGCTTCTTTGCTTCCAAAATCATCGTTTAAATGCTCAATCTTTTGATCACCCGCAAAAAGCATCATTCTTCTTAAGCCATGTGTCACAGTCTCAATATTTTTTATGTATTCCTGCTCTTTTTCTTTTGGCACATCTGCAGGCACTTGGATTGTTTGTTTCTCCACCATTATTTTGCTCCTTGTATTTTTGGTTTGGTTTGGGAAATTAAACTAACAACCAAAGCAATTAAGACTAAATTTTTAATAATGTACTGACCTTCAAGGGTTGGGGTTAGAAAGCTCTGCCAGATTTGATCTCCTAAAACAAAAAGAGGCAAAGCGGTTGTAATCATATGCAAGAAGAAAAGTGGAACAGCGATTTTTTGCGCTTTAGGTATTAGGAAAAGAAGACCAATCACCATCTCAAAGATTGCAAAACAAACTATGAACTGACTAAAGGTTAGGAAAGGAAGGGTTTTCTGAAGCAATGCATCTACAAGCGGATTTGCGGGGCTTGTACTAAATATCTTTAATGCACCAAACCAGAAATACACAAGGAACAAAGAAAGCCGAGCTAAAGGCACGCTAATCTTTTTGGCGACTTCAATCATTTTTGTATCAATTGAGGTAAACATTTTGTCTTTAAAGTATATCAGTTTTGGTATGGAAATGAAAAAGCCTGGGGATTTTCCCCAAGCTTTCTCCAGATCGGTTCATACCGATGCGTCCATTACCAAGTACATATATTATCAACCAAAGAAGAAGGAAAGTCAATTCGAGGACCAGACCGGAATCGAACCGGCTTAACGTTCTTGGTAATGAACGCCGACTACCTTAGTCACTGGCCCCCGAAAAGAGAGCATAACAGAGTCAAATTAAAAAAATATTAACTCTTAATACAATCTCGCAAAGATTCCAGTTGAAAGTAAACGCCCAGAGGATTTTTCCTTTAAAACAAGTTCTCCGTAATCAACAGTTTTTGTTTTAAGAGGTTTTGCAAAATCATCAAGTAAATTCTTAAGTAACAAGGAAGACACTGAAACCGCATATGCGTTTATAACCAGGAAGGAAAAGTCATCAGAGCACAACAGCTGCAATAGTTTTAATAGTTCGGGAAGATCTTCGTTAAATTTCCAGACTTCTCCTTTAGCTCCTCTACCAAATGCTGGTGGGTCTAGAATAATGGCGTCATACTTAGCACCACGTTTTACTTCGCGCTTAACAAATTTAACAGCGTCATCTAGAATCCAACGAATTGAATCTTCAGGAAGTCCTGAAAGAAGCATGTTTTCTTTTGCAGCAGCCAAGGATGGCTTAGATGCATCAAGGTGTGTTACAGCAGCACCAAGCTTAGAAGCCAGAACGCTGGCAATTCCTGTGTAACCAAAAAGGTTCAACACTTTGAGCCTTTTATTCTTAGAGCCTGTTAATTTAGATGCAATGAATTTCCAGTTTGCTTCTTGCTCTGGGAAAATACCAGTATGTTTAAAAGGATTTAGTTTAGCATAGAAAGAGATACTATCATTAGTTTCAGGGATTTGGTATTTCAAGACCCACTTTTCTGGCATGGTTGGGTTTGAAACTTTCCAGTTTCCTTGTTCTTCCCCGCTTTTTATATATCTTGCATCTGCTTTATCCCATTCGTTTTCGCTTAAAGAACGCTGCCAAAGCACAGCAGGATCAGGCTTTTGAAGGATGAAGTCACCAAATTTCTCAAGACGATAGCCATCTCCCGTATCTAATAGCTCGTAATCTTTAAGGTTGCCTTGTTCTTCTAATATCATATATCCTAGTATATCTGGTTTTGTTGACCAGAAGCAATCTTTCGTGTAATAATATGCGAGTAAAAATACCATTCGGGGGTAGCTCAGTGGTAGAGCCATCGACTGTTAATCGATTGGTCGTGGGTCCGAATCCCACCCCCCGAGCCAAATAAAAAACACCAACAAAAGTTGGCGTTTTTTATTTAACCAAGTAAGACGGTCAAACTCAAATATGCTATATTACTTATATGACAGAAAGAGAAAACAATCCAGAAAGTGAGCATGAAGATATTCCAACTCCCGAGGAAGTGCACTCAGTGTTTCGTGAATTGATCGGAAAGGAATATTCTGAAAAACGAAAATTAGAAGATGAAAAAGGACTTTATATTTTAGAGGTTGAAGCCCCGGGAGATTCTGAAGGGGAAATGAATGAATATGCCTATATGAGAAAAGGTCACTATCCAGAAGGCGGAATAACGGTTACTGAAATTCATGTAACCTTTTATGTAAATGGAGTTCCTGTCAGCGGAACTTCAGCCGCACGGTATGTTGATGGCGAATGGAAGATTCTTTAGTTTATGATTATATAATATGTTCTAATATCGTCCGCTGTTCTGAGCCAAACCAAGGACATTAGCTTTCGCTAGTGTTTTTTGTTTTCGCACAGGTTTTGAGGAAGCGTAGACGTTTCGCTTGTCATTTATTCTCAACATAGGACGACTCAAACCTAGATTTTTGCCTATGGTAAGGCTGTCCCTTTATTGATCTTAAATTTTAGTAAGAATTTTTTCCGTGGCTTATTTTCTTTTTTTATACTATACTGACTACACATTAACAGTTTATCATGAATGAATTCCTGAAGATGGACATATTTTTTGTCATCGCAAGCGTTGCCACAATAATTCTAGCTGTACTAATAATAATTTTATTAGTTTATCTCATCAAGTTCGTAAAAAATATAAAATACATCTCGGACAAGGCTCGAACAGAAACTGATAATCTTAGCCGTGACATACAAATTCTACGAGAAAATATTCATAGGGAGGGATTTAAAGTTAAACACGCATTAAATTTTTTTGGTTCAATAATTAGAAGAAAAAAGAAAGGTAAATAAAATGACAACTAAGAATAACCATTTGGTTCTGAAAGCAGGTTTGGGGGTCGCTGCGTTAGCCGCCACGGCAGGAGCATATTATTTTTTTGGCAAAAACGGTGCCAAGCATCGTAAATCAGCTCTAAGTTGGGTCAACGGTGCTAAAAAAGATGTTCTCGCTGAAGTAAAAAAGCTCAAGGTTGTAAATGAAAAAACATATAACACAGTAGCTACGAAGGTCATGAAGAAGTATAAGAAGTTCCAAAAAGAGAATCCGGAAGCTTACGCCTTATTGGCAAAAGAGTTTAAGAGTCACTGGCCTAAGATTAAGAAGCACTTACCAGCACCATTGAGAAAAATCGCAGCAAGCAAAGCAAGATCTAGAAAAAAACTTTAGTAAATCGGAGCGAGCGAAACCCGTGAACCGAATGAACCACTAAGATACTGGAACGATTGCTCCGCTATTTATTATCACTTTTCGAATCCGTTTAAGAAACCCGAGCTAATAAAAAGCACCATCAGTTGATGGTGCTTTTTATTTTAATCGCACGCGAATTTAGAATTTTACTGACGGACCATTTTTACTAACCAAATTAGAACTACAGCTCCTAACAAAGCGACCAAGAAGCTGTAAAGATTAAAGCCAGCCACCCCACTCTTGCCAAGAAGGCTCATAATCCAGCCACCTAAAACCGCACCAATGATTCCAACCACGACATTTAATACTATACCTTGCTGTGCATCAGTTTTCATGATCAACGATGCAATCCAGCCGACGATACCTCCAAAGATAACCCAAAGAATTATTCCCATATTTTTTAAATTAATTATTTAATTTTATTATTAAGTTCCACTGTCACTTCCAGCGTGGAAACAGTCTTTACTCTAAAAAGCTATTAAAACTCATAAAGTAAGTAATCCAAGTATAGCACGATTTCTAGCCACAAGAAGAAACATGCAGAAATCAGATTGAGAAAGCCTGTTCAATGCTTGTGCAAGGAAAGCGACGCCATTGATATTCAAACATTAGCTTTCGCTAGTGTTTTTTGTTATGCTTTTTATATGCAAAGCTTAAACACTATAGTTCTGGATATTGGCACGTCAAGTATAAAAGCGTTTATTTTCGACTCGTCATTCAACATTGTCGCACAGACACATAAACCACTCAAGAGGTTTTTTCCTAAACGGGGGTGGGTAGAACAAGATCCCAGAGAATTACTTTCTGTTTCCAAAAACGCATTACGCGAAATTACAAAGAAAAGCCATCTAAACCAAAACTCTTTTTCTGGTCTCGGTATTACGAATCAACGTGAGACCACGATTTGTTGGGACAAAAAAACCGGCAACCCTATTTATCCAGCCATTGTTTGGGAGGATACAAGGACCAGACGGATTAGTTCAAAATTGAAAAAAGTATTCGGGAAAAAGATACGAGCAAAAACTGGTCTGACCACGGATCCTTACTTTTCTGCTACTAAAATTCATTGGATTCTCAAAAATATCGACAGTGCAAAACAATTGGTAGATAGCGGACGATTGGCATTCGGCACTGTTGATTCTTGGATTTTATGGAATCTTTTAGAAGGACAGCCTCATATTACCGACTACACTAATGCCTCGCGTACACTTCTTTTCAATATTGTAAATCTTAAATGGGACAAGGAACTTTTAAAAATATTTGAAATTCCAGCATCAATACTCCCACGAGCAATGCCATCTAGGGCTAGCTTCGGTAATTTGAAAAAGGACATTTTAGGATTTTCTTTACCTATAAATGCCGTGTGCGGCGACCAGCAAGCAAGTTTGTTTGCTGCAGGAACTACAAAAGGAGTGACAAAAGTCACCTACGGTACTGGTACGTTCGTTATGCAAAGCCAGGGGTCTTCTTTTGGTCTTAACAAAAATTTCTTTACCACCCTTGTGCCAGGCAGAAAAAAACCACTTTACGCTCTTGAGGCAAAGGTTGCGCGCTCTGGCAAGGCAATTGAAAAAGTCCTCCATCAGCCAAAAAAATTAAAATCTCTGTTCGTACGGCTTTCTAAAAAGGTAGATAAGTTTCTAGATAAATTGCCTCACAAACCTAAAGAGATTGTTGTTGACGGTGGAGCAACGCAAGCAAAACTTTTACTTCAACTACAAGCTGCGACTTCTAAATTAACTGTGAAGAAACAGAGAATTTTTGATGGTACAGCTTTAGGCGTCGCCATGTTAACAAAGATGAAACGGTAGAACATATTTAAGATGACGGCTCTAACATTGTTGCTATTTGAAACCGAACAAAAAACATTAGCTCTATGATAAAAAAGCAAACGCCACACAAAATACCAACAGATTTACAAAAAGCTCTTGCTTCTCAAACGGTTAAAACAGCATGGAAAAATATTACTCCGCTCGCACGAAATGAATGGATATGTTGGATTGAATCTGCAAAAAAACAGGAAACCAGAAATCACCGAATTGAAAGAACACGATCTGAACTCGTGGACGGAAAACGCAGACCTTGTTGTTGGGCTGGTTGTCCGCATCGCTAAGACTAAATAAAAACATCTGTTACTAACAAGTGTTTTTTGTTATCATCAATATATGAATAAAAGAAAAATAGCATTCTCCATTATCGCAATATTGTTCGGTATATTTATGTTTGTTTATGGCGGATATGATGATAGTCCTGGCGCACAACTGCTTGGGTTTCTTCTGGTTATTTTCGGCATAGTAGGAATTGTAAAAAACAAAAAATCGATTAACTAACATCGTTCCTTATGAAAACTACGCATATCCTACATGGTGGGTTTGCCAAAAATGGTGGTGTTGGTGTACAAAAAGACGATTCTTTTTTTAAAGAGATTCTAAATCATGCGCCAACAAAAGCAAAAATCCTGCTTGTATATTTTGCTGAAGAGACTAATCGTGTAGAAAAAAGAAGATCAGACGATCTTGAACAATTTAATAACAACAAGGGCGACAAAACATTATCATTTGATACTGCCAGAGAAGAAACATTTCTTAAGCAAGCACAAAGTGCAGATGTCATATATCTCCACGGCGGACACTCTGCAAAACTGTTAGAAGCCTTAAAGAAGTTTGATGACTTAAAAGGAGTGTTCGCCGGTAAAATAATTGCGGGTGATTCTGCAGGAGCAAATGTTCTTACCTCTGTTTTTTACAGCAACACAAACGGAATATCAGAAGGATTTGGTTTGATCCCCATAAAAATAATCACTCATTACTTGGAAGAGAACAAAAACAAACTTGATCAGATTAAACCAGAACTAAAAACACTGTTCTTGTCAGAATATGAATCCAAGGTCTTGGTAATTGATCTCTAATCTCCGTTGTCTACACAAACAATCGCCTTCGGAACAATTTTTTGTTATTCTTTATCTATGAATTATATATTCGCTTTTTTAGTAGGTGGAATAGTCACTGTAGCAATCACGTACTTTGAAATTAGTGGTTTCCCTTTATTATCTCGTCTAGCTGCTCTATTCCCAATTTTTACCTGGCTATCATACCTGTTCATTGGAAGATTAGATAACGGTAAGGCGGTCTCTGAACATGCCTTGTTCGTACTCCTAGGTACGATTGCTGCTTGGCTTCCTTACATGTTTGTTATCTACTATTTTGCTCCCAAGATCGGCTCAGACAAGGCTGTCTTTCTGGGACTCCTTGTTTTTATCATTCTCGCCGTTTTTTACATCAAACTATATAAATTCTAAGCTAGCCATATACACGCGGCACCAAACAGGGGTGCTTTTTTAGTTTGACCATATCCTGTATTTTCATTAATATATTGAGCTCCATCGCAATGGCGCTAAAACAACCTTCAGGGAGGATCTGTGACGTTCGAGATGACACGCGAAGCGTTTACCCGAGCAGTTGAAGAACGGGCCAAGCGCTCCTCCTTCACTCGGGCGCTCTACGATACTCTGGACGAGTACCAGGCCTATGAACGGCAAGCAACAGAAACCGTTGTCGCTTGTGGTCATGGTTGCAGCCACTGCTGCCACCAGATTGTCTGTGTCTTTCCTGAGGAGATGCAGGAAATAACAGAGCACATCGATCGGCTAGCCTCGCCAGTGAGGAGAAGACTGCGCGAACAAGCACGAGACATCCTTGAAAAGTGGAAGGAGTGGCTGAAGATTCATCTCTGCTTCGCGCCTGATCAAGTTCATGACCCAGTCGCTCTAGCCAAGGCCTGGCTTTGGAAACCCTGCCCGCTACTTCAACAAGACGGCAGCTGCGGGGTATACGAGGCTCGGCCACTGGTCTGTCGCACTACCACAAGCGACCTGAAGTGCGCTGAAACGCCATACCGTGAAAGAGCTCACGCTGAGCAGATGCGGTTGAAATGCGAACAATGGGCAAACAACTTGCAGATGGAACGTGCTTACGCACAAGAAGTACAAGGAGTCACGCCCTTGCATCACTACCTGAGCACGAAACCACATCAACTGTAACAAGGAGGATACCAAGAATCAGGCGAGCGGTCTCTTACAGAGATCGCCTACCCTTAACACAGCACTAGTTGGTGTTTTAAGGATAGTAATACTTCTGTAGAAACAGGCGTTTTTTGATATACTACAAATGAAGGATAAAATATGGGCATCTCAAAAGACGAAAAATCAAAACTTAAAATAATCATCTTTGATATGGATGGTGTTTTGTTTGATACGATCCCTCTTAGCAAACAAAACTTTATGCGCAGACACCCCGGTGTTACAGAAGAAATGTATATAGATATGCATACAGGAAACTTCCATGAAAAAGCAGCTAGTCACGCACATTTAAAAATAAAGGAAACTGAAGAGGAACACAAACAACATCTCGTAGACTATTCTGCAAAGAAAAGTGAATCAAAAATATTTGAAGGCATCAAAGAACTTCTAACAGAATTGCGTGATTCTGGCTACATCCTTACTATGAACACTAACGCCCACGAACGCAACAGCCTACCATTACTAAAAAAACACGGCGTAGTAGAACTCTTCGAATATATAGTAGATGCTGATCTAACAAAAGACAAGGTAGAAAAATTTAAACTCATTGAAAAGAAATACAAGACCAATGCTAGTGAACTTCTTTTCGTAACAGATGCCTTAGGTGATGTTCTAGACGCTGATGTTGCCGGAGTACCGACAATTGCTGTTACTTGGGGAGTACATAACAAAACATACTTCGAAAAAGAAAAACATAAAAACCTCCTAACTGTTGTTGATACGGTAGAAGACTTACGAAAATATATTAAAAAATCTGCTTAAATGACAACGACGGCAACCCCTCCGGGAAGCCGTCGTTTGAATTCGAGAAATCAACAGCGCACGCGCCACTAGGTAGCCTTCACGATCTCGGAAAGGCAGAACCCCAGTTGCTCCGAAGCCTCTGCAGCACGCCTAAGGTTGGTCTTGTGATCATGCGTTTCCTCGCAGTCGTTGGTGATGAACGCCAACGCCTGGACCTCAGCTCCGTAGAGAGCGCCGATGCACGCCTCGGGAAGAGTGCTCATGCCGACGATGTCGGCACCAGCCTGTCGCAGTGCTCGCTTGTCGCAACGCCGCCCTTCGAAGAACGGACCACGCACCATCGCGTAGACGCCCCTCTCCACGCCACCGCTGTAACTCGAGGAGGCGGTGATGAAGTTACGAATCGACAAGACATCCTCAGGCGAGCAGAACTCGCCAGCGAATAGCGGCATCTCAGGCGCAAACAACGTCAGGAAACCGTCGATGAGCACGAGGTTGCCGACTGCAATGTCTGTGTCCGGTAGCGCGCCAGCTGCGCAGGTGACGATGAGCTTCTTGACACCGAGTCGCATCAAGGTTTCAGTTTGCAGCCGAACCATTTGATGCACCATCGGATCAGCCGGAGCTTCATTCAGATGCACGCGGCCGTTTAGCACTAGCACCTGTTTGCCACCGCAGCTTCCAGCCACGAACTTTCGGCTGTGCCCTTCGAGAGCGCTGAGCCGTCCAAAGCCCGGCACTCTTTCGAAAGAGACCTCACGGCGGTTATCCAGATAGAGCTTATCGCCCCAGCCAGTGCCGAGGACCACGCCGATGGGTCCAGAATCAACCCCAAGGACAGATCCAACATACTCGGCAGCTTCTTGGGCCAAGGCCTCTGCTTTCTGATTTCTCAATTTATATCCTCCGGTCAGTAGTGAGCCAAGTAGCACAGTCAGTACTTTTTGGTTTCCATACTATACTCCAAACCGGCTTTCAAAACAAGGATTTAAATGAGTTTAAATTCAGCACCAACTGCCTCTGATATATTGCTGTATCCGTCTTTTTTTAGAAGCTCTACCAATCCAAGGTTTATGTCTGATATGACTTGCGGTCCTTCAAAGATCATTCCTGTAATCATTTGAAGAAGAGTTGCTCCTTTTTTTATCTTTCTGTAGGCATCTTCTGCTGTAAAGATTCCACCACAACCAATTAAGACAAAGTCTTTTCCGCATTTCTTGTAAATGTAGCCTATTAAATCATCTGAAAGATCTTGCAAAACTTTTCCACTCATCCCTCCAACTTCTGGAACTGATTGGTCTTTAATATTTGGGTTTGATCTACTTTTAGCTAAGTTTGTGCAGACCAAACCAGTGATTTTGAATTTCTTTGCTAATTCTAATATCTGGTCAATGACATCTAATGGAAGTTCAGCAGGCAATTTTAAAAACACCGGCTTATTAAAACTTGAATCCTGTTCTCTTAATGCTTGCAGCAGGTGTTCTAGTTTTTCAGGGTCTGTGAATGGTTCCCCACCAAATACATTAGGACAGCTAATATTGATTGTGAAGTAATCACCAATATTTTTTTCGTTAAACTCTGTGTAAGCTTTGAGGTAATCGGATATTCCAGATGCTTCATCAACGGTATCTTGGTCATTTGTCTTTGCAATACTAATTCCCAAAGGAAATTTAAAACTTAATTTACTTAAACGTTTTGAGATGATCTCTGCGCCATCATTTTTTAAACCATAGTAAACTAAAAGGCTTTGTGAATTTTTTAAACGCCAAAGTCTTTTTCCAGGATTACCAATACAGGGCTTGCCTGTTACAGAACCAATCTCTTCAAAACCAAACCCAACAGCAGGAAGAGTTTGCGTCAGCTGCCCGTTTTTATCAAACCCAGCTGCAAGCCCAATCGGATTTTTGAAATATATTCCAGCTACTGTTTGTTCTAAAGCTTTGTTGCTGTATCCAAACATTGCTTTAACAAACATTCTGCCTAAAGCAAAACTGCCCATAAGCACACCAGTGCTGGTTACGCGGTCATGCACATATTCTGGATCAAACGCAAAGAATAGCCTCTTAAAAATATTCTTGTAGAAAAACCCTTCGATGAAGTTGCGTATTTTAGTTATACCCATATCTAAATTAAAGGCGTAATTTGCACAAAAAGCAAGACTGGCAAAAAACACCACCCTGTCTCGAGACAAGCTATTATCCCCATTTTCTGTTATGATTAGTGCATTGTTTACTTAATCCCTTAAAGAAAGAAGAAATGCAAATTAAACCAGCGCTCGGATTTACCAACCTCGGTATAGCGCCAAAACTGATGGATATTCTGGCTAGAAACAAGTTTGAAGTGCCAACTCCAATCCAAAAACAATCAATCCCTCCTGCTATTGAGGGTAAGGACTTAATGGGTATTGCCCAAACTGGAACCGGCAAAACTCTGGCTTTTGGAATTCCCATGATTCAAAGACTTGCTCAAAGTGGTGGCAAAAGCAAAGGCTTAGTCATCCTACCTACCAGAGAACTTGCTTTGCAGGTAAACGAAACACTGAAAAAAATAGGTGGTTCTTTGGGTTTAAAAACCGCAATTTTAATTGGTGGTGAATCTGTGGGCAGACAAATAAAAATGCTGCAAACAAATCCGCATATAATTATCGGAACACCTGGAAGATTAAATGATCTTTTAGAAACCAGACGCCTTGATCTCTCCAAAGCAGACATTCTTGTTTTAGATGAAGCTGATCGAATGCTAGACATGGGTTTCATTCCTCAAATAAAAAAAGTGTTGTCACATCTTCCTAAAAAAAGACAGACAATGCTCTTTTCAGCAACCATGCCTGAAGCAATTGTTAATATTGCAAACTCATACATGATGTTACCTTTACGTGTTGAGGTTGCTCCTGCAGGAACTTCTGTTCAAGCAATCACTCAAGAACTTTTCTTTGTAGAAAAACAGGACAAGCTTCGATTACTAGCAAGCATTTTAAATCAATACAAAGGAAGTATCCTTGTTTTTTCACGAACCAAACATGGTGCAAAAAAAATAACCAAGATCATTAGAGACCTTGGACACACTTCTACGGAGATCCATTCAAATCGTTCTTTAAGTCAACGTCTAGCAGCTTTAGATGGTTTTAAAATTGGTAGATTCAGAGTTTTAGTTGCAACAGACATTGCAGCACGCGGTATTGATGTAACTGGAATTGAAGTAGTTATTAACTTTGATCTACCAGACAATGCCGAGGACTATGTCCACCGTATTGGTAGAACCGGCAGAGCTGGGTTATCAGGACGCGCAATTTCTTTTGCCACCCCAGACCAACGCGGAGATGTTCGAAGCATTGAACGTTTAATTAGAAAAGCTTTACCTATTTCTAAACCTGTGCTTTCTCAAGCACCAATGCCAAAACATGAAGAGTCTGAACCAAGGTCTTTCCAGCAACGCAGACCAAAACCATTTGATCGAAATCGAAAACCAAGGTTTGAACACAGAGGTAGCCACAGAAGAGTGGCAGCCCCCAAAGACCAAAAAGGAACATTTTTCAAACGAGCATAAAAAAACAACTCCCTTGAGGAGTTGTTTTTTAAAAGACTATTTAGTGTCTTCTGTTTTAGCTTCAGTTTGCTTTGGTACATTAGTTTCTACAACTGGTGTTTCAACCGGAGTTGCGGGTACTTGTTGGTCTGTCATGTTATTCCTTCCCTGCAATACCCATATCCTAAGCACGGCAGATTAAAATGTCTCTGCTCCATGGATATGAAGCAAGACCGTTAGTATACTCTAAAAAATCACCCTGGTCAATGAAAAAGCTAAGCCTTTAGCTTCAATCTGCGAAGCCACTGTGCGTTTAATGCAACTATAACTGTGCTTGCTGACATTAAAAGCGCACCTATTGCAGCAGGTAGAATCACTCCAAAGATTCCTGCGGCTAAGGGAATTGCCAAAACGTTGTATCCTGTAGCCCAAACAAGATTTTGTTTCATCTTAGTATATGTTGCTTGAGATAGTTGGACAACTTTAACCACATCTCTTGGATCATTTTTCGCTAAGATGATACCCGCTGATTCAATGGCTACATCAGTTCCTGCACCTATAGCTATGCCAATATCAGCTTGGGTTAAAGCAGGAGCATCATTAACTCCATCCCCAACCATAGCTACTCTGCTACCATCTTTTTGCAGTTCTTTCACTTTATCAACCTTATGCTCTGGCAAAACTTGCGCAAAGTACTCTTTGATACCTAGCTCTTTTGCAACATAGCTTGCAACTGCTTCTGAATCACCAGTAAGCATAGCAACACGCATACCCATGGAAGTTAAGCTCTTGACTGCTTCTTTAGACTCTTCACGGATCAAATCAGCAGTGGTAATAGCTCCAATAACTGAATTATTCAATACCACATAAACAACGGTTTTACCTTCTTTACCTGCTTGTTCTGTTTTACTTTGTAAATCAGCTGAAAGTTTTAAGTTTTTTTCTTGTATTAACATTGGGCTAGCAACTAAAACAGTCTGACCTTCAACAACAGCCTGAACTCCTCTGCCAGGAAGAGCTACAAAGTTTTCTGCTTTAGATATTTGGAGATTTCTTCCTTTAGCATAATCAACTATGGCTCTCGCAATTGCATGTTCTGATTCTGATTCTGTGGCAGCACTTAAAGCAAGCAATTGTTCTGTGGAATATCCTGATGCTGGCCAAAGATCTACAAGACCATGTTCGCCCTTAGTTAATGTTCCAGTCTTATCAAACAAAATAACATTAATATTTCTTGCTGATTCTAATGCAATTCTTTGTCTGACTAACAAACCATTTCTTGCAGCAAGACTTGTGGAGATTGATGTAACAAGTGGGATAGCAAGACCCAAAGCATGCGGACAAGCAATGATTAAAACAGTAACAGTTCTTTCAAGAGCAAAACTAAAATCCTCACCAAGGAAGAGCCACACTGTCAGTGTTCCGATTCCTGAGATGATCGCAATTATAGTTAGGTAGAAGGCGGCTTTGTCTGCCAAAATTTGAGCTTTGGAACGAGAGTTTTGAGCTTCTTCAACTAAACGCATAATCCCGGCTAATGCTGTTTTCGAGCCAACTTTGTTAACCTGAACTTTTAAAGAACCACTACCATTAACTGTTCCTGCAATCACTTCGCTATTCACAGTTTTATGCACTGGATTTGATTCCCCTGTTATCATTGACTCATTCAATGAAGATTCTCCGGAAAGAACTATAGCATCAGCAGGAATCTTAGCTCCTGGTCTAATCAAAAGTATGTCACCAACTTTCAATTCTGAGGTTGGTACTATTTTCCCATCAACTAATTCAGCTGTATCAGGAAGAAGTTTAGCTAGTTCTTTTAAAGCACCCTGGGCATTCATCACTGATTTCATTTCCATCCAATGCCCAAAAATCATGATGGTAATTAAAGTTGAAAGCTCCCAGAAAAACTCTGAACCTTGTAAGAAAAAAGTTGTGGCAATGCTGTAGATATATGAGACAACGATGGCTAGGGATATTAAGCTCATCATACCTGGTTGTCTGGAGCGTATTTCAGCAAGAGATCCTTTAATGAAGACAAGGCCTGCGTAGAAGAAAAGTATAGTTCCAAAGAATAAAGGGAGATACTTTGATCCCAAAAATGCAGGCAGAGTAAAACCTAACCAATCTTGAATCATTGAAGAGTAGAGAAGGGTTGGTATTGTTAAAATTAAACTTAACCAAAACTTTTCTTTAAACATTTCAGGAGAATGCCCCTCATGTTTATCATGGTTTTGATGAGTTTCGTGTTTGTCAGCATGCTCCATGCTATGGCAGTGGTCGTGTTCCATGTTATTTATTCTTTAAGTTATATATCTTTGAAAGCTCTTTGATCACTTTCTTGTCTTGTCCCATTCTAAACTGATGACCAACGTGTTCTTCTAAATGGTTTTCTAAAACCTTTTGATTTAGGCTTTGCAGAGATTTCTGGATTGCCAATGACAAACCGATTATATCCACACAGTATTTATTTTCTTTAATCATCTTTTCAAGGCCTTGCATTTGCCCTTGAACTCGATGAATCTGATTGATTAACGGTTTTTGGTTATGCGTTTTCATAATTAACAGCACCCTTCAAATTTATCATTAATTTTCTTTTCCTTTTTAAGGATAAAAAACATTGTAGTGAATAGCAGCAGTGCTAGGGCTGATAACACGGCTTTTAAAAAAGCACCTTGCGTAACTAGATACACTGCTGGAAAACCAATCACAATCAGAACAGTTTTCCATACTAAACCAAATCTTGAACCATATTTTTCAATGAATGCACCCAAGCTAATTGCCATAAGCAGAGCAATTAGAACAGGAGAGATGTTCAAAAAATTGAAAGCTAGTGCAAGGAATGAAAAGCCCCAAGTCAAAACTGTGGCCATACAAATTGGACAGATACTCAAATCTGAAGCCTTGCGAACAAAATACAAAACAAAAGTTAAAATTAATATGGATATTAAGAGATAGCTCATAGCGCTAAGATTATGAATGCTAAGATAATCATCAAGAAGCCAGCTACTAATTTCATTCGTTTCTTGTTTTCTTTTTGAATGTTCTGCACCCTATCAACCAAACCTTTGTTGTTTGCAATGATCAATATTAAGACCAAAGGTAGGATAAAGACGAGGTTGTAATAGAAAAGGTAGAGAACGCCCGTCCAGTAAGTCCTGGCATCATGTAACAACCCTATAATACTCAAATATGGCCCGCCTGTACACGGAAACTCACAAAGACCTACCAAAGCTCCAAGCAAGAACATCCCTGGAATACTGACTCTTTCTAAGAGTTCGTTCATTTTCGCGTGTGCACTGTGTGGTACTGCTAATTTAATTGGGAATCTAGGAAACAATATTTCAAAGATATTGAGAATGCCAAAGATGATAAGCATTGCCGCGCCAACTTTCGACATTAAATGCGGCACATTAAAAATGTGTAGTGCATTTAATATGCCAAGCCCGATTAAGAGATAGACAATATATATACCGGATATGTAAATTAAACCAAGTTTTAATATTTGACCCGGTTTTCTACCTAATCCAAAAAGGAAAATAATGCTGACAATTAGGATTGAAAAAGCACAAGGATTAATACTATCAATTATTGCTGAGGCGGTTACTAAGGGTAAGAGGAACCTTCCTTGGTTACTTACCTGCCAAAGCCAATCAGAGCTTCCTGAAAACTTCTGAAAGATGATTGCAAAACCAAAAATTAGAATAACTGAAAGAAAGAGTGTAGTTAAAACTTGTTTTTTCATTATGGTGTAACGTTAGCTTTAATATTTAAGGTTAATTTACCGCCAGTTGCCTGCTCAACAGAAACTTCCCGCTCTATCACACCAACACCAGCAGGGCCGTGCGCATTTGGGTCAAAAGTTACATCAATACTAGCTTCTTGATTTGGTTTGATCTCTTGGTTTACTAAAGGTGTAGCACCATGCGCAAGCATGCCAAAAGGACCATATAGCTTTTCGTCAATCTTTAAAAGAGCATCTGTGCACATACAAGATGTATAGACCTTTGTAACTAAAACCGGACTGCTCTGACTGTTATATACTTTAAAGCTTTTGGTTACTTTTCCATTCTTCATTGAAATGGTACCAAAGTCATAGGCAGAAAGGTCTGCAGTTAATTGAGAAGCTTGGTTTGAGGAAACATCTTTACCCTTAGCGCTTTCTCCTGCTTTGGGCTCGGCATACAATAGCAGCAAGCCCAATGCAACCACACCTGCTACGATTAATATAGTTGAAAGTATCTTTTTAGACATAGTTTTAAATTAAGTCTTTACAAAAAGAGAATATACCCCCCCAGGGTATATGTCAAGGCTTTTAAATCATTTTATCTTATGAGCAGGGTCGCTTAGAATACCTTGTCCTGATATACTATATATACACATTAAACATTGGGAGAAAACTATGCCAGAGGATTCAAAAATAGAGCATGAACAGCCAGAAAATCTAGAAACAAAACCAAAAGATACGGAACCTGCAGTTCAAGAGAACGTGCCAGAAAAACCGCAAACCACTCAAGTGCGAAACGCTGACCAAAAAGTAACAGCTCTGGTTAGACGATTTGAAAGCGCGAAAAAAGACGCTAAAAATCTTAGTTTAGTCAGGGAAAGACTAGGTATTGAAAATCAAGACTCAACTCCTGGCTCTGAAGCTGATTTAGGAGAGCTCCAAGGCGAGGTTCTCTCACTGGAAGAAGAAAAAAGAAAAACTCTAAAAGAGCAGGGTGCGGATGCTTTTCCAGAAGGCATCAGTGTTGCAACTAACGAGGATGGTTCTGAACAACAGACTAAAGGACCAAAAATTGAACAATTAGAAAAGGATTTAAAGCAAACAGAAGCTGAACAAAAAAAGATGCGTCAAGAGCTTATTGATGATTGGAAAGAAAGAGCAATCGCGAGCTTCTCAAAGTCACTAAAGAACGGCTGGAATACAAGAAACGCTATAAATCTGGAATTAGTAGTAGCTCTTTTGGAAACAAACCTACCAAAATTAATCGATGCTAAAACAAAAGATTTCGTTGACGGAAAAACAGACCAACTCCCTATTTATGTTTGGATGCATCATAAAGGAAGTTCTTTATTAGACATGTTTGCTGGCAGGCCTCAACAAATAAAGGAGCTTACACTAGAAATGGATGAACAAACTTTTACAGTCGTAGATTCAAAAGAAATCCAACAGAAAGAAAAAGAACAGGGTATAAACACTAATAAAATTAAGCAAAACAAAACAACTGAAGAAGCAAAACCGGAAACAGAATCAACAACAGGAGAATCAGATCAAGGCGGAATTCAAAAAGTTGCCTAGGTATATTTTTCATAGCTATATAAACAAAAAAGTCTCTTCTAATTATCATCCCATTAATATGCAAAGCAAAACCTTTATCCTTTACGTCAGAAACTTCATTTTTGGGGCAGAAGACAGCCTAGTTTCAACGGTTGGCTTACTCGCTGGAGTTGCTTCAGCAGGTATTCCCAGAAAAGACATAATCATCTCAGGCATTGTCTTAATTTTTGTCGAAGCTTTTTCTATGGCTGTAGGTAGCTTTCTTTCTGAAAGAACAACAGAAGAGTCTTTGATTGATAACCAAGAAAAGCTTGGTAATTCTTTGATTGCTTCAGTAATAATGTTCTGCTCGTACTTTGTCTCTGGATTAATCCCCTTGTTCCCTTACTTAATTCAAAGTAATCTCAATGCATTCTGGCAATCAATCATTGCAAGCTTAGTTGCTTTGTTTATCCTTGGTTTCTTAAGTGCAAAAATTCTTAAAACAAAAATCTTTAAAAATGCTCTCAGAATGTTGCTAATCGGCGGAGCAGCAATTGCTCTGGGAGTCATTGTTGGCATAATTATTAAATAACTAAATATATGCAAAAGAAATATATTGGTTCTGTCCTAGTACTGACTTTTCTAGGAGTCTGTTTTGCTGGGTATTTGAGCCTAACAAAACTAATCACAAACACCTGCGCTTTGAATGAGGCCTGCCCTTACTTCTTAGGTTATCCTGCTTGTTGGTATGGGCTAGGACTATTTAGCATCATGTTTGTAACAGCATTGCTTACTTACTTAAACAAAACGAGCCTCTCAAAAGCCCGTTGGATAATTGGTATTGTTTCTTTAATCGGTATATTCTTCGCCGGTAACTTTATTGTTCCAGAAATGAAACCTTTACTTGCAGGATCTGCAAGTTATTCTCTGGGGCTTCCAAGCTGCGCTTATGGTTTCATTTTCTACGTGATTATCTTCGGGTTGGTGTTAAGGAAACCAAAAATAGAAACAACAACTATCTAGAACTTTTCTTGCCGTTATCAAAAAATTCATAGAAAGCAACTGCTGCGATTGGTCCTACCAATCCAACAAATATCAACTCCTCTATCGCAATAGGAGCGCGGTTGAAAATGTCTAAAGGTGGCAATATGTATTCACCATTGAATGTCCACTGATTCAAATATGTAGCAATGACTTCAAAGAAAGTTGTTAAATACAAAAAATATAGAGACAACGGCCAAAGTCTTTTGAGAAACTTTGGAAATTTCATCAAAAATAAAACTGCAGGTAGTAAAAAGAATAGACTTCCTAAAAACAAATAAGTGTATTGGCTATCAAAAGCAAAAAGATTTTCGTGCCCGACAATCAACAGGCTGAAAAAACAGCCCAGCACAAATAACGCTGAAATCAAGAAATATAACATCCGGTTATCTACAATCTCCTTTTTGTCGTGTGCTTCCAAAAGTGTTTGATAAATAACAATCATGGTATATGTGGCCACAGCCATCCAGAAAAAATCTTCCCAGGGAATAGTGTTCAAGAATCTGTGTGCAAACAACGAACGGGTCGTATACCAAATACCACTTTTGATACCAATGTAGTCAACAATAATAGCAAAAGGTGTTGAGACAAGAACAGCAAATAGTACAGCCTTTTCTTCTTCCCAGACATGCCCAAAACGAAATGCTAGATATATTCCTGGTAGCCCATAAAACAGAAAAGTCGCAACTGGATAAAGGTTGATTAGATAGACAGAGATTAGTGCTGCTAAAATAGGCAGGACTAACAACACCAAAATATCAAACCATTTTAATTTCTTTTTCATTTAGTATAATTATATCTTCTTTTTCTTTTGTTCTACTATCTTCCCTGCTAATATCTCTATTTGATCAGCTTTCCTCAAGCCCTTGATCTGTTCTTTGTTTAATATCTGAAAATGCTTACTACCATCTAAAGCATCTATTAAATTCCAAAGATTTTCTTTTGTTGTTAACCAACTCTTGTTCTTGATCTTGCTTAAATCAAAAGGCTTAGAATAACTTCTTAGGGTCTTCTGCCCGCTGTCTTTAAAATACTCGTGAAAATATGAAAGAGCTAGCTCTCTAACTGTCTTGTAGATTGGTTCTCTGTATCTCAAGACCGCATGGTTAGTTTTAGATACTGCACCCCAATATCCATTTTCTTTAAACAAAGCAACAACATGCTCATCATCATTTGGTGTTGTTTTCATATCCATTAAGAAAGGCTTGCCCCCATGGTACCAAAAAATTGTGGCTGCTAAAATTGCACCTTCTGCACAATGCGCTCGTTTTTGCCTTAGTACTTCCTTTGGGGAAAGGTAGGTTTCACCACCGATTTCAAAGTTAACTCGGAGGTGATTTATATAATCCTGAACTTTCTTTGGGGTATTTAACTTTTCAAAGACTTTTAATTCCTTAGGATTAAAAATCTTAAATACTGGATTGGTTTTTCTTTTCATATATACGTATTATGAATATATTTATGCACTTAAGCAAACACTATGCGACATTAGACGTTTTTTTTGCTATGATACTTTCAAAGAAAACCTATGAAACAAACCCTTCTAAAACTTTCTGCCCTGTTCATAATCCTAGCTGTTACTTTCTTACCAGCAAGCTTAGTTAGAGCAGCAAATATAGGTGGTAGAACTCTGTTTAAGATATATTGCCCCTGCTCTCTTTCTGAACTTATTATCGTTGGTCCACCAGTTGGAGGTTCGTTTATGATAACCCCAGTAACAAAGCTTTTTGATTACAAAAGAGTGGCCATTCCAAACTGGAACCTTGGTTCTGCTTTAAGCATATACACCCCCTGCTTAATCCCTGCTTTGATTGGCTGTGTGCCTATTGGATTCGGTAAGCCTGTAATCTACGAAGGTACAAGCTCAGAAAACCCTTTGGGTTTTTAATCTCATGTCTCAATACGCAAAAATAGTTGCTGCATTAAACAAGAAAACAAACCCTGCAAAAGCAAAGATCTTGCAGGGTTTTTTTAAAACTAAACCCGGAGAATATGGAGCTGGTGATGTTTTCTTAGGTATTACTGTTCCAGAAATACGAAAAACTGCTAGGAGCTTTTCAGGTCTTTCGGTTACTGAGATACAAAAGCTTTTAGCAAGTGAAGTTCATGAACATCGTTTAGTTGCTCTAGAAATTTTGGTTATGCAGTACGAAGAAACCAAAGATCTTAAAGTTAAAAAGAAAATAGTTCAGGCATATATTAAAAGCAGTAGCAGAATAAACAACTGGGATTTAGTTGATCTTTCCGCGCCATACATCTTGGGAGACTGGTTTTTGAAAAGAGATAAAACTTTACTGTATCGCTGGACTGTTTCTAAAAATATCTGGCAAAGAAGAATTGCAATCATTTCAACCTTTGAATTCATTAGAAACAATCAATATGCAGATACTTTAAAAATCTCAAGGATATTGCTTTTGGACAAACATGATTTAATCCAAAAAGCAGTTGGTTGGATGTTAAGAGAGGTGGGAAAGAAATCTTTAAAAACAGAAAAAGACTTTTTGAACAAATACTACAAAAAAATGCCACGAACAATGTTGCGTTATGCAATAGAGAGAATGTCTGAAAGAGACAAAACAAGATATATGAAAATGGACTAAAAAACAAGACCCTTGTTCCGGTTCCCATAGATATGGGTTCCGAAACAAGGTATCTTCTTGTCTAGTCGACAGAGCCGAGCAGGTACTCCGCGATGATTCGCGGATTAGTGTCAGCGCTAATAAGCATTTGGACATGGGCCATGTTAGCTGCGATCAGGCCCAGAACAAACCTCCGGCTGTACTTCGGATGGAACGCATCCAGAATATCCTGGTAGGGACTTTCATCGATACCAAGACCAAGGTCTGGAAGTTCACCATCGCCCTGCTCTGCTTGCTGCAAATGCATAACTCCTCCTACTGGTGGGGGGTGAAAAACTCGCCGGAGTCGTAGTCCGGCAAAAACAAAAATCCCAGCGGCGTTAGCTCGCTGGGATAATTCTTGTTTTGAAAAAATTAAGTAAACAAAAATTGTCTCAACGGACTAGCACCGCTGCGATTTCTAATAACTGCCAACAACAAATTTTGAGACAATTTAAACATAGGAAAATATTACCAAATCTATTCCTTTATGTAAAGTGGGTTTTGCACAGGTACAACTTCTTCGTTTTCTTTGCTTAAATGCCAGAGCCCATAAAGCAATATTGCCATGCCTAAAAATTGCATTGGCACCAACGCTTCTTTAAGGAAGAAGTAGTTTACAACCACCGCAGCTAGTGGGAAGCCAAGCTCTGCTAAAGTCGCGATCGACGCTTTAGTGTGCTGTAATCCTTTGTAATATATGAACAATGAAACCACACCAGATGTAATTGCAATGATTAAAAGGAAAGACCAGTCTTTAAAAGTAATGCTTGAAAAATCTGGAATAGTCTTTTGAAAAATGTTTAAGAATAACAAGAAAACAAAGGCAACCACAAACCTTAATGAGGTCATGACCTTAAAACTAACTTTGTTTAAAACAAACTTTCCCAACACTGTGGAAGCACCCCACAAAACAGCTGCGATTAAAGCTAGAGTGACTCCGGCTGCATTCGGATTAAACTGCTCTCCAACAAAAAGTTGCGGAATGAATCGTGGGAACGAAATTATATATGCACCGGCTATGACCACGATTGTCCAAAGCCAGAAATTTTTTCTAAGCTGCTCTTTCAAGAGTCCGGCTGCAAGCGAAATGGCAATCAAAGGCTGCAGTTTTTGCAAAAGAATTGCTACTGATGGGTTTACGTATCTAAAGGCTTGAGTAAAAGCAATTGAGGCTAAGGCGGAACCACCAATAGCTATGATTAAGATTGAAACCCATTCTTTTTTGCCTA
>Ga0082335_1001523_pt1 | contig 48413 bp, 53 predicted proteins | sample Subgrocontami58m_FD_72375 | JGI IMG/M metagenome (GOLD analysis project Ga0082335, IMG submission 72375) | Subsurface groundwater microbial communities from S. Glens Falls, New York, USA - GMW37 contaminated, 5.8 m (SPADES assembly) (version 2) ... | reverse complement strand
CCCTGTCTTCCCAGAAACCAGAAGTATATCGTCTTTCTCAACTTTCAACAGATTGATAATCTCCTCCCTGACTTCTTCTATTCGAGCTAGAGGTGAATCAATTTTAGAAATGACAGGGATTATCTTGAGACCGACAGTTTGAGCCATGCCAAGCGTGGTTAGGGTCTGAGCCTGTACCCCCTGCGTCGCATCTACCAATAGTATCGAACCCTCCACAGCGCCGAGTGCGCGAGAAACTTCATAAGAAAAATCTATATGCCCTGGGGTGTCTATCAGATTCAGAATGTATTCCTTGTACACCATCCTAACGGGTTGCATTTTGATTGTAATCCCCCGCTCGCGCTCAAGATCCATAGAATCTAGCACTTGATCGCGCATATCCCTTTTCCCGATTGTCCCAGTCAATTCAAGCATCCTATCTGCCAGAGTGGATTTGCCATGGTCAATATGGGCAATAATTGAGAAATTTCTTATATTGTCCATATCTATACGATTTCGGGATCAGTAGCAATCACTTTAGTCCTCCAGAACCTACCCATGACTGATCCGCGAATTTCGGCAAGTTCTCTGCTCTTGAGTGCCAAGAGTACAACGACACCCACGATAATTGCCAAGAGTCCCGCACCTAACCCCTGTAAGAAAATACCGATGAGGGTAGTAGTATCCAATAACGGTGCAAGAATATTGAGCCCGGCATAAGCAACCGCTCCCATAATGACAGACGCGCCCAAACTTTCAAAAAGAGTTCTTAAGACGGGTCTCGAGAATCCGCTAAACTCTCTTTCAAATGAAAGCCAGTGGATAATGCCATTGAAAATAGTGGCAACAGAAAAGCCCAAAGGCAACATCAATATCACTGTGCTGGGCAAATCTTCCACCTTGAGAAGCGCGCTCATAAAAAATCTGAATCCTTCCGAAAAATAGAATATTTTAACAAGACCCCACGTGCCCGCCGCGAGAATTATTGTTGAGGCGAGATTGAGGAAAAATGGCCTTCTTGTAAAACCCGCGGAATAAAATCCTCTGATGAAAAGCAGGAGCAGGCACTGGAGCATTGAGGATATGGCGAAGAGTGCCAAACAGGCGGCCGTCAAGCGTGTAGCGTCCCAATCAAAGCGCCCGGAACCAAGGATAACTCGCACTATTTGGGCTCGTAAGACAATAAAGAGCGTGGCGGTGGGCAGAGACCAGAATATAATAAATTTTGCCGAGGCAATCATCTGTTGGACAAAAGCATCTACATTATTCTCTCTGAAATGTCGTGACAGGGTTGGAAAAGCGGCCAGCGAATATGAGACGCCAATGATGCTCAACGGCACTGACTGCAGATTGGAGGCGAAAGTGAGAATCGAGATAGCGCCAGTTGTCATAAGTGACGCCAAAGAAACTAGAAATATTAGTCCAAGAGAACTCATAGATAAAGTCAGCGTCCGGGGAAAGGAAATTTTAGCAACTTTACGTATAATACTCCAATCAAAACGGGCTTGCCCGCCGAAGCCTAGGCGTAGGTGGGGGAAGAGCCCGCTCCGCACTACGAACGGGACCTGGATTAGCACATGCAAACTCGCCCCCAAGATTACGCCAATAGCGACACCCAGAATACCTAATCGCCCTGCCAGAAAGATTATGCCAGCAATAATTCCAGCGTTATATAAAAGAGGCGCCAGAGCATAGATTGTAAAACGGTTATAAGCTTGGGTTAAAGACCCAAACAAATTTGAAAATCCTAAGAGTATAGGTGAGAGTAGAAGTATCCGGGCAATAAAAATAGCCTGGATAAGAGATTCTCCGGAAAACCCTTTAAACAAGACACCCGAAAGCGTAGGCAAAAGGAAAAAGGCCATGCCACAGACAAAGATAATCAGAACGGAAAAGAAAGAAAAAATGGTATCCACAAAATCGCGCAAAGATTGGTGACTGACGGCCTCCTTCTCGATAATAAACGGTATCAAGACAGAAAGCGAAACAACTGAAGCCACTGTGACAAAAATGAAGTCTGGAATGCGAAAGGCGGCGTAGTAAATATCGAGCTCGGCAGAGGCGCCGAAGATGTGCGCCAGAAGTCTATCTCGCAGAAACGCCAAAACTTGCGACAAAAAAGCAAAAAGGCCAAGCAAAAAAGCTGCTTGATTAAGAGACCGCGTCTCCTTGAATAGATAACCGAAAATCTTCTGAACCATGGGAATAAATGCTTATAGATTTTTTAGCGCCTGTTTGAGTTCTCCGCTATCAGGATTAGTAATCAACAAGCCCTCAAATTGCGCCCTTGCTTCAGTTTTTCTGCCCAAATTTGCAAGCGAAAGCCCAAGATAATATTTGGCATTTGCATAATCAGGGGCCAGAGAGATTGCTTGGGCAAAAATCGCTGCCGCACCGGTATAATCCTTGAGTGAAAACTTCAAAAGACCTAACTCCAAATAAACACCGGGGTTATTGGGCATGAGGAGAGCCAATTTCTCCGCAGATTTAATGGCGCTCGCCGTATCACCCTCTTGAATTTCGAGACGCGCGAGCGCGAGATAGGCATCTGCATAGTCTTCCTTCAAGGCGATAGAATTTCTGATGTATGAACGTGCCGCCTCCACATTACCTTTGCCAAGTTCCAACTGCGCCAAGAGAAGCATCAGTTCCGGATTATTGGGATTCCTCTTATTGGCCTCGGAGTAGGCAAGCAGGGCGTTTTCATAAGCACCCTCCACAGAGAGAGGGGCTGGCACAAGAGCGCTATATATCATGCCGAGCGATACCCAGTTTTCATAACCTGCGGGATTAGTACTGACAGCATTTCTTGCCGCCTCAATACTTTTTCTTAAATTTTCTTCAAAAGTGGCGCTAGTTGCTGCTTGAGCTTTGGCAAAGTTTATTCGTGAGAGCGCAACATAGTAAGTATCAATCTCGGCAAACTTTACCGCCTCATTTAATTCTTTTTCTACCATATCAAGGGAAACACCGGGAGTGTTGGAGAGATCAACAGCTTTTTTAAAATAGAAAGCGGAAGCTGTTTTATCTAACCCTACCCAACCAAGACCGAGCGTACTAATCGCGATAACCACCAAAAGCACAATGGAGAAGAAACGCATCTGCGGAGACTCTCTGAAATCAACCGAGCGGGAGGAAATAATCCCAGACTCCCGGAGAGAGGCGATAAAAAGTCCAGTGAAAATAAAGGTAAATAAAAGCATGGTCGCAGATGGCACGTAGAGGAAACTCGAGACCCAAAGGAAGAGAGTGGCAAGTAACGTAGAAATAATAGTGAAGCGAAGCAATCGCGATTCCGGAATGTTATTTAAAGTCTTAACCCCGAGGGCAATCAAGAGAATGAAGAAGACTAACCATAAAGCCGTTCCGAGCATGCCGGTGGAAGCTATCTGCGTCGGGATAAAACCCGCACCGAATGGAAAGGCCACAGCCCAAAAGGGTGTGGTATTGACGTTAATTGGTTTATAAATGAGCCAGTCCCGTCCGAAGGTATTGGGGCCAGAGCCGAGAAGACCGCCTTTGGAAAGTACTTCTTTAGAAATACCTAAAGTAGCCGAGAATGAAGGGCGTACATCGCTATTTTCAATCTTAAAGGTTCGCGCGATAACGTCATTAAGTTTGCCTTGGGTCGTCGAAATGGTCGGATTGACAAGGCAAATAAGAGATATGGCGCCGAGAATAATCGGCAAGAAAGTTGGGCGGAGGAAAAAATTTGAATTTAAAAAGTGAGTTTCCACCTTCCAGAAATAAAGAAAAAGCAATACAGAGGATCCTAAGGTTATAATGAAAGCAGTTGAAAAGCTTACAAGAACGGTTAGAGCAGTCGCAAGCACGAAGACCACATAGGCTAGAATAAGCCGTGATCGCTTCAAGGGCACTATGCCAATTAGGAATGCTGTAAACGCCGCAAGGAGTCCGAAGGCAATCGCTAAGTCTGTCCAATTCCCTATCGGATTTCCCATATTTCCGAAGAAATTACCCATCACCAATACATCACCACTTGCCTCGAGCGAAGTCGAGAGGCCCAAAACAATCTTGATGATCGCGAAAAGGACTACTAGAGAAACCGACAGGAAAAATATGCCTAGAGCTTGAAGCGCGCGACGAGTATCAGAAATAATCATGACAATAAGCAACAGAAGAAGGGTGCCAAGAAGCATAAAGCCGAAAGTTCCAACCTCAAAGTAATACCCGAAAAGTGAGAGAGAGGAAGGCGTGGCCAGAAATGCCGAAAGTAAATAAACTAAAGGCAGTGCCACGATAGAGAAGATAAATGGATGCCATGGAAATTCAATTTTTCCTTCTCTCCAAATTTCATACAAGAATGCGAGAACAATTGCCACCACACCCAATACAAGCAGGGCCGACTTGGCGACTCCTATACCAAGTGCCCCTCCGGGGATAAAAAAGATCGGCAAGAGAAAAAGGAAACCGAGAGTAATGAGGAAACTGTATTTGTGAGTTTGGGGCATGGAGGTTCGTGATAAATTATTTATTAACGTTGAATATTATAACATAACACAAACCACCCTTGCGGGTGATTTGTGGGTATCTATAAGCCGAATTCTGTATCAGTACGCCAGAGCTTGCGCGTCGGCGACTAACGATAATTATTTATCTAGCCCCTCGATTACTCTCGGGGTCAAGCGGCACTTCCCTCGATTTCTCTCGGGACACGGCCTTGCATTCAGGTAAGGATTTTGCCGTTTCAGCCGGACTTAACCGGGTCGTTTCTGCTCGCACCTCTTGGATTACTCCAGACAGGCGTTACCCCCGACGCCCTTGCGAGGTCGGGGCCCCGACTGTAACGTCGGGGCTGCTACCCTCTTATGAGATTGCACATGTGCAACATCTCACAACGAATGTTCGGACTTTCCTCTATCAATACGCCATAGCCCAAAGGGCGACGGCGATCAACAGCAACTATCCGATACCTGTTTCATTATATTACATCAGACGTGATCGAGCAAGCAAAGCAAACTGCATAAAATAGCGTTCCAAGTCTGGCAGATAACTCTTGTATTCATGACCTCCAAGTACTGCGTCAGAAAATACTTCTCTTGCTCTATCAATTTCTAGCCGACGTCTTCCCCATCGTTTATCCTTTCTTGTTAGGTCAAGCAATTCCAAAGCACGACCTACAGCACCCCAGAAAACATTCTCGTCCCTCCCTTGCCATTTGGCGGCACGTCCCACTTCGCTCCCGATATTACCAAACTGTTCGGCAAGCGTTAGAGTCCCCCATCTCTCTTTTGATACCCCAGCCATATTATTTATAGTGAGTTTATCGAACTATTTGACTAATTTATTTACAATATCCCGAATTTTGTTTTGAATTTCGATATTTTCTACCCCGCGTGTTTTATTGCCCAAAAGCGGTTTAAGGTTGATCATGGAATCAAATTCGATAAAGTCGTCCCCCGTTTTTTCCAGATATAAGTTTATGCCCCAAGTATCCTGCCCTTGGCAATTTTCTTTTTCGACTAATATTGATTGGATATCAATATGGAGCTCGCCCCCGACACCAAGCATTTCTTGTTTTACATCCACTACCGCCTTGATAAGATCGCCGTACTGTTCTTGAGCCAAAACCTTAAGCTCACTTAGAGTTATCTTATCTTTGATAATCCTTGTTTCCATAAGGTTATCATAACATATACCCCACTTGCGCAAGAACCGTTCTTGCGCAGGGATTAGATCTCAACAAAATAATTTTCTACAAAATCGCGAAATGACTGAGAATCTTTAAAGTACTCGGGAAAGTTTTCTATATTGATTATATTTTTCTCTACCCTATCTTCACCAAGATAATCGAGATAGCTAGAATATCGGTATGATTCAAGAAATTTTTTCATGTCAGTCGAAGGTCTATTTAGTTTATCTTTCCAATCAGGAAATTCTATTTCTAAAGGATTAATATGAATATATCCGAGTAATTGCCTCATATAGTTATCATCAACTCCAATCAATTTTGCTTTAAATAATCCACCAAAAAGAGCCCCCACTCTTTGATATTTAATATTGAAAAACATGGAGTAACCTGTACCTAACTTCCTCATAAACTTAGTGATTCCCCCATTGACTTCCTGCCTAATTAAAAGATGGAAATGATTGGTCATGAGACACCATGCTCCAATGGAAATAAGCAGTTTACCCCTATCAAATACCAAAACCTCACCAAATGTCTTATGTTTCTTATTTAAGATAACATCGAGTCGAAAAGAATTGTCCGAGTTTGCAAGATATAAGAGCATCATAAACCGCTCGTAATCTCTTCTAGATTTAAAAATCACTCGTTTGTCTATGCCACGGTTATAGATGTGATAATACTCACCCGTGACAAATGGGTCTTTGCGGAACATTCTTATATTATATAGCGTGATAGCAATCTTGTGCAAGGACCGTCCTTGCACAACTTAAATCACTTGCCGCTTTCAATCCCAAGTTTTAATTCTAAATATTTTACCCTATCCATCAAATCATCAAATTCATCTCGATACACGATATGCTTGTGAATTTCCATGATTTCTCGACTAATGTTGGATAGGCGATTATTGACTTCGCGCGCATTGATTTCTAATCTATCAAGTCGTTTATCTACTTGCTCAAAACGTTTATCTACATCAGAAAAACCAGCATTAATTATTATCGCCAAATCGTCAGTAGTTATATTTTTCTTCACCATGTCCTCATTATATTAAACCGAAAGATACTGTCAACAAGAAATAAATTACGTATCACGGCTCTCTGGCACTGAAATCTCAACCCGTTAGAGATAGGAAGCGCTTTAACCTATTTTTCAAATAACGTTTACCAGGTCCTGATTTAAGAAATCTTTCCCGGTCCAGAGCATCAAATTTATTTAAACATGCTTCATAATATATCAGCTCAAAAGGACCGCGACCCTTGGTTGAAAAAACCTTACCTTTGTTATGCTCGTCAAAGCGCTTCCGTAAGTCGTCAGTATAACCTGTATACAAACGTTTATCTTTCTTGCTTTGTAAAATATAGGTGTAATACATATATCACGAGTTTATCTCTAACGGGTCTCACGAGTTTCAAGGATTTGACGGAGTAGCATCGGTAATCGTGATATCAGGCGATGTCGGTTCGGGGGTGAGTTCTCTTACCCATGCGTAAGAACCGTTCTTGCGCAACCTAAGTACGTACCTCATTATCTATTTCTTTCTTGATACCTTTTGCGATTCCAAAAAAGTGATGCCGGATTTTACTGTACCAAAAGGACCAAAAGCCTTCCCTGCTCTATATTCAGCAATAGATTTATCTAAATCTCTGTCGAGATCAGTATATTTTTTTCTATCGGCAAGACGAAGAAGTCCCTCATATTCTTCGCGAGGCACTAGAATAAGATTCTTTTCTTTTATTAATTTTCTAGGAATGGTTATCGTCGTCATACGATCAATGATAGCAAATTTATTCATAAGGCGCAAATTCTGGTGCTATAACTAACAGTTGTGTAAGACCATCCTTGCACAACCTCACGGCGTAGATGCTGGTGTTTCGGATGGAGGTGACTCTGGTTCTGCTTCGTCCGCCGAAGCCACTGGCGAAGGCTGGGGTTCTGGAGTTGGTTGTTGGTTTCCTATCAACGCTTCCAGTTGCGCCGCGCGGGCTTCGAGGTCGACAATTTTTTCTTTTATAAATCTCTCCGCTGATAATCACTTCGTCCTTTTTTCAAAAAGATGTCAGCTACATCTACTACATCATTTTTTAATATAAACAAAATACGCCACCGACCCACGCGTGTACGGTATCCATGAGATTTGCCACCTAGCTTTTTAGTATGAGGTGGAAATAATCCTTGCTTTAAAATGCCAAGTGTCTCATCGAGCCGAAGTTGATATTCTTTTGGCGCAGTCTTGAGTCCGTCGATTGCCCTTGGACGCAACGAGACATTGGTCATGAAAGATGTAGTGTTTTTCTAACTTCGGATAGAGAAGTTCGCTTCTGATTCTTAGGGTCAGTCAATGCTTCCATGAGTCGCGCGCTATCCTCTAAGTCTTCTCTCATTTCCTGCCACATGCTATACGTCTTCCAGTCAAGCACCACAAAACGTGGAGAACCATTCTCCTTTATAACTGCCGGCTTCTTTTTTTTAAGTGCGTGTGCTAATGCTTGCGTGGTCATGCGAGAAGTATAACACAAATTTCCTTATGGCGTAGGTGCTGGTTCGCCCGCCGAAGGTTCATCCGAAGGCTGGGGAGCAGGTTCGGTAACTGGTTCAGGTACAGGTTCTGGGACTGGTTCGGGAGTCGGCTCAGACGGACTCACCTCACCCTCGCCCTCTCCTTGCTCGCCCGTCGAAGCTTCAGCGGAGTCGGGGCTAGGAGAGGGTTGGGAGAGGTCGGTTGTAGGTTCTTCTGTTGTTGGCTGTTGGTTTGAGCCAGCGTTCACCAACGCCTCCAGTTACGCCGCGCGGGCTTCGAGGTCGGCAATTTTTTCATCCTGCCCATTTTTGCTCGCAAGAACGATTCTTGCGAATTGTTCACTACTCTAAACACGCTTTAAACTCGGGATATTTGCTGAAAAATACTTGATCTTCCCTCGTATCATACAATTTTTCAGAAAAACAGTAATTAAGTATTTTTCTAAGATATTCTTCCGAAACAATGCCGTATTCGGGGACAAACTGTGAAAGGTCGCCCAAATTCATAATTGAGCCACGATGAGGGCTAATATACTCTCCATGTCCGGCGCATCCTTGGAAATACCCGACACTGTCCGGATATTGTCGCGCCAAATCTCCCCACCACTGTTCTGCCGTCTTTCGGTCTGGTGCGCAGTTAGGTCCTCCGGCAATGTTACCGGCAGAATCGGCCTTGGCAATGACAAACAACTCCTCGTCCTTCAAACCGAAAGCATGCCCCATCAAGTGAGCAAAGGGAATGGCAAGTTCTGCCTCGGCTGTCGGGCCATTCGGAGCAACCGGAATACTGAAAAAAATTCCGCTGTCTTGGAATCTCGAAATGTTGGCCCACGATTGGAAATTGCGCCGCGACAAGACCACGAGTTTGAACGGTCCTGTCGAAAGACGATTCAGATATCCGTTCAAGAGCACGGGGTCGCACCTCAACACCGGCTTTCGTTCATCCGCGATTTTTACATCGCAAATATCATTCTCGCGAGGTTTGATCTTGTATATATTAAATCGAGAAAACGATTGCCACGGTTCCACGCTTTTCAATCCCCGCATCACGATATCCGCCTCCCGATCGAATTCGTCCCATGAAAGATACCCATCGGCGAAAAAAATCAGTGACAGACCGCGCGCATAGGGAGCTCCCGGTACATGATATATATTGGGATCAAGTGGTTCCGTTACTTTGTCACTTTGGGAAAATAACCGGATTGCTCCCAAAATTAAGAGGAGGATAGCCGCCATGATAAATAAAACTACGAAATGCGTGCGAATGAAGTTCATACTATCGATCCAGCATATCAACCCGTATCCCCCTCACCTCTTTCAAGATAGCGAGGAGGAGTTTGACGATGAGAGAGAATATCTTGGCCATGCCACGCTCCCCTTCCAGAGTTTGAGCCACTTCGGCTTCAAGCGCGGTGTCGGTGAAGGATGAGACGTTACTCAACTGGATAACTCCGAGGTCGCGTTCTTCATTGGCTTCAAGAAAGAAGGCCGGGGCGTTGGGGGGTGGACCATAGTGAGTGTCTACAACGAGGAAGTCTGCGTAGTAACGGCCACTTGGCATAACTGCTTTAATATTTCCCTCTCGGTCAAGCGGTCCGCCGTAACTCCTGCCGCCGACACCGATGAAGCTGACGAAGACGGCCGAGGTTGGTGTACTGCCATTTGGGTTGAGAACTTTAATCCTGACAATTGAGGGAGCGGTAGCGGGATCAAATCCCCTGCCATTAACGGAGGTGAATGGAACGACTGGCAAAATTTCAGGGAGTGGAGGGAGAGCCAGTACGGGAAAAGTAGGGGCTGGTTCAGGTGGAGGCGGAGGAAGCAGGGCCGGTGTTGGGAATGGAGCAGGTGCGGGTTCTTGTGGAGGCAGTGGCAGTGACTCGGATGCGGGCGGAGTTGTGGTCGCTGGTTCTGGTGACGTTGGTATAACTTCCAGAGTGCTGGTTGCTACTTCAGAAACACTCTCCGGTGTGGAAGTGACTTGCACTGAGCTTGTCGAAGTGGCTTCTTGCGCTAAGGCAGAAAAGGCATGACTGACGAAGAAGATTATGCTAATTATGACAAAAGGCTTTTTGATAGACATGTTTTTATAGTTACTCATAGTACGATTAAACCCACTTACTACTATCCACACTCCTATTGACTTCTTATATTGGTTTGATATCATAATAATGTATTTCTATGGAAAGGCACTGCGAGAGGTTCCGTCCTCCTGCGGTGCTTTTCTTTTGTATTCCAATTTATACCGCAATTCATTTTGACTCTGCAAGGCAAGACCTTGTAGAATTTTGTTAAATTCAAATTCTGGCTGTCGATGAACGCGTAGTTGTTTTCTTTTTTCCTCATACTTTTATTTTATATTATATCTTTCACAAGGGTTGACCGTTGGGCAAGGATAACCAGGAAAATTCAAATTATCGCGGTAAAGCGCATATATTTCGTGTTGTAACACAACCGGAATTAGTATTTAATTCTGGTGTTACCCAGGTTATATCACCGATGTCTGTCCATCCAGAAATACATCCGTCTATTGTTATATCACAACTATTATTAGCAGTGGTGTCCTTTACACCCCCCACATATACAGCACTATACGCATTATCCGTATTAGTATTTATCGTATCCACCTTGCCACCGATATACTCTTGTCCGCCGAACAAAGATGAAGCTAAACTAGCCGCATCCGCGTTCGTCCCGATTCTCGTAAGAATCGTGGTCTGATTCGCCGCCGTAGCATCACCGAATGCCGAAGAGTCGAGTCCGTCTAGGAGATCGGCGTTCAGATTCGCAACCTTGGTGTTGGAGGTGATTACCAATGGCGCGGTGCCGATGGCGATATCCGAAGTATAGGTGCCGGCCGTGCGCACTCCGCCGGAAGCATAGAAATTAGTGGTTGTTGCAGAGGTAGTGGTGGCGTTGGTGGCGATGAAATCTGTCAAGGTCGAGGAAGCGGAAGAATAAAATCCTCCAAGAAAAGACATCACAGTAGTCGTGCCTTGTGAGTTATCTGCTTGTTTGGTAAAGGGCCAAGCGAAACTGCTTCCACCTGTAGCGGCTAGAGAACCATTGGTCAAAGTGAGATTCGCTCCTATGGTTAGGGCGCCAAGAGCTCCGCTAGAAAAAGCGTACGGGATGACACTAGAAAGACTAGTGAGAGCAAAGTTAGTAGTTGTGGCTTGGGTGGTAGTAGCATTAGAAGCCGTGAAATTCTGGAGGGTGGAAGAGCCGTTCACTAAAAGGTTCGTCAGAGTGCCGAAGGCGGAAGTGAGACTGCTGATAATGCCAGTGTTGGCTCTAAGTTCTGTGGTGGAAGCAAGACCAGAGACATAAAGATTGGTTGAAGTGGCACTCGTGGTGGTGGCGTTTGAAGCGGTGAAGTTTTGTAAAGTGGAAGACCCAGTGACCAAAAGATTTCCCGTATAGAAATTAGTAGTGGTGCCAGATGTTCCGCTGAAAGCTTGAAGAGTGGTGGAACCGAGAACAAGGAAATTGTTGGTAGTGGTAGCTCCACCAAGGATTGTCAGACCGGAGCCGGTAGTGTTGTTGCCGATGGTGGAAGAAGCCAGAGAATAGAAACCTGCCTTGAAGCCGAGAATGGTGGAAGTGGCGTTGTTGGTGCTCCAGTCTGTTTGAGTGGTGAAGGGGAAAGAGAAGCTCGGAGCGGAAGAGAGCGAGCCGTTTGTTAAAGTGAGGTTTGCTCCGATGGTCAAGGGTACGATCGAGCCGTTGGCTTGAGCGTAAGGAATATTAGCGTTGAGAGAAGTGAGGGCGAGGTTGGTCGTGGTGGCTTGGGTGGTGGTGGAGTTAGCTAATATCGTGTTACCCTGGACAGTCAAATTACCACCGAGGTAAGTATTGTGGGCGATGATGTCATTACCGACGAAATTGTGCGTGCCCTCCACTTCGATGTCATAGACCTGCTCTTCCGGTAGTCGCTCGATCGTAACAATCTTGTCATATCGGGCTTGGTCATTTTCACCTTTGATGGCGATATAGTCCCCTTCTTTTATCGCCTTGACCTTTGTCCACACTCCATCCTTGACAAACGGGATGGTATTTTGATAGGATGGAAGTACACCAGTAGCTGATCCGTCAAACGCGTCAGTTGCACGAAACACTGGAGTATCCTTAACAGGTACTCCATTTTCGTTTTTATCAACTTTAAGAAATGGTTTCAAACGAGAAAGGTCAGCAAAATGTTCGCCAAATAATCTCTTGAGATCAATAGCCGTTCTCTGTGCAAATCCAAAAAGTTTTGTACTTTCTTTTCTTGCAAGCAAATATTCTAAGACCCAATAGAAATCTCCGTCTCCTGTTAATACGATAGCCTTGTCGTATTCTTTTTCTAATCGCATTATTTCAAAAGTCATACGAGAATCCACATCAGCCTTGCTTGAGCCGTCACTAAAACGACGTGTTGGGACAAGCAGAACTTCATACCCCAAACGGCTTAGTTGTTCATGAAGTTCGACACGGTCAGGGCGATTACTTGTTCCGCCAAACACAAAGGCTCGCGCAACACCATATCGTGTCACTAGGTAACGTTTTAGTTTTCTATAATCCACCTCCCATTTCTCGCTCTCGGCTCCTCCAAACACATTTGAAAGATCGATAAATGCAAACGTGCGATGTTTTATAAGGTCGGAGTTTCGGTTTACGAGGTACGGATGCTCGGCTGTGGTGCGGATAGTCTTACCGCTCTCGGTGGTGATTTTCCAAATTTCTTTCTCCCCCATATACATCAATTTATTCACCTTCGACCAGACTAATTTGCCTGTCTTTTCATCCAGAGACTGTATCTCGTCGCCTTCCTTAACATCTTTTATCATCACTTCGTCATAAATGTACTTTGAATCTTCATTGGAAAATTGATTCATTGTAAATTTATTGGAAATTGAAAATTGAGAATTGAAAATTTCGTCTTCGCTTCCCTTTCGCTTCTTCCTTCTCCTGCGAAGACGCGTATCCCCCGTCACACAGTGAGTAGCCACAGCAAACCCAGCCATTGGACTAGTGGAGGCTACTCCGACGTTGCCGTTGGAATCAATAGTAAGAGCCGAAAGAGAGGAGGTAGCTGTGCCTGCTATTGTAGTAGTCGCAATATACAAATTCCCTCCCGCATTTCTAAAAACCCATTGGGAAATGCCCGCACCGGCTGAAAGCGCAAGTTGCGGAGCTGTGGCGGAAAATGGGTTGAGTAACCATTGGGGTGAGGTCGTCCCAATCCCGACGTTGCGACTGGCGTCAACAACCAACCCATTGCCTCCAACTGTCAACAGGGAGGAGAATAAATTGGTGGAAGAGGCCGTAGTAGAGAAGAAGTTGGTCGTGGTGGCGTTGGTCGCGGTGAAAGATTGGAGAGTGGTGGAGCCGTTGAAGAGAGCGTTAGTGAAGGTGGCAAGATAAGCCGTGAGATTGCCGATAATAGAAGTGTTGGCGCGGAGGTTTGTCGAAGAAGCTAAACCCGAAATATAAAGATTGGTAGTAGTTGCGTTGGTACCGGTAGCGTTGGTGAAAGTAATATCGGTTAAACCTAAAGTAGTGCCGGTAAGATTAGTGAACGTAGCATTGGTGGAGAAGAGATTGGTGGTCGTGGCAGAGGTGCCAGTAGCATTAGTAAAGGTGAGAATGGAGAAACCCCCGGTACCGGAGATGGAGGCGTTGGTCAGCGTTGAGTTAGTGAAGGTACCTCCGTCAGCGAGGCGAGTGATGGCGGAGGAGTGACTATTCGCATCAGCATCCGATTGGCGAGTAACTGTCGGCCGAGTATCGGTTTGAAGAATCTCTTCCCTCAAGGCTATTGTATTGTAAACTGGAGTTGACTGATAAATAACTAATGGCTGTTCGGCCAAGCTAATTTGCTTACGAACATAATTTTCTAGTTCTGATTTGAGTTCGTCTTTGATCGCAATGATATCAATGGCGAGTGATTGTCTTACTTCTGTTACTGCCATCGGCTCGCTGGAGCTTTTAGCAGAAGCGGCTGGTGGGGTAATCGGAGCTTGAGCAAAGAAAAATTTACGAAGAGCGATTTCTTTTAGATTATTGAAACCAGTCACAAGATAATCATAAAATCCACCGGCACTTTCAGAAACCGAAACTGCCGCTAGCTCTGAATTTCTCAAAATGTTAAACACCGAGTGTTTAACATTTGCAGGTAGAGCAGCTAGAAAATCTCTTCCGGTCGCTCTAAAATTCTCCATCTCTTGCTCTACTTCAAGCGCAACTCTAGGATTAGTTTGCTCAAGTGTGAAGAAACCAACACTCACGGCAATGAGGAGAGCTAGAGAGAAGGCAGCCGCCTGGTCCACGAAATTGGAGGTCCAGATAGGTTCTACATAACGACTTTTTTTAGATAACTGCGGCAACTGAGGCCTGTCATCTTTTGCATAAGACAGAACATTCTTATTAGAATCTTTAAGAATCATCATATCCTCCACTACTCTCGTAGACTGAAGAGGAAATTCTCTGACTACAAGCTTCCTAGCCTTCCCTAACTGACGATTTTTCCTATGCTCAATTAGAGATTCAAAATCAATATACAAAGTTTTACCAATCAGTTCTCCTGGAATTTTTTTGGCGCGATAAAGTTGACCGATATAGTCGGATGCGTAGCCAATTTTTTTTGATGCTCGGATAGCCGAGATATACTCTTTCCCTTCTGAGAAAATATGCATAGACATCAACATAAATTATAAATCTCGGCTGTGGAAAAACCTATGGATAAGCTGTGAGGAACTGTGGACAAGTTTGCGCGATACTAATCAACGAATGACATGCGAATTAAACGAATTGAATTCTATTCGTATCATTCGAATAAATTCGTATATTGGCATCGACACTCTTATCCCCATTCTTACCTTGATATATACTACAAATACTTATATAATCAGATATTATCTATTAGTAATGTTTATATAACTCTATATGACTAATCAAGTATATTTCTCTATAAAAGAGGCGGCTGATATATTGGGCGTTTCTTCCCTGACACTTCGTAACTGGGACAAATCGGGTAAATTCCCTGCCCAAAGACACCCGATGAACAACTACCGAGTATATAAACTTTCTTCACTAGAACACATTATTGAGGATATAGAAGGGGGCACAAGCAAAAGTAACGCGGAAAAGCAAATCAAAAAATTAATGATCAAGCACCTTGAGGAATAGTTCCTGAAGAATAATTGGATTTCCTCTACCCTCTAATTTTTTCATCGCTTGGCCCACAAGATATTGAGTAGGCGCATTTGAATTTTCCTTAAAAACTTCATTTACCACTTTCTGTAAAATTTCTCTATCACTAATTTGAAGTAAACTGTTTTGTTCTGCAATCATTCTTGGGTCACCATTATTTTCTTGGATAATCTTCAAAATATCTTTTGCTCCGCGTGAAGAAATCTCACCGGCCGAAATCATCTGAATGACTTCTGATAATCTCTCGGCCGGTATTAATTTCTTCAGATCACTAGTAATGTAATTAGATGCAAGCTGGATGAGACGGGAATCATTGAGAATTTTTGCTGTGTCTTCTATTAGTCTCCCCCACTCCACTTCTCTGACATAAATTTCTATATCACTGTCTTTTAATCCAAAATCTTTCTTGTACCTCTCTCGCTTCTCGGAAGGAAGTTCTGGCATCGCCCGACGAAGCGCCTCCGGCGCGAAGTCGGGAATCTCTTTGATAAATAACTTTGGCAAATCAGGATCCGGGAAATACCGATAGTCATGAGCTGACTCCTTCAATCTTTGAGAAAATGTTTCTTCTTTCTTTTCATCCCATCCTCTTGTTTCCTGCACAACTTTTTCTCCCCTATCCAGAAGTTCTGTCTGTCTTTTAATTTCAAATTCAATTGCCTTACCAACAGCACGGAATGAATTAATATTTTTTACCTCTACTTTTGTACCAAAAGTATCATCTTTAGACACAGAAACGTTAGCCTCGACTCGCATCTCTCCCTTCTCCATGTTAGCTCCTGAGATGTCTAAGTACTGCAGTAGAAGCTGGAGTTCTTTAGCAAATTTCATTGCCTCCTCGCTTGTATGTATGACCGGCTCCGTAACTAATTCCATTAATGGCACCCCGGCACGATTGAAGTCGAGTAAACTCACCTCACCCCCTCCCCCCTCTCCTTGAGCAAGGAGAGGGGTTGGGGAGAGGTGCATTGATTTAGCAGTATCTTCCTCCAAGTGAATACGAGTAAGTGCTACCCCGTTCAAGGTTCCACCTTGTACTAAAGGATTTTTATACTGACTAATCTGATATCCTTTAGGAATATCGGGGTAGAAATAGTTTTTGCGATCAAACTCTGTAAAATCGGCGAGTTTTCCACCAAGAGCCTGCCCCAGACGCAGTACTGATTTGACGGCCTCTTTATTGATCACAGGAAGCGTCCCGGGATATCCCATACAAACTGGGCAAACATTAGCATTGGGACGTAACTCATTTGTATCGTTTTTAGAATCGCAAAACATTTTTGTCTTGGTATTAAGTTCAGCATGTATTTCCAGTCCTACGGTCAGAGAGTAATTTTCAGTTTTCAATTTTACAATTTTCATTAAATTTTCAATGAATCTTGGAAATTTTTAATAGACTCATCGTCTAATATAGATATGGAAAAGACTTTAGGGTTAACTTTCCTCAAGGACTCAAGCTTTTTCTCTTTCTCCTCTAGAGTAACCATATCAACTTTTGTCAGGACAACTATCTCTGGCTTCTTTAACATCTCTTTATTATAGAGTTCAAGCTCGCTCCTGACCACATGATAGGCCTCAAGAGGATTTTCCTCTTCAGAAGAAATGCAGTGCAAAAGCGTTTTGGTCCGCTCAATGTGACGCAAAAATTTATGACCCAGACCCCTGCCTTGAGCCGCCCCCTCTATGAGTCCCGGTATATCAGCAAGCACTAATCCATAAAAATCTCCTAAAGACGGTTCAATGGTGGTAAAAGGAAATGCACCCACTTTAGACTTCGCGCTCGTCAGAGTATTCAGCAGACTCGATTTGCCAGCATTCGGCAGGCCGATGATACCTACGTCGACCACTAACAGAAGCTCAATATGGAACTCTGCCTCTTCTCCATGGACGCCAGGCGTCCATTCTTTGGGACTGATGTTTGTAGAGCCCTTGAAATGCGCATTACCCAATCCGCCCCGACCTCCCTTCAGAAGCAGAACCTTTTCATTATCTTTCAGAAGCTCAAGCGAAAAGCCGCTAGAGAAATTCTTCAAGCGAGAACCGACGGGTAACTTTACAATAACGTCTTTTCCCACTCCGCCCTGTTTTAAATCTTTTGCCCCGTTTTCTCCATGCTCGGCTTCAAATCCGCCGACATTTCTATAAGCAGAAAGAATCCCTATATCCCTCACGGCAAGAGCGTAGACATCCCCGCCCTTTCCCCCATTGCCTCCAGACGGCCCGCCAAGTTCTTTACCCTTTTCATGCCGCCAGCGTACAACACCATCGCCGCCACGACCTGCTTTGAAATGTAGTGTTAATTCATCTATAAACATTTATATACCTTATTCATTTAAAGCAATCTCTGCAAGCTTGATTGCTGTTTCTTTATTATTAGCAGTACACATAAACCCGCTTCGATGACAAAACACTCCGCCCTCTAGCCCCGTAGCCGCATCAAATTCTTTGTCATGTTTAGCGAGCCATAATTCAGGAAGAGGTTTACGTAGGCTCAAGGTTGTACTGTTTTTATTGATAGCGAGAACCTGCCAATTTATATGATCTCTAGTGAGCAAAACTGCATAGACAGGTTCAGGCATTTGACTTAAGACTCCACCCACAGTTTCCCTGCCCAAAGGCTCCTCACTTTCGATAACAATTATTCTCTTGTCCGCGGTTTTCTCGTAGCATTCAAGAATAATTTTACTGCCCTCCATCATATCCTGTTCTATCTTGATGATGCGTTTTAGATGACTCTTGGCCCAAGCAACAGCATCAAGAAAAAGTTCGTCCCAATTGTCTTCCTCTTTCCATGTTGAACGATAGGCGTTAACTACATTGTTAATAACGTAAGGTTTAACTTTTGGGAAGAGAGCGGTAAAGGTGTTTACACCATTGTCCGCTGCATCTGTTGGCTCCACTAAAATTAAATCTATCCTCTGTTGCACAGCCTTTGAGCCGCTGACCATTTCTCCATATTTTTTCCACACTAGACCAAAAGATGAGTACGGTATTCCATTCTCCCTTACTCCTGCACCACCAGCTTGGTGGTGATCGAAACGACCTTTTTCTTCATCGTAGATACCACCAACATCGACCACTATATCCCCTGTTTGGATAATTTCTGGATCTCTGGTTCTTACAATCTCGACGTCAGGATAAGCAATAAGAACAGCAGCCACAGCGAAAACATCGTCGGTGTGGAATTTATTATTATGTGTTACTATTTTTGTCATAGATTCTGTGAGCCCAAGCAAGAAGCAAAATATAAAGAAAAACTGTTAAAGACATTGAAGGAATAGTGATGTAGCCAAATGCCATTACGTAAATCTTGGCACACGCCCCCTCCACTGCAGTGCACGGCAGAAGCGAATTACCACTAAGATTGGAGTAAGTGTGATAAAGAGCTACCAGAGTTCCAAGGAGCGCTAAGGGTACAGCATAGAGAAAAGCTGTGCTAATTTTTTTCCACAGAGCCACACCGAATATAATTATTAAAGGATAAATGAAAACCCTCTGCCACCAACAGAGCACACACGGCACATAGCCTACAATTTCAGAATAATAAAGACTGGTAATAACAGCGAGCAAGGACACAATGAGCGCAAGGCCTGTAGCATATTTACCCAACCAATCAACAATCTCTTTCCCCCACGAGTTTCTAGATAAAATAGCAAAAAACAAAATAACCAATAAGACATGAGAGGCAAGCGCAAACAATGGAATCAGGAAGTTTAAACTCTCAACCATTAGTTTCGGGTAGAGCACAATTAGTCTTTTCGCTCAAGCGATCTAAAGAAAGAGTGCCGGTTTCTCTGGTGCCGTCGAAGAATTGCCAGGTCGGGTATCCCGTAATGGAGGCATCCTTACAAACTTGAAGCTGTCCCCTACCGTCTGGTGTCGAACATTCGACACGCGGCAAAAGACTAGCAGAACGACCGAACAGAGCCTCCTGATTCTTGCAGTTAGGACACCAGAACGCGCCGTAATAAGTCGCCCCGCTATCTTTGATACACGAGGCAAATGTATCAAGCTTACCCGACCTGCCGGGCATCTTTATAAGCCAGACCATGCCCATAACCACGAGTACCAGTATTAATAAGCCGATTATGTGATGTTTTTTCATATGTACCTATTATAGACTAAAAGTCCTTATCAGTCTAATAATTTTATTTCATCTTTAAGCAAGTACCGTTCTTGCTAGGTTTCCTTTAGTGATCTGTTGCTTTCTTGATGGCGTATAGACACATTTCCATCCGAGAAATCCCTAGCTTTTCTGCAACCTCGTCAAGATAATCAGGATTGGGATCGTCATTTTCTTTATATGGAGCGAAAGTAATAATATCTGACAGTATATCGTCCGGATTCACACCCTCTCTTTCAGCAAGCTTATCAATCAATCCATCAATTATTTTCTCTCCCTGTTCAAAATTTGGATAATTTTCCATATTCTTATTTTTTAGCTATAATCACTTACAATTCTCTATATGTGTTGTCATTTCTCCTATCAATTTTGACTATCTCTACCCCTGCCTCATCCATTTGGAAAATAATTCGTACTCTACCTCTCCTAGCTCTATACAAATTATCAAATCCTTTCAGTTTTTTAATATTGAGATTTTTAATGTCTCTTTCTGTAATTAATTTTATATCTTCTTGGATTTTTAGTCTCTCCTTTGTAGAAAAACTAATTAGAGACTTAAGGATTTTGTTCATTAAATCTCGTCAGAGCTTTGAGTACTTTTTCTGCTGGTACTCCCCTTGGGTTTATTTTGGTAAAGTCAACCACAGTTTCCCAAAGAGAATCATCATCTTCGTCAAATGGAATTACTTTAAACACTGGCTTAGATCTTTTAACCACAGTGAAAGACTCACCCTTATTCAAACGGTTGATGTACTTAGAAGTGTTTATCCTCAAATCCTTTAGTCCTATTATTTGATTCTTCACTTTAGTAGCCATATTTAAAGTTTATCTTAAGGTAACCTTCCAGTCAATCCTAATCTAAAGCAAGAACGGTTCTTGCTAGTTTTTGATGCTCTTCTATATTTAGCATCCCGCATTTTTTATACTTCTTACCACTCCCGCAGGGGCACGGGTCATTTCTGCCGACTTCGGCTTTTTTAGAAATAGTTGGGCGAGAGGTGTCAGAAAGCACTTCAGTTTCCACTGCAATTGGGGACATTCTAAAAGAAGCGAGGACGTCCAGATTGAGAGCAACGATGAACTCCGCCACTTGTCTTGCGATTGACACTTCCATATCGCGGAAAAATCTTAGACCATCCTTTTTGTATTCAACCAGAGGATCGCGCTGGCCATAAGCGCGTAGATTTACGCTCCCACGAAGATATTCCATCATCTCCAAGTGATCGACCCAGAAAAGATCTATAGTTTGTAAAATAACCCGGCGCGTAACCTCAAGCGTCTCGGGTGCCTCCAATAACATTTTGGCGAGCTTATCGTCCATTTTTTGTTTCATTTCTGGGTCGAGACGCTCTTTGGCCTCGTCTAAATATTTCTTGACTTCAAGAGATCCTCCGACTAATATCTCGCGTCGACGGCCATATATGATTCCTCTCTGAAAATTCAAAACATCATCGAACTCAAGCACATGTTTGCGCGCATCGAAGTTGAAGCCCTCTATTTTTTCCTGCGCCTTCTCGAGCGAGCTCGTAATCAATTTATTTTCTATCGGCTCATCTTCAGGAATGTTAAATCGTCCCATCATCTTCTTGATCGTATCGACAGCAAAGATTCGCATTAAGGAATCTTCAAGCGAGACAAAAAATTGTGTCTCGCCCGGATCCCCCTGCCTGCCTGAGCGTCCGCGTAGCTGGTTATCTATACGCCGCGCATCGTGTCGTTCTGTACCCAAGACAAAGAGACCGCCGAGAGATTTAATTTTTTCATATGCTTCTGGAGTGGAAGGATTGCCGCCCAGTTTGATATCGACACCACGACCGGCCATGTTGGTAGCAATAGTCACTGCCCCAGATTTCCCGGCTTGGGCAATAATCTCTCCTTCTCGTTCATGATTTTTGGCATTAAGGATCTCATGCTTAATACCCTCTTTAGATAGATAGGTCGAAAGCAGTTCATTATGTTCGATAGAAACCGTGCCGATAAGAACCGGCTGGCCTTTTTTATTTAACTCTCTCACTTTTTTAGTCACCGCCTTCATTTTGCCGGCTTGTGTTTGAAATATTAGATCCCCATGATCTCGGCGCGCCACTTTCTGATTGGTCGGAATGACAAAAGTTTCTAGTCCATAGACTTTATAAAATTCCTCTTTCGAGGTGATGGCGGTACCAGTCATACCAGAGAGTTTCCGGTACATACGAAAATAATTTTGGAAAGTGACGCTGGCAAAAGTACGACTTTCTTCTTTTATATGCACTCCTTCTTTGGCCTCTATGGCTTGATGCAGACCTTCCGACCAACGGCGCCCCGGCTGAAGCCGGCCGGTAAAGGCATCGACGATTACCACTTCATCATCTTTGACTACATATTCTTTATCTATGTGATACAGAGCTTTAGCTCTGATAGCAGTCTCAAGATGATGCACATATTTGACACCGCCTTCGGCATAAATATTTTCAATCCCTAACGCTTTCTCGGCCGCACTTATACCATCATCCAGGAGAGACACGGCGCGCAATTTCTCATCCACACTAAAATCTTTCCCCTCTTCAAGACTCAAAGAAATTTTGGCAAACTTTTCATAGAGCTCGCCAGCATTACCAGTGTTGCCAGAAATGATGAGGGGCGTCCGCGCCTCATCAATCAAGATAGAGTCAATCTCGTCGACTATGGCGTAGTGATACTCTCTCTGCGAAAGACTCTCTTTGTTGTAGAGCAGGTTATCTCGAAGGTAATCAAAGCCGAACTCGTTATTGGTGCCGTAGGTAATATCGGCTCGATAGGCCTCTTGCTTGCTCGTTGGTCTCAAAAATTCGTGCACCACGTGGAAAGAGCCAAGTTCATCACGTTCTTTGTCTTTTTCGGAATGTGCGGGATCGTAGAGAAAAGATTCCGCGTGATTAAGTACTCCAACAGAGAGACCAAGATACGCGTAGATTTCCCCCATCCATACTGCATCGCGGCGTGACAAGTAGTCATTGACCGTTACCACATGGACGCCCTTGCCGGCAAGGGCGACCAAATAAGCCGGTAAAGTTGCGACGAGAGTTTTCCCTTCCCCTGTTTTCATCTCTGCAATACCACCTTTGTAGAGAGCGATGCCCCCGAGTAGTTGAACATCAAAGTGTCTTTGACCAAGAGTACGCTTAGCCGCCTCTCGAACAACGGCAAATGCTTCTGGTAAAATGTCGTCGAGCGACTTACCCGCTTCAATCTGATTTTTGAATTCAGTTGTCTTTGCTTTCAACTCTTCAGAAGAAAGGATCTCGAAAGTGGATTCAAACGCATTAATACGCTCTACTATAGGTGCCCAAGATTTAAGTAATTTATCCTCTGGCGAATTGAAAAGACTCGTTAAAAAGGCCATGTCAGGCCCATTTTAGCATATTTATTAAGAAAAAACGCCCCTATGGGGACGTTTTTTCTTAGATTATCTTCTCTTCGAAGATTTCTTCTTCTTGGAAGCTGCTTTCTTTTTCTTTGCCATTAGTTATGTGTCGTCTCTCAACTCTAAGTCAAGAGAAATTATTATTAACGTCTGCCGCAGAAAAGTTTTCTGCGCTTGTATGAATTATGGTACTAATAACGAACATATACAATAGAGAAAATAAAAAAGTGTGGATAACTCCCCCACCGGAGAATTTTCAATTTAGAATTTTCAATTTTCATTTCCGTCAGTGCGCGGAGAGCGGGGCTAGCTCCAAACGAATATCTTTGTGAGTGCGGCCGCTCTCCACGCACAGAAAGAAACTGTATAAATAGTAGACAGTAATCAGTAAATAGTAAATAGCCAAAAACGTAAATCCCGCCTCTCGGCGGGACTTGCGCAGATATTCGTTCGTTTGGTGCCAACGTATGACACTCACATGGGGAGCATAGCATAATCAAACTACAAATGCAAGGCGTCATTCTATCTCACTTGCTTTGTATCTGTTTGATATATTCTTCCATTTGTATTTTATGGTCAGGAGAAATTTCTCCAACATATTTCAGAATATCAATCGCTTTTTGTTTCTCCCCTTTGTTCAGAAGAGCATTAGCAATCTCGAGATAAATTGCCTGCTTACCCGGCATCAATTCCCTGGCGCGCTCGAGGTGAACTAATGCATCATCTAGAAGACCGACAGTGGAAAGAAACGACCCTGCCACAAGTTGGTAACGAGCGTCGTCTCCTAAACTATCCTCCTCGATAAGAATCGTATCTTTGGCAAAGTTAAAGAATGCATTCTTTTCTTCCATAGATATATCGCTCGTTAAGACAGTTATAGAATTGGCAGCTATCTGCTCGACTATCTCTGGTCGGCCGAGACGCGAGGCATTGTGGGCTTTCTTAAAATATTGAGTAGCCGCGATGATTCCCTTTGGCGTCTGAACAGATCGAAGGGCTTTGATTAGAAAGGTGTTAGCCATAATTGGTTTAATATTGATGAAGTAGAGAGAAAGAACTAGAAGAATTGAGACAGCTGGTAAGGCAATGCTCATCACTTGAATTTCGGCAATGGTTCTTTCCCCAAAAAGTCTTCCTCCGCTATTCCTATAATGCACGTAAGCAAGAAGCGAGAAGAACAAAATATAGCTTATAAGATGATCAAAGACGAAGAAATTGTGGAAGAAGTATGCGGCTATGAGACCGGTTAAAATAGATTTTTCAGTATGAGACAAATTGGAACTTGGTTTCCAAATTGAATATAGAAGAGCGACATAGAGAAGAAGATAAGAAACGAGACCCAAAATACCGCCAGCAACCGCCCAGTCTAGGAAAATATTGTGCGCTCGGTCAAACCATGGCTCAAGTTTATACATCTCCGGACTGTAGTGCTTTTGGAAAACGTAGCTAAAATTCTCTTGCCCCCAACCAAGAAGCGGGCGCTCTTTGACTCCTTCAAGCGCCATGGGCCAAACAAAATATCTGCCCTGCGTCTTGATCTCTTCAGTATTCAAAGAAGCGAAACGAGAAAGCACAGGACTCTTTTTTATAAATTCCGCATCTTTAATCGCTATAAATCCTCCGACCAAAACTACCAGTCCAACCAAGACACCTATGCTCGTTTTTCTAACAAACTTATCCTCTTTATTTATTATATTGAGAATAGCCACAACCAATAGCCCGCCGAGAAGACCGAGAATGGCTCCACGCGTCGCTGTGTAATAGAGGACAAATACTTGCATGAGAATTAAGAGACCATAGATCCATCTCAAAGCGACGTTCTTCCACTCTCTCCACATAAAAAGAATGGCAATAAAAATATGAAAGAGCATGTAAACCGCCAAATAAATGGCGTTGCCTAAAGTACCATCCACCCTCACTCCACCTTGGTTTATTGTTTTCAATCCAAGAATTTGAAAGATGCAAAATAGCACCATAACAAATGATGCTACGAGCGAGACATTCCACCACCTCTTCCAATCAGTTTCTCTAAAGACTGAAGAAATAACCACAAAGAACATCCCTAAGTGGAGAAGAGTAACGTAACCCTCCATCCTCTCGAAGTTGGACCAAAAGCTCTTAACAGGGGCCACGCCAAAAATGTCAGCGAGGCCGATAACAGCCAAAAATCCTAAGATTGAATATAAGATAACAGACTTCTTCGGACGATAATTGACATCAAGAAGAGCAAGTAATATCCAAGTAGCAAAAACTATCTCCACAATAATCCTCCAAGCAAAAGCTTTAGTCGTAATGAATGGAAAGAAAAAAGAACTATAAACCAGAAAAGGTACAAATGGCACGAGAAAAAGACCGGCGAAAATACACCATTTAGGCCAACTTTTTATCATCCTCTTATCTTACCATATTGATTAATCTGCGCGCCAGATTCCACAGTCGCCATCCAAGTCTTCCAATAATAATCACGATTTTGTCTCCTATCGATATTTTCTGTCCAAAAATTTGTAGACGAAAATGAAAATAACGTTTCCAGTCTGTGCTTATGAGACCGGGAATATTGTATTTTCTTGAACTTATTTTTCCTTTTGTAAGTGAGGAAATATGGTCGTCAGGGAAATAGGTGCCTCTCCACAGTGTATTTTTAAAAATTAGCGGGTCAAGAGAAAAATAAACATTCTCAAACATGTAATCAAAAACTTTTCTAGAAGCCGCGCTTACTCCAACCGGCGGATATGTTGGGAAGTACGCCCAATCAGGAACACCTATTTTATCACGATAATTTACATAAGCGTGCTTCAAAACCATTTCTCTATGCACGGATGGTATGAATTCAAACTTATCAAAAGCCAGAATCGATTCACAGAAGTCCTTGAGCATCTTAAACTCCGCTATAAAATAAAGATCGTGGAGAAGAAAAGTCTTGGGGTGAACAACTGTTGCGCCAATCTTTCTAGTATCGCCTGCAAAAAATGATTCTAAGAGTTTCCCGTAATCAAGACATATATCTGTGCGCGTCTTCACGGCATATTCGATCCCGCTTTTCTCAAGTTCCTTTAGACCCTTGAGAGTACTGATAAATTGTCGATATTTATTGTTATCTTTGTAATGACCCTCTTGCTTGATGCTACCAGGATCAGGAAAGGAAATTAATTTAGCGCCTGGAAAGTTATCTCCAGGTTTAAGTTGATTATCAAATACAGAAACAACGATTTCATCGAAGAGGTGGCCGAATTCTCGGATAGTTCTATTGATATTGTCCCGACAGTCGTAGTGGACGACTCCGCCCTCTTTCATCAACTGCTCTGGCGACTGATGCAATTTGTCTCCTGTTCGACCAACTGACATCAACGCCCCCTGTATCACTAGACCAATTTTTTTCTTCATTTTCGTAGGAATTCTTCGGTCTTTTTCAAAGCATGGATATTGCCAGTGTCTAGCCAGGTGGTGAACGGGGCTTCCCAAAATTCTTTCCCCTGCTCGAGCATCGCGTTATACACTTGCATCGGGTGCAATGTTTGACTCATTTGATCAGCTAAGTAGAGCAACTCTAGTGTTTGCCAATAAGATTGATAATCGAATATGCCATCTAGACCCAAGTAAATGGAGTGGAAGCCCGGAGTACCTCTTTTATTAAATCTCACCACCTTGCCCCCCTCGACACTGCAAGTGTCATAGTGGCTCGTATCCATAACGCTTGTTTCCCAATCTTCCACATAGCCCCCTATCCAGTTTTTATCAGGCGCGGGAATCTGCTTCATAACAAGAGTGTCGCATCCCTGAAAAACGAATGGGCATTGCAAATGTTCTTGGGACTTAAGTATGGCATAGCCGATAGAAGCACCTGGACCTTCGTATTTATCGAGCCAAACGAATTCAAAAATTCTGTCTGGATGATTCCTTTCTAAATAATCTTTGACACTTTGCCCCAAAAAACCAAGGTTAACTACTACCGGCATGTCTTTCGGATATTGCTCGAGAATATGATCTATGGTCGGTCGCCCATTTATCGGCACTAGCGCTTTATTGGTATTTTTGGTCAAATCCCCCAACCTTGAGCCAATCCCACCCGTCATAAGAAGAAGCTTATATTTCATTAATTTAATTTACTATAAAATTCTTTAACATTCTTCAGTATCCCCTCTTTGTCGAGTTCATGCTTTCTGTAGAGCTCTTTGGCATCGGCACTCTCACCGAAGACATCCTGTACTCCAAGTATTTTTACTCTTGTGGAAACATCTGATTCCGCCACCACCTCTGCTACAGCAGAACCTAACCCGCCGATAATACTGTGATCTTCAACAGTAAGGATACCCTTAGTCTCTTTGGCAGCTCTCAAAATTATTTCCTTGTCCAAAGGCTTTATTGTATGAATATTGATTACCCTTGTCTTAATTCCCTCTTTCTCCAGCTCTTTCGATACCTCAAGCGCTAAATGCACCATGCCACCGGAAGAGATGAGAGTTAAGTCATCTCCCTCTGCCAATGTGACTCCTTTGCCGAATTCAAATTTATAATTTTCTTTATTTATATCAGGCACTGGCTGACGACTAATTCGCAGATAGGTTGGCTGCCTAGATGAGACTATATGATTCATCATCTCTCTCGTCTCTATATGGTCAGCTGGCTGGAGCACTACCATATTGGGCATACCACGCATCAAGTTCACATCTTCAAGCCCCATCTGTGTCGCTCCATCCTTGCCGATAGCGAGTCCAGGATGCGAACCGACAATCACCACAGCAGAGTTATCTAGTGCAACACTAATCCTAATCTGGTCGTAACGTCCGGTGATGAAGGCGGCAAAACTAGCTACAAACGGTCTGAAGCCGGAGTTGGCAAGCCCCGCCGCAACGCCCACCGCATTAGCTTCCTGAATACCAAATTGAAAAAAGCGTTCTGGAAAAGCGGCTTTAAATTTATCTATCTTAGTCGCGCCAGCAAGATCGCAGTCTACTGCTAATATTTCCGGATACTCGGCACCAAGCTTCACTAGAGAGTCACCGAAGGCTTCTCGTAGTGGCTTAAGCTCTGGCATAAGAGTTGGCTAAGTCTCCCAGAAACCTAACTGCTTTTTCGAAACTTTCCTGATCGACCACTGGGTTGTGTCCACCACCCATAAATGTTTCTCCTCCACCTAAGTAACCTTTGTGAGTGTCGGCAATGATTGCATGGGGTTTGCCCTTGACCTTATCACACTCCTCTAGTGCTCTGACCAGAGACTTCATATCATGTCCATCGATGCGCTGGGTATGCCAACGGAAAACTTTCCAGCGGGAGTGCAGCCATTCGACATTCATAACGTCATCATTGGCACCCTCACTCTGCTTCTTGTTGAAGTCGACAATATAAACAAGGTTGTCTAGCTCAAACTTGGGTGCAGACATGGCTGATTCCCATACCTGACCTTCGTTACACTCACCATCTCCGATGATGCAGTAGACTTTTTCTCCCCTGCCGCGTGTCTTATTGGCTAGAGCGTAACCCAGAGCTACTGACTGTCCTTGACCCAAGGAACCCGTACTACCGTCTATGAAAGGAAAGCGCTTGCGTTCCGGATGACCTTGGAGGCGACTATCCATAGCTCTTAATTTACTAAGTTCATCCTTCTCTATATATCCTCCTACAGCCAGAGCCGCATACCAAGAAGGCACTCCATGCCCCTTGGAGAGTACAAAACGATCTCGTGGAAGTTCCGGATTCTGCCAGTAGCGCCACTGTTCTTCTTCTGACTTACCCTCAACTTCTGCTAGAAATTTATTCCAGTTTAATCTGTGGAATAAGAGTGCAGTAATAATGTCTACGATAGAGAGGGAGGTGCCTCCGTGTCCGGAGCCTGCTCTATATATAGAGTCTATGGTAAGAAGTCGTACCTTGGCAGATAGTAGATTTAGCTGCCTTGCTTTCTCTTCTTCTGCTCGACTATAAACATAGTGCTCGCCTAGAGCACTAGAATGGATGATTCTGCTAAGAGTGTTCCTGATTGAGGATGTCATACAAGCTTCTCTTACCCAAGTAATACAGGAGCTCATTATATGGATAATGGTGAAGAGGTGCAATATTAATATATATAAGGGCAGAAAGCACTTCTACCTTCTTCAAATCGTACTTATTTTTGACAAGCCACTTCTCAAAAACATTCTTAAAATCAAGGAGATTATTCTTAACTAAGAAGTGGAAATCGATAGTCTTCTTCCCCCTCTTTACACTATATTCCCCTTTTCTCACTACCTCGTGAGAGATAAGCAGAGCGTGGTAGAGCTTAGCGAAGTCATAATAGATATCACCATAAGCTTTAAGTCCTTCGAAGTCGTGCCTCCAGTCTAGAAGTTTGAAGCCATTTTTCGTAACCAAAATATTTTCCGGCTGGAGATCACCATGGAAAAGTACTGGCATCCCTTTGGTCAACCATTTCCAATCTATTTGCTTCAAGAGCGACTTTATAGTGGGCGTCTTCTCACCATTGATCACCTCTGCCTTATCTTTGATACCTGTCTCGGTGTAGAACTTCTCTAGACGCTTGAGAGTTTTGTCGTAGTAGAACTTGTGAACTTTTTCCCTAAATTCTTTGGCTTGCCCCGAGCTTAGTCGAGGGGGTTTCTTCCACAAATTTGTTTTACAGAAATTAAGAAATTCTTCGAATTTCTTTACGTCACTAATCTTGCTGATCAACTCCCCTTGAGCAAACTTGTAAGTATAGGAATGTTTAGAATTCTTAACTATTTTGGGGACGATATTGCCCAAAATCTTGGCTCTCTCGACTCGATCTGCCACCACTCTCTCATCATCGAAACGCTTGGTAACAAAGCCATTTTTAAAAGAGATTGATTCGCCGGGTTTGGGAAGATTCTTGAATTTGCGCTTCATAAGTGCCTCCAATATAGCAAAAACCACTAGAACCCGTACTTCTCCCGCACATGCTTCTGGAGAATACCGACCGCCATGTGCGAGATAGAGGAAAGATAATCCTCGAAGTGAAAATTGTTATCATTCTTTCCTATCTGGCCTGGGAAGGTAGAAGTGCCGGGGATTACAATGCAAAGATCAGCCATCTCCTTGCTTTTACCTCCTGTACCACGGGTAATGGCAACAGTTTTCGCGCCATACTTTTTGGCTGTCTCGAACGCCTGTAGAATATTTCCAGAGTTACCACTGCCACTAAATCCGACAAAGACATCTCCGGGTTGCATGTGCCCCTCGAGCTGTTGAGAAAAGATGAAATTGGGACCGATGTCATTCATCACTCCTGTAATGATGGCTGATGAAGCGACCATGTTTACTATTTTCATCCTTTTGACCGAGTCGGATATAGGTTGCGACTTATCATCGCTAACAAAGGGATGGAAATAGAGGTCAACGAAAAGGTTATCACAGAAGGCTGCCCCTCCCCCATTGGCAGCTACATAGATTGTCTTCCCCTCATCATAAGTTTTAATCACAAGGTCGCAAAACTTGCTTGTCTCATCTACAGGAAAAGTCTTAGCAATATTGATCTGTTCGTCGATATAGAGTTGTACGAGGTCTTTAGAGTTCATAGCATAGCATATCTTTGCCAAAGTAATACAGAAATATATTATAGAGGTAATGATGGAGAGGCGCAATTGATACAGACCTTATATTTCATGGGTTCATGTATAATAGCTGAACGATGGAAATTTGTCAGGTTTGTAAAACGATTATCGAATCCTGCGACCCGGCCAATCTTGTTCACAAGACGGAAAAATTTACTGTCGCCATCAATCCTCGATGGAGTCCCCACCTTGGCCGTGTAGCGATCTTTCCCAATAGACACATCGGTGATGAAGGTTTATACGGATTTGAAGCACTACTAGATCAAGAACGAGAGGAGTTTATTGAGTTACGAGAGAGAATAACAGATGCCCTCGTCGCTGGGTTTTCAAAATACAATATGAGATTGCGCGAAGGAGTACCGCACATAGATTACATCATCAGACCATCACCGCACCCAAGCGCAGACCTCTTCCCAGCGTACGAACGAGCCCCGACCTTTGCCGGATACGTTTTTCCCTCCTACCAAGAGGTCATGTTCAACCAAGGATCCGCACCAGAGACGATACAAAATGCTCCGGCGGTCCTGGCCTCGCTTTCGAAACAAGAACTTATAATGCCTGAGGATCTGCGTCAAAAACTAAGCTCGTATATCAAATCTCACTTCAGTCCAGCCCGCTAAAATTCTTTACTATCTCCTCAACCTCCTTAAGATCTTTTGCATAGACGTCCGCTCCTTCTTGTTTATAACCGGGAAGCAAATTTTGAGCGAATCCTATTGTGTATGCCCCAGCCGCTTTCGCAGAAACGATACCCGCATTTGAGTCCTCAAGAATAATTGTTTTTTCTGAGATAGCTCCCAGTACCTTGATCGCTTCAATATAACCATCAGGAGATGGTTTATGGGCAAGATTTGGTTGCTCATGAAGTGAGAGAACAAGTCGCACTTCCTCTTTGAAAGGAAGTCTATTTATCACCAAACTTATCCATTCCTGTGGAGAAGCTGAAACAATTCCAATCTTATAACCAAGCTTTTTTAGAAGATTGCCCAGATCCTTAAGCCCATGAGTAAGAGGAGTCAATTCATATATTTGTCCAGCAGACTGGTGAAAAGCTTCAACCAATTTATCTTTTCCTACTTGTGCTCCGTACTGTACAGCTTTCGTATAAATGCCGTCCATGGCAATTCCGACGGTAGAACCCAACTTTTTGTATATATCTTCCCCAAATAAATTGGAGAAAATTTTCTTTTTCTCAATTTCCCAAAGTGGTTCACCGTCAAAAAGTACTCCGTCTACATCGAATATAAATGCTTTAGACATGTCAAACTATACTCAAGCCACCGTCGACGGCTAAACATTGTCCGGTGGTGTAGCCCGATTTGTCGTTTGCCAAGAAGAGTACGGCTTCTGCGATCTCTTCTGGACTCGCCATCCGTTTGAGCGGAATCTTGGCAATTTGGTCACGCAGATTTGTCTTCCCTTGCGCCTCTTCCTGTTGAAGGGTCTCGGCTGTCAGCTCCGTTTCCGTAAAACCGGGAGCAACCGCATTGATGCGGATACCTTGCGGAGCAAATTCCTCTGCCATCCTGGCAGTAAGCTGGATGAGCGCCGCCTTTGCTGACGCGTAACCCGGCTTGCCGGCAACGTGGTGAAAGCCCTTGATGGACGCAATGTTGACGATTGTGCCGGCCCTTCTTTCTACCATTCCCCCGAGCACAGCTCGAGAGACGTTAACCACTCCAAACAAATTAACATCGAAGATCCTCTGCCAATCGCTCGTGCTGAGATTCTGGAAAGTTTTCGAGGGATTGATGCCAGCGTTGTTGACGAGAATATCAATGACCCCGAGCTTGCCTACCTCACGCTCCACAGCTTCTTCATCTGCCACATCAAAAGTGACGTATGACGCATCGAGCTCTTGAGCCAAACTTTTCAACTGTTCTGACACTGACTTACCGTGGAGAATGACTTTGGCCCTATATTTCCTGGCGAGTCTCGCTATCGCAGCACCGATGCCACGACTTGAACCTGTCACAAGAATAGTTTTATTTTCGAACATGGCGGCGTTTATTCCCAAGGTGTTCACTCTCGATTCGTCCCCCCTTTCGATTATAAAGATCCTTTAGACGTACGATATCATCTACCTCCGGAGTTGAAATTTCAAGGGCAAAATAAGTTTCTTTAGAAAATACGCGGTGAATCTCAAAAGGTCGAGATTTCCAACCCTCCCCCGGTCCAATGCTCGTAATGGGTAATTCGGATCCAATTTTCCTTAACTCACGAGCAGTGACCGAGAAGCTAGCTTGATCTTTCTTCGCTTTACGGTGAGCGATAATCTTTTTCTTCACTTCACTACTATATCCTAGCGCAAGATCCACACGACCCTCTAAGACAAAGTTTACTTCGCGTTTAAATTCATGTACTTGGAGACTGGACTGTTCACCACTATTCATAGCGATACCCTTGAGAACATAAATACCGTTCTCCACCAGCCAATATTCTTTACCCCATGGTTTGTTTACTACATAGTCACTTAATATGTTAATTACATTTGGCTTAAGAGGATTACGCCCAGACTGATCAGAGAGTTTGCCTCTACCTATAGGAGCTCGTACAACAAACAATGTTGAAGTGATAAACGCCTTTATACTTTGGGTCTGTTTCGGCAGTAAGTTCCAACCAGTGTTCGGCTTGAATATTTTTCTACCAATTTTTTTGCCACTTTTATTTAGGTTCAATTCGACCTTACCATTTATTACATAGAAGGTCTCAACTGTTGACTTGTTTTCCCATGCCGGAGTAGTGACCCCCCGAGGAATAGTTATAACTGATGCTTGGTAGCGCTCATTGTCATCAAGAAGTTCCTCCCACACCCCCTTGAGTTGCACTTTTTCTTCGTTGGCAAGTTGGAGTATTTTCATAAGTCTAATCTAGTTGGACTAGGGGGCTTAAAAAATTTATCTATAATGTGGAGACAGGCTTCTGCTACAGCTCCCTCTCCCGCTTGATGACTGGTGACAAAATCAGCTTGATCCCGAGCGAGGTAGAAGGCATTGGCCGGAGCAATACTGTAGCCCATGAGACCAAAAATACGAGCATCATGCATACTGTCTCCCATATATACAGATTCGGCAAGATTAAAATTTTTTTGGAGCCAATCGAGTCTATCACCTTCGCTCACAAGTTCAAGTTTGAGGTGCATATCATCAACAATACGCTTTTTAGTTATTTCAAAACCTCTTTTATCGGCCGAAATAACATGGATGTTTACCAGCTTGCTTATAAGTTTAATACCATCGTTATCGTGAGGCCCGAAGATTTTTGCAAACTTACCCTCTTTTGTATACAGAAACTGGCCTGTAGTTAGCACCCCGTCGACATCTAAAATCAGGTTCTTTATAACTCGTTTTAGCCTCCTCATGTGTGCTATCCTAACATAGCACCAGCATATGCAAAGCCTAAAAGAAAAGCTCTTAGCTTCTCTCCTCAGTGTGCTAGCCTAAGGTGTCAACCTGCCAGGTTGACACCTCTGACATAAGCTTCCGCCTATCAGCCAGAAATCCTGTCAAGTCTTTATTATACTTTTTAGGACAAGTCTCGAATACTTAATAGAACAAACTCTTATTGATAATTGATAATAGAGTCATCTCTTTGCTCACCAAAATAATTTTTCACACTTGACCATTCATAGGAATAAAGGGATTTCATTCTTTGTAGTGCATTTCCAAAGAATAACTCGCTTGGATTCAAATCTATATAGACTGGGACGTAGGCGAAATATGCTTCGTTCTGCATAGTAATGATCTTTGCGCTGTTTTGGAAAAGATATCCTCGTGTCTTGTTCTTATTTTGCCCGTTTTGTTATTCAACAAGAATAAATTTTCTCGAAACCTATGATAATCTGTCTCATTCAAAAAAATCTTTCTCTTATCTATCCCACGATTACAAACATGTTTAACATCGCCAATCATTTCGCTTTAATTTTCCCATAATCACAGAAGGTGTCAACCTGGCAGGTTGACACCTTTGGTCCTGCTGTATGACGGCCAATTTTCTTCTCTGGAAATAAGCTTAATTTCTGATATAATTTCCAGATTAATGAGCCTTTTCCACAATTTTATTTACCGAATTCTTCGAAGAAGTGAGCGCCTATTAAAGCTCGATATGGTCTATCTGGCCGAGGGTAGCTTTTGGACGACGCTCTCCTTTGTTGTAAGCACTCTCGCCTCAATCGTCACAATGATCGCCTTTGGTAACCTCCTGCCACGCGAGACTTATGGTACTTATAATTACCTTCTCTCTCTTGGCGCTTCTTTAAGTTTTCTCACTTTCTCTGGCGTAGGCATTGGAGTGATGCGTGCCGTGGCGAGAGGTTATGAGAATGTGGTCCCTATCGCTCTACGACTTCAGCTTAAATATAATCTCATCGCGACTACCACTGTTTTAGCTGTCGCCATTTACTACGGTTATAAGGGCAATATGGTTTTTGCGAGCTCACTTGCGCTACTCGCGCTCGCTTATCCTCTCGCGGAGGCCTTCCACATATACAAGCAAGTCCTCACTGGCAGGAAACGTTTCGACACGCTGACGAAAGTAACAAGCCTTATTATCCTCGCATCAACATTGGCCACTGTCGTCACTCTTTTACTCACCGATAATGTTCTTATACTCGTCGCAGTCTATGCCTCGATGTCGCTCTTGCCCAATATTTTTGCCTACACGTTTGCAACTCGACACCTTGATTCAGCAACTCCTGACCCAAAACAAGTAAGTGAGATGAGGCGAACAGCTTTCCATCTTACTGGAGCTGGGCTCATTGGTACTCTAGCTCGACACATGGACAAGGTTCTCCTTTTCCAGATTGCCGGACCGGCCGCACTGGCGGTCTACGCTTTCGCCGTAGCGGGACCAGAAAGATTGAAAAGCCTCATTAAGAATTGGGGAAGTATAATTCTGCCTAGACTTTCACAGAGTTCACTTGGTGAGATTCGCAAGGTTGTCTATAAACGTATTGGTCTTTCTCTCCTCATCGGCACAGCCCTGTCTCTTATCTATATACTCTTTGCTCCATTACTCTTCAAGCTTGTCCTACCGAGCTATCTAGATGCCATTCTCTATTCTCAAGTGCTGGCCTTGGGTCTTATCATAGCTCCAGTCTCTATCTATATCGGTAGCATCTTCGCTGGCCAAAACATGCTCCGAGCGACTTATGCTTTAAACATCGGCATTCCTATTATTCGCATCGTACTGTTTATAACCTTTGGTTGGTTCTGGCAAATTTGGGGTCTTATAGCGGCCTCTATATTATCGGCTTTCATTAACGCTATTTATAGTATTATCATCTGGGAGGTAGAGATTAGAAGACTTTCTAACAAATCTTAATATATGAATATCTCTGAAGCAGAAGTGAAAGATTTTTTAGATAACGGACCGTGGTATCACACTATTGATTTCCCCAATGGACTGGTGTCCAAAGGTGTCTATGATCATCGTAAGTTTGTTCCTATGTATAAAATTCCTGAATCACTCGAGAATATGGATGTCTTAGATGTGGGGTGTTCGGACGGCTTCTTTTCTTTCGAAATGGAGAGAAGAGGAGCCAAAAGTATTCTCTCGGTAGATATCGATAAAGTCAGTGGTCCTAGTGCCATAGCACATTCTCTGATTCATAAGGAAGGTCTTGATAAGAAGTATATCGAAAGGCAATCGCAACATACCAGATTTAGTAACCTGGCTCAAAAACTTGGATTGCAAATCTCCCTTCCCATACTTATGGCGATCAAGCTCTTGGATTCGAAAGTGAAGTTCCAAGAACACTCTGTCTACGAACTGCACAAACTTGGTCGCCAATTCGACCTAGTCTTTTGTGGCGATCTTGTAGAACATTTGAAGAATCCTATCGAAGCTGTTGAAGAACTTTCAAAAGCTACCAAGACTCTCGCCATTATCACCATTGCGAGTGTTGCCACAGGCAAGAGAGTGGGGCCGTGGCTTTCTGTCCTCAACTTAGCACCGTTACTAAAAGGTCGTGTGGTTACTTATTGGGGAGACCGAGGAGGCACCTTCTTCCATTTCTCTGCTCCAGCATTTGTCCGACTTTTGAAGGCAAGTGGATTCTCTAGAGTAGAAGTGGTTTCCAAATTTGAGCAGAGAAATTTTAAGTCTGACATAGATATCCCTCATGTGGTCTATCACGCTTACAAATAAACATGCGCACATCTCTTTCAATATCTGCTCGACGACATTTCATTGATAAGTTTTTCTTTTCTAATGCACACCTTATACGAAAAGATGCGCAAGTCATAGATATAGGTGGCAAGAAAGAGCAGAAGAGAGGTCTCTTCGATATAAACTCTACAGGAGTAGAAGTCACTTACGTCAACATCGATCCTTCTGTCCGTCCGGATATCATTGCGGATGCAGCCGCCATACCCGTCCCCGACAACTCTTATGATGTGGCTATCATGGGGGAACTCTTGGAGCATGTTCCTGAGCCACTAAGGGTTTTAGAAGAAGCTCATAGAATCTTGAAACAGAACGGACTCTTACTAATCACTGTCCCATTTATGGTAGGAATTCATGGCGATCCATCAGATTATGGCCGTTATACGGAAACGTTTTTGAGAGAAATGTCTAAAAAAGCAGGCTTTTCTAAAATTGAGATTGAGTCACAGGGAACTATATTTTCTGTTATGGCGCTAATGATTCAGCATATATTTCTGGCCAAGAAAGTCTCTTGGCGACCAATCCAAACTCCTCTGATATCATTCCTCATGTGGCTCGATAGTAGAACCTCAAACCCCCTTTTAAAATCATGGACCACAGGTTATGGTATAGTCCTCACTAAATAGTTCGACAAGCTCACCATAAATAAGATGAAAATACTTGGTATATCACTAGGACACGACAGTAATTTCGCCCTTATTGAAGATGGCAGAATTACCGGTGCTATGGAGGCCGAGCGCTATTTTCGACAGAAGCGTTATAAATTAAGCGCTGATCATCTTGAGAGTGGTAAGTTTGCCAGTACTTACCAAAATACTGATGTTGATGATTTAAAGCTCTTTTTAGATTTAGCAAAAAAAGATTGGGGTTCTGATTTTGATGCTGTCGCAGTACAGAATCAAGGACGAAAAAATGAATTCGAAAATTTAAAAAAATTATTAAAACAATCCGGTATTAATTTTAAAGATATCTATCATCTCGACCATCATCTATGCCACGCGTCACTTGCTTATTTCACATCCCCATTTTCTGAATCACTCGTCTTTAGCTATGACGGCATAGGTAATGACGGCAGAACCGTTTTCTTCAGTGCACAAGGTAATAAAATTGAATATATGGATAAATTACCTATAGCCTTCGGCCAAAGTTACAATAATCTAGGCTACATTATAGGCATTAAACCGGAGATAGAAGGTACCACTTCTGGTAAAACTATGGGACTCACCTCCTATGGCACTGTCCAAGAGAAATGGCTCTCTTATGCTCGTAAATATGTTCTTAATTATAAGAAATTTCCTTCGCAAAAATCAGACGGCCTGTCAACCTATGGCAAGGGCCACAGGGTGAATGCTGTTGGTCTTGAAAAAATTCCTGAACTGAAAAAATATCTGATTCCTCGCGAAAATCCATTTGAAGCAAAAGGATGGAAAAATAAAATTAAATTAGTCTTCGGCCTCATCAGCCAAAAGGAACTCAAATTACCGGGACCTAAGGATAAAGACTCTCAAAATCTTGCGGCCACTGTCCAGCATGCGTGGACCGAGGAGGTAATGCGTTTATTAAAAAAACATCGGGGAGATTTCAAAAATCTCTGTGTTTCCGGCGGCTGCGCTCTAAATGGCACTACGAATTATGAGATGGAAGAAAGCGACTTATTTGAAAAAACACACTTTATCCCCAACCCTTCCGACTGTGGACTAGCGGGCGGTGCAGGCCTTTATACCTATTATTCTATCTACAATAATAATTTTTCCGGACAAAAGGAATACTTCTCACCCTATCTCGGTTCTTTGCCATACGACCAAAATAAGATTGAAGAATTATCTTCGCGATATCCACATAAAGAAGTTCCAGAGCAGGAACTCCCTCGTGTATTGGCGAAACTAGTTTCAAAAGATCTAATCATAGGCCTAGTCCGTGGACGATACGAAGTTGGCCCTCGCGCTCTCGGCAACCGCTCTATACTTTGTAATCCACTTAACGAGAAGATGCGAGATATCCTTAATGATAAGGTCAAACACAGAGAGTGGTACCGCCCATTTGCGCCCATTGTCACTGAAGAAGATTCACAGAAGTATTTTACAAACAAAAGTCCCATACCTTATATGTCTGTCATTTGCTATACGCGCGAAGAATACCGCGATAAATTGCCATCTGTGACCCATGTTGACGGCAGTGCCCGCATCCAGACTGTAAGCCAGAACCAGAATCCGTTTATCTACAGCGCGCTAAAAGAGTTTGAGAAGATGACGGGTGTGCCTATCTTCCTTAATACCTCTTACAACCCGGCCGGAGAACCGATACTTAACTTCTGTGAAGTAGGTCTCGAGATGCTTGATAAAACCGATTTGGACTTGGTAATTATTGAAAATACTGTATTCTCTAATCATGCTAAGAAGCATCTTTTGGAAACCTTATAGCAGACTTTTCATAGTCGGCGACAATTCTGGCTGGTCAACAGATGTGGATGCCAGTGATATGTTCTGGTTTGCCAGTTCCCTTAAAATTCCGGTGAAAATTGTGAAGAGGATGTATTTCAATCTGCCGCAAGCCGTACACTATACTTCACAGTTTTCTCTGTTGCTACCGATATACAAGAACCGTAATCACCTTTCTGTTGATTACTACCACGGCAAGCCAGAACAGGGAGAAAATTTTAAGAAATGTTTTGAGGCCTTGGCCAGTAATCACCAGCACTTTGCAAGAGTTAGAGTCTCCAACAAAGAGATGGAAAAACTTATCAAAACTACCGGTATTGATCCAGATAAAGTAATGAGAATTCCCTTAGGCATTGACTTGAGAGTCTTTAGGCCAACAACCAGAGAATCAAGGGCAATAGCTAGATCGAGACTGGGTATCCCGGAAAATGCCGTGATTATAGGCTCTTTTCAGAAAGATGGTGTTGGCTGGGAACAAGGCTTGGAGCCCAAACTCATCAAGGGTCCGGATATATTTCTAAAAGTGATTGAGAAATTGAAACAAGACACACCAAATTTATGGGTATTGCTTTCTGGTCCAGCACGCGGCTATATCAAGAACGGTTTGGACAGACTTGGCGTACCTTACCGGCATAAATTCTTTAAAGACTTTAGGGAGCTCTCTGGGTTTTACGACGCAATTGATCTCTACATCATCACTTCGCGTGAAGAGGGCGGGCCCAAGGCTTGCCTCGAGAGTATGGCTAAGGGGGTACCACTTGTTACGACAGCAGTAGGACAGTGCAAGGACTTAGTGATAAATGGCAAGAATGCTTTGATGGTACCAATAGATGACGTGGGGGCTCTGACAGAGACTGCTCTGAAAATACTTGAGGATTCTGAACTCAAGAATTCTTTAATCTCCAATGGCTTCGAAACTGCTAGAGAGAATGGCTTCGAATCACAATTACCGTTGTGGCGTGAATACCTTCGTCTTTTGATAGACTAATCTTATGGATTACAAAGCCCAGGTAGCTAAAGCTGACAAATATAGCAAGAGACATTATATTACTGTGCGAAGATGGTCTTCCTATGCTCTGCAAGTACGAGAAGTTATGTTGCTTAAGCCAGAGCGTGTTCTAGAAATAGGACCAGGCAATAATATTGTTAATGGTGTCCTCAAAGAAATGGGTTTTAAAATAGAAACTATCGATGTAGACTCAAGGTTAAATCCTGATCACATCGGCAGTGTAAGTGACGAAGCTATGATTCAACGACTTGCTGATAAGTTCGACCTTATCCTCGCTTGTCAGGTGTTCGAGCATTTGGAATACCAAGACTTCCTCAAAGCAATTGAATCTCTTAAGACAATTGCTCCTAGAATGGTCATGAGTCTTCCCTACACAGAGATTAACAGCAAATTTTTCCAATTTACGCTAAAAATCATGGGTCTTAAGAAAATCTCCTTCGCCTCGAAGATAATTTATAAGCCAGTAGAGCACCAGTTCAATGGAGAGCATTATTGGGAAATAGGCAAAAAAGGTTACCCTCTTAGGAAGATCAAGGATGATTTGGAGGCGCTTAAGTGGAAGATCACCAAGAACTTTCTCAATCCTGATAACCCATTCCATTATTTCTTCGTCTTATCACACGAAGTATGAAAATGAGTATTAATTCAAAATTTTTAGAGGGACCTTATGGAGGAGGCATGCAATTTGCTAATTTTATGAGAGATTTTCTATCATCTCATGGTATTGGAGTCACCAATCAACTTGAAGATCACATCGACATAATATTGCACGTCAACCCATTTCCGAGTCTTACTCCTGATGCTTCTTCTTTTTCTTATCTCGATGCTTATGAGTATAAGTTGAGAAACCCTAAGACAGTGGTAGTAGAACGAGTCAATGAATGCGATGAACGTAAGAATACTAACTATATGAACAAGCTCTTGGTTGATGCGTCTTTGCACAGTGACTTCGTAGTATTTATCGCTAGCTGGCTTCGCCCACTTCTGATCAATAGCGGTCTCGAGGAGAATAAGCCTTATCAAGTCATACTAAACGGTGGGGACCAGAAGATTTTTAATACTCAAGGCAAAAAATTCTGGGACGGTTCTAGTAAATTAAGAATCGTTACTCACCATTGGAGTAGTAACCCAAACAAGGGGCACGATATTTATCAGGAATTAGATAAGATATTGTCAGAAGAGAAGTTTAGAGACTTCTTCGAATTTTCTTACATCGGCAGAATTCCCGAAAATCTAGAATACAAAAATACTAGAATAATTCCTCCCCTTTCAGGCATTGAACTTTCTCAAGAGCTGAAGAGCCACGACCTTTATATCACCGCCACCTTAAATGAGCCTGGTGGTATGCATCATATAGAAGGTGCCTTATGCGGCTTACCACTTCTCTATATAAATTCAGGAGCCTTACCAGAATACTGCGAGGGATATGGTTTGGAATTTGAAAAGCAGAGTCTTAGAGAAAAGATGTTAGAAATAAGAGAGAGATATCTAGAATTTAAAGAGAAGATAATGTACTACCCCAATACAGCAGAGAAAATGGGTAGAGAATATCTTAAACTATTTGAAAATCTTCATGCCAAAACTTTTTAAATATCCACTCATATTTATATATATACTCTTCAGGTGTATCACTAGAGGATTGCCAAATAATAAATTGACTCTAAATTTAGCAGGGGTTCTACCAGTCGCAAGTAGTAACAAGATAATTCATGGAGGCAAAGTGAAGCTCTTACATCTCCGCGAACGCTTCGGAGATACATGGAAACACTTTAACGTAGCATACTTTGTGTCAAGCGGTCTTCCCTTCGCCCCAGCTATCTGGTTGAGAATTTATAAATTATTTGGAATAAAAATCGTCTGGAATCAAAACGGCGTGGCTTATCCCGCTCTCTATTCTCCAGATATAGTGAAGCGCATTAATGAACTTTACATACCGATGCCGTTAAGCGACTACGTCATATATCAGACCGAATTCACTAAGCGGTGTGCAGACAAGTATCTAGGAGTTTTCAGCGGGCCATCATCTATAATTATAAATCCCGTAGACACAAGGCGCTTTATTCCCCGAGTGACTCCTCTGCCTACAGAACCGCTTGTGCTTATTATGCTCGGCAATCACCTTGAGTCGGAAGAAAGGCTTCTTGTAGTTCTCCAAGCTATATGCCTTTTGCGAGACAAAGGCACAATAACCAAGCTCATCATCATTGGACAATCAGACAGAAATATAAAAGAAGAATGGGTGGAGCAACGAGGTGCCTATCTGCAAAAGGATGCTCCCGAGTTATTTCAATCTGCACATATTTTTATCCATCTAAAATATCTTGACCCTTGTCCAACCACAGTGGAAGAAGCTCTCTCCTCGGGACTTCCGGTCGTTGGGTGTCAAAATGGAGGAATGCCAGAATTAGTAAGTGAGCAAGCTGGTATTCTCATACCGACGGCAGAGGACTTTGAAAAACTGCACTATCCAAGTCCAGACGAGGTGGTAAAAGCGATAGAGCAAATTCGTACCAATTATCAAGAATATAGCAGATCTGCCAGAGAAAGCGCCTTGAAATTCGACAAAGAAATCTGGCTCAAGAGACACGAGGAAATATTTCAAAAGATATGCCCGTAATTTCAGTAGTAATGCCAGTTTTAAACGGTGAGAAATATCTCAAGCTTGCTATTGATAGTATTCTCGACCAATCTTTCAAAGACTTTGAATTCATCATTATTAATGATGGCTCCACCGATAACACAGAGGAGATTATCAAATCATATGGAGATAAAAGAATCATCTATATAAAAAATGTGACTAATTTCGGCTTGGCAAAATCATTCAACATTGGGATCAAGGCATCACAAGGACAATATATCGCCCGCATGGATGCTGACGACGTTAGCATTCTTGACCGATTTCAAAAGCAACTAACTTTTCTTCAGACACATGGAGATATCGATATAATCGGAAGCTCTGTGGTTCTTATAAATCAAAGTGGAAGAAAATTAAAGAGAGTATACAGACCGATAAACCATGTGGGCATAAAGTGGCAGAGTCTATTTTCCACTCCAATATTTCATCCAACAGTCATGGCTAAAACTACAGTTCTCAAGAATAATCCCTATAACGACAATCTATCTAATTCTGAAGATTATGAATTATGGAGCCGACTACTTTTCTCAGCTAAAGCATACTTTGCCAATATGAATGAACCGCTACTTTTCTATCGCACTTCCGGATTCACCCATAAATTAAATACAAATAAGAGAACTCTCTCCGCAGAAAATTCGATAAGAAATATCGAACACTATACCCTTCTCAACTCAACTGAACAGAAGACTCTAGTATTTCTTAGACAGGGCCAGAGTTTATCACTTTCGCAACTCTGGACAATATTTAAAATCTATACCCGAGCCGCTAGAGCATTCTGCCATATTGAGAAAACAGGGCTTCTTCAAAGTCTTAGCATTTATTCCAAACTGGCTTCCTTATGTTTATTTCTTATCAAACACAAGATAAAATACTAAAATAAGCCTTATGCCCAGTTTAGGTCGATATTTTTAATCTTTTTCAAACGGATTGTTTTCTTAAGTTCCTCGGTCGATTCTCTCAAAGTTGGGAAGCGCTCATGGGTTTCGACCACTATATTTCTTATTTTTGAAGTTAAGCCAAGAAGGATGAGTTTATTTAGCACTCTGACTTCCTCTCCCTCAATATCCATTTTTAAAAGTCCTATAGGTTTATCGATATTTTGTATAAATTCTGCGAAATCAATAATCTCACAAATAGCAAAGTTAGACTCATCAACATGTGGCTTGTCTACCAAAAGAGTTGAGCCCGTAGACCATTTTTCAGGATTTTCATTGTATCTATTATTAAAATATATCTTGGTGGTACCACTATGGTCAGAAACTGCTTTATTCAAACAAATAACATTCTCCACTCCTTGGAAAGTGACCTGAAGCACTTTAAAGGCATTCGGATCTGGCTCAAAGGCATATACCAATACTCCCGGTTTTGCCATCCTCTTGGTGACCTTGCCAATATTTGCTCCACAGTCAATCGCAATATCACCCGCTCTAAGTGAATCGAACAATCTCTTATTCTTATATTTCCTGAAATATCTGCCCATTCTTGTATCATAGAATTTCACCATATTTTATTTTTCTGATTAGAATGGATTATTAGAACCCAGAATAGAGGGGATTTCGCCGGACGCACCGTGTCATGCTCTATGGCTTTCCTAACTTCTTTATCATACTTAATAACATCTTCAGACCACCTAGCTTTTCCACGCAAAATCAAGAGAGGCCATGTAAAGTATTTGAATTGGATTTTTTTCGAGGCAGTTCCTCCGAGCCCATATAAATAGACGAGTGTCTTATCTTTAAAGAGCTGAGTTATTTTTGAGATTGCCCTCGGCGTATATTGGCGTATTCCGTGGAATAAGTACAGAGGCAGAATTGCAGCTCCTGGAATATTGTGTATTTGTATGACTGGTTTATCAGTTTTTGCCACATATTCACTGATTTGAGCGAAAAATAACAAATCATCGTCAAAGTGTTCTATCGCAGATTGGGTTATGAAGAGATTGGTATCGGGAGGGATGAGAGAGCGGATATCCGTAGAACGTGACTCTATGAGACGGAAGTTCGGGTATTCTTTCTCGAGCAGAGCCCAGTTAGATTTTTCTTTGGCATCTATGCCTGTATAGGATGCCACCCTTCCTCCACTCGCATTATTAATCCGTACCCCATAATTTCCCGAACCACAACCGGTATCAAAGATGTGTACCTCACCCAATTCTTCTTTAATCTTATCCCACGGCAAAGTACGCCAAAAAAGGTCGGAAAGCCGTCTGCCTACGGAGCTTGTCTGGTATGTTTTATCCCATTCCTTACGCCAATTTAAATCTCCGAATGATTTAAAAACAATTCTTTTATCAAGATTATGATAAGGTCTAAGATTATTAACCCAATTGAGAAACAGGTATAAAAACTTCTGAAATAATCCCAATCCTTTATCGGCATTGTACGAGTGAATTGACGTACTTCTCATGGTTCGATTTTACTCACCATGACCTTGAGTATAGTCGAACAGGTCATTTCATTTCTTCTTGAAATCTCTGCATTAATTTCACCAAGCTATGATCCTCAAACCTAATACCTTGGGCATCTGGGTTATCTACCATCAATTTCATCCCACAAGCGGCAGCTTCAACGATCGTTTTATCGAAGCTCCCCGCAGGGGTTTTGTTTACGTAAATTTCATGAGTTTGGTAAAGCTTAAGAGCTTGTTCTTGGTTTACTGCTCCAATAAATTTTATTCTATTTTTGTCCAAAGCTCGGCTTAGGACAAATTCCTCATAGGCCTTATCTTTGGGGAGCGCGGCCCCAGCAACAGTAGCTGTAAATTTCTCCCCCAACAAATTAAACCATTCTACGAATTCCAAAACTTTTTTTATTGGAGATATGCGCCCGAGAAAAAGGATAGAGTTGGGTGTTCTAGTAACACTTGGGTCAGGCTTAAAGAAATCAGTATCTATACCGACTGGCATTTTAACAGATTTTTTAAACCGCGCAGTGAAAGACCTCGGCGAAGTATAAAAGATTTTGTCAGACAGAAATACCGCCACTTTGGTAAAAACATTTCCATAACCATGATTTCTCCACAAAAATATTTTTTTACCAAAGAATCTCCAAAGCAGACCCCCCAATAGAATATACTCCTGATTCATATGCACAAACACAACATCATAATTTTTCCTCTCCTGCCAGATATATTGGTAAAAATTTAGAATGTATCTAAATTTAATTTTCAATTTCCAATTTTTAATTTTCAATTTTTCCTTGCCTAGAGATAACACTTTGACATTTGAGGGCAGATTATATTCCCCCATTTCAAGACAGAGAACGGTTACAAATTCATAGTGCTTTGCAAACTCTTCTATCCAACGGTGAAAAAAACCTAGTATAGGATCCTTGCGATCAACCTTCTGGGTAACTATCATTAGTCTCATTTGATCATTATAAAGCAATACATACCCATGCGTAAGAACGGTTCTTACGCAAATGGGTTAAAGTAGTTCTCGACAAAATCTTGAAATGATTGAGAATTTTGAAAATAGTCAGGAAAGTTTTCAGGGTTAATTACGTTTTTCTCTATTCTATCTATACCGATATAATCAAGGTAGCTAGAATATCTGTAAGATTCTAGAAATTTTTTCATGTCGACTGTTGGTTTCTTAATCTGACTTTCCCAGCTAGGAAATTTTATCTCTAGGGGATTAATGTGAATATATCCAAATAAATGCCTCATATAGTTATCATCAACTCCAATCAGTTTTGATTTAAATAGACCACCGAAAAGAGCTCCAGTCCTTTTATACTTAATATTAAAATACATGGAATACCCCACTCCCAACTTTCTCATGAATTTAGTAATCCCACCGTCAACTTCCTGTCTAATTAACAAGTGGAAATGATTTGTCATCAGACACCATGCCCCAATTGAAACAATGAGTTCCCCCCTATCCAATATTAAAACCTCAGCAAATCTTTTCCGTTGTCTATATAAGATTTCCTCAAGTCTAAAAGCATCGTTTGAGTTCGCAAGATAGAGGAGCATTATGAACCGTTCACAATCTCTATTTGATTTTAAAATTACTCTTTTATCTATACCACGATTGTATATATGATAATACTCACCAGTAATAAATGGATCCTTCCGGAGCATTTGTAAATTATTGCGTAAGAACGGTTCTTACGCAAGTGCAACACCTCTTCTCTTCTCATTGAATTAACGCCCCATTGACATCCTTAATCGATGCGCGAGGTAAACCATTGACGGTCTTGAGTGAGGTTGGAGCTAGATTGTGTATTGTCTTCAGTTTGTTAACAGGTGGCAGTTGAAACTCTGGGCCCGTCTGCGACCTGTCGGGTCGAGCACGGCGCGTGGGTTCGGATGAAGGACTGACACTGCTACTTGGCGAAATTGACGGTGATACCGATACCGACGGACTTACAGAGACTGAGGGAGAAACGGACACGCTAGGAGAGACAGAAGGACTTACGGAAACAGAGGGAGAAACCGACGGGGAAATTGATACTGACGGTGACACACTTGGGGAAAGAGAGACACTGGGACTTACCGACACGGAAGGAGAAACGGAAGGAGAGATTGAGACGCTTGGTGAGACTGAAACTGAAGGTGAGACTGATGGAGAGACACTGACGCTGGGAGAGACAGATGGAGAAACAGAGACACTGGGTGATACAGAGACACTTGGCGATACGGAAGGTGAAATAGAAACCGACGGAGAAACAGAGGGAGACGCCGAAACAGAAGGAGAAACAGAGGGCGAGAGCGAGCTACTTGGAGAGACTGAAACAGAGGGTGAGATGGAAGGTGAAAGAGAACTGGAAGGACTGACGGATGGACTAAGGGAAACGCTAGGCGATACACTGACAGAAGGGCTGACGGAAGGAGAAGCGCTAATGGAAGGAGAGACTGAAACGGAGGGAGAGACTGATGGACTAAGACTCGAAGAGGGACTGACAGAAGGTGATAGAGACGAAGATGGGGATACAGAGACAGAGGGAGAAACGGATGGACTACGACTAGATGATGGACTCACTGAAGGGGAAAGAGAAGATGATGGAGAAACGGATGGAGAAATGGACGCTGATGCACTAACCGGTATGTAGGTCAAGACAACGCGCCCGGCGGCGCCAATGCGTCCAGCATTTCCTGCGTCATTACCCCCGCCCCCGCCCCCGCCTGGAGCATTACCTGGCAAGTCGCTGTTTCCACCATTGCCAGTCCCAGTCCCGCCCACCCCTGCAGAAGAGCCGACATTACCATCCGCCGTGGTAAAAGCAGATCCACCTCCACCACCGCCGCTCTGGCTTCCAGTGCTTCCGTTTCCACCTGAAAATTTCGTTGTGCCGGTTCCGCTCGCCGCCGCGCCGCCTGATCCGGCGGGCGTACCAGGAGACATCCCCGTCCCGCCGCCGCCACCTTTCGCAATGACGGAAGTGGTATTGAAGCTTGTGTCTCCCCCGACGCCACCGCCTTGGGACGACCCGGCTGTTCCGGCAGCCCCGACAGCCACAGAATAGCCAGAACTTGGGGAAACGGTAACGGTACTCTTGGAATACGCACCACCGCCACCACCAGCGCCGCCTCCTACCTCCGCCGCCCCCGATCCCCCGCCACCACCGCCGCCCCAGCACTCAACATCGACGCTCGTGACGTTTGCGGGACATGTCCATGTCGTTGAGGAGTTGAATGTTTCGACAGCCATATTATTTCAACTTATAGCTTGGCTTGCTTAATAAAATCTAAAAATAGCTCAACCTTTTTGCTATCACCTTGATTAAATAGGAAGGGTTCTATATCTTGCG